>JACCDY010013379.1_pt1 | contig 35060 bp, 60 predicted proteins | sample 7446391 | NCBI WGS metagenome assembly JACCDY01 (sample SAMN15323451, study PRJNA562643) | freshwater metagenome | isolation source: river surface water | place: USA:Blue River Watershed | collected 2017-08-18 | reverse complement strand
TTTGCTCCTGCGTAGCATCAACCCTAGCCGCATATCTCATTGAAGCTCCATTGGAAGCTCAACAACTGGCAAAGCCAACATAGTCTCTTTGGCGTATTCAAACCCAAGATCGTAAGCGTTGCTCATTGCTGTTACTGTGTTTTCATCGCAGCCTACGCAACGCAACATTTGAATCAAGTCTTCTTTGCTCATGTTTTATCTTTCTCAGGATAAGTTTTGATAATTCGACCATCGCTTTCATAGTCAGACCATTTGATAGTCTCATTAATGCCGTGGGCGGCTTCGATTGCTCTGGCAAAAGCATAAGTGTGCTGGTGCATGATTAGCGAAGGCCACAAGTCAATGATCTGCTCATCCGTCAGCGGCTCACGCTTTGGCTGTGGGTGGGTGTAGAGAGGGCCAAGCAGTTTGATTGCTTCCCATGCTCTTTCCAAAGCCTCTTCCCACCCATATCGCATTGCTTCGTAGCGGTCTGTGATGCCACGATCTTCTAGTCCGCAACCCATTGCGTGTTCGTGGTACTCAGGCCAGTCATCAAACGCCACAGGCTTTTGCCCCTTGAGTTCTTCAAGAAGTGCTCGGCTTGCTTGGATGGCGCTTAAAACCTCTTTCCTGTCTCGTGCCAACGGTGTAGTTGCGACATGCAGCGCATCTAACATCAGCTCAATCGTTTTAATCGTGTTCATGTGTTCTTCTCCTTGAGTTTGGCTAGTTCGTAGTCACTGCCTTCTTTACTCCACTGCACAGTGCAATAGCCAACGCCTACGTTCTTCAGCAAAAAAGCGCCCCAGCATTTTGGACATACGGGCATATAGCGCTGCACCGTTCCACGATCAGATTCATATTGCTCGCTAAGAACAGGTGCTGAATGCTGATTGCTTTGTGAATACTGAAACTCGTTCTCGCATTTGATGCACTTGTATGGTTGTGGTGCGTAATACATTATTCTTTTGCTCCTATGCCGTGGGCGGCTTTGATTGCTCTGGCGAACTTGGGCGACCCGTCTTCATTTAGCCAGCGAGGATGGATGTTTTCGTCCTGACACGCTGGGATGACCTCGTTGGGTTTTCCGCAGTTCATGCAGGAGTATCCCGTACACGCGCTACTTGCTGGGTATCCCATTGGAAATCCGCTGGTGCATAGTTGCCCATTGCGATATGCCGAACAGGTCATGCTTCCCCCTTAATGCCGTGGGCGGCTTCGATGGCTCGGGCAAAATAAATATCACTTGGAGTTCTCAGCGAACATTCAGCAGAAATTAAAGCAATTTCCGCATCGCTCAAGGGCTTACGTTTGGGATGTTTATAAAGTGGAATGCTTGTCTTATTAAGATGGTCGTCATTCTTGTTATGCCAACGCAACCAACCTTTTCCGTTTTCTGTAATCCACGCAACAGGTTCTCTTTTACTCATTGCTGCTCCTTAATGCCGTGGGCTTGCTCTATGGCACGGGCAAAGTTGTCTACCTTGGCCTGTGCTTGTGCTGAAATCTCATTCGCACCAAGACCGCATTGGCTTGCAATTCGACGCAAATCCACGTAGGTCAGCGGCTTGCGTTGTTGTGGTGTGGTGTAGAGCAGGGTGTCAATTGGTAAACCCAGCCCCTCTGGTAGGAAATGGATAGCCGAATTCCACGCATCACCAACCACTATTGCCACAGGCTCACCATGCTCTTGCTTAGGTGTGCAAAGTGAATCAAGTGCAGCAGAATATTCTGCATAGTCATCATCACCTAAGTTGTTCCGCAAGAAGCGGTCAATCATGTCGTAGCTCATGTCTTACTCCTTAATGCCGTGGGCGGCTTCGCGTTTTGCCAGAAAGTCATCATATGTATGGCCCGCTGCGTGATGCCGAATCCATGCGTTGTATTCGTCTGAGACAGCTTGAAGTGTTTTCAAGTCTGGCGACTCAATAGATCGCACGAATGGGTGTAAGTCTGCGTCTTCAATCACCCATTGGTCGCCATTCCATTTACCACCACACTGTTTGAACTTTGCTTCAATCTGCTCATCCGTCACGGGTTGCCGTCCCGTAGGGACATATGGTGTGGTGTAGAGAGGTTCAGCGTCTTTGATTCGCGTCTGCCAATCGCTTCCGCTACCGCTATCGATGTACTTGTAGCCATAGCCATCAAAGTCATAGCGCATTGCCACAGGCTCACCCTGCTCTTGCTTGGCTGGCTGTGCTGCGGGTGGGGTGGTATCTGGTGGAAAGTTGTAATCCCAAGCATTCCAAATAGTTGTAAAAGGCTTTGGGCATTGCCCATCAGTATGCTCATGCTCTGGTCGCATACAGTTTGCGCAGCAATCCCACACCGGTTCGTTGCATTTGGGCCATCCACATTGAAGGTTATGGTTTGGACACACGCCGTTGTTTTCGCGTTTTGCCTTGCAGTGGATTGCAACAGGCTCCTGCACAGGTGCTGGCTGTGCGGGCGGTGTGGTGTATACGCGATATTCGCCATCGGGCAAACCTTGAAGGTTTACGCTGCGAAACGCATGAATTCCGTGGGCGTGATTAAGAATCGCCACAGGCTCACCCTGCTCTTGCTTGGCTAGTGCTTCTTCTAGGGCTTTGATGGCTTTGCCCATGCGCTCAACATGATGAAACGGAAGCCCGCCGTTCCAAACTCCTTTGCACGCCTCAAGCGCCTGTTTCATTGCTTTTTTACTCATGTCTTACTCCTTTATGCCGTGGGCGGCTTTTTTGAACCAATACATCGGGTATTTCGACGGTGTATTGCGCCCCATATCTCTAATCTCTTGCGCGATGACGCGGCGAGAGCAAAGGTTCCCCCAACGCTCGCCGTTCCAATATGAAAACCCGTGGTTTTCCGACGACTTGCCAACGCGCTTCACTTGGTAGACACCTCGCTTTGGAGGATCGTCGAAGCACCATGTTTCTCGCACAGGTTCCCGCTTCTCTGCGGCCTTGATGGCGGTGCGGAGGTTTATGACTATTTTTGGGATGTCCTCTGGCTGTGCCAAATCATTTGACGCTGTCAGCCACTCCAACGCCTCCAGCGCATCTTTCATTACTTCAATGCTCATAATTTGATGCACTCCATGCCTTCCCACTTACACACGGGTTCTTCTTTGCACATGATGACAAAGCCTTCTACATCTTCATCACCGCCAACGCTTTGAATTTCGTAACCATAGTCGCCAATCTGAATGACAACGGGCGCATTTGGGTTAATCATGTCGTCAATGTTTCTGTCTTTCTGCGTAAGCCATACGTTTTCTGTATCAATCATGGCTTGCATAACGTCAATCATTGTTTGGGATTTGATTTTCATAAAGGGCTTTCAGGCAGTTGTGCGCGTTGCGCTTGTTGGTACGCTTGTTCTTGTGCTTTTGTCCAAGGAACAGCAAGAAATTGAGGAAATGGCCAATTATTCATAATCAGAATCCCTGTATTGTTTTGGATAGCCGCCAGTTCCTTTGCACTTGTAGCAGTTAGAACCTTCCCAACGACCTTCTCCAGTTCCATTGCAAGCTGGACAGATGTAATCGTCATCGTAAGAATCGTCTTCAACAAAGTCGGTCATGGTTTCACCTCTGCGTCAACAATACGAATTAAAGCGGCAATCATGTCTTTGGCTTGGTCTTTGGTCAGCGTGACATGGCATCGCGCAGCTTCCACCACAACAGAAATCCAAACCTCATCACCGTGTTGGTCTACATTTACCCAACGGCGCTTGCGTGTCGTTTCAATGCGTGTATCAAGTTCCATCTCGTTTCCTTTCATTCAATTTCATACGAACTTCATCTGTAATCCCAACAAACAAACCAGAAACATCTTCCTCAAGTTCTTCGGCTCGTTTCTTGGCATACGCTACCCAACCAGCTTGAGTCGCCATCTTGACTAGGTGTTCGACTTGCTTCTCTCTCAAGTTGTCTAATGTCCAAGTCACCTGTCAACTCCAACGCTTTGTTGATTGTGTAAAGATTATATGACACATTTTCTCGCACTTGATCGAGAATTCGCATCGCTTGATAAAAATTCATAATGTGTTGCCTTTAAGCAACTCAGCCATCTTTTCACGGATGTTTGCAGGAATTGGCACTGCCTTCTTTGCGTCTTCCTCAATCTTGCGTAGCGCAGCGTCTTGGTTTGGCGGTGGCGGTGTAGTGACGTGGGCTACATCGTATTTGTTGGCAAAAGGCTGGCGCTCGTTAATTTCAAAAACATCCTGCCAATTACTTGTAATTGACTTCTCAAGAACAGCCTGAATGTTTTGCCCATTTGCACGAAAACGATCAAGTTTTTTAATCAACAGTTCAACTGCATGGTCGGTTGGTACGCGCTTCATTTTCTTTCGCATAGCCAAAAACGCTTCCCAAGTTTCCAATGGCATCCAATCTGGCAAAACAATAGCGGTAGCGCTCTTTGCCTCTTTCTTTGTCTCTGTCTCTTTCTCTTTCTCTAGACTATCACTTTGATATTGCTTTGATATCAAGTCGATATCATCTTGTTCCAGCCAATGAGACAGCTTGTTTAAGCAATCAATAGTTTGCTTTTCTGTCATTCTTAGGCGAAATGCAAGAGTTTTTGAGTTTGGCAAGCGGCCATCATCTTCGCTAGCAATTAGCCAGCACATCACTAGCACTTTGCTTGCAAGTGGATCTAGTTCGTACCATTCCATGTCATCAAGAACGTCACGATACAACTTAACCCAAGGTGGTTTCCTGTCTTTAAAGTGTTGAAACTTTGACCAGTTTTTAATCCTCATGCTTTTTCCAAAAAAAAAAGACTTAGGCGGAGTTCTCACCTTTTTTAAGGGTGTTGGCGGACTGGGCAGTACCAGCAGAACTCCGTCTAAGTCTTACTGCAATTCCCCGCCAAGGGATGTAAGAATCATAGCACTTCTTTTACGAATATGCCATCTTTGTTGAGATAACCTTTGCGGTCTTTGATCTCGTTGTAAGCGCCTTCTAAGCAACTCACAAGGTCAAGGTCAGCAATGGCACATCCCATGATTAACGTTACCAGAATATCTCCATAGGCATCAGCCATCGCAGCTCTGTCGTTGTTGCGGATAGCGTCAATCAGCTCGTCTAGTTCTTCTTGGGTCTTGATAGCCTGTGCAGCAGGGGTGGAGTTTTGCACGATACCGCGCTTTTCGCCCCATTGCACAACTTTCATTTCATATTCGGCGTAACTCATCAGAAGCAGCTCGTTGTGCATTGTTGACCGTTACCAAAACAAGTGGTCGTGCAAGTGACCATCTTGCCGTTCATCATGTAGGTGTTGGTATACATCTGAGCGTTTGCGCTGATTGCAAGCGTAGCCAAGATGATTGCGATTGCTTTTTTCATGTTTACTCCTTTGTTGAAAAATCTTTGTTGAGTGGTATTGCAGAGCCACGTTTTCTGTTGCAACTACGACACACTGGCTCAACTTCTAGCAATTTGTTGTAATCCTTGTGGTCATAGATTTCAGCCTGACAACCACAATCCACACATTTCATTTCTTTGATTGGCGCAATGATTCCTTGCTTGATTGCATATTTCACTTTGCTATGAGCCTTGTAACCGCCATTATTTCTGTGGTCAGCACATGGAAAACACAACTTTGCAGAATGATGCCTATCAATGATTTCACCGTTGCAAACCCTGCAAAGACTAATCATTTTTGTCTTTCAAAAGCTCTGGAAAATACAACTGAATCTGCCAAAGCCTAGCCTTTGGGATGGCTCCATTGCGCTTCCACAAACTGACAGAATTGCGTTCAACGCCCAAAATCCTAGCAAGCTCGCTCTGTGAGCCTGCGTTTTTGATAATCTTGTTAATGTCCATGCCATTACTGTAAACTAATCTTGACGAAAAAACAACACCTAAAAAAATATTTTTGAAATGTTGGAAATTCTGTCAATTTTACGTTACAGTTCAGTTATTCCGTAGCGCAACGCAAGCGGTAACTTAGGAAACATTATGAAAGTCATCAAACTCCAAAACCTCAACGATACAACTCGTTGCTTTCCACACACAATGGAAGAAGCATTTGGCGAAAACCATTACGACATTGAACGTCAACAGCGTTGGGAATGGATGGAACAACACACACCAAACCACGAAAAGTGGCTAAACATTGTTTATGCCTTTGCCGCGGGTTTCATCGTAGCAATGTTGGCATTTGGAGCGTAAAACATGAAAAACGTTGGATTATTTATCCTGCTTGCAATTGCAATGTTTGGCGGTATGTATTTCAAAGCATGGCAATGTAGCGAGATGTTTCCAAACTCAAGTTTGGTTGCCTGTTTGTTTTGGAAATAAGGAATTAACATGAAAAACATCGCATCAGCTTTGGTCAAAGCACAGAAAGCCTTTGGCCCTGCTTTAAAGACATCTACAAACCCTCATTTCCGTTCTAAGTATGCAGACCTGTCTGCTTGCGTTGAGGCTGTCATTGACGCTTTAAACAACAACGGCATTTTCCTGTTGCAAAAGAACTATGACTGCGCCGATGGCATCATGTGCGAAACAGTCTTTGTCCATGAATCAGGCGAGATGTTGGAATGTGGCATTGTTCACTTTCCTGCTGTCAAGAAAGACCCACAGGGTTATGCTTCTGCGCTGACATACGCTAGACGTTACAGCTTGATGGCTGCTTGCGGTATTGCTCCAGAAGATGATGATGGAAATCGTGCAACACGCTCTGAAAAGACTGTTGTGGATTCCAGCATGATGGCTGACCACATCACGGCTATTCAAGACGCAATTGACGAAGCATCGTTAAAAGCAGCCTACCAAGCTGCCTACAAATCCTGTGGCACAGATGCTAATTGGCAAAAGAAAATCATTGCAGTCAAAGATGAAAAGAAAGCGAGCTTGAAATGATTAGATCATTTTTTACTTGGATAGTCGTTGCTTTGATGTTTGTAAACATTGGGCTTGCTTTGTCAGTAACAGTCATAAGCTATACGCAACACGAAATAAGATACATGGAAAACTTTATGTGGTTTACAGCAATGTGCTGGTTACCTTGGGGGATTAAAAATGATTGAACAAGGCTCACCCGAATGGTTTGCTCAACGATTGGGCAAAGTTACCGCCAGCCGTGTTGCTGACGTTATCGCCAAGACCAAAACAGGATATTCAACTAGCCGTGAAAACTACATGGCTCAACTTGTCTGCGAACGCATGACAGGAACTGTGGCTGAATCTTTTAGCAATGCTGCTATGGTTCATGGCACTGAAACCGAACCATTGGCTAGAGCAGCGTATGAGGCTCATGCAGACGTTTTAGTGGATGAAGTAGCCATGATTCAACATCCAACGATTGAGCAGGCTGGCGCTTCACCTGACGGGCTTGTTGGCGATGATGGTCAGCTTGAGATTAAATGCCCAAACACGGCAACGCACATCGACACTTTGTTGAGCCAAACTGTGCCAGGCGAGTACGTTACTCAGATGCAATGGCAAATGGCTTGCACTGGTCGCCAATGGTGTGATTTCGTGAGCTTTGACCCACGAATGACAGACGGACTTCAATTGTTTGTAAAGCGTGTCCAACGCGATAACGCTTACATTCAAATGCTTGAAGAAGAAGTCAAAAAGTTTCTCACAGAACTGGATGGCAAAATTATGAAACTTAACGAACTAAAAGAAAATCATGGAATTTCCAAAACATGAAGCTGGTTTGTCTCTTGAACACAATGAGCATAAAAACTATTACATAAGCGTTGAACAGCACATTGCTGATCTTGATTTGCAAGATGCGTTTTTGTCTAAAGATGAAATGCAAGAAGCAATTGACACGGATAGCTTATGGGTTTTGCATTGGTATCCTCATACACCAGTTGGATTTTGCAGAATTGCAGCACCAACACTTGAAAAAATTTTTAACCACTTGAAAGAAAAAAATGGCAGTAATTTATGAAGTAACAGTCAAGGCTGGCACATACCAAAAAGACGGGCAAGAGAAGGTGCGTTACCAGCGTATCGGCTCTGTGATTGAGACTAAAAAAGGCAATATGCTAAAGCTCGATCAAGTGCCATTGGTCGAAGGCGGCTGGACAGGGTGGGCATATCTCTTTGAACCACGCGCAGAAGGTCAAAAGGCGGAGCCTAGCAAACCACGCGATGATTTCATGGATGATGACATCAACTTCTAATTGATTTTGGCAAAAGCGGATGCTGTTAGATAACGCTCAACCAAGTGATTTAGTTCATGCGGTGCAGCCCTAACAGATGCAGCGAGTAGCCACCCATTTTGCATAGGAACCGATATGTTTAAATTTTTCAGAGCAAGAGCAACAGACGCAATCACCAGCTTTCAAGCGGCTGATTCAATCAAAGACGTAGCCAAGATGCACCAAGAAGTCATTGTGGCTTGTTTGCAACGATTTGGGCCACTTGGTAAGGATGGCATTGCCACACAGACAGGACTGCAAAGCAATCAAGTGGCAAGACGTATGAACGAACTTCAAAAACTAGATTTGATTGAACTCACAGGCAAAACAGTTGAATCACTTAGCGGCAGACAAGAACGTGAATGGCGCTTTAAACCTGTTCAGCAGGATTTGCTGTGATCACGTTTTTGATTTTTGCACTTTTTATTGATTGGATTATTGATGACAATTAACGCTTTTCACCCTGATTACGTTCAGACATATATGCCAGAGTTTCTTTCAACTTTGCGATCAGAATCGACAGCAAAGCTCAATGGCGAAAAATATGGCGCTAGAAGCCGAGCTGTGCGAGAAAACGCAAGCGTTACTGTGAACACCATCAGCGTGTTTCCAAAGACCAAGGCGCGTGTCTCGTTGAAGCCAACTGAGTTTCTTGTTTATTCACGGGCAGGGATGCCAAAGGGGGTTAAATGAACGAACCAGCGTTTCCAGGTGTGGACTATGCAAACCAATTTGGAAAAAAGAATCCAGAAGGCATGACCTTGCGTGATTACTTTGCTGCAAAGGCGTTGCAGGGCATATTGTCTTCTGACAACTTACTAACAGTAGATTTTGGAAAAATCGCAAAAGATAGTTATGCAATGGCAGATGCAATGCTGAAAGCGAGGAAAGAATGAGTGGAAAAGGCAGCGCACCTAGACCTATTCCAGACTACGACAAGTATTCTGACAATTACGACCTGATCTTTAGAAAGAAGAAAAATGAACCAGTACAAGACAGTTCTAGCACCGAACGCACCGTGGCCGAAGTGGGAGAAAATAGAGTCAAAACCTTACCGTCAGAGGAAAGTGGGCAATAAGATTGTCAAGATTGCCAATGAGGGCAGTCTGGACTATTTTTTAGAAACCCATGAAGAACTTAACCACTATAAAACTGCCATCAAACATCGAGCTTGTGACAAGTTATCGGGGAGATTCACGAGTAATCGTGGGTTGGCAAAATAGAGAGCAACGTGTTGCAACTGTCAGAGAACAAAGGCTCTGGCGTTGCAATCGCTGTGATGAGTATTTTCAAACAAGAGCAGAAGCAAGGGAGCATAGGCATGAGTAATGTTGCAATCATTTCAGCCATATTAGCGCTTGGCATAGCGATATACGTTGTTGTATTCGCTATTGTCCTTGCTCTGCTTGTTTCTCAAGACTGAAGCACTGCTAGAGCTTCATTTGTGTGCTTGATACGGTCATCAAGACCGATAGTGCCACCGTTGATCTTCTTGGTTAGCTGAGTCCAATCTCCACGGTCTGCGATCTCGTTACAACCGTGAGTTGACCAGAACCAGCCAGCAGTTAATGCTGCGTACTTTGGAGTAGCCACAAGATCAGGCTGCAAAACAAAATCAACGCCCAATGCCTTACCAGCATGAAAATAGTTAGCATGACCAGTAAGCTGGATGCACCCACGACCGCGAAAGCGATAACCATCGCCAGACGCTTCATCTCGATTGCCCATGCGTAAGGCATAAACCATGTTGGCGATCTTCTTAGGGTTCTTTTCGTAAGCATTAGCGACTTCTTGTGTTGGAAAGCGTTTAGGCCACAGCTTCATCAAAGTAGCGGCACGATAGTTCAAATTTTCCTCAAGGACTTTGAAGTTTCCGCACTCATGCGACAGTTGCCCTATAAAAGCAGCTTGCTGATTTAATGAGTTGATGCCAAATCTAGAAAAGCACTCATTTAATGGCTCAACCCACTGTGAGCCAATATGCAGTTTTGCTAGTTGTTCACTTGTTACCATTTACTGCCTCTCTTACTTGGTTATAGGCTGCTATACAAGCGTTTAGTTCATTTATGGCTTTGTCGCCTTCTGCTGCGAGTTGAGCAATAAGTCTGAGAGTCTCTCGCTCAGATTCGCTTGCTTCGGTTTGATCTCTGCTGGCAGTGGTGGAACTTGAACTGGCTTGTACGCAACTTGAGTTGAGGCGCACCCGACCAGAGTTGATAGCGCGATCAAGAGCAGACTGTTTTTGAGTAATTGCATCGTTAGCATCTTTCAGTTGTGATGATGTTTGATTTAAATCTTCAGCGAGTTTTTGCTCTTTTTCTCTTGCTTCTCCATTTAGCTTGGCAATCTCCAACTGCATTTCTTGATCTCTAAGCACATAGCCAACATGGTGTGCATAAAAATACAGCACAAACGCAGCAGAGATTGCGCCAAGGATTACCCAAGGATTTGGTAGTCTCATCGTTCACCTGCCCTTGCTAGTGCCAATTCCTCACGCTCATGCTCTGGCTCAAGGTGATTTGGTGGAGTTGTTGGCGGTGGTGGTGGAGTCCATGACTCATCTAAATCAGGATTGACCCATACAGGCAATGCACCTGATGGGTCATTAGGCTTTGGGGGCGTTGTATCTCCTTTTGGAGCAATAGCCTGAGAAAGAACTTGCGCTCCCTTACGGCTCATCACGCCACCAATTCCACCTACAACAAGAAGAACAATGTCATTCAGCATCTTTGTGTAAGCAATGTCAATCGGAGCCATTGACTTGATTGGCTGAACTACAAAAGTAACTGAGTACAGCAAAGCAACAACAATGAAGGCCAAGATTAGCGTCACAACAATGACGACAAAGCCCCAAATGCGAACTTCAATGTCTTCAGCGGTCAGACGATGCGGCTGGTTGGGCTGGTTCAATTTTCTTCTCCAAGATTGGTGCAACTAGGTATTCAGGGCAAGTTTGCGTAAACAAACAACGTGGCTTTTGACATTGTGGCAAGTTGAACTTGTCAGGGTCTTGACAAACATACCGATAACGGTCTTCACATCCCGCCATCAGCAGTAGGCTTATCAGCAACAGCTTTTTCATTCTTTCCTTTCAGCTCTTGTTTAAGTTTACGAATCTGCCTTATTTCATGCTGCAATTCAGACTTCAACTTTAAGTAGTCAATGACAACCAAAGCAGAAATAGGCAAAGCCAAGAACAAAACAATCGACAAAACAACTACGCCAGCTACAAACCACCTTGTGTCCTCACGAGCCATCCTAGCGACAGCATGAACCCCCACATCCATAGAACCATTAGAAGCACCGTTGCCGATACTATTGCCCGATCTACCCGATGATTGCGTAGGAGTTCGCGTTGCCATTTAGCATCTCTTTCGTTCTTCCGTTTGAGTTGCCTTGCAAACTCTTGTTCTTCAAGGATTAGGTCGTACATCTCAAGGAAACGGCTGTAAATCGCCCTAAGTTCTTTAGGCGCATAAACCATCGCTTCCCTGATTTGGACAGTCATGTTCTCAAGCTGAAGCTCGATTTCCACCCTGTCAATCGCACTGTCTTCAATTGTCGTTGTCGTTTTGGAGATTTCTTCCAACTCAAGACAGTGTGCTTTTAGATTCCTGCGAATCTCAAAAAATGTTTTCAGTTGCTCGCAAACCTGATGAATGGCTTGTGTTTGATACTCCTCGTAACTGAGTTCTTGTTTAGCAGGTTTACTGGTTTTTCGAGTAACTTCGATAACCTTGTCAGTCTTAACTGGTTCAGCAATAGCAACTGTTTTCTTTGGTGGTGCTTTGCCAAATAGACCAAGAAGCCACGACCATAGACCAGTGACTTCCTTGTAGATTGCTTTAGCGTCACCGATTCCTTTTTCAACAGTAGACTTGAGTTTGCTGATTTCCGCTTTCCCTTCAGACAGCATTTCACAGCCTTTGCGGACTGCCGCAACTGCCGCCTGTGCTGCCATGAGAAGGGAAATTGGGTCAATAGCAACCTCACAAGCCGATCAGTCGTTTGAAGAACTCAGCAGCAGCGCCAGGGCCTAGCAACACAGCAGCCATAACAGCGTAGAGCAGATATTCAATCTTTGTCATACGCTGTTCGCCATGTGCTAAAGACTTATTTATGCTCTCGTATCTAAGCGCACAAACTTCTTCATGCGTACTTAAACGAGCATCTGTTGCGTCAACTGTTGCCATTACTCACCCCAAGTCAAACCAGATGCTTTAGAAGGAGCAGCAAGTTCAGCCAGTTGAGCATCAAAGCCTGTTTCCATAGCTTCAACGTCTAGCTTCTCTTTTACCCAATCAATCACAACTGATTCAGTCAAGTCAGCATAAGGAATTAGGTTAACACCGTCTTCTTTAGTGAAACCAACTGTGCCGTAAGAGCTAACAGTGTTGTCACCTTCGGTCTTAGAAGCAGTCCAATGAACTGTGGTCACAAAACCATCAGATGTTTGACGCTCAAGTTGAGCAATTTTGAATTCGATGGTCATTTGTTCTCCAATGCTTCAATACGGGCTGTCAAAGATGTGATGATGGCTTGTTGCTCCTGAATAGCGGCTGTCAGAGTTGCGACCAAGAAGCTAGTGTCAATACCTTGATATTTTGGGTTGCCTTTTTCATCCACGGCATCTTTTTCGCCAACAACCGCCTCTGGAAACACCTCTGCCAACTCGTGAGCAATAAAGCCTTGACCAGATGAACCATCCAATTTCCATGTGTAATTTACTGGTTTGAGTTGTGACACAGTAGCCAACGCACCTGTCATCGGTTGCACGTTTTCTTTTAGCCGATAGTCAGAAGACGTTGCATAGTTGACTGTTGTTGAAGTAGCTTGAGAGATAGAACCAATGATTGTTCCAACATAGTTTTGAAACGCATGGAAATAACCACCTGTTGAGTTTGCCCCGTTGGTTACAAGAACACCGTTTGTGGTCGTTGCAAGGTTTGTGCTGTAAATCTGAACTTTATAAGCACCTGCCGAGCTTGCAGCCCCCACCAGCAAGTTGCCGCTGGAGTCGATACGGGCGCGTTCTGTGGAGTTAGTGTAAAAACGCTGATAGGTAGCACCAGACGAATTAAGCGTCATACCGCCAGAATCTTGCAGAATGTATCCAGCTAGTGCGCCAGCATTTCCTAAAGCCAAAATTGCATCTGTGGAACCATTGATTGTTAAATTTCCACGCCCTGCATTAGTCCCCAAAGGAGAGCTCGTACCAATACCTACGTTCTGTGACGAGTCAACAATAACAGCCTGAGTTCCACCAGTTGTTAATGCAATCTTGTCAGCAGCAGGGAAATAAACACCAGTGTTAGTGTCACCAGTAGTCGTGACAGCAGGAGCAGAAGCGCTACCAGCAGGTGTGATGTAAACGTCTTGCGAGCCTGATTGCCAGTCTTTCAACTGCTTCATCAATGTACGAATGGCGTTGTTAATGCCACTTGGCGCACATCCTTCGTCAATGTTAATGCCAGCAATGTCCGTATTGGAATTTGCTGTTGCGCTGTAATCGCTGATTTTGTCTTTTGACATGGTTTTCCTTTAGCGTTTCATTTGTTCTGCTTGGTAAAGCATATTGAACATGGTTGGATAGTCAAGTTCAGGCATACGTTGACCAATATCAAGAAGTCCTTTAGTCGCACGACCAGCACCATAAGCAGCCTCGCCAACCAATCTTGGCGATTGAAATGGCAATGATGCTCCACTTGTCATTACGGCAGTAGGCACTGCTGATGCTCTTTGAATTCCTCTAGGAGTCCAATCAGCTAATGCTTGACCAGCCAATGCTGGCATCATTTGTTGACCGCCAATTGATTCTAGTTCTTGAGCAAGTTTCAATCGTTGACCGTAATTTGTATTCACATTATTACGCATCAATGACTGAAGTTTACGCATTGCTGTATCAGCAGAAGCCTTATCACCAAGTGACAAAGAACGCTCAACTTCACGAATCAAATCAGTTGAGTCAGAGTAAGACTTCATAGTCTTAGCGTATGTTGGAGCTTGTTTATTGATCTCGTTTTTGATCGAGTTATAAACACCCTTGATAACTGTATCTGACTGAGTTCGTGGTTGCAAACCTTCAAGGATTTGACCAACGCTTTGCTTTAAAGCGTCAATGCCTTCAGGCGTGTGATATTCAGCAGGGTCTAATGTCTTCCAGTCATCAATCATTGCCTTTGCTTCAGATAGCTTTGCGGCAGCATCTTGATTTTTTACTTTACCTTTAAATGAAACTTGATTAAAAGCATCATCCACAGCTTTATCAATTCCAGTGAAGTCAAGAACAGTCTTGTCACCTTTGATATTTGCCATGTTTGCTTTATAGGTATTGCTACGCTCTTGACGGATTTGGTTCAAGTTTTGTTTAGCAATATCAAGCACTTCCATCATGTCAGCAGTGCCACGCATATTTTGTGTGAACTGTTGACCACGTTGACCACCTTCAACACCAGCCTTAAATGCTTGTGTAATTGGCTCTGTACCTACGCCAGTAGTCATGCCAAGCACATTCTCAGCAACTTTTCCAGCGCCTCTAGTTCCAGCAATAGTACCTTTAGCAGCCAAAGCCAATGGGTCAACCATAGTTGCGGCTTTTGACAATGCGCCAGCAACTTGTGGCGCACGAGCAGCAGCCATAGAACCGCCAGTTAGAACTGTTGAAATATCAGCCATGACGCCAGCAGGGTCAGTTGCAATAGCTTTCTTTGCGCCTTCAGCAGAGCCGTATTTGTCAACATACATCTGAGCAACTTGGTTTGCAGCTTGGCGAGACGCTTTGTCTTCACCAATAGCCTGAACAACTGCCTCTGGCAATACGTTTTGCAAAGTACCAGCAGCAACATCAAGAACTGCTTTGCCAGTTTGCAATGGGCTAGAGATCGCAGAAACGATGTCTCCAATCATGCTTGCAGTTGAAGAAGGCAGATTTTTTACCGCCTTTGTTGCAATATCTAAAGCGCCCATCTCTTTATAAGATTCGCGTGATAGATTTTGGACTTTCTTGTCTGGAAAGTCTGAAGCAACTCGCGTCATTACGTCTTCACGTTTTAGCGAGTCAGGCGCGTTCTCATAAATATGAGAAGTGCCATCATTGAAAAAGACTGTAATGTCTGCCATTTTTACCATCCACTCTTAGAAGGGCCAGAAGGCTTCTGAGGCTTTTTCATCTCAGTTTCAATTTGTTTAGCAACATCACCCAAACCATACAGACGATCTAGGTTTTTCAATGCTTCCAAGTTTGCTTCATAGCTTAACTGTGGATTAGTTGCAGCGTTCAAATACAACTGCATTTCAGCATTTGAGTTCATTTGTTGTGCGCTCATGCCTGTTGCGTTCTTAATCAAGTTCAACAGCAATGGTCGCGTTTGCTCAATCTTTTGACGTTCTTCTTGAGTTTTAGCGCCAACAGCACCACCAACAAATTGACCAACACCAGATGAACTAATGCGAGCGCCAATGTTTGAAATTCCAGTATCAGCACCAGAAACAATGCCACCTTGTTCTTTCAAGGTTTCATAGTTCTTTTTCAGATTTCCAACAATGTCAGTCAACTGAGTTTTAGCTTCAGCCTTTGTGTTTGCTGCTGTTTCACGTTTTTCTTTTGCTGCTGTTAGCTTTTCTTCTGCAAGCATATTTCGTAAAGAAGCGCCTTCAGCTTGATAAGCCAAACGATCTTGACGAGCAGCCTCACGATCTTGGGCTGATTGAACGCGAGCGCCTAAGTCAGCTAAACGCTTGTCAGCAGTTTCTTGATCGATCAATCCAGCGGCATAGCTCTTTTGATAGTTTGCTGCTACCTGACGCAATGGAGCAGGAATGGTTTGATCTTGTGCAAACACAGTGAATGGGTTTTCACCTTGCTCAACAGTTCCAGTAAATCCAGCCTTACGCAAGTCAGGAACTAACTTTGCCATTGTTGACAATGTTTCCAATGGATTAGAAGACATTGCGGCAAGTGCTTGAAGTTTGTTTGTGTCAACAGACAAAGATCGTTGAGCAGGAGATACTTCTTGAGTTGGTATAGCGCCAGTTTGAAAGTATTGACCAATCTGCTCAGGCGCACCAGACCAATTTTGTTCAATGACAGCAGGGGTTTGGCTAACTTTGAAAATCTGCGGAAACATCTCGCGCATACGTTGCGCTTCTTGCGTTTTGCGGATTTGCTCATTCATCTGCATTGCAACCATCTTCTCTTGCAGACCTTGATTCAAAGCCTGTTTGTAGAGTTGTTGACCTTGTTGCAGACCTTGAGCAATAGCCAAAGCACCACCAGTAGGTGTACGACTAGGAGCGCCAGCCTGAAGCAACGCAGCAGCCATGCCTAGATTTGATTGGCTTTGAGCTTGTTCTTTCAATCGAGCAAGTTCGTCAGAGCCAAGCAATCCACCAAGGTATGAAGGCGTTTCGCCGTAAAAGTCTAAAAGTGCCATGATTTATCCTAACCACCATTGATCTACGCCACTAGGCATCGAACCATAGTTTGTCCCTGAACCACCAGTTAGCCAATTCCAACCTTGTTTTAGACCACCAGTTCCACCAGTGCCTAATTTGTCAAGACCGCCCAACAACTGAACGCCCAACAAACCTGTACCCAATGCCGTAGCTGTTGGATTAGTGAAGTAAGGTGTTTGAGTTGTTGCAGTGCGACCAGCAGGGAAACCGTAGGCTTGATTCAGATAGTTCGTCAATTGCTGCTGTGGCAAGTTTTGCTCGTAAGCATATTTAGCCATATCAGCTTGCAGAGCTTGCTGTTTGTAGCCTTCGCCCAATTGACCAGCAGCCAACATTTGCTGAATGTCAGCATAGTCAGCAGCAGCCATTTGAGGCGCACCAAATGTTGCTTGCTGTTGGCGAGCGCGTTCGTCAGCATAGTTTTGATATGCCAATTGTCCAGCCGTACCTGTCAGGCTTTGTGCCAATGTGTTAGCAGCTTGATTTTGAAGGTTTGTCATAGCACCAGAGCCATAACGACCAGCCTTAGACGCTTGTGATGCAACGTTACCGATTGCAGTGTTAAAAGCGTTTGTCGCAGCTTGTGCGGCAGGCTGAAAAGCACCTTGAAAGAATGGATTGCCACCAAGATAGTCACCTTGGATAGTACCCATTAACTGATTTTGAGCAGCACCAGTTAAAGGACTACCAGCACCAGCGCGAGCTTGCAATGCCTGCAATGCTGTCTGAGTTGCTTCAGATGGGCCGACATAGCCTTGACCTTGGTAATACTGTGGGCCACCAGCTTGATACAAGCGTTGGGCTTCTTCCAGACCGTATTTCAGAAACGGCTGAATCGTTGGGTCAATCTGTGTGGTCTGTGTGGATGTTGTGGTTTCGACTGCCATAAAAGCACCTTTCTTTTCAAAGGACTCCGTAGCGGGTCATCCACGAAGCCATTGTAAATCATTGTTTAGCCAACGACAACGTAGGCATAAACCTTATTTGATGTGGAATTTGCGTAATGCTCTACCGTTGCCTCACCCTTGGTTTGGGCTATCACTTGGACATTTGAGTAGGCATTTGGAGCAATGTACTGAACTGAGATAATGCCAGCAGGAATTGCAGGTCTTGGGATGCCTACGTCAGCCGCATAAGTTTCCAAAGTAACTCCTGTATTTGACACAGCACCAGCAATTTCCACATAGTCATCAGCCTCAAGCTCAACAAAGAAGCTCATAAAACCGATCATTGCGGCAGGTTCGCCAGTTGATTTCCTTGGTGGAATACCAAACCTAGAGCCTGAATTGGTTACATCAGTCCCATTGACGCGATACCAGACGTCTGCATATTGATGGTCGTTTGTTGAGTTTTGCAACTGCAACGAAAACATGACGTTATAGACACCAGCGTTTCTGACGTTGATCTTTGTGTCGTCAGATAGGTAAATACCATTAGAAAAGTCTGTGGTGTCCCATTCAACCAATGCAGAAACGCCTGTGCTTGGCGCAGTCTGGTCTGTGTTGTTTGAGAATTGACCATAAGGCGCAGAATCAGCAAAAGCCGCATCAGAGAACGGCACAAGGATGATCTTGCTGTCATGGCTGATACGCTCGTCATAGATCGTTGTAGATGTAGCATTACCAGTTGCAAGCGTCACAGTACCGTGATTGTTTGTCTTGCCATTCATAATGCCGTTGACGATTTCAGCAACAGCCCTTTGATCTCCACCAAATACGGGTAGTGTGCGAAACATCAGCGCACTCCTTGTGGAACAACGTCAATATCCACAGCCACAGCCATGTTCCAGTTGTCGCCACTTGGCGTAACTTGTAGGCGATGGTAGTTACCTGAACCGCGCAAAGAAACCCTGTTGTCCGAATCTGCCGCTGTGCTTGTGCCAAATGTCACGCCATCGCTCAACAATGTGCGAGAAGCCAATGCAACCGATGCAGAGCCGTTATCAACTTGTGGTCGTGCCAATGTCACCATTGATCTGCCACCAGTGGAAATGTCGCCTGTCTCAATGGTCGCAGTCTTCTTAGCGCCGTTAAAAGTAATGACTTTCGTGCCAGTAGTGCCACCCAAGAAGTATTTGCCACCAGCGTATTGGTTTGAATCCAATGAAACCGACAAAGCATCAAGAGATGCGCTAATGCTGTCCAATTCCTCAAGCGTCACCGATGCTGTTGTAGCGTCAGAAATGTAGTCAGCCGTTGTCATCATCACAGACCACTTTTTAGTTGTGAAGCTGTAAACCAACAACTTACGCTCTGCGAAACGGCTTTTGTAGTTCCACAAAACGAGCTTGCGAACAGGGTCAACAGCGCATGACATTGTTGAGAAGTCAGGGTCAGCATCACTAAAGAAAAAGCGATCTACCTTCTCAGCGCCAATTGGCATGACTTGTTGACCGTCACACAGATAAAACCCGTCATCAGACAAGAAGAACGTCAAGCCTTGATATTGACTGATTGAACCTGACGCAATGCAACCTTTCTCACGGCTGATGTTGTCAAACTGGAAAATGAAAGGCGTACCAACGTAGCTCATACGATGGATTGCTTTCTCCATCAGGATAAGACCAAACTCGCCGCCACGTATGCCAGTAATATGACCGCCATCAGGAATATCTTGATAGTCAGCTTGAGTAATTTGGCTAGTTGTCCAAGTTGTTTCATCATTGATGCCTGACCATTGCACTCGATATGGGTTGTCGCCAGCATTGTCCGTAGTGTTAGCCGCAACAACAAAGTCACGAACAACAGTCACAAACTTTGCAATTGGAGCGTCATCAGCAAGATTGCGGAATGATGTGCTGTCATCAGCCACAAAAGACTGAAGGCGGTCACCAAAGTTAGCTGCAATCGTGCGATTACCAAACCGAGTGAAGCGCACACGCTGACCAGCAGGCGTGTTAAGTCCTGAAGCTGTTGACGAGATTCTTACGTTTCCGCTTGTTGTTGCTGATGTAGTAGTTATCGTGAAAGTGTCAGCAGTAAGTTTAGTGACAGTAAATTGACCATCAACAGCAGTACCGCTAGTGAAGTTCAGATAAACAGAATCACCAGTTTTCCAACCGTGAGCCGTAGCCGTAACCGTCAAAGTGGTAGAACCAGCCTGATCGTAAGTTCCAGCCGTGTACCAAACAGGTGTCAAAGCGCCAACAGAATCAACCGTATAAATCTTGTCTTCACCAGCCGCAAACAGCTTGATCGTGCCTGATTGGTCTTTTGAGTAGGCCAATGTCATCAGGTTTTCGTCAGCCGCAGCAGACAAGTCAGCCTCAGACGGAAAAGGCGCATAGCCTGTCTGTGTTGGGTAGCAGTTTTGGGCTTTGGTGATAGCGCCAATTAGACCTGGTTGGTCTGGTAGCCACTCACCTAATGGAACGCGTTGTATTGTCATTGTCTCAGCCAAGTGTTTGAACTTGAGGCAGTTTGCGCCCAAGTGTTTGAGTTACTCGCAACATCTGACCAAGAATTTGAGCCTACGCTCGATTCTGACCAAGTGTTGTCGTTTTGCGACACATCAGCCCAAGTATCTGTGCTAACTGGTACGTTAGACCAATTATCGCCCACACGCACCCCATTGCAAACAACAACAGCGTTGCAATCCACAGCCGCAGTGAAATCGAATATGGCATAACCATCAGCCTCAAATGTTGCGTCACAGGTTACAGATGCAGACCCGTCAGCCGTAATACCACCCAAGGCAGTGACAGTTGCAGATGCAGAGATCGCAGCGTCAGCTTGACGGACTCGGATTGCATCAGCAGAAACAGTTGCACTTGCGGAAATGTCAGCCGTAGCGTTTGCAACTATGCCACCAAGAGCTGTAACAGCCGCAGAACAAGATATGTCAGCCGATGCGATAGCGATACGCTGTCCAGCCGCAGAAACAGCCGCAGAAGCGCTTATATCTGCCGAGCCAATAGCAACCCTCACGCCATCACAAGAAACGCTTGCAGAAGCGTCTACGGATGCCGTACCTAGTGCGACACGGATAGCCTCACATGAGACAGATGCAGATGAGGAAACAGAAGCAGCGCCAGCAAACGTGACGCTTGAATCTGCCGATACAGATGCGCTAGTTGATACTGACCCGTACGCATCCCACAGTGTTACCGATGTTTCATATAACGGACTGTCAAGCGACAGCGTTAAGTCATCAAGACTAGCCTTGAGGTTATCTAGGCTGTCAATTGTCCACGGTGGGAGCAGGTCAGCCATATCACGCCAATGTCACGCTCAATGAACCTGATGCGATGCGGAAAACGTCACCAGTGGCGATTGTTTTAGAAGCATCCAAGGCAGTGTGAAACAACAAGTTACCGCTTGTAGAAGCATCACGGATACCAACGTGGGTAATCGTTCCCCATGAGCCACCAGCTTGAGGAAATTCAATCGCTGCGCTGTTTGTTGTCACACCATTAGAAGGCGATGCAAAAGTGATTGATTGACGAGCATAAGAAGTGCCAGACACCTCTGTACCTGCATCTGCGTCAGTTGGGTCGCTTGTGTAAAGCGCCAAATAGACGGTAGCAGGGCTTGTGTAGCTAGTGTTGCGGAGAACTGCGTTAACCAATGCTGTTTCCAAGTAGTTTGACATTTCAGACATGATTACCTCGTTGCAAGTGTCATTGAAAGTGGAACGCCTGAATACTGCGATGATTCGTCAGATCGTGTCAGGGTTGAGATTGCTCGGTCGTACATAGTTCCCCATGTATTGATTCGAGCGTCATTCATTAAGAATGGTTCAGCTTCCAACAAAGAAGCGTAGAGCAAAGCGTCAGGCGCATTAGCCATGAAAGCATTGCTTGTGTTTGAGTCGCTCAAGAAAGTAGGAGCCGAGTAATACAGCAATTTAACTGTATAGGCTGAATCAGGAATAGGAGCCAACTGGAACTCACTAGCCAAGATCGTGTAATCGAGTGGCTTGCCGCTGTCTGTCGTGCGAGCGTTACGACTAAAAGCAGATGGGCTTGAGTAAGTCAAAGGCTGAATCGGTGTGGCAACAACAACGAAATCCCTGATCTCAAGGAAATCGCTTGGCAACTCCACAGTAGAGTCACCGCTTGTGGTTGTAGTCGTCACAGACTTCAACATCTGACGGATGCGCAACTCACGGCGCAAGCGCAGTTCAGCAAACCGAATGAAATCGGTGATTTGGCTAGTTAAGTCTGTACGCGCCAGATAACTAGCTACCGCTGTCTGCAATTCTGAGTAACTGGCAATGCTCATACATCATCCCAACCATATTCGTAAGTTCCGATATGCCTAATGTGCTTCGATAGATCGTGGTCTACAACAGTCTTGAAACCAGCGTCAAACGCCTTTGCACAAAAGTAAATATCTTCCCCAATTGTCCCACCTTTGTCGGTCTGTTCAAACCAAAACCAAGGTTTTTCTGTCTTTTGGAATACTTCTTTTCGGACAAGAACCATTCCAAAACCAACGCCCATAACTTGCTCTAACCCAGTTTTGTCCTTACTTGTGACCTTAACGAGATAATTGTTCTCTTGGTCAATGTCCAAAGCAGTAGGCAAACATGGGAATCTGCGAGTTGTGGCATTTACTCCAACAATAGGCAACTTACGAGACAAGAGAATCTGAAGCGCATCCTTTGGGAAACGCATATCAGAGTCAATCCACAGAATAGCGTCAGCGCCATCCTTGATTGCTTGTTCTGCAAGTCGTTCACGCTGATTGAAGATCAATGTGCCAGGCACTTGATAAATCATCAACGAGCCGCCTTTAGCGCACCTAGTAACACCTTCATAAGCACAGAGCTTCGCCAAGTCAAAGGCAAAACCTGTCATTACAGTGTCACGGCATGGAACGCAAATAGCAACCTTCATAGCTGTCCTGGTCGAGTTCTAAAGAACCGATTATCAGGGTTATTCAAGAAGGCTCGAAATCTTTTTTCATCCATCACAGCAAAACCTCGCATGATGCCTTGTTTGTTCAAGTCATCAATCAGAGCGTTTGGCAGACTAGCCACCTTTGTGAACTCGCCCCACTTAGCGTTTTCATCAATGGCGTTGTATTGAGCTTTATTGCTCTCAATGATTCCACTAATGTCTTGCTGTGTCTCAATGAAATATTTTCCATCAAGATCGTGGAAGTTAGTCAGTTTGCCGTTTTGATTTGCTATTTCGCGCATAAGAAAAGGGGGGGTGATTAGCCCCCCAGTTTGATTAAGAAGTGCTCAAATCAGCGCAAATGCCATGAGCAGCCTCATTGCGCATCTCGAGCGTCAACTCAGCGATGATCTGAGTCTTCTCGCTGTCACCAGCCTTAGCCAATTCGTTTGTGGCGAATGGGCGCAGGTAAGCAACTGCTGCGTATTCTGGGTCAAGCACCAGAGCATCGCGGGTACGCATGAAGCGGTTAGGCACAACAGAGATCGTACCGAAATCGCTCATGTAAACGTCAGCAGCACCGATAATGGTCGTAGGAGCATCAGCAGGAGCCATGAAACGCTGTGCAGCGATACCAGCGAAAGCAGACACAGCTTGCTTTTGGAATGGGCCAACCATCAAAATCTTGGGGTTGCCACCAGAGCTGTAAACCTTCTGAATCACATCCTTCAAGATGGTTTCAGTAAAGGCGCGTTGAGTACCGTCAGTGCGGGTAGAAGTACCAGCAGTAGATGGGTCAACACCAGCAGTAGTGCCAGAAGACTTGTTTGTGTTGGTCTTAATCCAAGACAACATTGCGCCCAAAGTGCGAGCAGTAGAAGAATCACCAGCAGATTTGCCTTGGTTGGCAGTCAAGATGGTTTCAATGTCGCGCTTGAGTTCAGCAGAAGCCTTGCTCAATTGGTAAGCCTTTTCGCTCTTACGACCAGCTTTGTCCACAGACTCCAAAGTGCCAGAGATTTTGATGGTCTTTTGAACGATCTGAGTGTAGTTACCCAAACGAGTTGTGGGCGACATGGTAGCGTCAGAAGCGTCAGCACCTTCAACAGCAGCGTTGGCAGTGGTAGCAGCAGCCAAGCTGTCAGTTTGCCACTCATGGTAAACAGCAGTAGCTTTAGCGCGAGCCAAAGTGTTCAACAATGGGGTATCGGTTGGAGAAATGTCATAAATAACATCGCTCAGGTCTTCGCGGTTGCCGATAGATTGGTAGGTTTGATAAACAGCCATGATGGGCTCCTTTTACAAGAATTTTTCAAATACTCTAGCTGCGTCACGGACATTGCCAGTTTTACGCAACTGCGAGTGCAGTTTTTTGTTCTGTTCTGCTTCTGCATTTCGTGGGTTAGAAGTGCCAGCTTTCAACATCTTGGGAGCAGCTTCGACCTTTTTAGCGATCTGAGGCTTTTTACTCTGAAGTTGTTGGTACTTCATGCCATGATACAGATTCAAAACAGCGCGAGAATCGTACAGATTTGCAAGCTCTTGGTCTGACCAACCCACAGACTTGGCGTATTCGCGGATTTCCTTACGAATAGTGTCGCCTTGCTTCGGGTCGCCATAGCCAGGGATAAGGCTCGTCAGCTTTTGACTTTCTTCAGCGAGATGATTTTGCAGGCGCTCAGATTGCTCGGCTTGTTGCTGTTGTGCAATGCGTTGCTGTTCTTGTTGCAGGACTGCTAACTGTTTCTCTCGTTGTGCCTGTTCAGCGACCTTCACGGCATAACCGATTGGGTCAACTTCCTTTAGCGCTTCCAAATTTTCACCCTTGTTCTGTTGTTGGAGAAATTGCTCCATCATTTGCAGACGTTGGGCGTACTGATCTCTTAATTTGTTCGCTTCCTGAATTTTCGCTCGTTCGGCTTCCACCGCTTTGCGTTCTTCAGCAAGTTTCTGGGTTTTCTTGGTGTAATCCGCGCCTAATTGGTAGCCCTCAATAAGCTCAGTCTCAGTTACTTCACGATCTTCACCAGCAGCTTTAATGCGGAAAGTGCGTGTAGGCTGTTCTTCAGCTTCTTCAGAATCTACCAACTGTGACTCAGATTCCTCAACATATTCCTCGGCGGCTTCTTCAGTTTCAGGTTGGCCTTCGGCTCCCTCTGCTGCATCCATCATGCCTAGAAATGCTGCTGCGGCTGTGTCCACCGTCAGCGGCCCACTACCTTGCGGTGTCGTGTTTTCGCTCATTTGATTCCCAAATTGTCAGTCTAAACCGTAGACCACGGGTTACAGGATTTTCCACTTCTTTTCGTTGATCTGCTTTGTAGCAGCCAAAGATTCAAAGTGTCCTATAACAGATTGTAATGCGTTTATTTTCATATACGCAACTTCTCTTTCATCAACCTGATGCGGTTGTGAATGAATAATCTTTTGCATCTCAATTGACTTCAAGGCTTCGATCTCGCCTTTAAAGAAGTCGTCATTGATTAGGTTTTTAGCTAGTTGTGGTTTGTCCAAGGATTGAACTCACGATCTGGTTAATGTCAACAGGCGTACCCATTGGCGTTGATTGCTGTCCTGCGGCAAATATATCATTGAACGACATATTGCGTTGACTTGGCAAACCAGCCCATTGTGTGCCACCAAGCATATTCTGATTGCTGAAAATCAACTCTAAGTCAATTGGAGCAGATGAAGCAGCGTAAGTTGGCGACTTCCAATCTTCAGGAATTGGAACTTGTGCAAAGCCTTGATTGGCGTATGTGTTACCACCGCTACCAGTTACATCAGACAGTCCAAGTGGGTCACCAGTTAATGCGTTCACCAACAAACCAGCGCGAGCGTAGTCCAAAGCCTCTTTAAAAGTCAAACCAGCAGCAGCGGCAGATGTGGCAAATACAGGAGATGCTGAATTAGCAAGATCAATTGCGGCAGCATCCCAAGCGGCATTTTGTGCGGCAATCTCAGCAGCTTGAGCTGCGGCGGCTTGTTCAGCAGCAGCGGCGGCGGCAGCTTGTTCTGCGGCAGTAGCGGCAGCAGCATCAGCAGCAGCAACGTCAGCACCAGCGGCCATTGTTGCGCCATCAGCACTCAGATAAGCATTGATTTCAGGAGAATAGTAATAACCAGCACCAAGCAAGGCGGCAGTAGTCCAACCGCCAGGCAATGTGCTTCTTACTGTTTTATCAAGTCCAGCACCAATATCTTTTGCTGTATCAATAGCGCCTTGGCCTAAATCTCCAACAGTGCTAACCGCTTTTTCTGCAATTCTTAAAGGGTTTAAGCTGCCAAGTCCCCATCCCATATTGTTCCCCTTTAGCCTGGAATTTCAACGTTAGAAGTGATGCCAGCACCAACCTTCATGGCTTTCATTTGAGCCTCTGCCAAGAATTCCTCTTGTTTCAGAGCCATTTGAGCAGCAGCCTTTTCACGCTCCAACTCTATTTGAGCAGCGTTCTTTTCACGCATCAACTGCAAGTCAGCAACAGCTTTTTGCTGTGCCAACTGAATGTCAGCCTGTGCTTTAGCTTGTTGAGCTTGAATATCTGCCTGAGTCTTAGCCATATATGCTTGCACTTCAGGTGGAATTTGCTGTTGTTGAGGCTGTGGCTGGCTCATCATCTGATCTTGTTCAGGCGTGATGGACTTGTAGAACTCAGCAGAATCCTTAAAGCCAGCAGCTTCAACCATGCGACCCAATGTGTTGCGGTACTGACCCATTGTCACCAATGGATTAGCTGGCCCCATCTGACCCAAGATTTGCTCTTGTTTAGCCAGAACCATATTGAGCATTGCCATTTGCTCTTGGCGGTTTCCAGCGCCCAAACCTACGTTAATGTCCACATCGTACTGATTCGACCACTCACGGGGGTCAAATTGAACGTACTGACCGCGCATACGGATGATTCGAGGCTTGTCTTGGTACTTGCAGAGAAGATGCAAGATTCCTTTAAATAGAGACTTAACGCCTGTCTCAGCAAAGATTCGAGCGATCATCTCAATCTTGCCAGCAGAGCTTTGCTGCATAGAAGCAACAGCAGCGGCAGTGACGTTTTGCAGGATAGATGGGTCTAAGCCTTGGCTTGCCTCAGTTACGCCTGTGCGTTTCTGTTGGACAGAATCAAGGTATTGCAAGAATGGGAATGTTTGACCTGCGATTGATTGCACGTTCAACTGGCTCACAGCGCCAGGCGTCTTAACGCGAATCACACCACCAGCGCTTGAAGTCAGCAAGTCGTCAAGGTTTACTTGACCGTCAACGGCTGTCACACGAGCGTTGTTTGTCAGATACAGGTTATCAAGAATCTGACGAGTCAGAGTGGTCTTGATAAGCTGAATGTCCATTGTGCGATCTGCCAACGATTCGCCAAAGAACTTATGAGGCGTTGGAATTGGGCAGAGTGAGTGGAACGGAACGTAGTCAGTTTCCTCATCGCTCAAAATCTCGTTTGAGGCAAAGAAGACTTGTCGCAGTTCAGCGATACCGTCACCATCAATATCGGCTCGAACGTAGCACTCAAACACCTCAATGGTTTGCATAGCTTCGTCAAGGCTTTGTGTGTCGTCAGGATTTTCACCGTTACTTGTACGAGCCAAGTATTCAGGCGAGAAAGTCAGCGAATCAGACGATTGCAAGCCGTTCACTACGTCAGCATCAAATCCCATTGCGATCAAGTCGCTACGAGTGATGAGGCGGCGATGTGCAACGAAAGGCGCGTCTTCAGGGCTACGCTTGGCACGTTTGGAGATCAAGAACTCCTCTGGTGGGATGTTTTCCACAACCACATGACCAGACTTCTTTTTCTTTTGAACGGTTACGCTATTAGACGAATACATCACAGGCTGACCGAGTTGGTCTAGCACTGGATTACCCATCGGGTCTAGCATTTCGTTCTCGACAACCTCTTTCTCTACGACTTCCATCGTTTCATCAGAAAGAAGCATTGCCAGCTCGTCGTCAGACAGATCACGGTACTTTTCTTTTGTAACGTCTTCTTTGTCTTCCCAATAGGCTTTTACAACGCCAACCTTCTGCAAGAGCGCATCTTTGAACCAATCGTGCATGACGATAAGACCGTCATTGTCACGCATGAAAACCCAGTTGCAGTATTCAGTAGCTTGTTTAGCGCCAGCCTCATCTTGTGGGCCGCGAGCATCAAAGCGCACAACTTCGTCACTTGACGAGAAGATACGCACTAAAGGTGGCAAAGCGCCATCCACAGCTTCAGCGACTTCGCCAGTAACGATGGATGACTTGCCTTCGACCTCATTGCCGTAAGGTTGACGCAAATAGGCTTGGATTGCGTCTGTACGTTGTTGTGTAGTCTCTGTCTCTAGGTAGCCCAGAGAATTGTCAATCTCAGCCGAGATGATTGATTTCAGTTTTTCCTGGCTCATCTTTTACCTTTGGTGGCCTGCCCATCTTTGGGCGTTGCTCCGATTGTAATACTTCAATAGCCTTTTCAAGCAAGTCAATTCTGCGCTCAAGTGCATCAATTCGGCGTTTATCGGCAATATCGCCTTGTTTCATAAAGTACATCAGACTACCCATTTCTTTGGTTGGTTAATTGATTGAGTCCAGCTATTGCGTGTAATGTCAGCCTTTTGCTTGGCAAATCGCCTCATCATGTACGCATAGCGCGTTGCATCCATCAAGTCATCCTTGACTTTGTAGATTTTTCCGTTTTCCTGCCTGTGATATTGTGTAAATTCCTCAAACCAATCTCTCAGACCAGAGAACACCTTGAGCCTGCCAGTAACCATCAAATCCCTGATTTCCAGCAAGCCAGCCTCTACGCCATTACCTCCATCAGGCCATGTTGCGTGTTCATAAAGCATCTCAAAACCAGCCTCAATGTAGTATTCACGCATTTGCTTGGTTGAGCCTTTTTCTGTCTGAAGACCGTCTAAAGGCCAAGCAATTGGCACGTTTTCCTGCCAAGTCTTAACTGCGCCCCATGCTTGTGCTGGAGACATTTGACGAGCTTTCCATGCTTTTGTTAGGTAAAACACATCGCTGTCTTTGTCCCATGCAAGCTGAACTTGAGCCTGTGGATGGTCAAAACCAAAGTCACAAGCACCAATTAACCAGAAGTGATTTGGTATCTCAAATGGCTCACAAGTTATCAATTCCTCGCTGAAGTCATAGATTCGACCATGACCAAGCATAGGAATCCCCTTAGTCCGCATTTCTCGTTGGTGAACAGGAAAAGATGCAAGCAAGTCTTCTTTGACTTTTTCGCTCAAGTGAGGCGCGTCATCCCATCCTTTCTGCATACAGAATTGAGCGTTACTTGGTGAATCCATGAACTGAATAACCAGCTCAGTTCTACCGTTTTCTGGCGTGAATGTAAGAATTCCACGACCACCATTGCCACGATCACCCGTAGCTGTACGGACAAGAACCTGCGGGAATATCTGACGATCTCTTGGCTCCTCGTCAATGTGAAACCAATCCACAGCATCACCCATCAGGGCGTGTTGCCCCTGTGAATAACTCCAGAATTGAACGATTGATATGCCACCAGATGAGTGTTTGACAAACACAGAGCGCAATGCGTTTGGCGTTCCAACCATTGACTCATAGCCTGTGATTCTGTCGCCTGGTATCAGACCACCAGTGAACTTGTCGCCTTGCTTTCTGCCAACAATCTCAGCTTGCAGCAAATCCCTAGTCTTTTCACCAGAGTAGCCAAGACACCAAATCAGCGGTGGATGCTCGAACTTATGCCCTGCCCAATCATCAGGATAGTCACCCAATGCGTGAATAGCATCAACGTAAGTACCGAGATATGTTTTACCAATTCGGTTAGCCGCAATTAGGCAGCATTGCGAATAGTCTGAGGTTTTAGCAATGAATTCTTGTTGCCAATCGTACAAACCATCGTAGACGTATTTATAGCGATTAACCTCAAGCCTTCGTTTCTTTTCCTCAAGTAACAGCAGGATTTCAGACTTTTCCATTGAGCGCAAGCAAAGCGTCTTTGATCTTTGAATCAAGCTCGTTGTCGCTCATACCAGCGAATTCCAAAGCGCCACCGTCTTTCCCTGTCATCTCAGTACGAGCCAACTTGGGAATGTGATATTCAATGGCTCTCAGGTACAGGTCAGCAGCTTTGGCGGGGTCAGGCTTGTTTCCACCGACACCCATAGCGATGTCATCAAGCCATTCTTGCAGTTTATGGGCATTACCCTCTGCGAAGACTGCGATCGCCTCTCTAACGGCTGCTGTGGCCTTATTAGGGCTACCTTTAGGGCGACCAGCCCCTATATTCTCTAATTGTTTATTCATGTCTTACCAATTCCTTACGGCTCGTTGGTGTTGTTGATATGTAGTTAGTCTAGCAGACTTCGTTTCTTTTTAGGTTGCTCGCCAATCAATGTGATGTTTACTGGTCTACCGCTACCTTCTGGCAGTTGTCTTCCAGCGTACTCACGGATTGAGCCATAAACACCTAAATCATTCTCGTCTTTACTTGTTTCCAACGGATTGAAGTTGTAAGTATCTGTAATTCTGATCTCACCTGTCTTTGGGTCTTTCTTGTAGTTGAACTGACCTAAAGTTGTCTGCATCTGACCGTAAGGAGACAAAAGACTTTTCATACCTTGGTTTTTGATCTCTGGGCGACTATCTTCTGGTTGGTCTTTCCACCAGTTGTAGTAGTCAGAATAAGCCACTGCATTTGGATTGCTAAATCTTGAGCCTTCTCCAAACTTCTTGGCATATTCTGCGTTCTTAGCTTCTTTATGACTAATTAGGCTTTTCAGGAAATCTTGCTGTTCAGGCGTAATGTCTTTGTTAGTTAATGGAGCATTTGAACCACTCAAAGTTTCATCAAGCACACGAACAGGAGTCATCATTCCTTGTGGCATGACATTGGAGAGCAAACCGCCAGCTCTAATTGCTGCGGCAACCAATGGGTCTGTTACTCTCCAATTGTCCATATCAGTCAACCAATTCCACAGGAATAAAGACGTTATCAGACCACACTCGCTCTGCGAAAAAGTAGCCCATTCGTTGAATCATTATAGCGATTTCGGGGTCTGTCATGCCGTTTTTGCCGAGCTTCTTTTGCTCGATGATGATGATCGGGCGTGAGCGCATGATGGTTTTCTTTGCGCCTTTAAGTGCGTTTTCCTCAAAGCCTTCCACATCCAATTGAAGCAAATCAGGGTCAAGATTCAGACTGTCAATGGTCATCATTGGGATGCCAGATTCACATTCCTCAATCTGAAGCGCACCAGCGTTCTTCTCGCCATCGCCCTCAACCATGCGGCAAAAACCAGCCTTGTCAGACAGACCAGCCTTGTAAATCTCCACGTTTTGCTCGTCTACGTTGCGCTTGAAGCACTCATAGTTCACATCATCAGGCTCAAAAGTCACGACTTTGGTGAAAAGCTGTGAATAAATCTTTGACCAAACACCGCAATTGCCGCCAGCATGAAGAACCAAGTTCCGCTGTGGAACCCACTTCACAAGTTCAGGGATAGCCTGCATCTCACGTGGAATCCAGTTCCACGCTTCAACGTCATTCTTAGGCCACCACCAGCCATCACGGTTTTCGATCATGTTTTCCATTCATTAGCCCTTTCATAGCCTTTTGTAGAACCCCAAAATTGGGTAGCGAAACAATGACCGTTGCCTTCGTACCTATATCCTGAGAAATGATCTCTCGTGAAATAGTGTGAAGGGTAAACGGTCAATGGATACTCTGTGCGTTGGTAAACCTCAGTAATATGGAGTGGGCCAGTTGTTTCCCATGCTCGTTTATCAGTGATGGTTTCCTTTGCTCTTAGGTCTTCAATACATTGACCAAAGAAGGGATTTTGTGGAATTGAACCCATGACGCTGACGTTAATCAGCCCAGGTCTGCGCGTCTCTTGCTCCCAATGCGCGAAAGCATCAGGCTTTAGCAACCAATCCTCTAGCGGCACAAGGCAGACAGAATCAGCGTCTAGCGTTATTCCGCCTTCGTTGTAAAGGATTTCATAGCGCATCAGGTCAGCGACTCCACACAATTCGTGTTTAGCCATTTCCTGAATGTGCTTGGCGTTGAACCATTTTGTGTTTTTCAGGTCTGCATTGCCCCAAATCCTCACCTCGTAGTCAGGATTCAGGGTTTTCCAAGTCTCAATGCAGTGATCTGGTCGTTTGGATTTGTCACCGACCCAAACAAAGTGAAGCCGCTTTGGAATCACTTTTTCTTCATTGCTTTTTTAGCAGAACTCAAACCAATAGCAATCGCTTGTTTTTGGCTCTTGACGATAGGGCCACCTTTGCCAGAGTTCAGCTTTCCTTTGCCGTACTCTGACATTACCTTACCAATTTTCTTTTCGCCTGCTTTAGTCATCTTCATATTCAGCCTCTTTCATTACGGGAGCCTTCTCCCATTGGCGACAAGTGCGGAGCGTGTGGCACACAAAAGTGTACTTGTTGCAGTAACCACGACCACCACCGTCTTTGTCAAACTCGTCTTGTGGCACGACTTCCATCGCTTCCAAGGTTTCAGGTTGGTCGTCAAAGTATTCGCAGTTAGCGCACAGGCGGCGCTTTGCTTGGTCAGGAGATGTACGCCATACGTTAGCAAGACCGCGCCAGTATTCGCTGTTTGGAGCGTCAACCTTGACAGGGCCGAGCATCTGAGTCTCAACCAATGTATCGCGTGTTTTTTTGTTTGATTCTGCTGTCAAGCCTTCGATTACGGGCTTTTCTGCCTCGATTTCCTCGATTTCAACTTTGATTTCAGCAGCACTTCCGAGCAAGCCAGCCATAAGAGCCTTTCAAAAAGAAGGCAGACTAGCTGCCTTAAAGACCTTCAACCCATGAACAAAATTGAAGGCAACTGATGAGTTATTGTAGTTCATCAGGCCACTTTCCACTAGCTTTTAAGCGATTGACTGTCTTTTGATACGCTTCGTTCCACAAATCTACCCTTTGTTGCTTTGTCAGGTTTGAACCTTGGTCAATCTCATAGTGATGCTCAACACATAACGCAGCCGTGAACTCGTCAGACGCACGAATTGACCTTCCTTTGCCATGTTTGGCTTGGTTTGAATGGCTTGCCTGTGTTCTGCCTTCAACATAGCAAATCTGGCATGGCAGTTCAGCCACGTTCTTGAGATGCTGTTTGCTTTTAAAGTAGTTGAATTTTGGAATCATCATGGTCATATCCACCAAGTTCTTGAGATGTTTCTGCAAGTTTCCACAAGGCTCGCTCTTGTTTCATTCCTTGCTGTCTGCCTTTTTCAAAGATTATTTCAACAAATTTCTCAAGATTCTTAGCTCTAAACCTATGAATGTTGACACTTCTAGCGATTTCAATGATCTCATCTCGTGTCATGCTGTCTCCAGTGGTTCTATGCGGCGCATTTTGTTAGCCTTGTATTCTTTTTCAATGTCTTCCAAAGCAAGCTCCAAAGTCCTGACAGGGCAATTTTTTAACTGTTCATCGTGCAATTCAACGATAGTTTGAACGGCTTTTAGCTCCTCACCAGTAAAGAGAAACGGCTTACCGCTTACGCCACGCTGCGCCATTGCATAAATGGCATCTTGCGCTTGTCCGATTTCCTCAAGCCAATCACGACCTAGCTGGCGCTTTGCCAGAGCCTCGGCGCAGTTGACCATTGTGATGAGATTGTCAACATGGTGCGTGTCGCCTCGACCTTCACGAATCTCGTCAAAGGAAACGTGGTTCTTAATCATCAGCTTCGTTCCTGCGTCTGGAACTTCTGCGACTTTCTTGAATCCGCTGATTACCCATGTCAAAGCATCCATGCGAACGCCTTTGGGTTTGTATTTCTTACGGGGTTTGCTCATGCGTTATCTCTTTCTCGTATTGCTTTGGCAAATTTCTCGCCCCAAAATTCCATGTCATCTAACGCTTGCAAGCTGGTCGCTATGTTCAAGCCATCTTCACAAACCTTTGCACACGCCTCACGCTCTTTAGACGCTGCCGCTGCTGCTACCAGTTTGGCAAAGTAATGCAGCTCAAAAGACCAAGGAACAAGAACCTCGCCCGCTAATCCAGCCTGTCTAGCCATCTCAATGATTTCATCTTGGTTCATATCGTTTCCTTTAGTTCAATACCATTCTCAGCACACCAAGCAATTAGGAATTCAACAAACTCGCTTGCCTGTTCTTTTGTGAACTTGCGGGTCTGTTGACCTAGTTGCACAACGCCTGTCATGTCTAGGCTTGGCACAAGCCTTCCAGCGTCAATCTGCTTTTCTTTGCAGTATTGCCAGACTAACATTCGCTTCCAATCTTCTGCATCCCACTTAGAGCCACAATGCTCTGCCTGTTTAGCAATATCGCCAAAGATTGCGTGATACTTACGATTTTGTTCATCACTACGGCTTGCGTCTTTGACTTCTAGCGTCAGCTTACGCCCTGCCGCCAATGCCGTCTTGACCTTGGGCCAAAGGTTGTTCATTAGGGCAGACGCTTGCTGTTGGTCAATCAGGTCGTATCTCATAAAGTTTCTTTCATTTTCCGTTTTAACCTTGCATCCCTGTGCCGTTTGTTGTTTGCTTCCTTACATTCATCACATCGACATTTATAAGATTCGTAACCAGTTCTTGTCCCATGTTGCAAGACGTATAAATTGCCAGGCTTCAATGCTTTTTCAGGAGACATTCGTTGCAATCTTTTTTGCAATGTATCTGGTCGCAACCCAAGACTTTCAGCCCATTGCGTCATTGTTTTTTTCACGCCATCTTTTTCAACAATGTGATTTCTACGTTGATTGTTTAACTGCTCTTTGTGTGTTGACCATTTGCAGTTTGCTTTGCAATAGTTTCCACTTGTGTCAATCCTGTCCAAAGTCAAATGTGGCGAGGCTAAACCCATATCTCTTACAAACGCATCAAAGTTATTAAGCCATTCATCACAAACAGTAATGCCACGACCACCATAATTGCTGTATGCAACATGATTTTTGTCGTAACAACGACTTTTCATATTGCGCCAGCAATAGTAAGTTTTAGTTCCTGTTTGGTTTTCCCATTTAGTTTTTCTTCCCACGATTTTTTCCCTTCATGTCATTAAACATGAGTTCAGTATACCCTAAAATATCTACGACATTATCAAGATAAGTATGGTCACCGTTTAAAAGTCTGGAAATTTTGTGTTGCACCATTTCTAATGCTTCTTGCTGTGCATAAGAAAGCAAATCCCAATTTTTAGCTTGTCGCATTGTTTGTTTTAAGACTTGGCTAGTTTCAGCGTTGTCAGAAAATGCGCCATAAACAGCGCCACGTTGTTTCAATGTTTTCTCAATACTCATATCACTCCAATCATGCGAAGCGCCTGCTCTGGCCCTTCAATTCGTTCTAACCTACCACCAACCCATTTTGCAAAAAAGTCCTGTTGTAGCTTCGTTAAAGCCTTTTTAGGGCCACTCTTAACTTCAACCAAGTAAGTCACGCCGCCATAGCCAACCAGTAAGTCCACTGGCAAGCCAATAATCCAGACGTAAGCACCAGCAGCGCGTAAAGCAGAAACGATTTGCTCCTGCGTAGCATCAACCCTAGCCGCATATCTCATTGAAGCTCCATTGGAAGCTCAACAACTGGCAAAGCCAACATAGTCTCTTTGGCGTATTCAAACCCAAGATCGTAAGCGTTGCTCATT
>JACCDY011186574.1_pt1 | contig 35090 bp, 26 predicted proteins | sample 7446391 | NCBI WGS metagenome assembly JACCDY01 (sample SAMN15323451, study PRJNA562643) | freshwater metagenome | isolation source: river surface water | place: USA:Blue River Watershed | collected 2017-08-18 | reverse complement strand
GCCTTGACGGCTTCGTCAACGCTCATGCACGGAATGCCGCGCGGAACGGTAACGCCGTACTTCCTCAGGATTTCTTTTCCCTGGTACTCATGGATTTTCATGCAAACTTCCCCCTCAAGGCGCGTGTTGTATGTGCTGGTTGATCAGGACTGGGTCACGGGCTTGATGACCCAGCGTGGGTAATATTTTTCGACCGCCGGTCCGTCGCGGCGCAACGAATGGCAACGGTCCAGCTGGAAGGGCGGATGGGCGCCGGTATCATCGACGACGCCGTCACGTGTCGGCAGCACGTCGCCGGCAAAGGCCTGGATGGTGGCCGTCGGCAGCAGTCCGGCCAGCTCGGTCAGGTGCGTGCAACCTTCGATGCCGGCCAGGCGTTCCTTCACGGCGAGCCGGAAACCCTTCATCAGGTTCAGGCCGACCAGTTTCTTGTACGCGGGACCGATGGCTTCGCAATAACCACGGTAAGGCACGGCATCTGACACGGCGATCGCGTCGACGATAGTGAATTGGGTATCGACCGTGATGCGCAGCCACAGGTCATGGATGGGATCGCCGGCGGCGCGCGGGCCGGAAGCAATCTCGACCAGGCGATCCTTGACATCGGTGATGCGGGCATCGACATCCCACAGGCCATCATCACGCTCAAACGCCTGTGCGACGATGCTGCGTGTATGCCGCGGCGCACGAGAGGTTGTCGGGGATGGCAAGGGCATTATGCGATGGGCGCGGGCAACCGGAATCGGCATGCGCTCAATATAGTTGTGCAGCCTGTCGCAGTTTCTACGACTGGTGCCGCTCCTGCGGCGCTGCAAAGCTGCGGCAGTTTAACACGCCTCTTTGGCGCGTCGCATCACGGCTTTGATCGCCTCGTGCGAAAACCCTCGCTGTTGCAGAAATCGCATCTGTTTGGCCGCTTCGGCAGCGTCGGCCGCCGGTGCCCGGAACTTCTTTTGCCAGACCTGCCATGCACGTTCGCCCTCACCGGCTGACAGCTCGTCGCGCAAGCCGGCAACAGCGGCGTCGCCGACCCCGTGCCGCTGCAACTCGGCCAGGATGCGCGAGCTGCCGAACCGTGCCGCGCGCCGATTCACCAGCGATTCGGCAAAACGCTCGTCAGACAGGAAATTGTTGGCCTTCAGCCAATCCAGCACGGCCTCGACATCGTCCCCCTCTTCCGCATGGCGTGCCAGTTTTTGCGCCAGTTCCTGTCGACTGTGTTCGCGCGCAGACAGGTAGCGCAGCGCGCGGGCTTTCAGGCTGGGCTTTTGGGCAGGCATGGTTGAAAGGCGTGGACCAGAGGGCGCAAAAACGGACTTAGAGGCGAACTTAGAGGCGAACTTAGAGGCGGACGTAAAAGCGGGCGAAAAAACAGAAAGGCGGCAGGCAGGGCCAACCTCCCCACCCACCGCCATGGCAACCCAGTGATTGCTGCAGGCTTATTCTTCAGCGGCAGCGGCGGCCGATGCCTTGGACTTCTTCGCCGGTGCTGCGTCCGCAGCAGTTGCAGCCGCGGTTGCAGCAGCCTTTGCAGGCAGCGGCGGCAGCAGCGGCACGCCGAGATGGGCACGGACCTTGTTCTCGATTTCGTGGGCCATTTCCGGACGCTCTTTCAGGAAGATGCGCGCATTGTCTTTGCCCTGGCCGACACGCTCGCCGTTGTAGCTGTACCAGGCGCCCGATTTCTCGACGACCTTGGCTTCCACGCCGAGGTCGAGGATCTCGCCTTCGCGCGAGGTGCCTTCTCCGTACAGGATGTCGAAGTGCGCTTCCTTGAACGGCGGCGCGACCTTGTTCTTGACCACCTTGACGCGGGTCTCGTTGCCGATCACTTCGTCACCGGACTTGATCGAGCCGGTACGGCGAATGTCCATGCGCACCGAAGCGTAGAATTTCAGCGCATTGCCGCCGGTCGTGGTCTCAGGGTTGCCGAACATGACGCCGATCTTCATGCGGATCTGGTTAATGAAGATCACCATCGTATTGGTGCGGCTGATCGAACCGGTCAGCTTGCGCAGCGCCTGCGACATCAGTCGCGCCTGCAGGCCGGGCAGCGAATCGCCCATGTCGCCTTCGATTTCGGCGCGCGGCGTCAGCGCGGCGACCGAGTCGATGACCAGCAGGTCGACGGCGCCCGAGCGCACCAGCGCATCGGTGATTTCCAGCGCCTGTTCACCGGTGTCGGGCTGCGAGATCAGCAGATCTTCCAGGTTCACGCCCAGCTTTTGCGCGTACACGGTGTCGAGTGCGTGCTCGGCATCGATGAAGGCGCAGGTGCCGCCCATCTTCTGCATCTCGGCGATCACTTGCAAGGTCATGGTGGTCTTGCCCGACGACTCAGGACCATAGATTTCGATCACGCGGCCGCGCGGCAGGCCGCCGACGCCCAGCGCCACGTCCAGGCCCAGCGAACCAGTCGACACAACCTGCACTTCCTCGGCGACGGCGCCATCCATGCGCATGACCGACCCCTTGCCGAACTGCTTTTCGATCTGCGCCAGTGCGGCGCTCAGGGCCTTGGCCTTCTCGGAATTCGCGACTTTTTTGTCGTCCATGCGGGTCTCTCGTAGCGGGGAAGTGAATTGAAACAGTACTGTATAAAAATCCAGTAAAACCTGCAAGCGGATTTTATTCGGCCGGACAGCCGCCGATGGGATTGCCATTCCCGCAATTTTCACCAAAACCCCTGAAAATGCTTGTAGTTGCTGGCAGGATGCAAACCCAATAGACTGCGGGTGTGGGTCGGGAAACAAGCTCTGGCGCAAGCGCGAGGCTGAACCGACCGCGATTGCCGGGACTTTTCAATCAATTACTAATCGGCCCCGAAAGGCCGGCCCCGCGCACCCACCGTTCAATGCCTCGACGAACCAACCTGAAGCCGCTTCCCGAATGCGTATCCTGCTCGCCGAAGACGATAGTGTGCTGGCCGACGGCCTGACCCGCTCACTGCGCCAGTCCGGCTATGTGACAGACTGCGTCACCAATGGCCAGGAGGCTGACAGCGCGCTATCGACACAGGACTTCGACCTGCTGATCCTCGACCTCGACCTGCCAAAGATGCCGGGGCTGGAAGTGCTGCGCCGCCTGCGCTCGCGCGACTCGCGGGTGCCGGTATTGATCCTCACCGCCAATGACTCGGTCGAGCAGCGCGTGAAAGGACTCGACCTCGGCGCCGACGATTACAGGGCCAAGCCATTTGCGTTGTCCGAGCTTGAAGCCCGGGTGCGCGCGCTGACCCGGCGGGGTGCCGGCGGCGGCCCGACCGTGATCCGCCACGGCCCGCTGTCGTTCGACCAGGTCGGCCGCATCGCCTACCTGAACGACCACATGATCGACCTGTCCGCGCGCGAACTCGGCCTGCTGGAAGTTCTGTTGAAGCGCAGCGGCCGACTGGTGTCCAAGGAACAGCTGGTAGACCACCTGTGCGAATGGGGCGAAGAGGTCAGCAACAACGCCATCGAGGTTTATGTGCACCGGCTGCGCAAGAAGATAGAGAGCAGCGGCGTGCGCATCGCAACCGTGCGCGGCCTCGGCTACTGCCTCGAGAAGTTCGCGGCGACCGCGCCTGCGGCTGACGCCGGCGCCGCCTGAGGCCTGCCGTGCGCGCTGACAGCGAAGGCGGCCTGCCTGCATCGTCTGCTTCCCCCCCGCCGTTTTCGTCGCCCGCGACGGCCGACGGCAGGGAGCTGCGCATCCAAAATTCGCTGTTCGGCGAGATTCTCGACTGGATGCTGATGCCGCTGCTGCTGCTGTGGCCGCTATCGATCGGTGTCACCTACCTGATCGCGAAATCGATCGCCAATGAACCTTTCGACCGCGCGCTGGAAGACCGTGTGACTGTGCTTGCGCAGCAGGTGAAGGAAGTCAATGGCGAAGTCAGCGCGCACCTGCCCTATTCGGCGCGCGACATCCTGCGCGCCGATGACATCGACAATGTCTACTTCCAGGTCAGCGGGCCGCAGCGCGAATTAGTGGCCGGCGACAGCGATATCCCGCTGCCTGAAGAAGAGGAGAAGCCCATCGCTTGGTCGGTGATGCTGCGCGACGGCGCCATGCGCAATGCCGAAGTGCGTATCGCCTATACCTACGTGAACTTGCAAGCGACGCGCACCAGCGGGCTGCGGCCTGACGAAAAGCGCTATGCGCTGGTACAGGTCGCCGAGACATTGGAGAAACGACGCGAACTGGCGAACCAGATCATCAAGGGCGTGATACTGCCTGAGTTCATTATCTTGCCGATTGCGATAACGCTGTTGTGGTTTGCGCTGTCGCGCGGACTGTCGCCACTGACCACGCTGCAAGAAAGCATTCGTTCCCGGCGGCCTGACGACTTGTCGCCGATCGACTCACGCGCAGTGCCGGAAGAGATCTCGCCATTGGTGCGCTCACTGAATGACATGCTGGGCCGCCTGGCGCAAAGTATCGCGTCGCAAAAGCGCTTCATCGCCGACGCAGCGCACCAGATGAAGACACCACTGGCCGGCATGCGCATGCAATCGGAACTGGCGATGCGGCAGGACAGCCGTGATGAGATACAACGCTCGCTGGAACAACTCGCCAAGAGCTCGGGATCGGCCACGCGGCTGGTGAACCAGCTGCTGGCGCTGGCACGCGCAGAGAATGATGCACCACAAGCCACGCCGCTGCAGCGACTGGAACTCGGGTCGCTGGCGCGCGCGGTGGTGAGCGACTGGTTTGCGGCAGCGCAGGCCAGGCGCATTGACCTCGGCTTCGAGAGCGACGACCATGCCTTGCCCGTGCACGGCAATGCGACCATGCTGCGCGAGATGCTGTCCAACCTGATCGACAATGCGCTGCGCTACACGCAAGCCGGCGGCAGCGTCACTGTGCGCGTGCGCCCCGACGACGAGCGCGCGCTGGCCATCCTCGAAGTCGAAGACAACGGCCCCGGCATCGCGCCATCCGAACGTGTGCAGGTATTCGAGCGCTTCTACCGGATCCTCGGCAGCGACGTCGAAGGCAGTGGCCTCGGGCTGGCCATCGTGCGCGAGATCGCGCAGCGGCATGGCGCCGAGGTCGACATCTTCCACAATCCGCGCGCGACGGATCCCCGCAACCCGGGCAGCCTGTTCCGCATCAGCCTGCCGCTTGCGCGCGACGAGGCCCCCCGATGACGCCAGACAAACTCGGCACGCTCAACCGCCGCCCGTCCGCACACGATCGGGCTACGGCAACACGCTACTGGCGGCGCGTGCGCCTGCTGACCGGTGCGCTACTGATCGTCTGGGCATTGGCCAGCTTCGGCTTCGTGTTCTACGCGCGTGAATTGTCGGCAGTGCAGCTGCTGGGTGCCCCTCTGCCGTTCTATATGGCAGCCCAGGGAACGATGATGATCTATCTCGCCATCATCGGCGCTTACGCGTATGCGATGAAAAAGCTCGATGCGCTGTCGGGCAGGGCCGGAAGCGACGACGATGGCGAATGACACCTTCCCACGCCAGCTGACGCGCTATTTCGGCCTTTACTCGCTGGGATTCGGCGCACTGCTGGTCACGCTTGGGATACTCGAGCATGAAGGCTTCCCGCGCTTCTGGCTCGGCTACCTGTTCCTGTTCGCGACCATCGTCGTGTATGCCTTCATCGGGGTGTTCAGCCGCACCTCCGACATCACCGAGTATTACGTGGCCGGCCGCCGCGTGCCGGCGCTGTTCAATGGCATGGCAACAGCCGCCGACTGGATCTCGACGGCAAGCTTCATCGGTCTGGCCGGTGGCCTGTACTTGCAGGGCTTCGACGGCCTCGCGTACATCATGGGATGGACCGGCGGCTATTGCCTGGTGGCGCTGCTGATTGCGCCGTATCTGCGCAAGTTCGCGCAATACACGGTGCCCGATTTTCTTGCCGGCCGCTATGCCGGCCCTTACGGCGACCTGGTGCGTTTGCTGGCGGTAGTGGCGACCCTGATCATTTCGTTTACCTATGTGGTCGCGCAAATTTATGGCGTTGGCCTGATCACGTCGCGCTTTACCGGCATCGATTTTTCGGTCGGCATCTTCCTCGGCCTTGCCAGCATCCTGGTCTGTTCCTTCCTCGGCGGCATGCGCGCGATCACCTGGACCCAGATCGCGCAATACATCATCATTATCGTCGCGTTCATGATCCCGGTGTCATGGCTGTCGATCAAGCAGACCGGATCGCCGGTGCCACAGCTGGCCTATGGCTCCGCGGTAGAAAAGCTGACGCGACAAGAGAAGGCGTTGGCTGCGCATGAAAGCGAGCAGCAGGTGCGCGACCTCTACCTGCGCCGCGCAGCGACGCTGGAAAACAAAATTAATGCATTGCCACGTTCATGGGATGCCGGTCGCGAGGAAGCGCGGCGCCGGCTGCAAGACCTTCAGACCAGCAATTCTTCACTGATCGATATCAAGGCAGCCAATCGCGCACTGGCCGACTACCCGAAGAGCCCGGAAGAAGCGCGCCGCGTCTGGCAGCGCCAGCGCGAGTACGACCTCGAACGCGCGCAGCCGGCGCAGCCGCATACCCAGCCCTTCCCCGGCGAAGACAAGGCCGGCTCGGACATCAAGCGCAACAACTTCATGGCGCTGGTGTTCTGCCTGATGCTGGGCACGGCAGCGCTGCCGCATATTCTGGTGCGCTCTTACACGACGCGCTCGGTGCCACAGGCACGCATGTCGGTATTCTGGGCGCTGTTCTTCATCATGCTGCTGTACACGGCGCTGCCGGCGTTGGCGGTGATGGTGAAATACGAGATCTACACGACGCTGGTCGGCGCCGATTTCGGGCACTTGCCGTCCTGGGTCAGTTACTGGGCCAACATCGATCGTGCGAAGCCGATGATCAGCATCACCGACGTCAATGCCGACGGGCTGGTGCAACTGGCCGAGATCGCGATCGATGGCGACATGATCGTGCTGGCGACGCCGGAGATCGCCGGCCTGCCCTACGTGATTTCGGCATTGATTGCAGCCGGCGCACTGGCAGCGGCACTGTCGACCGCCGACGGGCTGCTGCTGACGATCTCGAGCGCGCTGTCGCACGACACCTATTTCAAGATGATGAACCCGTTCGCATCCAGTCAGCGCCAGGTCACGATTTCAAAATTATTACTGCTGGTGGTCGCGCTGCTGGCCGCGTATACCGCGTCGTTCCGCTCGGGCGACATTCTGTCGATGGTCAGTGCCGCGTTCTCGCTGGCTGCGTCCACTTTGTTCCCTGCACTGGTTTTGGGCATTTTCTGGAAGCGAGCGAACCAACAGGGCGCAATCGTCGGCATGCTGACCGGCTTCTTCGTTTGCCTCATCTATTTGGTGCAGACCAGTCCGGCGCTGGGCGGCGGCGCCGGCAACCAATGGTTCCACATCGCACCTGTATCGGCCGGCGTATTCGGCGTACCGGCCGGTTTTTTCGCCATGATCGTCGTGACTTTGCTCACGCCTGCGCCCGACCCGGAAATCAGCGCCCTGGTCGAGGACCTGCGCCTGCCGTAAAGCGTCCCTGCGTCCGCCTTAGCCGGGTGCCAGCGATGACGCTGGCATATTTCTTGATAGTTGCCATCCCTGCCAAGATGAATAACACAGGGGTGCAGCAAGCATGGCTGGCTTTTTCAACGAGATGTACGCGGACGCCAGCGGGCAGGTCCGTCCCCATTACCGGGAATTTGAGAGCTGGCTGGCCCACCAGCCGCCGGACATCGTTGAACGCAAACGGGTCGAAGCCGACCTGGTGTTCCGGCGCGTCGGCATCACCTTCGCGGTCTATGGCAGTGATGCCGGCACCGAGCGCCTGATCCCGTTCGACATCATCCCGCGCATCATCCCGGCGTCCGAGTGGGCGCAGCTGCAGAAAGGGCTGAAGCAGCGCGTGCAGGCGCTGAACCTGTTCATCCATGACATCTACCATGCGCAGCACATCGTGAAGGCAGGGATCATCCCGCCCGAACAGGTGTTCAACAATGCGCAGTACCGGCCCGAGATGCAGGACGTGGCGGTCGCCTCTGATATCTATGCGCACATCGCCGGCGTCGACATCGTGCGTGCCGGCGAGGGTGAGTTCTACGTCCTCGAGGACAACCTGCGCGTGCCTTCCGGCGTGTCCTACATGCTGGAAGACCGCAAGATGATGATGCGCCTGTTCCCCGAACTGTTCGCACGCCACAAAGTGGCGCCGGTCGCGCACTACCCCGACCTGCTGCTGGACATGTTGCGCTCGGTCGCGCCCGATGGCGTCGACGATCCGACCGTGGTCGTGATGACACCGGGCATGTACAACTCAGCCTATTTCGAGCATGCATTCCTCGCTCAGCAGATGGGCGTGGAGCTGGTCGAGGGCAAGGACCTGTTCGTTGACGAAGGCTATGTGTACATGCGCACCACGCATGGCCCGCAGCGCGTGGACGTCATCTATCGCCGCATCGACGATGACTTCCTCGATCCGCTGGCTTTTCGTCCCGATTCCTCGCTCGGCGTGCCGGGCCTGCTGTCGGCCTATCACGGCGGCCGAGTGACGCTGGCGAATGCGGTCGGGACCGGCGTGGCGGATGACAAATCCATCTACCCGTATGTGCCGGACATGATCCGCTTCTATTTATCGGAAGAGCCGATCCTGAACAATGTGCCGACTTACCAGTGCCGGAAGAAAGAAGACCTGCAGTACACGCTCGACCACCTGCCCGAGCTGGTGGTGAAGGAAGTGCATGGTGCTGGCGGCTACGGCATGCTGGTCGGTCCTGCTTCGACGAAGGCCGAGATCGATGACTTCCGTCAGCGCGTGATCGCCAGGCCGGAAGGCTATATCGCACAGCCGACGCTGGCGCTGTCAGCCTGCCCGACCTATGTGGAGGCCGGCATCGCGCCACGCCACATCGACCTGCGTCCGTTCGTCCTGTCGGGCAAGACGGTCAGCATGGTGCCGGGCGGCCTGACCCGCGTCGCGTTGAAGGAAGGCTCGCTGGTGGTGAATTCGTCGCAAGGCGGCGGCACCAAGGACACCTGGGTTCTGGAAAAGTAAATGAAGGGAGCTTCCATGCTGAGTCGCACTGCAGATCATTTGTACTGGATGGCACGTTACACCGAACGGGCGGAGAATACGGCACGCATGCTGGACGTGAACATCCAGACCCAGCTACTGCCACAATCTGCGGAAGCCGCCGAACAAGGCTGGCGCGCCGTGCTCGGCATCTCCGAGCTGCAACCGGCTTTCGATGCGCAATACGGCATGCTGACCCGCAAGGATGTGCTGGACTTCATGGTGCGCGACCCGCACAACCCGTCGTCGATTGCCTCCTGCCTGACCAGTGCGCGCGAGAACGCGCGCGCGGTGCGCGGCACGCTGACGACCGAGGTGTGGGAAACCCAGAACACCACCTGGCTGGACATGAACCACCTGCTGAAGGATGGTGTGCTTGAGCGCGACCCGAGCGAATTCTTCGAGTGGGTCAAGCACCGCTCGCACCTGTCGCGCGGCGTCACGATCGGCACCATGCTGAAGGACGAGTCGTTCTACTTCATCCGGCTCGGCACCTTCCTCGAGCGTGCAGACAATACGGCGCGCCTGCTCGACGTGAAATTCCATGGCGCCGACCGCGAGTTGCTGACGGCAACAGAGATGGATTATTACCATTGGGCGGCCGTGCTGCGCTCGGTGTCGGCCTTCGAGACTTATCGCAAGGCTTATCGGGACGTGATCACGCCCGAGCGCGTGGCCGAGCTGCTGATCCTGCGTGGGGATATGCCGCGCTCACTGATGGCGTGCATGACCGAAGTCGTCAATAACCTCGAACAGGTGCGCAATGAAGTGTCACACCAGACCGAGCGCTTTGCTGGCCGCCTGCATGCGAACCTGCGCTTCAACAGCATCGATGACATCATGCAGCGCGGCTTGCACGACTACCTGACCGAATTCCTTGAACAAATCTATGAGTTGGGTAATCTGGTCAGTCGCGACTTCCTGGTCCCGCTGGCACCTTCCTCTGAGCTACCGCCACTCAGGCAAGCGGCTTGAGTCCGCCATCCTCGCATTCATTCACCTGACGTTTTTCGACCAGAGCTACCGAACATGACTTATTGCGTTGCGATGCGCCTGAATGCGGGCCTCGTCTTTCTGTCCGACTCACGCACCAATGCAGGCGTCGACCATATCGGCACCTTCCGCAAGATGTCCGTGTTCGAGAACCCGGGCGATCGCATGATGGTGCTGATGACGGCAGGGAATTTGTCGATCTCGCAGAGCATCCGACAGACCGTGGCCGAATACCTGACGCCAGAAGGCAGCAGCATCTGGACGGCATCGACGATGTACGAGGCAGCCCAGATCGTTGGCGACTCGATACGCGCGGTACACAAGCGCGAAGCCAAGGCGCTCGAGGAATCGGGCATCGATTTTAATGTCAGCCTGATCTTCGGCGGCCAGATCCGCGGCGAGCGCTGTCGCCTGTTCCAGATGTACGCCGCCGGCAATTTCATCGAATCGCACGATGAAAACCCCTATTTCCAGATCGGCGAAGCCAAGTACGGCAAGCCCATCATCGATCGGGTGATCTCTCCATCCACGCCGATCGATGAAGGTGCGAAGTGCGCGCTGATATCGATGGATTCGACGCTGAAATCCAATATCTCGGTCGGCTTCCCGCTGGATTTGCTCGTATACGAATCGGATTCACTGGCCGTCAACCGCTTCGTGACCATCGATGAAAAGAACCAGTACTTCCAGATGATACGCAGCACCTGGGGCAAGCAACTGAAGGCCGTGTTCGAAGGCATTGCCGATCCGGTCTGGAATGCCGCCGGCAATGCGACCAGCAATGTGCTGTCGTCGGCTGACCATGCGAACCAGCCCGTGCGCGTCACGCCTCCTGCCGGAATTGCGCGCGGCGAGCAACGCGTCGCGTTACAAACCCTGGCCCAGGCCGAACTGCGTCCCGATCCGCAGTAATACTTATCGCAACCAGCGCATGACGACATGACCGGACACTATGTCCGGTGTGGTCGAGTTAAAACACGCGCCTTGTTCTCCGGTACCAGCGCGTTCTGCCGCCTACGACTTCCATGCAACATTCACGAAAATTCGCCTGACAAGGTGGTTTGCGTATTTCTAGAATCCATCCCCCTGTCATGTCATGTTGGGTGGATGATCCATGTGCCTGAGCACATTTCGTGTATTGCTGCGATCGCTGGCTGTTTTCCCCGGCTTGCTGCTGCCCTGCGCACTGCCATCTCACGCACAGCCCAGCGACCCTGACTTGCAGATCCGGAGGCAGGAGCAGCGCGAACAGCGCTTGCGGCGGCAAGCCGAGCCGCAAGCGCATGTGCAATCTGAGATGGCGCAGCCGTCACAGGAAAAACTGCCCACCGAGGAAAGCCCGTGCCGGGACATCCAGCACATCAGGCTGGAAGGTGAGCTTGCTGCACGCTTCACATGGGCGCTCAAGGCTGCAAACCGCGATGATGACCCTGCCATCGGACGGTGCCTGGGGGCGCAAGGCATCGCGGTCGTGATGCAGCGGGTACAGCAATCCATCCTGGCGCGCGGCTTCGTCACGACCCGCGTGCTGGCCGGGTCACAAGACTTGCGCGGTGGCGAACTGGTGCTGACCCTCGTTCCGGGACGCGTGCGGCGACTGCAACTATCGGAGGACAGCCATGCACGCGCACGACTGCACAATGCGATGCCGGTCGATGCAGGCGACCTGCTGGACTTGCGCGCACTTGAACAGGGGCTGGAAAACCTGAAGCGCTTGCCGACGGCTGATGCCGACATGCAGATCCGTCCGTCCGAGGTGCCCGATGCAAAGCCGGGTGACAGCGATGTCGTCGTGCGCTGGCAGCAGCGCCTCCCTTATCGGCTGAACCTGTCGGTCGACGACTCGGGCACTGAAGCCACCGGCAAGTATCTGGGCGCTGTCACTTTTTCTTATGACCACTGGTGGACGCTGAATGATCTGTTCTACCTGAGCTATAGCGACACACTGGGCGGCGGATCGCAGGGCGACCGCGGCAACCGCTCCGGCACACTGCACTACTCGGTGCCATACCGCGACTGGCTGATCGGCTTCACGGCCAGCGAATTCCGCTTTCACCAATCAGTCGCCGGACTAAACCAGACAGTGCGCTACAGCGGCGACGGGAGCACGCAGGATGTGGCACTGACGCGGCTGCTGTATCGCGACGGCGTTCGCAAGACTCAAAGCACCGTGCGCGCCTGGCTGCGCGAATCGCACAATTTTGTCGGCGACGCCGAATTGACCGGCCAAGCCCGGCGCACTGCCGGCTGGGAAGCGTTGATTGCACACCGCGAGCGCATGGCCGATGGCAGCCTGGATACGAGCATCGCCTGGCGGCGCGGCACCGGTGCATTCGGTGCGCAGCACGCACCCGAAGAGGCCTTTGGCGAGGGCAGTTCACGCATGCAGGTGGCACGTGCGGACGCACTGCTGTCCTTGCCCTTCGCATTCATCCGCCACGAATGGCGCTACAGCCTCGCTTGGCGCGCCCAATGGAACAACACGCCCCTGACGCCGCAGGACCGCTTTGTGATCGGCAACCGCTATACCGTGCGTGGCTTCGATGGGGAATCGCTGTTGAGCGGAGATCGAGGCTGGCTGCTTCGGCAAGACCTTGGCCTATCGGTGAGCGCCATCCAAAGCGAGCTGTATGTCGGCATCGATACCGGCGAAGTCGGCGGCCGCTCGACTGCAGGTTTGATGGGGCAGCGACTGACCGGCAGCGTCGTCGGCGTGCGCGGCGGACACGGGAAGCTCAGTTGGGATGCCTTCGTCGGCAAACCCATTCACAAACCTGATGGATACCGCACGGCCAGCACCACCGCCGGCTTCCTGTTCAGCCTGTCATTGTGAGGGAGAGCATCATGAAACAGCCTTTGCGCCTGTCTTCGCTGTCATCCTGGTCGCTGCAGCCTTTGCGGCCGCCACCGCATTCATCTGGCGCACTCTTGCCTTCCTTATCGCTGTTATCTTCTCTGTTAGCCACGCTGTTCTCACCGCAAGTGTCGCTGGCTCAGCTGCAGGCCAATCAGGCGACGCCCGCCAATCAGCACCCCGTGTTGCTGCGTTCCGCCAGCGGCGTGCCGCAGGTCGACATTACGCGCCCGACCACCGCCGGCGTATCGATCAATCAGTTCCGGCAATTCGACGTCGACGTGCGAGGTGCCGTCATCAACAACGGACGCAAGGCTTCACAAACCGCCCTGGCCGGATGGATTGCCGCCAATCCGGCGCTACTGGCTGGCGAAGCGAGCGTCATCATCAATGAAGTCCGCAGTGCTGATCCCAGCCTGCTGAAAGGTTATATCGAGATCGCCGGCGGCAAGGCCGAAATGGTGTTCGCCAACCCGGCTGGCATCCGCTGCCATGGCTGCGGCTTCATTCATGCAACACGTGTCGAACTGGCGACGGCCAGGCCCGAGCTCGCCAATGGCAGGGTCGCCGGCTACCTGCCCGGCAACGGCGTGCTGGAAATTGCCGGCCGCGGTCTGGATGCAACGCGCATCGACATCCTGTCCCTGCTGACGCAAGCGGCACGCGTGAATGCCGGCATCTGGGCCAATGAGTTGAAGCTGACGCTGAAAGCGCCATCCCCGTCGGCCACGCCGGTGAACAAAATCCCTTTGCCCGAATATGCGCTCGATGTCGCCGCCATCGGCGGCATGTATGCGAACCGCATCTGGCTGGTCGGCACCGCGCAAGGACTGGGTGTGCGCAATGCCGGCAACTGGTCGGCGACCGACACCCTGAGCGTCAGCATCGATGGCAAGCTGGAGAACAGCGCCGGCATTGACGCCCGCGAACTGGTGATGCGGTCGACCGCGATCGATAACGTCGCACACGGAACGATGCTGGGCGATCGCATCGCGCTGCAGGCCGAACGCATTGTGAACGCCGGGCATCCCGACGCCAGCCCGGCGATCGCAGCGGCGGCAGACCTCGACCTCGGTGTGCGCACGCTGGAAAACACCGGGCAGGCGACGATATTCGCCGGCAAAGATATGCGCATCGGTCGCCAGCTCGACGCTGACGACCATGCCATCGGCAAAGCCGATCGCGTGCTGAATCGATTCGCGACGATCGAAGCGCAAGGCAAACTGACTATCCACGCCGCCAGGCTGCAGAACCAGAACGCCGGCGTGGACATCGAAGAAATGCAGATCGGCCAGACGGTACCGGTAGCCTACCTGCAGCCGAATGGCAGCGGTCCGAAATACACGATGGATCATTTCTACTGGGCGCCGTGGAGCCGGGCCGGCCAGTACAAATGGGTCACCAACAAATCCCGCATTGAGGAAGGCATTCCGGGAAAAACGCCATTGCCGGATGTCGATGGCACCGATTGCATCATTGACGGCGGCAGTGAGCTTTGCATGCCAACGCCCGGCAGCGCCTATCCGAAGGACGATCCGGCCTGGGCCTATTTCAAGCTGACGCCGCCCGATCCGCCACCGGCGGCACCAGGGATCGAACCGAAATTGCCGTCCGTGATCCAGCCACCCCCGTGGAACCCGGATGCCAGTGCCGAAGAAAAATTGGCATGGACAAAGGCGGATGCAGAGTACAAGGTGGCCATGGCCGAGTATCAATTGCGGAAGGAGGCTTATGACCAGGTCAGCCGCGATTACGACCAATGGCATACCACGACCTCCGAACGGCGCGAGGCCTTGAATGCGGCGATCAGCAAGTACAACACCCGATTCGCCGGTATCGAGATTCGCAGCTGGCGCCAATACTTCGTCAAGCAATCGGAATTCGAAAGCCGGGTTGCCAGCAGCGCGCCTGCCCGCATCATTGCAGGCAGCGATATCACACTTGCCGGCGACGAATTGCTGAACGACCGCAGCCAGCTACTCGCCGGCGGCCAGCTGTCGGGCGATTTGCAGAACCTGCAGAACATCGAAGCTGAAGGCACGCATCGCATTCATGAAACCGGTACCAGCCAGTATTCGCGCTCGTCGTATCACGGCTGGCTGTTGAATTATCACACCCGCGAATGGGGCCCGAAGTTGCCCTATGAGCCAGCCGACCAGCTGACCACCATACGCTTGCCGGTAACTGTGGTGGCCACAGAGCAAGCCGGCGCGCTGCCGGCACCGGCCGTGGAAGTGGCAGCGAACCGCTTTGCGGCCGATGGCAGCAGCTTGTTCCGGGCCCACCTGTCGACCGGTCCGTTGTTCGTGACGGATCCCCGCCTGACCCGATACCGGCAATGGCTGAGCTCGGATGCGATGCTGGCTCGACTGAATGCCGATCCCGAGCGCCTGCAGAAGCGCATCGGTGACGGCTACATCGAGCAGCGCCTGGTTCGCGAACAAATCGCCCAGCTCACCGGACGCCGCTTCCTGCCGGGCCAGGACAATGACGAAGCCCAGTATGCGGCGCTGATGAACAGTGGTGTGTCCCAGTCCGCGGCATTGCAGCTGGTACCGGGCATCGCGCTGTCGGCGCTACAGGTTGCGAAACTAACGTCAGATATTGTCTGGCTGGTCGCACAAGACCTGGCGCTGCCTTCGCGCGATGGCCAGCCCGCACGCACACTGCGCGTGCTGGTGCCGCAGGTATACCTGGTCCCGCGCACTGGCGATGTGGATGGCACAGGAACCTTGATTTCGGCGCAGCGCATCCAGATGGCTGTCGCCGATGCGATCGACAACGCCGGCACCATCACGGGTGCCGATGGCGTGCAGTTGCAAGCACGGACGATACGCGTCAGCGGCAATATCGCCGGCGACACGGCGGTGCTGGCGGCCAGCGACGACATCGACCTCCGGGGTGGCAATGTCAAGACTCGGGACGATCAATGGCTGCTGGCCGGGCGCGACATCCATGTCGCGAGCACTAGCCACGATAGTCACCAGCAGTCAGCCACGCGCGTAGCGACCGGCGAATCATCACGCACCAACCTCGACCGCACCGCCATGTTGCATGTGACTGGCAACGGGAACCTGAGCGTGCTGGCTGGACGCGACATTGCGCTCGATGGTGCGCGGCTGCACAGCGATGGGGCCGGCCAAGTGGCAGTCATCGCCGGACAAGACTTGGTCCTTGGCACCCTGGCGACACGCGCCTCGACGGCAGCCGCGGCACGCGGCTCGGCCAATTTCATCAGCGAGTCGCAGCATCAGGCGATCGGCACTGAAATACAAGCCAACGGCGCAGTCGGTTTGAATGCCGGACGAGACCTGGGCATGCATGCCGCACGCATCGATGCGTCGCAGGGCAATGTCAAGTTATCGGCGGTGCGTGACCTGACGATCAAGGCCGGCGAGTCCGGTGCATCCGACGCTCAAGGCACGGAATTCCATGACAGCGGCCTGCTTGGTTCCGGTACCAGCACGCGCCGAACCGCATCAGAGCGTCGTGATGCAGTGGCCAGCACGGTCGGCGGCAACTCGGTCAAGATTGCCGCCGGCCGCGACCTTCAGGTTGCAGGCAGTGATATTGCCGGCGACCTCGACACCCGCTTGCAAGCTGGCCGTGACGCGAACATCGTCGGTGTCACCGAAACGGCGAGCAGCGATTCTTTCAGCCACGACACTCGCTCCGGACTGTTTTCCGGCAGCGGGCTGTCGATCACCATCGGCACCCAACAACAGCAGCAAAGCGCAGCACAGCGCATCACTCGCCAGCGCAGCAGCCAGATCGGCTCGCTGTCAGGCGACGTCGGCATCGAAGCCGGTGGCACTTATCGCCAACAGGCCAGTCAGGTGATTGTGCCGGCCGGGTCGGTCTCCATCAGGGCAAAGGACGTCGCCATCATCGGTGGCCAAGACACCATGGAGTCGCGACAAGCGTCATCGTTCAGCCAGAGCGGCTTGGGCATCACTTTGTCCAATCCGATCATCGATGCCGGCAGGTCGCTGGAAAGCTTGCACCACGCCAGCCAGGCCACACACAACGGCCGCACGCAGGCGTTGGCTGTCGCAGCTGCCGGCCTGCATGTCGCAAACACCGCAAAAGCCGTGGCCAGCGATCCGTCCCATGCCGGCGGCGTCACGCTGGCAGTCACGATAGGTAGCAGCAAAGCTGAATCGAACATCCAGCAGAAGGCCATCAGCGTTGCCCCGTCGCTGGTGGCAGCACAGAAAAATATTGCGATCCGCGCTCAGGGTGAAGCAGATTCCTCGCTGACGATCGCCGCTAGCACCGCGAACGCCGGGGATGCCATGACGCTGTCTTCCGATGGCAGCGTGTCACTTGAGGCGCAAGCCGATACCTCTGCGATGGCATCGACCAGCAACAGCCACAGCATGGGCATTGGACTGGCTGCCGGCATGGGCCAGGGGGGCATTGGTATCGGTCTCATCGCGAATGCCGGCCAGTCCCGGGGCCAAGCATCAGGCAAGGACATCGCATGGACGAATACCGAGATCACCGGTGGTGTTCACACCTCTCTGCACAGCAAAGGCGACACCCGACTCACAGGTGCGATCGTCAAGGCACCTACTATCGATGTACGCGTGGGTGGCGACTTGGTGATGGAGAGCTTGCAGGACAGCAGTCGCTATGACAGCCATCAGAAATCGGTCAGCGGCAGTGTCACGATTCCTTTGATGGGCGGCCGCGGGGCATCGGCCCAATTCAATGCAGGAAAATCCGACATCACGGACAACTACCTTAGTACAACCAAGGCCACGGGCATACAGGCCGGCGATGGCGGCTTCGATGTCAGCGTGGCGGGCAAGACTACGCTCAAGGGTGCATCGATTGCCAGTACCGATGCGGCCGTTGCCGCGGGCCGCAACAAGCTGTCATCCGCAGAGCTGGCCATGACTGATCTGCAGAATCGCGCTGACTATGACGCCCACGTTTCAAGCGCCGGCATAGGAACCGGCCGCAATCCGCAGGGAACTTACGTGGTGCAGGGCAATAGCGCCGGCCTCGGCAGTGATAGCGGGCATCAAGCCAGCGTGACGACATCCGGTGTCAGCGGAATTGCCGGAAATCTGGCCGTCCGGACTGGTGACGCCTCGGCCGGACTGGCAAATCATTTCGATGCGGAGCGCGTCGCGAAAGAAATCAATGCGCAAGTGTTGATTACGCAGGAATTCAGCGGGCAGGCCTACAAGGTGGTCGGCGACTATGTAGAAGCAAATCGCAAGGCATTATGGAAAAAAATCGAGGAAAGTCGCGATAAAGATGAAAAACAGCGATTGAACGATGAATTGAAAGCGCTGAGGAAAGCAGAACAAGTGATGAATATTCTGATTGGCGCCGTTATAGGTGTCGGCGGCACCGCCATCACGAAAGAAGGCCTTTCATCGGCAGCGGAAAAGATGCGGGCCTTGATGATTGAAGATTCAAAGCGCTTCACTGGTGTGACGGATGGCATAACGACGATTTCAAACAATAGTGGAAAAAGCTCGGGTGTCCGGGGAGACAAATTCAAACTTGGCGGGACGAGAGTCGATCTGGATCTTGTTTGTGGGTTATCGAACGAAAACTGTGAAGTGGTTGTCGACAAACTAAAACGTCCGATTCTTGACTCAAACGGAAAAACACAACTGCTACTGGACAGTCAGGGTCAGGTTCAATTTTCTCCCATTAAAGCAGGCATGTCGCTGGAAAAATTTCTCGCTACTGAAAAAGGGCAGGAGATATATGGGACGACTGGCGGGATTCAGGGATATCAGGGAACGTTATTCGGCATTCCATACGCCCCTGGGAGTTGGCAAGATAAATTAATCGAAGCGTTTTCAGGTACGCACGACTCCATTGGCGGCAATACATTTGGGCTTTATGACAAGGAAGGAAATGCAAAGCGCGGCATGAGCAATTCAGAGCGCTGGTTGCAAAATGCATGGTCAACCATGGCCATCGTTCCGTCTGCTCCGTTTGCAGCGGCAGAAGCCCTTCCCCCTGAAGTTTGGCAAGCGATTCGTCTGTTGCTGGGAGCGGGACATTGAAAGCTGTTGCGTTTGGAGTAATGCTGGCAGCGCCTCTGATGCTGGGCGGCTGTTGCCCATATTTGTGCTTTGTCGTGCATGGCGATGCATATAAGACGCTTGCCCATCCCAAACCGTATATCGAAAAATGGGAAAAAGCTACCGCCAGCAAAGACGATGTACTGCAGGCTTCAGAGGAGTGCGGAGGTGGGCGACATATCAGCAGCCCCAATTTCGGCCAGATTGAAATCCAAGCGATGCGTCAACCAGGGGAAACAGAGCGTGAAGCCCGTTCTCGCCGATTCTACATATTTGAACGGTGCATGCTCGCCAAAGGCTTTCACTTTACCGGCGAGTGCTACGACAACGAGATCGCCAGAAATTCCCCGGCCTGCGGTGCACCATAGGCGTCATGCCACCCGAATTCCCTTATCGTCGTTAGAGCTAGATCAACGCCCGCCGCCCTGCCCCCACTACCTTAGGGAAGCGATCCGCAGATCGCGAGAATATGAATAATTTCCGGGGGACATAATCATGATGATCGCCAAGTGGCAAATCGATGCCCGTTTCGGGCACAAGCAAAAAGTGATCGAGAAGTTGAAGGAATGGGAGCAGACTGTCGCGCCCAAGGTTGGCATCATCTCCGGCCGCATGCTGACCGGTTCCATCGGTGCGCGTGAAGCGACTGTGATCCATGAATGGGAAGTCGCCGACCTCGCGGAAATCGACCGGGTCTGGGCCAAACTACCGACGATTCCCGAGCATATTCAATGGAGCAAGGATCTGGAGCCGTTTGTCGTGTCAGGATCGTCGCGCTGGGAAATCTTCAGAGTGATTTGAAAGCATCATGCAGCAAACAAAAAGGGCCGCTGATCAGCGGCCCTTTCGTTTGCATCACGCACTTTATTCGACGATGGTCTGGGGCTCGTCACCCTGACGCTCGCGAATCGCGCCAATGCGATAAACAGTCTCACCGAGGCGCTTCAGTTCAGCTTCGGCCGCATCGGCGTTTTCTTTCGACACGATCACGGTCATGCCGATACCGCAGTTGAACACACGATGCATTTCGGCGTCAGCCACGCCGCCATGCTGTTGCAGCCAGGTAAACAGCGGCGGCATGGTCCAGCTGTCGCGCTTCAGCACTGCGGTCAGGTTCGGTTGCAGCACACGCGGGATGTTCTCGACCAGTCCACCGCCGGTGATGTGGACCATGCCGTGGACCGGCATCTTTTCCATCAGCGCCAGCAGCGACTTCACGTAAATACGGGTCGGAGCCAGCAGCACGTCGGCCAGCGGACGTCCATGGAAATCGGCATTCAGGTCGGGCTTGGCGACGTCGAGGATCTTGCGCACCAGCGAATAGCCGTTCGAATGTGCGCCCGACGATGCGAGGCCAAGCACAACGTCGCCCGGCTGGATCTTGCGGCCATCGATGATCTTGGACTTCTCAACGGCGCCGACCGCAAAACCGGCCAGGTCATATTCACCGTCCGGGTACATGCTCGGCATTTCGGCGGTCTCGCCACCAATCAGCGCGCAACCGGCTTGCTCGCAGCCGGCCGCGATGCCCTTGATGACGTCGGTCGCCGCAGCCACGTCGAGGCGTCCGCAGGCGAAGTAATCGAGGAAGAACAACGGCTCGGCACCCTGCACCAGGATGTCGTTGACGCTCATCGCCACCAGGTCGATGCCGACCGTGTCGTGACGATTCAAGTGGAAAGCCAGCTTGAGCTTGGTGCCGACGCCATCGGTGCCGGACACCAGCACCGGCTCTTTGTATTTCTTGCCGACTTCGAACAGCGCGCCAAACCCGCCGATACCTGCGAGCACGCCATCGCGCATCGTGCGCTTGGCAAAGGGCTTGATCGCTTCGACGAGGGCATCGCCCGCGTCGATATCGACACCTGCATCGCGATAGGAAAGGGAAACCGGGGAATTGGAGGACATGGCGGGCGCTGAGGAATCGGGGCTATACAAGAGAAACGGTAAAATGCAGCCTTGCCCCAATGACAAGGCGGCGGGGCAGGCGTCAATTCGTTATTTTACCAAATCACCCTGCCAAGACTGCCCGACCATGAGCCTCGTCATCCCTCCTCAAAATCGCCAGACCTGGCTGTGGATCGCCGTCGGCCTGCTGTTCGTGATGGTGCTGGTGCTGCTGGGCCCCGTGCTGGCTCCGTTCGTGGCTGCCGCCATCATCGGTTATGTACTCCATCCTGCGGTGGACAAGATGGCATCGGCCGGCCTGCCGCGCGCGCTGGCGGTACTGATCGCGATCATCGGGGTGGGGCTGATCATCTCTGCGATCGCGCTGATCGTGGTGCCGATCCTGGCCGACGAGCTGCCGGTACTGCGCTCGCGCCTGCCATCGCTGCTGGCCAAGATCGATGCCGCCATCGGCCCCTGGCTGCGCCAGATGGGACTGGCCGGCCGGCTGGACCTGCCCGCGCTGCAGAAGGCGCTGGCCGCCAAACTGGCTGCCGGCGACGGCGCCGGATCGGCCGTGCTGACCTGGCTGCGCGTCGGTGGCAGCGCGCTGGTCGGATGGGTCGCCACGCTGTTCCTGATCCCGATCGTGCTGTTCTACCTGCTGGTCGACTGGCATCCGCTGTTCAGGCGCATCGGCGACACCATTCCGCGTCGCTGGATCGCGCAGGCGACCGAGATGGCCCGTGAAGTCGACGTGCTGCTCGCGCAATACCTGCGCGGCCAGCTGCTGGTGATGCTGCTGCTGGCGACGTATTACTCCGTCGCGCTGACCGTGGCCGGCTTTGACGTCGCACTGCCGGTCGGCATGCTGACCGGGCTGCTGGTCTTCATCCCCTATATCGGCTTCGGGCTGGGGCTGACGCTGGCCATCATTGCCGCCATCCTGCAATTCGAAGGTTGGGACGGGCTGATCGCCATTGCCATCGTCTACGGCATTGGCCAGTTCCTCGAGAGTTTTTACCTGACACCGCGCTTGGTCGGCGAGCGCATCGGCCTGCATCCGCTGACCGTGATCTTCGCGCTGCTGGCCTTCGGCCAGCTGTTCGGCTTTGTCGGTATCCTGCTGGCGCTGCCGGCGTCAGCTATACTCTCGGTCGGTTTCGGCCACCTGCGCCGACATTATTTGAACAGCAGTTTTTACAATCAAACATGAGGCAGTTGCTGCTCGACTGGGGCGCGGCCCGGCCGCAAACCCTGGACAGTTTTGTCATCGGCAGAAACCAGGAACTGGCCGCCCTTCTCCGACGCATCGCAAGCCGTGATGCCACTTCGCTGGACCAGCGTTTCCTGACTTTGTGGGGCGATCCCGGGTCGGGCAAGTCGCACCTGCTCGCGGCACTCGCGACCACGGGCACGGCACTGCTGCTCGACGCAAAATCGCCACCCGCCGGCTTTCGCCATGCGGCCGCGAGCCGCCTGTACCTGCTCGACGATTGCGACGAGTTCGACGAGCAGCGCCAGCATGCTGCGTTCGCGCTGTACAACGAAGTGCGCGAACTGGGAGGTGTGCTGGTCGCCACCGCGAAGAAGCCGCCGGCACGGCTGGAGATGCGCGAAGACTTGCGCACCCGCCTCGGCTGGGGCCTGGTCTATCAGGTGCATGGCCTGACGGATGACGAAAAAATCGACGCGCTGACGCAAGCAGCGCAGGCGCGCGGTCTGGCCTTGTCGACCGGCGTGCTACCCTACCTGCTGACCCACTTCCGGCGCGACATGCGCTCGCTGTCGGCGATGCTCGATGCGCTGGATCGCTACTCGCTGGAGACCCAGCGGCCGATCACGACCCATTTGCTGCGTGAATTGCTGCAGCAAGGCCTGTTCGACGACCCGGCCGACGCCGGTAACGACAGCGCCGCCGCCCACTGACAAGACGACGAATGAACCTCGCGCTTTTTGACCTCGACCACACGCTGCTGCCGCTCGACTCCGACTATGAATGGGGACAATTCCTGTGCCGTCTGGGTGCGGTCGACACCGAGGCCTTCACCGCACGCAATCTTGAGTTTTACAAGCAATACCAGAACGGCACGCTGAACCCGGTCGAATATCTCGAATTCGCGCTCGGCACGCTGGCGCGTTTCCCGGCGTCGCAACTGGCGGCCTGGCACGGCCAGTTCATGGACGAAGTGATCCGCCCGGCAATGCGCAAGGAAGCGCATGCGCTGGTGGCCGAGCACCAGGAGGCGGGCGACCTGGTCTGCATCATCACGGCCACCAACCGTTTCGTGACCGGCCCGATCGCGCAAGCCTTCGGCATCGAGCACCTGATCGCCGCCGAGCCCGAATTCCTGGCCGACGGCACCGTGACCGGCAAGCTGGTTGGCACGCCGCCGTTTGGCGCCGGCAAGGTGACCAATACCCATGCATGGCTGGCTTCACTAGGGAAGACGCTGGACAGCTTCGCACGCAGCACCTTCTACAGTGATTCGCAGAACGACATCCCGCTGCTGTCGGCCGTCACCCATCCGGTGGCAACCAACCCGAACGCCACCCTCGCCGCCCATGCGCAAGCGCATGGCTGGCCTATCCTGAAGCTGTTTGAGCAGGACAAGCAATGATCAAGAAATTCATCCGCCGGATCCTCGGCGTCGACGACAGCCAAGGCCGCAAAGGCAGCGCCGGCAAGGCGACCGAGCCGCTCGTGCTCGGTCCGTCCGACCACGGCATCGACCCGGACGACGTATCCCCGAATGCGGTGCGCGTGACGCAAACGCTGCAGAAAGCCGGCTTCAAGGCCTTCATCGTCGGCGGCGCCGTGCGCGACCTGGTGCTGGGGCATCGCCCGAAGGACTTCGACGTCGCCACCGACGCCACGCCCGAAGAGGTCAAGCGCCTGTTCCGCCGCGCGTTCATCATCGGCCGCCGCTTCCAGATCGTGCACGTGATGTTCGGGCAGGAGCTGATCGAGGTCACGACCTTCCGCGGCAATTCGCCGAATGAGGCGCCGAAGGACGAGCACGGCCGCGTCCTGCGCGACAACACCTTCGGCGAGCAGCATGAAGATGCCGAGCGACGCGACTTCACCATCAATGCCATGTACTACGACCCGGCGCGCGAGCAGGTGCTCGACTACCACGGCGGGATGAAGGACATCCGCAACAAGACCCTGCGCATCATCGGCGTGCCCGAGGCGCGCTACCGCGAAGACCCGGTGCGCATGCTGCGCGTGGTGCGCTTCGCGGCCAAGCTCAGCTTCACGATCGCCGGCCCGACGCGCGCGCCGATCAAGGTAATGGCGCCGCTGATCAACAATGTGCCGGCGGCGCGCGTCTTCGACGAGATGCTCAAGCTGCTGATGAGCGGCCAGGCCATGGCCTGCCTGCAGCAGTTGCGCAAGGAAGGCCTGCATCACGGCCTGCTACCCCTGCTGGACGTGGTGCTGGAGCAACCGCTGGGCGAGCGCTTCGTCACGCTGGCACTGTCCAATACCGACGAGCGCATCCGCCAGGGTAAGCCGGTATCGCCGGGCTTCCTGTTCGCGGCGCTGCTGTGGCACCAGGTGCTGGAAAAATGGAATGCGTACAAGGCGGCCGGCGAGGCGCCGATCCAGGCACTGCATTTCGCGGCCGACGACGTGCTCGACACGCAATCCGAAAAGCTGGCGCTGCAACGACGCTTCATGACCGACATGCGCGACATCTGGGCGATGCAGCCGCGCTTCGAGCGTCGCGTCGGCAAGTCGCCGTACAAGCTGCTCGAGCATCCGCGCATGCGTGCCGGCTACGACTTCCTGCTGCTGCGCTGCGAATCCGGCGAGCTCGACGAAGAGCTGGGCGACTGGTGGACCGATTTCATCGCTGCCGATGGCTCGGAGCGCGAACGCCTGCTGGCAAAGAAGACCGTCGATGACAGCGCCGCGCCCGCCAAACGCCGTCGTCGCCGTGGCGGCCGCGGCCGCAGCAAGGGCCCGGCCGACGGCACCGCCGAATGACGGCAGCCACATCGGCAACACTTGCCTACATCGGGCTGGGGGCCAATCTCGGCGACCCGCTGCAAGCCATCCGCGATGCGCTGGAGGCGCTGCGCGCTTTGCCGCACACGCGTGTCGATGGCATCTCTTCGTATTATCTGAGCGCGCCGGTCGATGCCGGCGGCGACGATTTCGTCAACGCGGTCGCGCGCGTGCAGACTTCACTGTCCCCGCATGAACTGCTGGCTGGCCTGCAAGGCATCGAGGCGCGTTTCGGCCGCGAGCGGCCTTTCCGCAACGCGCCGCGCACGCTGGACCTCGACCTGCTGCTGTATGGCGAACAAATCATCCACGACGCTGTGCTCGAGGTGCCGCATCCACGCATGATGGCGCGTGCCTTCGTGCTGCTGCCGCTGCTGGAGCTGGAAGCCGGCCTGCAGGTGCCCGGCCAGGGGTTGGCCAGCGACTTCCTGCCGGCCGTACGCAACCAGCAGATCCGCCGGGTCGGCGAAAACCATCAGACGGGCTGAAGCCCGGACCCGTGCCGGGGCCGGGCGCTGCGTTTCTGGTTGAACTGTCAACGCAATCACGTATCATCCACGCCCATGAGTCTGGAAAAATACAAGTACATCGTCGTCGAAGGCCCGATCGGCGTCGGCAAGACCAGCCTGGCGCGGCGCATCGCAGCCCAGACAGGCGCGCAATCGCTGATGGAGCAGCCGCAGGAAAACCCTTTCCTCGAGCGCTTCTACCGCGACTCGGCCCGCTATGCGCTGCCGACGCAGATGTTCTTCCTGTTCCAGCGCATGAACCAGCTGCGTGACCTGACGCAGGGCGACCTGTTCTCGGCGCCGGTGGTATCCGACTTCCTGATCGACAAAGACCCGATCTTCGCCGCACTAACGCTGGCCGATGACGAGCTCAACCTGTACCACCAGATGTTCGAGCACTTCAGCCAGTCCGCGCCACGGCCTGACCTGGTGATCTACCTGCAGGCCTCGCCCGCCACGCTGGCCGAGCGCATCCGTCGCCGCGGCGTGCCGTCCGAAAGCGGCATCTCCGAGACTTACCTCCAGCGTTTGTGCGAAGGCTACAGCCGCTTCTTCCACCATTACGATGCCGCGCCGCTACGGATGGTGAATGCCGAGCACCTGAACCCGATCGAACGCAGCGACGATTTCGCGCTGCTGATGCAGCGCATTGCCGGCATGCGCGGCAAGCGTGAATTTTTCAATCGCGGCGAGTAAGCCTCTGCCGCCCCACCCCCTGCCTTGACCCACCCATAAGGAAGACCATGAGCAGCCAACCGGGCGCCAAGGACGGCGCCGCACGCAAGAAAGTCACCATCGCGACGCTGGCACAGATGCGGGCCGCCAGTGACAAGATCACGATGCTGACGGCATACGACGCCAGCTTTGCAGCCCTGATGGACCAGGCCGGTGTCGATACCCTGCTGGTCGGCGATTCGCTCGGCATGGTGGTGCAAGGGCATGGCACGACGCTGCCCGTCACGCTCGCGGACGTGGCCTACCACACGGCCTGTGTCGCGCGCGGCGTGAAGAGCGCGCTGGTGATCGGCGACATGCCCTTCGGCACCTATGCGACACCGCAGCAGGCGCATGACCATGCCGCGGTACTGATGCGTGCGGGCGCAGAAATGGTGAAGGTCGAAGGCGGCGGCTGGCTGACTCCGACCGTACAGCTGCTGGTCGAGCGCGGCATTCCTGTTTGCGGCCACCTCGGTCTGACGCCGCAGTCAGTGCACCAGCTGGGCGGCTTCAAGGTCCAGGGCAAGACCGCGACCGCAGCTGACCAACTGAAGGCCGATGCGCTGGCGCTGCAAGCTGCCGGTGCTGCGATGATCGTACTGGAAGCGATACCGGCTGCGCTGGCGGCCGAAGTCACGCAGATGCTGTCGATACCCACCATCGGCATTGGCGGTGGCGTCGATTGCTCGGGTCAGGTGCTGGTCATGCACGACATGCTGGGCGCCTACCCTGGCCATCGCCCGAAGTTCGTGAAAAATTTCATGGATGGGCAAGGCAGCATTGCGGGGGCAATCGCCGCTTACGTGCGAGAAGTGAAGGCTGCCACCTTCCCGGGACCGGAACACTGCTTCTAAGCTGTCGCGAAGGCCCGGCTGTTTTCGGCACCGAATCGACTCGTCGGTGAAAAAGCCCGGCAGCAAGCTGTCCGGGCTTTTTTGTTGCGTGCCGCGCTCAACGGCCACAGGCAGGCCGCTTACTTCGATTCGGCCGCAACCAGTGCCTTGTAGCGCTTGAATACGTCCTCCAGCTGCGGCGCCAGCGAATCAAAATCACTGACGGCAAGCCCCAGGTCGTTCACAAGGCCGTTTTCTAGGCTGTAGACCCAGCTATGGATGGTCAGGTCCTGGCCACGTTCCCACGCATCCTGCACGATCGTGGTCTGGCAAACGTTGATCACTTGCTCGATCACGTTCAGCTCGCACAAGCGGTCGCCGCGCACTTTCGGTGGCAATGAATCCGGCAGGAATTCCGCGTGCTTGATGTGCACGTCCTGCACATGGCGCAGCCAGTTGTCAGCCAGGCCGACGCGACGGCGCTCCATCGCGGCGTGCACACCCGAACACCCGTAGTGACCGACGACGATCACATGTTTGATGCCCAGCACATCGATGGCGAACTGTAGCACCGACAAACTGTTGAGATCGGTATGGACAACGACGTTGGCGACATTGCGGTGCACGAACAGTTCGCCAGGCTGCATGCCGACGATTTCATTGGCAGGGACCCGGCTGTCGGAACAACCTATCCACAGGAATTCGGGGGTTTGCTGGGAAACCAGCTTCTTGAAGAAATCAGGATCGGAGGCCACCATCTCGGCCGCCCATTTCTGGTTGTTGGCGACCAGCTGGCGCAGTGCCCTGTCGAATTTGCTCATGCGACTTCAGACTCCATGCAAGTGGCAGCCATCATTTTACCGCAGGCATTGCCTGCTTGCAGGGCGCAGCCAGTCAACCGAAGTGTTTCGGCAAGGCAGTGATTGGCTTCAGCCGTCACTCGCGAACACCTTCCGAATAACATCTATCACGGTCGCAAGAAAGGTTAGCGCACCACCAGTTTGCACTAATAATTTTAGTTACTTATCGCAAAATTTTTAGACTGACAGCGGCCTTGAATACATTGAGCAATCACAAGCCGCATCATCGGGAGCCATCACAGAAGTCAACTTCAGTGCCGAAATTTTTCTGAAAAACCATCGCTCTCCCGATTCAATCCCCTACGAAGCGCCCCTCTAACGGACTGAAGGAGAACACCATGCTGATCACTGCAGAAGATGCCACCATTGAACCTGTCGATACCCGCGTTCGCAACCATGCCGATGGCACGTCTGCGCCACCCGTCATAAAGTGCAATGGCACGCGCCATTATCAGCAGACCGATGTTGATTACGACCCGGCCAAAAAAATCCTGTGGACGGTCGCAAAACCGCTGGGCGTACCTTGCTGCAACCAAAACATGGTGGAGGAATTTCACCATAGCTTTCAGCAGCTTCAGGCCAATCATGGTGAAGTAATGCATGACGGAGAATGGCATCCGGTGCATTACTCGGTCATTGCATCACGTCACCCGACCGCTTTTAATTTGGGAGGCGATCTGGCTTTTTTCCTGACACTGATCCGCGAGCGTAATCGAAAGGCCTTGGAGCATTATGCGCAACTGTGCGTGAACATCATATACATGCGCGTGATGAATTTTAATGCGCCACTGGTCACGATTTCGCTGGTTCAGGGGGATGCAATGGGTGGCGGACTCGAATTTGCATTATCGAGCAATGTGATCATTGCCGAGCAAGGCTCGCGCATGGGGCTGCCCGAGGTGATATTCAATTTATTCCCTGGCATGGGCGCATACAGCCTTCTGTCCCGACGCGTGGGAACAAGGCTGGCTGAAAAAATTATGATGTCAGGGAACATTTATCAGGCTGAAGAATTGCACCGAATGGGTGTCATCGACATCCTCGCAGCACGTGGCGAAGGCGAAAAAGCCGTCAACGATTTCATCAGCAAGCGTGGCAGGCGATTGAATGCCATCCGTTCGATCTACCAATGCCGTCATTATGTGAATCCTGTCAGCCGTGACGAGCTCATGAACATCGCTAATCTGTGGGTCGATGCAGTGCTCCGGCTGGACGACGCGGACATGCATATCATTGCGCGCCTGGTTCGCTCACAACAATTCGAACAAGGGAAGCGCTTTCAAGCTGCTCAAGGCTTCCGGCCGCGTTTCGTGAGCACCGATATGCAGGCTAGCCCACCCGGATCACGCACCTGATGATCCTGCCAGCCATCGATAAGATGGCGAAGCTGGCGAGAGGGCGCGACTCAGCGCGCCCTCTCGCCCTTTCAAATCAAGCATCTGGCAAGCGCTACTCTGGGCATCCAGCTGACTGGGGCAAGGGTTTTTGCGCCTTGTCCGCATCGGCGATTTGAGGAAGTTCAAATTGCGGTTGGCTTGTAGCCCCGGAATGGGTGCCGACCCCATATTCCAGTAATTCTTTGAAAAGATAAAAATTCATGCCAATGCTGTTCAGAATGCACGATTGAGATTCGGCACATTCCTCAAGCTGTAACAGCTTGCGCAGGCTAGCCATATGATCTTCATCCAGCGTCGCATGGGAATCAAGGAAACTGAATCCTGACGACATCGCCAATCCCAGCGTTCGCGATACCGCCAGCGCGACCTTGCCGGCGTACAGTGATGACAAGATCTCCAGCACATAAATCATGCCCAGCACACAACCCGGATGCTCGGCCCTGATGCCATGATAGTTGAAGGCGATTATCGCTTGTGCTGGCAGCGCCGGTCGCCGTTGCGGCACCGAATCGACATCAGCCATGCCGAGCGCCCGCAAATCATTCAGTACCATATGTTCGTGCCCACGCTCTTCCTGAATATGCTGGTGCAAGAAGCGACGCAACTCGGGCAAACGATCAGCACAGACTCCGAGGGTGGCCGACATCATCGGACAGAAATTCGATACGACCGGATATAGTCGCACCAGGAAGTCGATATACCCTTGCCGGCTTACCTGCCCGGTCAGCATTGCTTGCATCACCGGACTGGCTTCAATAGCCTGCAGATAGTCATCGGTCAGGGTCACCAAATCACCCGAAAAAGTCATGATTACATCTCCTTTCACAATCGCAGGGACGCGCCGGGCGGAAGGCTCTGGGAAGCACTGTCTCGCTGTTTCCGATATTGCTCCAGTGCCTGGCAAAGGCGTCGATAGACTTGCCTGACTTCGAACATGATGGCAGGCGCTTGCATCTTCATCTCGGAAGGATTCAATTTTTCTATTTGACGGCATAGTGCTTTCATCGATACCGCGCCCACGCTGAGGGCTGAACCCCGCATCGCATGCAAGATGTCCTTGACCCGGTCCCACTCCTGTTGATTCAGTGCGATTTCCAAGCGGTCGATCATGCGCTGATTTTCAGTGATGAATTCGACGATCAGGTCATCGAGGAATTTCGGGTCATTGCTTACCCCCTCCAGATTTGCCAGGCATTGGCTATCCAACACTGGCTGGCTGGCATGTGAGCGAGAGAGGCTGGCAGCGTGCTCCGCATTGAACCGGGTGCTTTTCGGAAGATCCCCTGCCCGAAATCGCTTGACCAGTCGCGACAGGGTCGCCAGCAGCAATTCGACCTGGATTGGTTTGGACAAAAAATCATCCGCGCCGGCTTCGAAACTTTCGTCATGTGCCTCAGGCGTTGCATCGGCTGAGAACATAATGATCGGCATGCGCATTTTCTCTCCACGCATCAGGCGATATATTCGAGCGACATCCGTACCGGTCATGCCCGGCATGTTCATGTCAAGTATCAGGGCATCGAATTCGCGTTTGTCGATCAGATTCAGTGCTTCTTCGCCATCTCGTGCAAGGAAGCAGTGGTGGCCGGCTCTCTCCAGAATTTTTTGTATGACCTTACGGTTGGTCGCATTGTCTTCAGCGACCAGCACCTGGAAAATATCGGTGTCACGGCAATTGTCCGAACTACTCATGCCGAGCGAGATCGGAGCGACCTCGGCAGCCTTCCCGCCAGTGCACGCTTCATCGGCGGTCAGCCGCGCTGCCGCTTGTAGCAGCCGGAGCAGACAGTCGGGCAATTCACCGTCATGCAATACTGAAAACCAGCCTGCATTGCCGGCGATGCCATTCAACCAGCCACGGGTGACACCCACCGGTGCCTGCAACACTGCCAGCAACGGCGCACCGCCCGCAGCGCCAGCAAGTTTTGCTGCCATCCCGGCCAGTCTTATTTCCATGTCATGCATGGGCCATTGCATCAGTTCAGGAACGGCGACGATAACCAGATCAACCGGCCTGGCTTTCAGGCTGGCTTGCTCGAGCGCCTCGCACGCCTCCGGAATTCCGGACATGATCGGCACCGGTAAGCCACTGAGCGCCGATAGCGTGTCCGCCAGCAACGCGAGCTGCGGCGCGGCGGCGCCATCTGTGCCAACCACGAGGCTACGTACGCCAAGTGGCACTTTCGGCGGCGGACTTTCGGCCGATGCCAGCTGCAAATTGACCACGAACCAGAACTCGCTGCCCTCGCCCTTCTCGCTGGCGAATCCAATCTCGCCCCCCATCAGTTCCACCAGTTGTTTGCAGATGGTGGTGCCGAGGCCGGTGCCGCCATAGCGACGCGTGGTCGACTCCTCGGCCTGTGTAAAGCTGTCGAAAATGCGGTCGTGCTTGCTTGACGGTATGCCGATGCCGGTGTCCGTGACAGAAAATCGCAACAGCACGCCATCGCCAGTTGCATCCAACTGTTCGACACGCAGCAAAATTTTCCCCTGCTCGGTGAACTTCACCGAATTTCCCAGCAAGTTGACAAGGATTTGTCGCAAATGATGCGGGTCGCCGTTCAACATGACAGGGATCCGTGCATCGACATGGCAATGCAAGGCAATCGCCATCGGATCGATCCGATAGCGGAATACGGACAGCATGCCGCGCACCAGCCGGTACAGATCGAAATCAATATGCTCGACCGACATCTTGCCGGCTTCTATCTTGGAGAAATCCAGCACATCTTCGACTTGCGACATCATTAGCTGCGACGTCGTAATCATGCTGTCGAGCATTTCAGCTTGCTCACGGTCGATACGGGTGCTTTTCATCAGATCGATCATGCCAATGATGGCGTTGAGCGGTGTCCGCAATTCATGACTGACCGAACAAATGAACTGGCGCTTCGCTATATTCGCGATCTCAGCCTGGTCCAGTGCCTTGTACAGACGGCCAATCAGCATATTGAAATACAGGGACACCAGCAGCGTTCCTAACCACAGGCCGATGGCGATGCTTTGCTCTTCTCGCCAATAAGGTACGCAACTGATGACCAGCCCGAAACCGGCCAGCGACGCGAGCAGGGATACGATCAGGTAGCGTTGGCCAAAGCGAAAACCGTAGCCGACGATAATCCACAGGTACAAGAAATACAGGGGTGCGACATGACTGTCGCCGATCAGGAATATGTAGGTGAGGCTGCAGGTATCCAGCAGGATGGCGGTCACGCGCCGCAATACGCTCTTGCCGGGTGATACCAGTAGCGACAAGGCAATCAGAATCGACAGCCCGAGGAATAGTCCGTTGGCCAGCAACAGATCGAAATGCAGGCTGGGCGTCAGGTCGAGCCTATCCTGCCCCAGGAAGCTGAAATAAATCAGCAGCAGGCTGCCAATGATGATGCGCACGACGGACTGCTCCAGTTCGCTGTTGCCCCTGCCATGAAAATAAGCATGGATGGGGTCATAGATTCTTTTCAACAGGGCAGACAGGGGCATGGCCGGGCGCAGGCACATCGCCTGGCTCCATTGCGCAGCCGGCACCGAACCTACGGCAGAAGGGATAGTGAAAAAATTCTATCTGCCGCTGTCGCGCGACCTCGATGACAAGCAAAAATCACAATGCTTTATGAATCATCGGCAAGAAGCGGCAATAAAAACGAATTGCCAATCCGTATATCGATCAAAAAAAAGACGCCGGCACAAAGGCCGGCGTTTGTCTTGCGCCGAACGACGCAGTGTTACGGAAAATGGCGGACCCAGCGCGACGGCAGCATGCACCGTCTTATCGACCGGGACACGCGCTGCTGCTTATTCGAAGAATTCCTTCACTTTGTCCATCCATGACTTGCTCTGCGGGCTGTGCTTGGCGCCGCCGGCCACGGTCAGGGTCTCGAATTCGCGTAACAGGTCTTTCTGCTTTTCGGTGAGCTTGACCGGCGTTTCAACCAGCACATGGCAGAACAGGTCGCCGGGGAAACCTGAACGCACGCCCTTGATGCCTTTGCCGCGCAGGCGGAAGGTCTTGCCGGTCTGCGTACCCTCGGGCACGCTAAACGACACCTTGCCCGACAAGGTCGGCACTTCGATCTCGCCGCCCAGTGCCGCCTTCGCGAACGAGATCGGCATTTCGCAATGCAGGTCGTCGCCGTCGCGCTGGAACACTGCGTGCTGCTGGATGTGGATCTCGACATACAGGTCGCCCGGCGGCCCGCCATTCATGCCGGGCTCGCCATTGCCAGTCGAGCGGATGCGCATGCCATCGTCGATGCCGGCCGGGATCTTCACTTCCAGTGTCTTGTTACGCTTGGTGCGGCCCGAGCCGCCGCACGTGACGCAGGGGTCGGGAATCACCTTGCCGGTGCCGTGGCACTTCGGGCAGGTTTGCTGGATGCTGAAGAAGCCCTGCTGCATGCGCACCTGGCCATGACCGCCGCAGGTGCCGCAAGTCGTCGGCGCGGTGCCGGGCTTGGCGCCCGAACCATGGCAGGTGTCGCACTCGTCCCAGGACGGCACGCGTATCGTGGTGTCGAAACCATGCGCGGCCTGCTCGAGCGAAATGTCGAGGTTGTAGCGCAAGTCCGCACCACGATAGACCTGCGGACCGCCGCGCTGGCGCGCGCCGCCGCCACCACCGAAAATGTCGCCGAAGATGTCGCCGAATGCATCGCCGAAACCACCTGCAGTGAAGCCACCACCGCCGCCACCGCCCATGTTCGGGTCGACGCCCGCATGGCCGAAGCGATCGTAGGCCTCACGCTTCTGCGCGTCCGACAGCATCTCGTAGGCTTCCTTGGCCTCCTTGAATTTATCCTCGGCCTGCTTGCTGTCCGGATTGCGGTCCGGATGGTATTTCATCGCCAGCTTGCGATACGCCTTTTTGATCTCGTCATCCGAGGCGTTCTTCGCTACGCCGAGTATTTCGTAAAAATCTCGCTTTGCCATCTTCGGGTGTCCTGAAGCTCACTGCTGAATGCCGGATGGGCCAGCCCATCAAGCAAAAAACCGGGCAGGAGGGAAAACGCCGCCCCGGCCCGGTGAATGCCGCGCGGCGCTGCCGCTCAGCCTGTCTTATTTGTCCTTCACTTCCTTGAAGTCGGCATCGACCACATCGTCTTCGGCCGGCTTGGCTGACGCCCCGTGATCAGCACCCGGGGCTGCGCCGGCACCAGCGGCACCGCCGGCCGCACCGGCCGCTGCCTGCTGGGCCTGCATGTCGGCGTACATCTTCTCGCCGAGCTTCTGCGCGGCCGTCGACAACGCTTCAACCTTGGCGTCGATGGCGGCCTTGTCGGTGCCCTTCAGCGCTTCTTCGAGGTCCTTGATCGCGGCTTCGATCTTTTCCTTCTCGCCGGCCTCGAGCTTGTCGCCGTGTTCGCCCAGTGCCTTGCGGGTCGAGTGCACCAGCGCGTCGCCCTGGTTGTGCGCCTCGGCCAGCTCCTTCAGGCGCGCATCCTCGGCCGCATTGGCTTCGGCGTCGCGCACCATGCGCTGGATCTCGTCTTCGGTCAGGCCGGAATTGGCCTTGATGGTGATCTTGTTCTCTTTGCCGGTGGCCTTGTCCTTCGCGCCGACGTGCAGGATGCCGTTGGCGTCGATGTCGAAGGTGACTTCGATCTGCGGCGTGCCGCGTGCCGACGGCGGAATACCTTCGAGGTTGAATTCGCCCAGGCCCTTGTTGCCCGAGGCCATTTCACGCTCGCCCTGGAACACCTTGATCGTCACCGCCGGCTGGTTGTCTTCCGCGGTCGAGAACACCTGGCTGAATTTGGTCGGGATCGTGGTGTTCTTCTTGATCATCTTGGTCATCACGCCGCCCAGCGTCTCGATGCCCAGCGAGAGCGGGGTCACGTCAAGCAGCAGCAGGTCCTTGCGGTCGCCCGACAGCACCGAACCCTGGATCGCAGCGCCGACAGCGACCGCTTCGTCCGGGTTGACGTCCTTGCGCGGCTCCTTGCCGAAGAACTCCTTGACCTTCTCCT
>JACCDY011008147.1_pt1 | contig 35203 bp, 31 predicted proteins | sample 7446391 | NCBI WGS metagenome assembly JACCDY01 (sample SAMN15323451, study PRJNA562643) | freshwater metagenome | isolation source: river surface water | place: USA:Blue River Watershed | collected 2017-08-18 | reverse complement strand
GGACCGAGTTGAACGTACCAATGGTGTTCCAGTTGTTTCGCCAGAAGCATTGCTGGGTAGCTAAGTACGGACGGGATAACCGCTGAAAGCATCTAAGTGGGAAGCCTCCCTCAAAACAAGTTTTCCCAATTAGGGTCGTGGAAGACTACCACGTTGATAGGCTGGGTGTGTAAGGGCGGTAACGCTTTGAGCTAACCAGTACTAATAACCCGATTGGTTTATTTGACAAAGTTATGTATAGTGTAAAATCTATACTATGGTTTGTGAGATTTATAATATGTTAAGCAGGAATTTTCTAGTTATCAAAGTGCTACTTGTTGGCTTGGTGATGATAGCGATGTGGAACCACTCGATTACATTCCGAACTCGCAAGTGAAACGCATGATGCGCCGATGGTATTTGGTCTTTAGGTCCAGTGAGAGTAGGTGGTCGCCAAGCTTATAAGTAGCACTAATTCACTTTTATTCAATAAAATTAACCCGCCTAAATTAAGTTTTAGGCGGGTTTTTTTGTGTTTATAATCTTTTTTTAGTGATTATTTTAACTAATAATAATTTCTAAAAGACTAATTAGAAAAGATAAAGATAATTCAAATATATAATAATTTTAGGAGATTATCCCCTTTACATACGAGAATTAGTTTTTTAATATCTCGCCAGTTCCTTTAAATAAATGGCTTGAATATGAAGAACACGACCATTCAGCAATTCTTTAAAAAATAATTCTTTAAAAAATTCCAAAATGGTGATGCGTGCTTGACGCACTTATTCAAAGTTCGTTTTGTTAAAAATCACGAATGCCCTAAGTGCAAACGTGAAACTACTTGGCATCTTCTAAAATCAGAGCGCGCCTTTTCTTGTGGTAATTGTGGTCATCACATTCACCCTTGCGTTGGCACGATCTTTGAAAAATCTTCTACTTCTCTTCAGCTTTGGTTTTATGCCATTTATCTCTTTACTACTACACGCAGCGGAGTCTCAGCAAAAGAGATTCAACGTCAACTTGGCGTAACTTACAAAACCGCTTGGCGCATGGGTCATCAAATCAGAAAACACATGAGCGAACTTGATGGTGATGAACCACTGGTATAGTTGAAATTGATGAAACCTAAATTAGCGGCAAAAGAAAAGGTAAAAGAGGTCGCGGTGCAGAAGGTAAATTAATAATCTTTGGCATGATGCAAAAAGATTGCAAAGCCACGACCAAAGTTATTGATGATGTTAGGCGCGCAACTCTTTACCCAATCATTGAAGCCAATGTTGAGAAAAATAGTGAAATCCAAACTGACTAATTGCACTCTTAAAAAGGCTTAGACCAAAAAGGTTATACTCACAACACCTTTAATCACGGAGCTGGTGAATATGTAAGCAAGAAAGGTGCAACTGTGAATTCAATTGAGAGTTTTTGGTCGAGACTAAAGCTATCAATAAAAGGCACACACATTCGCGTTTCTAAAAAGCACTTAGCAAAATATGCCACAGAATTTGAATATAGATTCAACTCTCGTTCTTGCCCTGAGTTGATGCTTTCGGAGCTTTTGACGAACTTTGCGAAATAGATTAATGGCTTTGTCGAACTTATCTTTGTCGCCCTTTTTTTCCTCTTTGGAGCGGGCTTTTATGAAGTCTTTTAGTCTGTTAGATTTTAGGGCTTCCTTGAGGTTCATTTTATATTAATTTGCAATTCTCCTGCTAGAATTTTATCAAAAAATGCAATCACCAAACTACGATTTGAAAAGTCTTTTATTTCATATTGTGGTAATTGGAAGCCTATTGGATTTAATTTAACATTTCCTAGCTTATCCAATGGCTTATCAAAAGTAATAAATAGGTTGGGAATTGTTTGTGTCATTACTTCATCGGTTTTTTTATTAACATATCTAACCCCGTTCTGAAGATAATACCAATGCCAGATATTATTATTCTGATCTTTGAAAGATTCCGGAGATCTTGAATCTTCATAAAACCTTAAAATGATTGATGCCTATATTATCTCTGACTTTTTATTAAAAATTTTTCTTAATAAATCCCATATCCAAAGACCAATACCCAATCCAAACATTAGAGCAAAAGGTAAGCCTAATATCATCTACAATTGGATTTGTCAAAGCCAGATAAGAACCTATTCCACTCATACCAACCAACAAGGATTTAAATGAGAAAAAAGCTGAAAGATATGGTTCGATTTCTTTAAATAGTTTGTGAATAATCTGCATATTTTCTTAAATTGATTCGTAAAGAATTTAACTTTACCCTTCACAAAATCAAAAACTAATTCCCTTTTACATATGGTTAAGGGATAAACGTATAATTTTACTACAATTTAGAATTATTAAATGATTGGTTTTTAATAATTAGGCTTAAGCCTAATTTAAAACCAATCACCTAAAAATCTCCGCTGAAGTGGCAGTGATTTTGGGGGCTAGGACACGATAATTATGATTCTTATCAATTAACTGATCTAAAGTTACCATTTTATTTGATAAAGAATATGATTTATTCTGGAGATTCTTAAAAACGATACAAACTAAAATAGCTCTAGCTATGTAAATAGAAGCCTAAAACATCATTTATTAAAGAAATAATCAGGGAAATTTAAAAAGTTTTTCTAAAATTATTCAAATTGAAATTCAACAGTCCTATAATTTATTTTGCTAATTTTAATGTTGTAGTGAATAAATCTAAATTTAATAATTTTGATACTTATGTTCAATTTTTTACTTTAACTAAGATTTATTTCTTATATATCCTTGAAGGATTGATTAAAGTTACTATATTCAAAGATAATTCTAAATAATTTTTTATATAAATGAATAATTCTAAAAAAAATCTTTTCACTTGGTTGTCAATTTTTGCGATAGTCATTATAGTTTCTAACTTGCTTGATGGTGGTGCATTGAATGGTAAGAAAGTGCCTTTCAGTGAATTTATGAATAAAGTAGATGCCTCTGAAGTTGTGCATGTTGATATTAAAGGAAGTGATCTTTATGGCACTTTAAAAGATGGTTCGCAATTTTATACCTATTTACCAGAATATCCAAACTTAGTTGAAAAATTACAGGAAAAAGGTGTTGATATAACAGCAGTTCCTTTGGTTAGTAAATCTGAAAAAATAATTGGTGGAATTTTAAGCTTCCTTCCATTTGTTTTAATGATTGCTTTGTGGATATTTTTTGCGAAAGGTATGTCTGCAAGTGGTAATCGTGCTATGGGTTTTGGTAAATCAAGAGCAAAGCTTTTACAAGAAAATAAAGCAAAAGTAGTTTTTAATGATGTCGCTGGAATTGATGAGGCAAAACAAGAATTGAGCGAAATTGTTGATTTTTTGAAAGATGCAAAAAAATATACAGAAGTTGGAGCAAAGATTCCAAGAGGTTGTTTGTTGATTGGATCTCCAGGAACGGGAAAAACATTGCTTGCTCGTGCAATTGCAGGAGAGGCTGGCGTTCCTTTCTTCTCAATTTCTGGTTCTGATTTCGTTGAAATGTTTGTGGGTGTTGGTGCAAGCCGTGTTCGCGATATGTTTGAGCAAGCAAAAAAATCTGCTCCATGTATTGTATTTATTGATGAAATTGATGCGGTTGGACGCCACAGAGGAAGTGGTGTTGGTGGTGGTAATGATGAAAGAGAACAAACTTTAAACCAACTTTTGGTTGAAATGGATGGTTTTTCTGAAAATGAAGGAGTAGTAATTATTGCTGCAACTAATAGGCCAGATGTTTTGGATCGTGCTTTACTTCGTCCAGGAAGATTTGATCGTCAAGTTGTGGTTCCAAATCCAGATATTGTTGGAAGAGAGCAAATTCTTAATGTTCATATTAAAAAAATTTCAGCTGCAGCCGATGTTGATATTAAGTCAATTGCACGAGGAACTCCGGGTTTTGCAGGTGCGGACCTAGCAAATTTGATTAATGAAGGAGCTTTAATGGCGGCAAGACATAATCAAAAAATGGTAACCATGAAAGATTTGGAAGAAGCAAAAGATAAAATTATGATGGGACCAGAAAGAAAAAGTATGATTATGCAGAGAGAAGAAAAAGAATTAACAGCTTATCATGAAGCAGGACACGCAATTACCGCCATCAACTGCAAGCATTCTGATCCAATTCATAAAGCTACAATAATTCCACGTGGAAGAGCGCTGGGTCTTGTTATGCGTTTACCAGAAAAAGATAGATTTTCAGTTACTAGAGCAAAATTATATGATGATTTAGTTGTCGCAATGGGTGGACGTGCCGCTGAAGAATTGATTTTTGGTTATGACTTGGTTACAACTGGAGCATCATCTGATATTACACAAGCAACAAATATGGCACGCAGTATGATAACTCGTTGGGGTTTAAATGATGCAATCGGGCCAGTTGATTATGGTCAAGATGAAAATTCTAAATATTATTCAGCTCAAAAAGATTTTTCAGAAGAAACGGCAAAACTAATTGATGCTGAAACAAGAAAAATTGTTGATGGTGCACTAAAAAAAGCTAAAAATATTCTAACGGAAAAAAAAGATGATTTAGAAAAGTTAGCAAAATCACTTTTAGAATATGAAACTTTGAGTGGTGAAGAAATCAAGGAATTACTGGCTGGAAATAGTATCAGGAAATCAGCTGCGGAGAAAGGAATTTCTGGAAGCAGTTTTATTTCTAATATTGCTTAGATTTTATATAATAAAGTAACTGAAGAAAATAATTTAATTTTTATGAAAAGAACATTCACCACAGTTCTTTTGATTTTGCTGTCCAATTTTTCATTTGCATCAGCCCAAGATCTAGATCTGCAAAATCAGGTTATACAAAGCCAGAAGCAGTTTGATCGTGCAATGGAACAAAAAGCTGAGTTAAAAAAATTAGAAAAAGATCGCATTGAATTTGAATCTTTAGAAAAAGAAGACTTGGAAAGAGATCTTGGTGAAAATGATGGAAAGGTTGTTCAAAATTTAAGTCAGATACAATGTTTTAGGATAAATAAAATCAATTTTTCTTCCAATAAAATACTAACAAACCGCCAAGCAAAATTTTTAACGGAAGAATATCTGGGAAAGTGCCTAACAATTTCTCAAGTTTCAGGAATTGCAAAAAAACTTGGTGACTATTTGATCAATAATGGTTTTGTAACGTCAAGAGTTGCAATTCCTTCGCAAAGTTTAGCAGGTGGAGTTCTGCAAATTAATATTAATGAATCTTATTTAGAAAAAATAACCTTTAATGATGACAGTTTCCTTGATAAAACTCAGAAAGTTTTTGCTTTTGGATTTGATAATGAAAAAGAAATTCTAAATATAGAAAAAATAGATCGTGGAATTGATCAAATAAATAGGCTAGGGTCTAACAATGCAGTTGTTAAAATTTTGCCAGGTAATATAGAAAATGGTTCGATTGTAGCCATAGAAAATAATCCGCAAAAAAGAACTAGAGTTAATCTTTATTACGATTCAAAGGGTAATGATATTTCTGGCGGATATAGAAATACAGTTTCATTAAGCCAAGATAATTTGTTTCATATAAATGATAATTTTAATATTAGCAAAACTGGCAATAATTTGGATTCTCATCGTAAAACAAACCGTAGCGATAGTTTAAATGGAAATTTCTCAGTACCTTTTGAAAGGCATCTTTTAAGTTTAAATTATTCTAAAAGCTCTTATTTTTTTAAAAGCGGAAATGATGGATTTTCTAAGTCAGAAGGTCATACCTCAACAAGTACTGCAGGTTTGAATAGTAACATTATTAAATCAAAGAGATTCAAAGTTAATTCTAATTTTGATATTACTAGAAGATATAACCAGAATTTCTCGAATGATCAAAAAATAGATACAAGTAGTAGAAAAGCTTCAATAGCTTCTTTTTCAATTATAAATTCTGTTTTTTTTGACAATGCAAGCTTATACTTAAAACCGACTTACAGTAGATCTTTGAACATTTTAGATGCCAGAAAAGATTCAAAAACAATAGCTGCAGAAGATGCTCATGCTGAATTTGAAATGTTTAAATTTTATGCAAATTATAGTCTTAAATTTACAATCCCTTATTTGGAAAATTCGATATATAATTTAAGCTTTGATAGTCAATTATCCAAACAAAAACTTTATGGAATTGATCAATTCTCAGTTGGTGGTTTTTATACAGTTCGTGGTTTAAGGAATGGTTCAATTTCTAATGATTCTGGCTATAATATTAAGAATGAGTTAACTTTAAATTTGCACAAAATTTCTGATTCATTATTTGATGCGGAAGATCTTGGAAGCTTTTCAAATCTTATAAATTACTTTTCTATTACTCCGTTTTATGATTATGGTTTTGTTAAATCATCATTTGGTAAAGAGTCGGGAAGGCTTTCCAGTTCAGGGTTTAGCATTGGTTTTGATAATTCTAAGTTTACAACATCACTCACTTGCGCATGGGTTTTGTCAAAATCCCAGTATTTGCTTGATAATCGTAAAGAAAATATGGCAATTTATTTTGATCTTGGAACTCAGTTTGGTTTTTTCTAAAATTTTTTTAGATCAATCATATCTTAACTGTAATTCCAAATAATTTCATTTTTATTATAATCTTTCAAATAAAAGTTGAATTTAAGCTAAATTAAGACTAAATTTACCTAAAATTTTTCACAAATAAAATCATTTAATTCTATGCAATTTGAAGTATCAAAACCAGTTTTGCTTAAAGCAATTTCCAGCGTTAATGGTGCCGTTGAAAAAAAGAATACAATTCCAGTTCTACAAAACATTAAAATTGAAGTTTTGGATGATAAAGTTGCCATGGCTGCAACTGACATGGACATTGTAGTGACAACAAGTTTTGAAGCTGATATCAAGAATAGTGGATCAACTACAGTGCCAGCTCAAATGTTTTTTGACATTGTAAGAAAAATTCCTGATGCAGCGAAAATTATGATTTCTCAAGAAAGTCAAGCGATACTACAAATTAAATCTGGTAAATCTAAATATAGCTTGCCTTGCATCGATGCTTCTGAATTTCCTAGTCTTTCAGAAGGAGAGCTTGGAAAAGAAGTTGAAGTTAATGCGGATAAGTTGGCAAAAATGATTGATAAAACTCGCTTTGCTATTTCTAATGATGAAACTCGCTACTATTTGAATGGATTATTTTTGCAGTCAATCAAAAGAGAAGGTGGTTTTGAGCTAAGATGCGTTGCAACAGACGGTCACAGACTTGCGCTGTCTTATTTAGCTTCAGAAAATTTAGATACGGAGTTTGGAGTTATTCTGCCAAAAAAATCAGTTGCTGAAATCAGAAGAATTATAGATGGTTCAAAGAAAATTAAAATTTCAGTTTCAAGAGTTAAAATTAAAATAATTTCAGAACAGGCAACTATAGTTTCCAAACTTATTGATGGTGAATTTCCAGATTACGACAAAGTTTTGCCTAAAAATAACAATCAAACTGCTTTAGTAAATAAAAAATCTTTCTTTGATTGTGTAGATCGTGTTTCAACTGTTGCAAATGATAAGCATAGATCTTTAAAAATGTCGGTTGAAAATGGTAAAATAAATTTACAAGTTAGTACAAATGACGGAAGTTTCGCTTATGAAGAATTAGATGTTAATTATTCTGGTGATAAAATTGAAACTGGCTTTAACTCACGCTATTTGCTTGATGTTATTGGTCAAATTGATAAAGAAGAAATGATCATGAAATTAAAAGATGGTTTTTCTCCAGTTCTACTTGAAGCGAAAGATATGCACGCAATTTTTGTAATAATGCCAGTTAGAATTTAGAATTTTCTAAATGACTAAAATAAACAAAATTTTACTTACAAATTTTCGTAACTTTTCACAAAAAAAATTAAATTTTTCCAAGAAACTTGTCTGTTTATTTGGTGAGAACGGTGTTGGAAAAACTAATATATTAGAATCAATAACTCTCCTTGGTCGTTTTTCCTCTTTGCGTGGTTCAGATTTTGAGGAAATGATTTTCTCAAAACATGGAAATTCAGCAAGTCAATTTAGTATTTACTCTGAGATCTTAGATCACGATTTTATAGAAAAAATTGGCATTTCTTTTGATAAGATAAAGAAGAAAAAGAATATAAAGATTAATGAAGAGCTGTTAACTGCAAAAAAACAAAGCGAGTTTAAAAATCAGTTTATTAATGTTATTTATTTGACTCCTCAAATCGAATCTCTCTTTATTTTGGGTAAGAGCGAAAGAAGAGATTATCTTGATAAGATAGTTGCTGATATTGATTTTAATCACAATTCACGAATTAACGACTACAAAAAATTGTTGAAAGAAAGGTTATTAATTTTACAGAAATATAAGTTTTATAAACAAAAACAATCTTCTGAGAAGTGGCTTGATATTATTGAAGATAAAATTGTTGAGACTGGAATTGCAATTGCTTCAGCGAGAATGGAAGCGGTTGATTTTTTCAATAAAGCTATAAACTCTTTTTCATCAAGTTTTCCTAAAGCGCAATTACAAGTTACTGGCGATATTGAGCAGATGGTTATGAAGCAAAGCTCTGTTTTATTGGAAGAATTTTATAATAAAAAATTAAAAGAAAATCGTGAAGCAGATTTAGAAAACTTCAAAACTAATTTTGGTGTTCATCGTAGTGATTTTGATGCTATTTTCACAATTAAGAAAGCTTTAGCAACCAATTCTTCAACTGGAGAACAAAAATCAATTATGATCTCAATTACTTTAGCAAGAGCAAAAATTTCATCAATTTATAAAAACCTTCCCACAATCTTAATATTTGATGAAGTTGTGTCTCATCTAGATGAAAAAAGAAAAAATGATTTATTTGATGAAATTGCACTTACCAATTTACAAACTTTTTTTAGTGTAACTTCTGAAAAGTTGATCCCGCAGCAATATCTTAAAGATGATTTGATTGAATTTGTTGAGATTGTTTAGGTTTGCATTTTTGTTTTCATGGCGAGGAGATTTAGCGACGAAGCAATCCAGTTTTAAATTAAGATAATTATACCATCACAACAAGTGTCATCCTGAGTGTTAGTGAAGGATCTCAGAAGTTTTTTGCTCAAAGTTTGCCTCCCCGATCCTTCGCTGACGCTTAAGATGATAATGCTTGTTAAGATGGTATATAGTTTAAATTAATTATTTTCTGGGATTGCTTCGTCGCTAATGCTGATCGCAATGACTATAGAGAGATTTTGAGTAACTAAATTGAAAAATAATTAGTCAATAAAAGTAATATTGCAGTGATACAAAGTAATAATGCTGAGATAATAATTTTCACTGCCATTTCAACTTTAAAAGCTGATAAATTCATTCCTAAGAGTCTTAGAAGATAAAATCCACTGATTGCTACAATTGTTAAGTGTAATAATGCCAAAAAGCCTTGATTAAATGAAATAACGAAAGAAAAAGAAGCATATAAGAAAATTATCGGAGTGAGAAATTTTGCTAATGATGGATTGTTATTTTCTGAGTCTTTCATTTTCTTTTTGTTTCTTAATTTTTTACACAAAAAAACCCTGTCACTTTTACGTGGCAGGGTTTTTTCAGTTTTAATTTAACGCTTAAATACTAAGAGTTAACATCAACTTGGTAAGAGATAGCACAAACTTTTGTAGATGAGCTTGAAGTTTGGTAAGTACCAGAAGAGTGACAAGTTGAAGAACCTGGGTTAACACCTCTAACTTTACCAGTGCTCGCATTAGCATCATCAATTTTAGTATCAATTGAAAGAGCATCAGTTCCAATTAATGAACCAGTAGAAGTAGTAGTTCCATTAACTAGAGTGTTTGAAGCACTTGAAGTTGCAGCAGTAGTTCCAGTTAAAACGATAACGTTTTGTAAAGAAGTTGTATTATAATCATAGTGCCATCCAGCAAATTTGATTTTTGAAGCTGGCATTTGAGTTCCTGCAACTTGAGCAGTTCCAACTGCAGTTAAAGTTAAAGCAAGAGTAGAGTCAACTGCACCAGTTTTGATTAATTGATCCCAAGCAATAACTGATTCTGAGTTATAAGAACCACTTGCGTCAGATGCGTAGTATTCGATTTTGCTGTTTGCACCGTTAGTAGAACCAGCAGTTCCAGAACCATTAACAGCAGTTTTGTAGTCACCTGGAAGAGCGTTGAATTGAGCGTAGAAACCGTTAACTGCAACTGCGTAACCTCTAGCTTCGCCCATAGCGGCACGAAGTTCTGAGCTTTTGATCAAGCTTGCGCCGCCTGTTACACCAGCAATTAATAATCCGATAATAATCAACACAATTGATAACTCAATCAGTGAGAATGCTGATTTTTTTGAAGAAAAAGTTTTTTTCATATTTATGAAACTATAATTTATTAATTAAAATAAAGCGTAAGCTAAAAAGAACTAAAAGCTCTAATAAGCTAAGGTAATAGTGGTGAGTTTTTTTTATGTCAAATAATATTTTTCTTTTCTAAATAAATTTTATTTCAACTATCTCATAATTGAACACTCCACCAGGAGTTTTGATCTCTACTTCATCGTTAACCTCTTTATTTATAAGAGCTCTTGCAACCGGAGATAGAGAAGAAATTAAACCGTCATCAATATTTGCTTCAAATTCACTTACAATTTTGTAGGTTACGAATTTTCCATTATCTAAATTTTCTAATTTTACAGTTGCGCCAAATAAGACCTGATTACCGCTTAGTTTTGAGATATCAATTATTTCTGCTCGAGAAAGTTTATCTTCAAAATCAGAAATTTGAGCCTCAATAAAACCCTGTTTGTCTTTTGCTGCATGATATTCAGCATTTTCTCTCAAATCACCAAGTTCTCGTGCTGTTGCAATTGCAGTTATTATATTTGGTCTTTCAACATTTTTTAGATTATCAAGTTCTGATTTTAATTTTTGATAACCTTCTTTAGTAATTTGAAATTTTTCCATTTTTTATTACGCAGTTTTGGTTAGTATTTGTAGTTATCAGTTTTGAAAGGACCAGAATCAGAAACACTTATGTAACTTGCTTGCTTATCATTAAGTTTAGTTAATTTTGCGCCAAGTTTTTTCAAATGTAGTAATGCAACTTTTTCATCTAGTTCTTTTGGTAAAATATAAACTTTATTTTTATATTTTTTATGATTATTCCAAAGTTCAATCTGAGCCATAACTTGATTTGTAAAGCTTGCTGACATCACGAATGCGCTATGTCCAGTTGCACATCCCAAATTCAGTAATCTTCCTTCAGCAAGTAAAATAATTCTTTTACCGTCAGTAAAAGTGATTTGATCAACTTGTGGTTTAATATTTGTCCATTTTAAGTTTTTTAGTGAAGCAACTTCAATTTCATTATCGAAGTGACCAATATTACCGACAATTGCACAGTCTTTCATTTTTCTCATATGCTCAATCGTTATGACATCAACGTTACCTGTTGCAGTGACAAAAATATCTGCTTGCTCAACAACATCCTCAATTGGTAGAACTTGATAACCAGCCATTGCTGCTTGAAGTGCACAAATTGGGTCAATTTCAGTAACAACAACTCTTGCGCCTTGAGATTTAAAAGCTTCAGCGCAACCTTTTCCAACGTTACCATAGCCACAAATTACAGCTAATTTTCCAGCAATCATTACATCTGTAGCACGCTTTATTCCGTCAATTACACTTTCTTTACATCCATAAAGATTGTCAAATTTTGATTTTGTTACAGCATCGTTAACATTAATTGCTGGAACTTTTAATTTTCCTTCTTTTTCCATCTGATAAAGTCTTGCAACACCAGTTGTAGTTTCTTCAGAAAGACCTTTGATTTCTGATAAAATTTTTGGATATTCTTCATGAATTATTTTAGTTAAATCACCGCCGTCATCTAAAATCATATTTGGCTTCCAATTTGGATTACCATCTATCGTTTGTCTTATGCACCAATCATATTCTTCTTCTGTTTCTCCCTTCCAAGCAAAAACAGGAATCCCAACATCTGCAATAGCAGCTGCAGCTTGATCAACAGTAGAAAAAATATTGCAAGAGCTCCATCTAACTTCTGCTCCTAAATGAGTTAAAGTTTCAATTAGTACAGCAGTTTCAATAGTCATGTGAAGGCAGCCAGCAATTCTAGCTCCTTTTAAAGGTTTAGATGAACCATATTCTTGGCGTAGGGACATCAATCCAGGCATTTCATTTTCAGCTAAGGTTATTTCTTTTCTTCCCCAAGCAGCAAGGTCTATATCTTTGACTTTATAGTCATTAAAGTTTGAGTTCATATTTTTTAGTTGTTTGTTTTTTAAATAATGCGGGCTCGCAAACTCTATTTTATAAATTCTTTATTTTTGATCATTACAAAAAATGCACTTCTAAGTCTCAAGCGATAGCTATAAAACTTTGTACAAGCATTTTTTAGTAAATTATAGGAGGATAAAGCATCAAATAAATAAAAGGTATAATCAATGCATATCCAAAACTATTGCGTTTTTTCTTAGATGGTAAATCTAACATTACCAATGTTGATAAAATTAACATAGTGGCAAAAAAATATAAGAAGAAAAGCTGTACTTCAAGACAAATTCCAACAACTAAAATAAACTTAGTATAATCAAAAGATTGTTGTTGATTTGCAAATAATCCATTAGTTCTTTTGTAGAAAATTTGATAAAATATTGTAGCCAAAACTATTGCAACAGCAGCACTGAATATTGAGTCAATTATTGTTTTATCATGCAATACACGATTCGCTAGTCCAATCATTAAAATAAAGTTAAGTACTTCTCGAGGAAATTTTTTATGAGTATAGTCGCAGGCTCCAAGAATTACTAGTCCAACGGAAAGCATTGAGTATATTATGAAGTCTTCGCTAAAAGAGAATTTTAAATAGCATAACATGAAAGAAGTTGTTGTGGTAACCTCAACAAACAAGTGAGTACGAGGAATTTTGGTTTGGCAAGATTTACATCTTCCCAAAGTGAAGATCCAGTTTATAAGAGGAATAAGTTCTCTAGTTCTTATTATAGTATTGCACTGAGGACATCTTGATTTCGGTCCAAAATATCTTCCAAAGCAAGATTCTCCAATTGGCAATCTATAAGCAAATAAAGTTGCGTAAGAACCAAAAATTGCACCAAAGAATATAGATATTATAATTCCAAAGAATTGTTCCATTGTTTTTTGTTTTTATTTGAAAAAAATTTATTGAGTTTGCGTTTAAAACTGAGTTTTTATTTTTGTTCAAGCTTTTTGTAAGTTTATATAAAAAATTTTTTTGACTGGACTTTATAAGTGAGCCAAAACTTTTATTATTTTCTCTAAAGTTAAAAAATATTTGTTTGAAAAAAGCAATAAACTTTGAAAGACAACTTTATTGTTATTATTTTTGTCTTTCCAAGTACAAAATTACGTCAGCTCTATCTTGAGCTTTTTTTAGTCCTGCAAAAGCCATTTTAGTTCCAGGTACGAAATCTTTGGGTTTAGTTATAAAGCTATTGATTGATTCTTTGTCCCAAGAGCCACCTTTTGTTCTCATAGCGTCAGAATAGTTGAAAGTAGTAGCAGCTTTGGCTCTTCCGATAATGCCATATAGATTAGGTCCAACTTTTGCTGCCTCTCCTTTGCCAAAACTGTGACAAGATGCACATTTTTTAGCTACTTTCGCACCGCGGTCAAAGTCTGCGGTTTTTAAAAGAGTTGCTAGATCAACTGGTTTTTCCTCAACTTTCTCAATTGGTTTTCCGTCTTTTGACACAGCAACTTCAAAACCTCTTTTTACCATTTTTTTTGGATGATAAAGCAAGCTCGCGATGACTGCAGAAAAAATTGCAATCATTAATCCAACAGCAAAGAAAGTTGCGGCTGATTTTATCTTAGCTTTTAGTTCTTCGCTTTTAGAGCAGGTTTTGATTTTTTCTAAAAAATTTTTAAAAATAATAGTGATTTTTTGCATTTTATTCAAACAAAGTTGATACAGATTTTTCTTGAGAAATATTGCGTATTGCTTCTCCTATCAGGTTGGCAATGTTAATTATTTTTACATTTCTAACTGCTAAAGTCACTTCATTTGGTTCGATAGAGTTAGTTATTACAAGGTTCTTCAATTGAGAATTTGCAATTCTATCGCAAGCTTTTCCAGACAAGACCCCGTGAGTTATGTAGGCAGAAACTGATTTTGCTCCTTTTTCAAGAATAGCGTCAGCAGCGTTGCATAAAGTGCCACCAGAATCTACGATGTCATCTACAATTATGCAGTTTCTGTTATCAACATCACCAATAATATTCATAACTTCGCTTAATCCAGCTTTTGGGCGACGTTTATCGACAATTGCAAGTTCAGCATTGATTTTTTTTGCAATTTCGCGAGCTCTTACAAGGCCTCCAACATCAGGAGAAACTATAACCAGACCTTCTTTGCCAGCAAAATTTTCTTTGATATGACGAGCAAAAACAGGTGCTGCATATAAATTATCAACGGGAATATCAAAGAAACCTTGTATTTGACCAGCGTGTAGGTCAAGTGTTAAGACACGATCAGCACCAGCTGAGGTGATTATGTTTGCTACTAATTTGGCGGAAATTGGAGTTCTAGGCGCAACTTTTCTATCTTGTCTAGCATAACCAAAGTAAGGAATTACAGCGGTAATTCTGCGCGCAGAAGCCCTTCTTAAAGCATCAATTACAATCAACAATTCCATTATATTGTCATTTGCTGGATAGGATGTTGATTGCAAAACGAAAATATCTTCGCCGCGAACATTTTCTTGAATATCAACAAAAACTTCCATATCAGCAAATTTCTTAACTTCGGCAGCAACAAGCTCAACTCCTAAGTATTTTGCTACTTCTTTGGAAAGAGTTAGGTTACTATTGCAAGATAAAAGTTTCATTTTGCTTCTGAAAATTGCTTGATAATTTTTTGTTATGTGCGACTTTGTTCCTAGAAAATTATTTTTTTAGTTATTTGTATGAATTTGCTAAAAAAATTTCTAACTGATCTCAGAAATAATAATAATTTTTAACCCCAAATTAATCAACAATTTTTCCAAATTTTTGTCATGGCAGATATTGAATTTTATGAAATAGCAAAAATTATCCATATCATTGCAGTAATATGCTGGATGGCTGGATTGCTTTACTTGCCAAGAATTTTTGTTTATCATACTCAGGTAGAAAAAAATGGTGAGACTGATAAAATTTTTCAAATTATGGAGTTGAAGTTGCTGCGTTTTATAATGAATCCAGCAATGATTGTAGTTTTTGTTTTTGGATTATACTTGGCTAATGAATTTGGTTTTGATGCGAAGTGGATACATATAAAAATTACTTTGGTACTTTTTTTGGCAGGTTTTCATGGTTTTCTTGCCAAGTGTCGTAAAAATTTTGCTATGGGAGAAAATAAATATTCTCAAAAATTTTTCAGATTGATCAACGAAATTCCAATTGTTTTAGCAATTGTTATTGTGACTTTAGTAATATTGAAGCCTTAGAATCAATTATGCACTTTACTTATTCTTGATTACTCAAAGCATTAAGGGTTTGAATGAATAATTTCTGTTTTGTTATTGCTAAAACTGGTATAAAATTATGCAAAATATTGTTGAAATAAATACTAAAAATTTCGATGTCATTTTAGATTTGCGTTATGCTACTGAGAATAATGTTTGTAAGAGAAAGCTTTATTCCTATCCCTTTTGTTATTTGCATAAAGAAGCTGCAGATGCTTTGCAAAAAGCAATTGAAACAGCAAAAAATTTAGGTTTTAAAATAAAAGTTTTTGACACTTTTCGTCCCATAGAAGTTCAGCAATATATGTTTAATCAGTTTCCTGATGGTTTTGTTTCAAACCCGAAAAATGGAAGAATTCCTCATTGTCGTGGTGTTGCAATTGATTTAACTTTGGTTGACAAAAATGGTAAAGAGCTTGATATGGGAACTGATTTTGATGAATTTTCTGATTTAGCTTATCATAACTGCAGTAAAGTTTCAATTGAAGCTCAGAGAAATAGATTGATTTTGCTTGGTTTAATGAAGTTAGCGGGTTTTGATCATTTATCGTTTGAATGGTGGCACTATCAGTTACCAAATCCAACGAGTTATGAAGTTGTAGAAACTAAATATGGAATGGTTGATGTTTAGAATTCTAAAATTTCTTGGAAATTATTTTTTGATCTAGAATTTAATTTTATAAAACGATTTTCTAGGCAGGTCTTTTGTGATAACTTGGATGTTAAATTTAGTCATAGGTTTTTGTCACAAAAGACCTGCCTAGAAAATCGTTTAAATTTAGTTCCAGCTTGACTGCAAATTCCCATCATCTAGTCTATTGAAATAACAAATAAAATGTTAAGTTATGTTCCAGCTTGACTGCAAATTCCCATCATCTAGTCTAAGATAAAGTTGAATCAAATCCAACTATTAGTTCCAGCTTGACTGCAAATTCCCATCATCTAGTCTGGAACTCTGCAGGCCTTATAAAATAAGGCCTGCAGTTTGGTTTGAATTTAAAAAAATAGCAAAAATTTGTCTAAAAAAGTTCATATTGTTCAGGATTTTTTGGATTTGATTTTTCTTTTTTACCATTAAAAGTTATTATATTTTCATATTGTTTGTCGGTAAAAGTGAGAATGTGAACTTTACCACTTTCAGGAATTATTTTTTCAATTTTTTTAATATATTTTTCTGATAATTCTTTACTGGCGCAATAGCGTTGGTAAACAGAAAATTGTGCCATTTGAAAACCCAAATCAAGCAAGGAATTTCTGAACTCTGACGCAGCTTTGCGCTCTTTTTTGGTATTAGTTGGTAGGTCAAATAAAACTTGAATCCACAAAATTCTGTAAGCTGAAAGTTGAGTCATTAATTTAATCTATTATCAATTCAGTTGGCAAGGGTGAAAGTGGAAAATCTAAATTTGCTTCTCCATTTTCTAAACTACGAACAAAAGATTGACAAAGCCTTGTTAAGCAATTGTTGATTGGTGTTGTGCCAGCTGAAGTTGATAAATCTAGGTTTAAAATTTTGGTTAAATTCTTTTTTATTGCAGGTGTTAATTCTTGAATTTCTTGGTTTTCCTCAAAATTTTTTTTAACTACAAAGTCAACTATGGGGCGAAAAGGTTCCATTAAATCATCCACAAGACAAAAAGCATTTTCTTGATTGGAATGATGAATGCCAATTGCTGGGTGAAGCCCAGAAGCAAAAATTGCTCTTGCGGTTGCTGAACGCAAAATTGCATAGCCATAATTAAGCATAGAATTAATTCCTGAGGCGTCAAAATTTCTTCTAAAATTTGAGCCAAATAATTTTTGCCAATATTTTCTTGCAGCTTGTGCCTCAAGATTTTCTTTATCTCCTGAGCTTACTTTTTTTGCCAATTCCAAAAGTTGTTTTTCATCTTCGCCGTTGAAATGAGAAAGAATTGCTGCTTGGTTTAGAATTTTAGCTTTCACCACTTGTTGCCAAAGTCTTTTTTCCAGTGGTTTTGATGATTGAATTTGTAAGTTGATTTTTTGCTTGTGCAAATAATGAGGATTTGTGGGGTAAAAAATGCCTGAAGGAAGATAATTTGTGCCCAAAACCACAACCATAGTTCCTGCTTCAAGCAATGAATTAAGCAAATTGGTGGTGATTGTAGCACCAGTTCCATTTAAAACTAAAATTCCAATATCTTCAAAAGCGATGCGGGTTTTTTCGGTATTTTCAATTTTAACAATTAGAAAGCCACGAGACATTGAAAGGCAAACTAAGGGGTCGGAAATTTCAATGATGCGATTGGTCATTATTTTCTTTAAGTTATTTTAGAATTGGACCCGAGTCAAAAAGTTTGCCAGTTGGGGTGATATAAAGTTTAGTTAGTTTTAGTTCTTTAAACTTACTGAAAGAAATCCATACTTGTTTAACGTCTTTTCCAGTCTCATTATGTTTTAATAAAGCTATTCCATCATTTGAAGGAACTAGTTTTATTGTTTTGGCAATAATTTGAGAATCTTCAAAATTAAATTTCATTAGATCGCCATTGTGAATTTTGGTTAGCAACTTCGCTGCTGGATGTGGCTTGAATTGGTTTTCATCACCCTTCGCGGCTTCAAAAGATGAGGCGCAAGAAACTGCGTAATCACAATCCTTTGAAATCCAATTTTTTAACTTTTTTTGAGTAGTTCTGAATTTTTCAAATTTTATTCTCTCTAATTCGGAAAGTTTTTCAAAGGCGGCTTCAAATTTTTTACCTTTCATGTGAATAAGTTGTAAAAATTCTAATTTAGGTAATTCCCAAATTGTTATGTGATGGTTTGAGCCAACAACAGCTTTGTTGTGAATTTTTTCTTCAACTCCACCAATCTTCTTTTTTTGGAGAGCCATTTGCTTATTTGAAATGGTTGCAAAACGATTTTCTTTTTTGATTAGTCTTATGTTCTTTACTTTCACTTCACCATTTTTGGTTTTTAAGTGATAATTTGATAAAATATTTTCAATTTCTTTTTTGCCACTAATTCCAGCTAATTTTTTCTTTAGATCTTGATAAATCTTTTCATCTCTAATTCTTTCAATTTCATTTTCAGAAAGATTGGCAAGTGGTTTTGAGTAAACGAAATTATATCCTTCATCTTTTCCATCTTCTCTTTCTAAAGAAATTGATGGTTCAATAATTCCATAATAAGTCTCTTCATGTAATTGGCTGTTTTTTCCGTGATCTGCTTTATGCGAAACAATTATTTTTTCAATCGCTTCGACGGCGTCTTCTCGAAAGCGGTTCCAGTGGCTTGGCAAGTTTATGACAAGGCGGTTTAAGTCATGACCTCGGGCATTGTCACGAGAAATTTGTTGTAAAAGGCGAGTTTCAGTCATGGCAATAACAAGAGCATCAACTGCGTGATGGCGATGATCGTCGCGGTTTTTGCCTTTCAAAACCTCACCAGTTTTTGGATCTATTTTTTCAAGAATTGAATTTAGACCCCAACTGTGGCGCAAAAGCGCAGTTAATTTTCCGTTGGCAACTCTGATGTTGTTTGGATCGCAAATTTGTGCCAAATATTGTTTGGCGATTTTTGACAAATAGCGCGTGTCGTTTAGTTGACGACTTTGGAAGTCGTTTTCATCTTTAAATTTTTCCATCGCATTTTCATAAAAACGCCATATTTTATTTTTTGGTAAATTCTGGATTCGTTCAAAAGTTGTATCGCCAAAAGCTTCAAACGGGCTACGATTTCCTTTCTTTTGATTTTCTGAGCGGTAAGCAATTGTTTTGTTGGCGATTGAGTCATCATAAGTTTTTGAAAAAGGTAAAATATGTTCAATTTCAACTTCGTGACTAAACAGTTTGGTGATGTTGATTGGCCTGCCTGAATAAGGGCAGCAAGCAAAGTTGTTATTGCCATCCTTAAGTTCGTCGAAAAGTTTTAGTTTTAGACGATTATCATAAGTGTTTTTTTGACTAAACTCTTCTAACCTTTCAGCAAGTTTTTTGTTTTCGTCTTCATTCTTTTTTTGCTGGCTTTCAATTTGGCGTTTCTCGTCTTTGCTAATTTTTAGATTTCTAGCAAGTTCAATATGAATTTGGCTTGGATGGCCATTTTCTTTAATGATTGCATTCACAACTTTGCGAACTTGGTTGAGTGCAGCGTGGACTGTTGGATTGGCAATTTTGCCATAATTAGTTTCTTCTTTTGATCCTGATTTTACAGGAACAGTTGAGGCTGGAATTGCTTTGCCGTAGTAATCAAGATAATCTTGAATTTCGCCAAACTCTTTTTTGCTGTGATGAAATTCAAGATTTTTAATTGCTTCATCATAGCGACAATTTTTTTCTTCGATTTCAGCAACAAGTTTTTGCAGCAATTCTTTTGATAAGTTGCCAACTCCACTTTTAAAGCTTTTTTCATTAGGCGTAATTTTTTTTATTCTTAAAGCTTGTTCTTCACTACAACCCCAATTCTGCACAGCTTTTTGATAAATTGTTTCTTCATTTTCTGCTTCAAGCAAAAATTCAACAATCTCATCTTGTTGCTCTAGTGAAAAATTTTGCCAACTATCACCAAAATGTTCTTTTTCTTTTAAAAATATCTCTGTTTCATTTCCTTGAAGCTTATCTCTTTTGCCGCCTTCAAAATTAAATTTAAACTCATCCGCTCCAAAGCCAATTTGTTTTCTTAGCGATGAAAAAGCGGCTGATTTTTTCTGATGTAAATAGTCCACCAATTTTCGCTTTTGTGGTACATCAAGCAAAATTTCTTCACGATTATTTTTGATAATCTTTAGGTTATTTATTTCAGATAAAACTCTAAATTTCTGATAGCTTGGTAAAGCCAAATAAGATCTTGGTAAACCTTTTGAGTTTTTGTTTTTTTCGGAAATTTTTTTATAATTTTCAAAAATTTCTGTTGCCCAATTTGGCAAAGGATTAAATTTGTTTATAAATTGACAAACTCCTTTTTCTTGTGGAGCTAAAGGTCTTTGATAAAAAATTATTTCTCTGATTTGCTGCCAATTTTCTTCGCTTAGTTTTTGATTTTGGAATTGTACTTTTTTAATTTCGTCAAACTCTTTTTCATACATATCGCGAGTTGGGTAAAGCCCCGATTCATCTGGTTTTGCACGAGCTGTTAGTTCTTTTAAAATTCTTTCTTTATAAAAAAATTCGCCCAAAGTTCGTGAATTTGTTTCAATGATTTTTTTTGCTAAATATTCTTGATTTTGTTTGGTTTCAGACAGTTTTTTGTCATCAGCAACTTGCTCTTTGCGATTGCTTTTAAAGCCGCGCCTTTGGTTTAGGTGAAACATTGCTCGCCCTAATTCAAAAGGATTTAATGCTTCATCAAGTGCTTTGCATCTAAGTTCATAAGGATTAAGCAGCTCTAGTTTTTTGCGCTCAATCTCATCTTTTGGCATTAATCCAAAGTTAATTAAACAGTTCATTAATTTTGATTTTCTTGCTAAAAAGCGATCACGGCGGCGACGCATTCCGCGTGCTTCTCTTCTTGCAACTGCCAAAGGTGTTCCATCTTTTGGATTTCTTCCATCAGAAAAAATTCTTACCCCTGCATCTAAAATTTTGTATGGCTCGTTATTTTCATTTAAGCCAAGCATTGCCCAACCAATTGAGTTGGTTCCAAGATCTAAGCCAAGTCTATATTTGAGGGATTTTTTATTTTGCATAATTGATGTGCTCCATTTTTTTGGTGGAAAGAAAAAAGAATTTGATTTATTAAAAATTCTTTGTGATTATTTGTAAACCAACTTTTCGCTTATGGGAATTTGCAGTCAAGCTGGTAACAAGTGTTTCGTTCAAAACGAGACGCACAAAATTTGAGGCGAGCCTAAGGGCTCGCCTTTTTTTTGGCTATTTTATTATTAGAGTTCAGCATTATGAGGTGTTTCGCTTTGCTAAACAGGACAAAAAAATGAAATTTAATGATTTAAATTTTAGGAATAGTTTTAAAGCTTTGGGGGAGGGATTTTTTAAAGAGACCATGCCGTTGGCTTTGAAGAATGCTTCGGTGATGGCTGTAAGTGATGCTGCTGCTGATTTGCTTGATTTAGATGTTAAAGATGTGTTGTCTGATGAATTTTTGGCTGTTGTTTGTGGTGAAAAAAAATCTGAAAAATTTTCTTACTTAGCACAAGTTTATGCTGGTCATCAATTTGGTAATTTTGTTGATGTTTTGGGTGATGGAAGAGCTCTTTTATTGGCTGAAATAGAAAATCAAAAAAATGAAAAATGGGATCTAGTTTTAAAAGGCTGTGGAATTACTCCGTACTCAAGAACTTATATTCGTAGTTCTGATGGTCGTGCAGCTTTGCGATCATCAATTAGAGAGTTCTTAATTTCTGAAAGCTTATATTATCTTAATATCCCAACTTCCAGAGCTCTTTGTTTGATTGCATCAGATGAAGTTATTGTTCGTGAGAAACTAGAAAAAGCAGCGCAAGTTGTAAGGTTAGCTCCAAGTCATGTAAGATTTGGTACTTTTGAGTTTTTCTTTTATCGTAAAGAAAGTGATAAAGTAAAAATTTTAGCCGATTATGTTATTGAAGAGCACTTTTCTGAGATAAAAAATTCAGAAAATAAATATGCATCTTTTTTGTTAAAGGTTGTTGAATTGACAGCTAAAATGATTGCCAAATGGCAGGCTTTTGGTTTTTGTCACGGAGTGATGAACACCGATAATATGTCAATTCACGGTATTTCGTTTGATTTTGGACCTTTCGGTTTTTTAGATAATTACAATCCAAATCATATTTGTAACTCAACAGATGTTTCGGGGCGTTATTCTTTTATTAATCAACCATTTATTGGTTTTTGGAATCTAAATGCTTTTGCAATTACTCTTTCAAATCTGATTTCTGTTGAGGAACAAAAAGAAATTTTAGGAAAGTATGAAAATTTTTTTCTAGAAGAATATCACAATTTAATGGCAGCAAAGCTTGGTTTTGAAAATTATGATTTGGAAGTGAAAGATCTTATATATGAATTACTTGATATTTTGGAGAAGAGTCAATTTGACTACACCAATTTTTTTGTTGGTTTGAGTAGTGTGTTAAAAATAGAAAATTATAACGATTTTTTTTTCAAATTAGGTGAAAAGTGGTTGAAATTTGGTGAGAAATATTTGGATTTGCTAATTAAAAAAGAGATTAATGATGTTTTTAGGTTAAGTGTTATGAATAAAAATAATCCAAAATTTATTTTGCGCAATTATTTGTTACAACATGCAATTATAAAAGCTGAAAATAATGATTATTCAGAAATTCAACTTTTGCAAAAGTTGATGAGAAACCCTTTTGAAATAGATGAAGATTATAAAAATTACTATGAGTCAACCCCAGAAGGTGAAAGAGCAAAACCTCTTTCTTGTTCTAGCTAATTTTGTTATGATTTTATTTTCCCAAAAGTTTTTTTGTTACTTTCGGGTAAGAACCATTTTCATTTAACCAAATATTAATAAAAAGACGAGCTAATTTAGGATCTGAAATTTGACCTTTGAATTTTTGATTGTGAAATAATTTAACGCCTTTTTCTGGATCAAAAATAGCAAGTTTTTGATCGCCAGTTTTTATATCACTAAATATATTTAATAATGTTTGGTGGTAAGAATTTTCTTCTGTTTGGGTTATTAAAGTGGTTTTTTTAATTTCCTCAATTGAACGTCTAGCTAAATCTTCTTTAGAAAAGTTCATATTATATAGAATTTCTATGGCAAATTTCTTATCATAAGAAAAATTTTTATCTTCAGACCATAAAGAAATTTTATAAACTTTTAGACCTAGAAAATTTAGATCAGAAGATCCTATCAAATGAGCTTGGGGGCATATTTTGGTAAATTCATTTGGGGCAACTGAATTTTGAGCAAAAGATTTGCAGCTCAAAAAAGAAATTATTAATAACGTTAAGATTATTACTTTGTATTTCATTTTTCTAATTTTATTAATTCAAACTGAACTACATCTGTTCTTTTAGCATTAAAACCGGCAATACAGTAACAAAGATAAAAGCGCCATTTGCGAATGAAATAGTCATCAAATCCAAGTGCAATTATTTCTTTATATTTAGAATCAAAATTTCTTAACCACATTTTTAGTGTTTTTGAGTAGTCTAATCCGAAGTTAAACTCACTTTGAATTTCAAGTCCATGTTGTTTTGCTAAGTTTCTGATTGTGGTTTTAGAAGGTAAAAGTCCACCTGGAAAAATGTGTTTTTGAATGAAATCAACTCGATTTACATAGTCATTAAAAACTTGTTCATCAATCGTGATAATTTGCAATACAGCTTTGCCCTTATTTTTTAAAGATTGCGCAACAATTTTAAAATATTTTGACCAATATTCTTTTCCAACCGCTTCAAACATTTCAATTGAAACTACATTCTCATAAAGAGAGTTCTCGTCACGATAATCTTGTAATTTTATGTTAACTTGTTTTTCTAAATTAAGATTAGAAATTCTTTTTTTTGCATATAAAAATTGTTTTTGTGAGATAGTTAAGCATTTTAAATCATGACCAGATAAAGCCGCAGCTTCTGCGAATCCACCCCAACCACAACCAATTTCAAGAATTGAACCATGGTTGAGTTTTGAAATTATATTTTTGTATTTTGTATCCTGAGCTAGACTCAGAGTGATATCTTGATTGTTAAAGATGGCACTTGAGTATGTCATTGTTTCATCAAGCCACAGTTCGTAAAAATCATTTCCTAGATCATAATGAGATTGGATGTTTTTTTTGCTACCACTTTTGGTATTTTTGGTAAAAAAACTTTTTATAAATAATATAAAAGCTTTGAGTTTTTTGGCATGAAAGAATTCTTCTAAGCAATGCGAATTTTCTGTGAAATAGGTAAGTAGATTAGCAAGGTCTGTAGTTTCCCACATATTTTCAATATAAGCCTCTCCAAGAGCAATGTCGCCTCCAGTAATTAAGTAGTCAATAACATCATAATTTTTTATTGTTATATCGCAGTCAAATCCTTGTTTGGGCGCATGTAATTCTAGCTTTGCATCAGGAAGATAAATTGTTATAGAACCTTTATCGGCGTTTTTTAAAGCTTCCCAAATAAAGTTGTATCTTTCTTTTTTACTCATTCACTTAAAGTTAAATTATGATTTTTTTGTATAGGTTTTGTAATGTATCTATTCTTTTTTAAAAGTAATTTCAAGGCTTGCCAATGGATTAGAAATATTAGTTTTAAAGTTACGAAAGGAATCGCTAAAAAAGCTTTTATTAATGTTTTATCTTCTAAGTTTTGTCTGGTGCAAACAACATTTGTTATTAGTTGTTTTGAAGAATCTTTTTCAAAGTAATCAATATAAGCTGCGACTTTTGTTTTTGTGAAAATAAAACGAAATTTGTAGGATCCGCTTACCTTAAAAAATGGCGAAACATGAAATTCTTTCTTGGTACTAAGCCATTGTTCTGAAGATATTGGAGCATGATTCTGGTTAAAAATTAGATAATTATGGTTTTCACCAAAGGTATTATTTACTTCAGCCAAAACGGCTAATAATTCTTGTTTTTCATTAAGACAAAACCAGAAGCTTACTGGGTTAAAAACATATCCCAAAATTCTTGGGTGAGTCAGAAGAAAAATTTGGTGAATTTTATGATTTAAATTATTTTTATATAAAATTTCTCTTATCCATATTTCTAAATTTTTACCATTTGGTTTGCAGTGGTCTTTATTATAAAAGCTGAAAAGATTGAATTTATTTAATGATAAAAGACTAGTTCTAAGTTTTTTGGTTTCTGATATATCAATTAAAAGATAAAAAACTTTGTAACAAAATTGATTTACACTTGGAAGAAGTCTTTTATGAAATACTGAGGCATGGCAAAGAAAATGATTTTTTATTGCCATGGTGCAAAGATTCCTAATTTATTAATTACTGAAATTGCAGAAGATATGCCATCTTCATGAAAACCGTATTTTTGGTAAGCTCCACAAAAGTAAATTCCATTAGATCCCTGAATTTCTGAAATTTTTTCCTGTGCAGAAATTGCATCACTGTCAAATATTGGATGATCGTAATTAAACTTAGCAAATATTTTGTCAGAATCAATTGGTTGATTTGGATTCAAAGTAACAAATAAGGGATAGTTGTGGTCAATATTTTGTAAATTGTTCATCCAATAACTTACTGCAATATCAGAGCTATTCGAATTTTGATTATTGCTATAAACCCAACTTGACCAGGTTTTTTTTGATTTTGGCATGACAGAAATATCTCTATGAAGAACTGCTAAATTTGGCTGATATTTAAAATTACTTAAAATCTCTTTTTCTACTTTTTCTGGATTTTTTAGTATTTGTAATGCCTGGTCGCCGTGACACGCAAAAATCACATGATCAAAAGAGCTTTCATTATTTTTTGATTTAACCAATATTTTTTGATCTTTACGATTTACTGAAATTACTTCGTTATTTAGCAGAAAGTTTTCTTGTCCAACTTTATTTATTATTTTCTTCACATACTCTTTTGACCCACCTCTTACAGTGAACCACTGTGGTTGATTAGAAACAGTTAAAAGTCCGTGATTTTTAAAAAAGCGTACAAAACTTTGAGCTGGGTAAGCAAGCATTTTTTCTAAGGGACAGCTCCATATTGCTCCAGACATTGGAAGTAGGTAATATTTTTTGAAATAATCACCCAAATTTAGATCATCAACTAGGTTTTTTAATGTATATTTTGGATCAAACTCCTTTTCTAAAATTGATTCAGCTTTTTTATTGAATTTGACAATATCAAGTAGCATTCCTATAAACCTAAAATTTAGAATATTTTTGGTTTGAGAAAAAACTGTTGCCAGACTTGTGCCAGAATATTCAAGTCTTGAATTGTCAATTTTTACAGCAAAAGACATATTGCTTTTTTCATAATCAACTTTCATTAACTCAAAAAAAGCTTTTAGATTGGGGTAAGTTTGGTGGTTAAAAACAATAAAACCGGTATCAACGGCAATTTTTTTACCTAAATAGTCAATTTCTACTGTATTTGAGTGACCTCCAAAATAGCTGTTTTTTTCAAAAACTTTTACATCAAACTTTTCACTTAAAAAATAAGCACAAGAAAGACCGGAAATTCCTGATCCAATTATTGCAATTGATTGTTTTTTCATTGTTGATTTGGAGAAAAAATTGCCAATTCGTAATCAGCAATAGTTGTATAATATTTTTCTAAAACTTCTGCTTTGGAAGCTTTAGTTATTGCTGTATCTTGTTCTCTTAAGTTAACTAAGAAGAAATTACTGGCACCATGTTTAAATTTTTCTCTTTCTGATTTCTCCAATAGCTCTGCAAGTTCTGCCTCTTTTGTTAGATTTTTATATATTTCAGCAAGGCTGTTAATGTTGATCAATATTGTTTCAATCTCATTTTTGATTTGATCTTGTAGCAATTGTTTTTCGAAAGAAATTGTTCTTAATTCAGCATCGTAACTGGCAATTTTACCTTTTGCTTCTCTGAATTGCAAAGGTGATGAAAATTTTAAGTTAACAAGATTCTCGCTTTGTGATTTTGTTAAAGTTCCTTTTCCATCATCTTTTGAGGCTTCAAATTCTAAGTCTAGTTTCGGTTGCAAAAGATTTTTAGCATATTTTGATTGCTCTTCTTTTTGTTTTTTTTGAATATCAATTAATTTTATTTCAGGCCTTCTTAGTAAAGCGTCTGAAATATCTTTTGAAGAATCTATTTTATGTGCTTTTATTTCTTGCTCAACTTCAGGAATGTTATTCTCTTCAGGAATTTTTGGAGAGCCAGTTTCATCTCTAAGATATAGTGAAAGGCTAATTGCGTTTTTCTTGAATTCTTGCTGTGAAGAAATCAGAGCATTTTTTCTTCTGAGTATGTTTTTTTTGTTTTCTTCAACAATTATTTGAGCAACGTCACCTTTGGCCATCCTTTGTTCTAACTGATTTTGGCGAGTAAGAGAAAAATCGTATAGATCTTTGTAAATTTGATATGTTTTTCCTGAAACAACCCATCTCCAGTAAGATTTTATAGCATCTCTTTGAATTGTTCTTTTCATAAGTTCTAGTTGAATTTTACTTTCTTCAACTCCAAGTTGCGCAAGTAAAACTCCCAGTCTTGTGCTGTCTATTCCTCGATCTTTTAGAAGTGAAACCTTTCCCCCAATTCTATATTCACCTTCATTATTGGTGATTTTATTCCCATCGTAGATTGGGAAATCTCCGTATGATTTGCGATATCCAACGTAAACTTTTGAGCCCATAAAACCTAGCTCTTTTTCTAAATTTATGTCATACGTTTTGCCGTCATAGTAGCCACGACTTTTATTGTAAAGTTCTTGATTAAGCTTTATATCAAAAAAACCTTTAGATGCAAGGTAAGAGCCTTCAGTTGCTTTAACTTTTTCATAGCTTGAAAGAATTTTAGGATAAAATTTTTCAGCTGAAGAAATTACAATATTAGTGGTAATTTTTTCTTCGTTATTTTTTGTATGAGCTTTTGATCCAAAAAATATTAAAGCAAGTATAGTTAAGCTTAGCTGAAACTTTTTCATATTTGGCTTATTTTTAAGTTTCATTTTGCTTATTTGTGGTCTTTAGCATGATGTTGATCTTTTGTTGGTTCTGAATCGAAGTTAGGAGGAAAACTGTTAAGTTGTCTCCAAATTTCATATCCCAAGCTAACCTGATTTAACAAAACCCAGCCATAAGCTTTAGCGCCATGACGCAGAAACCTTTTTTCTGGCCACTTTTCATTTTTTGGTTTTTTTACCAAAACACGAAATTTACCATTTTCTGATATTGAAGAATCAACGGAATAAACTTCACCACCAAAAGTTCCAATTGCTGTTGAAGGCCATCCACTGAATTGTACAATTGGCCATCCTTCAAATTGAAGACGTACTTTTCTGCCAGGATTAACAAGCGGAATATCATTTCCACTAACATATAACTCAACTACTGGATCCGTTAGTTCAGGAGCAAAAGTTGCTATTTTATCACCAGATTTTACAAGAGTTGCACTATCTCCAGCCAAAACTTTAAGAATTACTCCGTCTTTTGGAGCATAAATAATTTGATTTTGTTGTCGTGAAAGTTTTATTTCAGTTTCTGCAAGTTCAGAAGCTGAAGTTTCAACCGCTGACAAAAGTTTTTTATATTCAATTTTAGCTTCCTCAAAATCCTTTCTTGAACTTAGACCTTTATTAAAAAGATCTTCTTGTCTTTGATAGTTTATTTTAGATGTTTCTGATGCAATTTTTGCAACCTCAAATTTTCTTTTTTTAGCATCACGATCAGAAATTAGTCTTTGAATTATCAATGGGTCGTTATCAACTATTTCTAATAATTTTTCTCCTGCCTTAACGTTTGAACCATCTTGTACATACCATTTTTTTATTCTTCCTTCTATTGTGGCAGTAATATTTTGTGCTCTTTCGTTTGGATCTGAAGCAATAATATAACCAAAGCCTTTTGAAGTTTGTTGCCAAGGAATTATAGCAAGGGTAATGATTAAAATTATTGCGAAATATATTAAAATTCTTGGCAGATTACTTGCAAATTTTGGTAAGTGAATCTTGCTAAGATTTGTAAAAAAACTTTTATCTTCTTGATTAAAATTATTACTCATTTTCAGATGATTTTTCTTTAAATTCTAAAAGTTCTTCTTTTGATTTGAAAAGCTTAGAAGAGTTGTTTTTTATCACAATATATTGATCAAAGTTTTCTAAATCACTTTCTCTGTTTGTAAAGTAAATTAAAGTTGTTTGAGTATGGTTATTTATATATTTGAAAACTGTATTCCTGATTTTTGGTGCTATGGAATCAAAAATCTCAGTTAAAATTATAATTTCTGTTTTACGCAAAAGAGCTCTGGCAATTTTAAGTAAAATTTTTTCAGTTTGTGAAAATGGCCATCCAGAAGGGATAATTCTAGAAAAAATACCATCTTGTAGTTGTAAAATATGTTCATCAAGTTTTACAGCAGTTAGAATATTATTAATCTCTGCGTCGCTTATTTCTTCAGATCCTAATGTTAGATATTCTTTTATATTTGCTTCAATAAGTGGAGAATTGTCAATCAAGCTAATTTCAGATCTGTATTCATATAAATCAAGATCTTTAAGATTAATTCCATTTAATTGAATTGAGCCTTGTTCAGGTTTTGTAAATCCAAGCAGCATATCAAGTATTAGTTTCTTTGTGGAAAAACCTTCGCTTAAAATTGCATAACTTTTATTATATTTTATATCGATATTCAGCAGATAAGAGTTCGAATTATTTCTAAAGAAAACGTCTCTGAATGTAATGTTGATATTTTCTGAAGGTAATTTTAGGCCATTTTTTCTGTCAGATGGAATATTCTGAAATTGCGATAACTTTTCACAAGAAGCGACCAAATCGTAAAAGCTTTCAAAATCTTTGCCAAATTGAGATATTCCGTAAAGTGAAGTGGACAAAACAAGTTCTGCAGCAGCAAGTTGACCGATTGTTAATTGTCCTTTCAAAACTAGCAAACCTCCAATCATAAGAAGAGAAATGCTTGAAACGACGTATAAAGCAAGTAATAAAATTGTTTGAGAAAATAAGCTTTTAAAATGTTTTTTTCTTTCTTCAAGATAAAGGCCAGTTAAAAAATTAATTTTATATTTGGCGTAATCGTGGCCAGCTTTAGATTTGAAAGATAAATGGCCGCGCGCTATATCTTCAAGCCAACCAACAATGTCATATTTTCTTCTGCTTTCATAAAATGCGCTTTTAAGTGCTTTTTTATAGTATAAAATCCAAATTAAGAACACAGAAGTTCCTACAAATAAGCTAAATACCAAAAATATTGGGTGATAAAAACTGACCAATATTAGTCCAGCAATAGTTTGTAATGCTATGGCAAAAGTTTTGGTTAAGATTTTAGGGATAGATTTTTGAATATTAGTAGTTTCAAAGAAACGATTTACCATTTCTGTTTGGTTTGCTGTTTCAAAAGTTTTATATTCTGCGTTTAAAAGTGACAAACCAACTTCTGAAGTCATGCGAGCGAAAAATTTGCGCTGAAATATTTCTGTTACATAAAATCTTAAGATATTCAGAAGTGACCAAAATCCTAAGAAAAGAAACAAGGTAACTCCAAGAAATATTATTGGTTGTTTGGTAGCGGTGAAAGATACTGAATTTATTAAAAACTGTACTGAAATTGGCACAGCAAGAGAAAGTAAGGCAATTATTACACCATAAGTGGCAGCAATTGTAATTAGAGATGATTCTTGGCTAAGAATCTTTTTTAGATAACAAATAACTTCAACTCTTTCAAGATCATTACTAAATGGTTTGTATAGTTTCTTCTCGCTTAGATTATACATTTTAAATCCTTTTTATAATTTTTAGAAAAATAAAATTAGGCATTATTCTAAGTATTTTTAAAAAAATGGTAAATTTTTTAGGAAAATGAATTTCAAAATGCTTTTTTTCTAAACCAGAAAAAATTGCGTCGGCAGCTTTATCCGGAGTTATGATAAAAGGCATAGTGAATTTATTTTTTTCTGTAAGTCGGGTTTTAACAAAGCCTGGATTTATTACTGAGATATTAATATTTTTTCTCAGAAGTTCTGGATAAATTCCTTCGCATAAATTAATTAAGCCAGCTTTTGATGCGCCATAAGCAAAAGATTGAGGCAATCCTCTATATCCAGCAACTGAAGCAACAAAAGCAATATGACCAAACTTTTGTTGTTCAAGTTTGGGTAGTATATTGTGAAGTAAATTGATTGCGCCTTTAAGGTTGGTATCAATTATTTTATGATTTTCTTCTAAATCGAACAAGAAAGCTGAAGTAGGGCTATAAATCGCTGAACAAAAAATTATCAGATCAATTTTGGAAAAATTCTGATAAGCAACATTTATTAAATCTTCTATTGATTTTGTATTACAAACATCTGACTTGAAAACAATAATTTTATTTTCTGCGTTTTTATTATTGTCCAGTAATTTTTTTCTAATTTGCTGCAACTTATCTTCGCTGCGACTGGATATCAATAAATCAAAGCCTTGATTGAAATATTTTTTAACCAGGGCTTCACCAATTCCGTTGCTTGCACCAATTATAAGGCAAATCTTTCGCATGATTAGTCTAGTTTTTTAAATGATATTGTAAGAGTTCCAACTTTGAAACCAAATTTAGTCATTTTGGAAACATTAATCGCAGTTTTTTCATCAACTAGATAAATCCAGTCTATTAAATTTATATCATATTTTTTTCCATCAACATCAATCTTCAAAACATAGTCCATTTTTACAGCATTTCCATATTGCAAACCTTTGGCATATCCAACTGTATCATGAGCTTTTGCAGTAAAGTGATTGTCATCAGTCATTTCAATATTCCATTCGCGATGGTCTTTTTTTCCGTCCGAGAAGATGAAATCTTCAACTAATTTTCCTTTATTTTGATTCCAAGTTCCTGTCATTGTGACGGTAAAAGATTTTATAACTTTACCGTTTCTATCTTGAAGTATTCCATGTGCTTTTAGTTTGCCTTTTAGATATTCTCTAATATCTAATTTTGGTGAGTTTTTGCTGTATATTTCTGGGTTAATTGAAGAACAGCCAAATATTAATCCAAGTGACATAAGTAATAATGTTGTTTTAAATTTTTTATACATTGATTAGGTCTTCTATTTAGTTACTATTGATATAAATAAATTCTTACGGACTTAATAACTTATTTTTCTTTTTCAATGTCAGCAGTAAAATAAATACGTAGCACTTTATTAAACAGGGTAAAAAAGCATAAAAAAATGGGATTAAGCTGGTGTTAGTATTAATCTCGGAAGGTTGGTAACCAAATAAACCCAAAAAAATAGAACTAATTGATGCAGCAAACATTATAGCAATTTTAGTCAAAAAATTCCAAACAGCAAAATAAGAAGAAACAGAGTTTTCTTTTTTAGATGTTATTCTTGCCATGATAACAGGAGGGAAAATTAAGTCCGCCCCTAAAAATATTCCTGAGAAAAAGCAAATAAAGTAAAATAAATTAGCTGACTTTTCTTCTAAAAAATAAGCAAATAAGAAAATTAAAAATGAACCCAATAAAGAAATTGTCCAAGATTTTATAATATTGGTTTTTTGTGCAATAAATTGCCATAAAGGTATAAAAAGACAGGCTGAAATGAAATAAATTGATAAAAATAGACCTAAATTTGTTTCTGATTTTAAAACATCTTTAATGTAAAAATTTAAATTTGCTGCAGGAAGACTTACTGCTAAAGAATTAAAGAAAAATATTTTTATGAAAATACTAAATTCTTTATCTTTTATAATCTCAATAAGTTTAATTTTTTGGTAATTTGGTGTTTTTATTTCGTGAAAATCACTTTTTGACAAAAAAATAAGTCCTAAAATTAACAAAATGGCGAAAATTAAAGAAAAGTTCTGATAAACTTTTTCAGTCTCACAATATTTGGCTAAAATTGTTGGAATTGTAAAAGCAAGTATCATCCCAATAATTCCAAAAAATTCTTTGAACGAATTAAGAGTGATTCTTTCTTGGTCATTCTTTGAGTTAATTGCAATTATCGACTCAAAATTTATGAAAATGAAGTTAAAACAAAAATAAGTTACACTTAAGGTTATAAAAAACCATAAAGTAGCAAGATTTTGATCTATATTTTCTGGAGGATTAAAAACAAGAAAAAAGAAAATACAGAGTAATATTCCAGAAACTGAAATAGTAATTTTGCGGCTGATATTTTGTTGTGATAAATTATCGGAAATTTTGCCAATCAAAGGGTCTTGAATTGAGTCTATAAAACGCACAATAGCTAGAAATAATCCAATTATAACAAGACTTATGCCATATTTGCGTGCATAAAAGTCGCTGATATTTATGTAAATTGGAATTCCTACAAAAGATAGAGACAACGCTAAGAAGGTAAGAAATATATTTCGCATTCTTTAATTTATGATAAATTAGTTCTATCTTTTTTTGGTATTATAATATGCTAAGATAAATTAATTCTGTTGCAAATTTAATAAATGTAAAAATGAATTCTAGAACTTCTTTAGTTTTATTTGATTGTGATTTGAGAATCAAAGATAATCCAGCATTATTTAATGCTTGTAAAAATCATCAAAATGTTGCCTTACTTTACGTTCTTGATGAGAAAAATAAACGTCCTTTAGGTGGGGCAAGCAAGTGGTTTTTGCATCATATTTTAAAGAGTTTTGCAGATCTTTTGCATCACAAATTAAACCTGAAGTTGGTTTGCAAAAAAGGCGATGTTTTAAAAATTATAGAAGAGATATCAGAAAAAAGTTCTATTGAAGCAATTTATTTAAATTCTTCTTTTGAGCCAAATAACATTAAATTAAATGAGAAAATAAAAAGTTTAGCTGAAAAAAAATCAATAATATTCAATATTTTTGATGCTCAAACAATTTTCAACCCAAACCAAATAAAAAACGGAAGCGGTACTTATTTTAAGGTTTTTACACCTTTTTGGAAAGAGTGTCTTAAGAATTCAGATAAAATTTCAGAATCTTTACCAGAACCAAGTTTTGGAAATATAAATTATGACTTAAAAATTGAATCGGATAATCTTGACTTGCTACCAAAGATAAACTGGGCTAACAGTTTCAATGGTTTGTGGCAATTTGATTATGATAAAATAATTGATAATTTGAACAACTTTATTAGCAAAAAAGTTACTGATTACAAAGAGAGTAGAAATTTTCCTGCTCTTGATTCAACATCAAAAATGTCACCTTACTTACATTTCGGTGTTATTTCTTCAAAGCTATTGTTTTTAGATCTAATAAAAAGAGAAAGAAATGAAGGTTTAACTCATTTTATTTCTGAAGTTGGCTGGCGTGAGTTTTCTCACCACTTGCTTTTTCATTTTCCAGAATTTCCAGAAAAAAATTTTCGTCCTGAATTTAATAATTTTCCATGGCAAGAAAATAAAGTGGCATTAAAAAAATGGCAAAGAGGACAAACTGGTTTTCCTATAGTTGATGCTGGAATGAGAGAGCTATGGTATACTGGTTTTATGCATAATAGAGTTAGAATGATTGTAGCATCTTTTTTAATTAAAGACCTTTTAATTGATTGGCGTGAAGGTGAAAAATGGTTTTGGGATTGTTTAGTTGATGCAAATCTAGCAAATAATACTGCAAGTTGGCAGTGGGTTGCTGGAAGTGGTGCTGATGCTGCACCTTATTTTAGAATTTTTAATCCTTCATTGCAGTCAGAAAAGTTTGATCCTGAAGGAGCTTATATAAGAAAATGGGTTCCAGAAATTTCTAAATTACCAAATAAGTTTTTACATAGTCCTTGGTTAGCAGATCGTAAAACTCTTGAATATTATGGAGTTGAACTTGGCAAAAATTATCCACAACCAATGATTAGTCATGATTCAGCAAGAGATATGGCTTTGGCTATATTTAAAACTTTAAAAAACTAAAACTAAGCTATGAAAAAAATTTAGTGTTTGAAAAAGAGGTTGTTGATTTTTTCAATCAACTTAAAAGCGCAAATACTAACTATGATTTTGTTGATATGATTGAAAGAAATCACAAAATTATTGATGAAGATAATAATGGTAATAGTGCATTATGTTGTTTTGGTAAAACCTTTAGTTTGGCTATGTTATTATGTGAAAAAGGTACAAATATTGATAAGGCAAATATTTTTGGGAATAACTCCTATTAATCTTTCGTTTATGAGTCAAAGAAAGGAAAAAACGTTAGTGGAATGACAAGCAAGTTTCATTTGGCAAGAACAGAAAAATCACAATAACTTACGACAAAGCTCTACAAGCTAAGAAGAAGAATCGAAATCTTCTTTGAAAAACTTAAGG
>JACCDY010352173.1_pt1 | contig 35211 bp, 29 predicted proteins | sample 7446391 | NCBI WGS metagenome assembly JACCDY01 (sample SAMN15323451, study PRJNA562643) | freshwater metagenome | isolation source: river surface water | place: USA:Blue River Watershed | collected 2017-08-18 | reverse complement strand
GCCGTGTTGGGTTTATCCAAATATCGATCTGCGGTAGATGTCTGGATGGAGAAGACTGGCAAAGAAGTGGGTGTTAGAGATTCTTTGCTGTTGAGGTTTGGTAAGTTCGCTGAGTCCTTTGTCGCTTCTGAATACGCCTTAGCTACTGGCTCCTCCTTGACCACACATGATGCCGCAGTGATTCATGCGCAGCATGACTACATGCATGGCCACATCGATCGATTTGTATTGAATGGAGATACACCGTTGATGGGTGAAGATGGTCGGATAACTGCCTCACGCATCCTGGAATGTAAAACAGCCAATCCATTTGCTCAAGCAGACTGGGGAGATCCTGGTAGTGATCAAGTACCCCTTTCTTATTTAGTGCAATGTGTTTGGTACATGATGCTCACCAATATTGATCGAACAGATCTAGCTGTTCTATTTGGTAATGCCGACTTTAGGATTTATGAGATCACTCGAGATCTAGAGTTAGAGCAGATGGTCTTAGAACGAGCAGTATCTTTTTGGGAGAACCATGTTCTGACTGATATACCTCCTGCCGCCACATCAGAGTCTGATTACAAGACACTGTTTGGCAAATCCACAATGAGTAAATCGGTAGAAGCTCCTGCGGAAACTTGTGAGCTCATCAAGAAGCTGAGAGCTTTAAATGAACAAATAGACTCCTATGAACAGGAGGTGAGCAATATCAAGCAAAGCATCATGGGACAAATGCAAGATGCAGAAGTACTAACCTTTCATGGGCAGACCTTGGCAACTTGGAAGGCGCCGAAGCCATCGCTCAGGTTGGATGCTAAGAGACTGACTGAAGAACACCCTGATCTAGTTAACCAGTACCAAGTACCTATCCAAAATAGTCGCCGCTTAGTTATTAAGGAGCTCTTATGAAAACACTACAAACAGCCATTAATAATCTATGCGGATCCTTAGGCTTAGACACTGAAGAAGTTCAGCTTTGGCTGGATCAACACTTGGGTGTTCCACTCTACCCTCAAGTACAACTATTAAGACTAGCCAACAAGTACCAACTAGATCCTTTATCGGACGAGATTTCTTTACTGCAAAATCAAGACCAAACTTATCAGCCCTTCATCACCATCGATGGTTGGTCAAAGCTCATCAACAACCACCCTCAATATGCAGGAATGAGTTTGAGAGACTCAACAGAACTCATTGATGGCATACCAACCTGGATTGAATGCACGATCTATCGAAATGATCGAATCCTCCCCATCGTGATCAAAGAATATTATGAGGAAGTTAGAACTAACCACCCATCTTGGCAGCAGATGCCACGGCGTATGCTTAGACACAGAGTGATACAGCAGTGTGCAAGGTTAGCTTTTGGAATTAGTCAATCCGATGGAACATTCGTACTTACCAGAAATAATCAACAAAGAACTGATAAGGAAGGATTCATGACTTATACCTCACGTCATTTAGGCTCAAGTAATTTAACACAATTACTGAAGACCAATAAATAAATAAGCGCATCCAAGCTAATGAATGCGCTTATAAAAAACAGTTAAGAAACTGCTATGAGAAATTATGAGTAGACTTTTTAGTAATGCAAATATCACTCAATACATTGACAAGATTTATTAGTTAGCATTTTTGCTGGTGCAAAGACGACATGTTTCGAACCTTTCTCCAAAACGCCTGAGTAATGCTGCGGATCAGCCAGGAAAAATTCGGGCGATTATTCGAGTCGCCTGACACTCCTCACATTTGTGATTACGCGCGGCACTCGAGGGAGAAATAACCCACCTTGACTTCTTTTTGTTCCAGAGCCTTCATCGGAGTCCTGACAGCATCCTGCGCAAGGATGCAAAATATGGGCTGACGGATGCCTGACCCAAACCGAGCTGGCTGAGCTCTGGCAGATTAGCGAAGCGACACTTCGCAAGCCGTACTCGGCGACGACGATTCCATCATCAAGACAAACCCAATGCTTGAGCATCGGCTTCCTGCTCCAGATACACCCAATCGACAATCTCATTGCTCGGCGTATAGCCAGTGACGAGCTTTTCCATCATTAAACGAATGACGCGGACATCGTTCAAATTCAGCACCATTTCGAGGGCTTTCAGCTTTTCCTCAAGCTCTGACCAAGGAATGAACTCTTCGTGGGCCTTCATAATCCGCGAATGGGATGTGGGCCTGGGGTTGTCACCAATGAGCAGCTCTTCGTAGAGCTTCTCTCCCGGGCGCAGCCCGGTAATTTCGATTTCGATATCGCCATCAGGATTTTGTTCATCTTTGACACTCAAACCCGAGAGCTCGATCATATGCCTAGCTAGGTCCATTATCTTGACCGACTGCCCCATGTCGAGGACGAACACGTCGCCTCCCTTGGCCATCGCACCTGCTTGGATCACCAGTTGAGAGGCTTCGGGGATTGTCATGAAGTAGCGAGTGATTTCCGGATGAGTCAACGTGATCGGACCGCCGTTGCGGATTTGCTCGCGGAACTTTGGCACTACCGAACCTGACGAGCCCAGCACATTGCCAAAGCGAACCATGCTGAATTTGGTGCCAGGAATGGTCGCAGCCAGTGCCTGTAAAACCATTTCCGCGAGTCGCTTGCTCGCACCCATGATGTTGGTCGGACGTACCGCTTTGTCGGTACTGATCAGCACGAAGTCAGAGACGCCGTTTTCGGCAGCGGCTTGGGCGGTACGCATGGTGCCGAGCACGTTGTTCTTGATACCCTCCGCCGGATTGTGCTCAACCAGAGGTACGTGCTTGTAAGCAGCTACGTGATAGACCGTGTCCGGGTGCCATGTCGACATGATCTCGCGCATGCGCTCATCGTCTTGCACCGAGGCCAGTAAGGGCACCAAAACGGTGGCGCTACCAGAGAGCCTTTCTTTGAGCTTTTGGTGGATACTATAGAGGGCAAATTCGCTCTGCTCAATCAATAGTAGTTTGCTTGGGCCAACAGCAAGGATCTGACAGCAGAGTTCGCTACCGATCGAACCACCAGCGCCAGTCACCATGACGACCTTGCTGCACACATTCATGGTCAGCAGAACATAGTTGGGCTTAACTGGCTCACGGCCGAGCAGATCGTCAATGTCCAAATCACGTAGATCGGAGACACTAACTTTGCCTTGCGCCAAATCATTCACACTAGGCAAGGTGCGAACAGCCACACGCGATGTTCGAATCTGAGACAAGATCTCGTTCCGACGCTTCCGACTCAGGCTAGGCATGGCTAGCAGCACGTCACTGATAGTCAATGAGGGCGCTAAGTTGACGAGGTCTGCAGGGTTGTAGATGGGCTGGCCGTTTAGCACATGACCGTGCAGACGATCGTCATCGTCGAGGAACCCGACAACTTGCATTTCATGGCTATTGGCCATCGCAGCCACCAATTGACGCCCAGTGCTCCCGGCGCCATAGATCAAAACCTTTGGGCGAGATGCTCGCTTAAGAATGTTCAGGTACTGGTCTCCCAGCCAGACACGCGCCAACGCGCGTGAAGCCCCCACGAACAACAGCAGCAGAATGGGTTGAATGACACCCACCGTGCGCGGCACACCGGCCACGCCAATTGCGGTAAAAATCGAGGCGTACAGCAGCCCGTAAATGCCCACCGCACGGGCTACTGCGAGCAAGGCCGGCCAGCCGCTGTAGCGGAAGATAGCGCGGTACAGACCCGACATAACAAAGATGGGTAGTGCTGTGCCAATGGACGCGGCGCCAGCCCAAACAGCCCCTTTTGCCCACTCGCTTGACCCGGTAAAGGCGATGAACTCACCCATGCGCAGGTAGTAGGCCAGCCAGACCGTCAACACGCACAAACTCAAATCGACCGTCAAGGCTACGAAGCGCTTCACTATCCTTGGCAGAGCCAGTACCGGAACTACTAGCGTGGAGAGCGACATTTGCATCGTCATTCCTGCCGAATGCGGTCGCCACGGCCTGCGCCAGTGACCGTCTTAATTATGTAGGTAAAGTACGCCGCCACACCCAAACCCTTCAACATCTGCGCATCCGTCTCGGCGAGTAGTCTTGGGGTAGACATATCAATTCCATGGATCTGGGCCAGCCCTGTGATGCCAGGGCGGGCGGCAAAGACACCTCGCGCAGCACGTTCTTCAATCAGCTCCATCTGGGTAAACAAACAGGGCCGTGGCCCTACTAGGCTCATCTCGCCTTTGAGCACGTTCCACAACTGTGGCAGTTCATCGAGCTTGCTACGGCGCAAGAAAGCACCCAAGAGCGTCACCGCAAATGGGTTGGCCAGGTGTGTTGCGACCGATTGCGTGTCTGGCCGCATGGTGCGGAACTTCACTAAGGTGAACGGCTTTTGATACCGACCTACGCGTGTCTGATGAAACAGAGGGACACCTGTATCAAGCAAGCCGACCAGGTACAACAGCGCCATCAAAGGCAACGCAACGATAAGCCCAACACCCGCAAGCACCATATCCAGGAAACGAAGCATCATGCTGGGGCCTTGGTCTTGCGGTACCACTGCGCAGTGGCCTCAAGCCCCGCCTGCATGGTGTAAGGAGGCGTCCAACCTAGCTCACCCCGCAGCGGTGAGATGTCCACCCACAGAGAGCCCAGCAGCCGATCGACCTCGGCCTGTTTGCCAAGCATCCGTCCAGCCCACCGCATCCACGAAACAGGAACCGGCAATAGAAACGGCTGACGCAACAATGCGGCTGCGATCCTGCGAACCAGCTCTGGCGTTGAGACGTCATCCCCATCACTGACCAGAAGCACTTTACCGGCAGCTTTGGGATGAGTAAGACACAGGCGAATGACATCAACCAAGTTGCCCAGATAAATCAGACTGCGCTGGTTATGAACGGCTCCTAGCGGCAAAGGCCGCTGTTTATCAATGGCCTGCATGAGGCGCAGGAAGTTGCCTTTGACCCCTGGGCCATACACAAGCGGGGGACGAATGATCACCACCTCTAGGCCAGTTTTTATGGCAATTTCAAGAAGCCCCTGCTCAGCCTCCCATTTGGAAATCGCATAGGTATCTTTCGAGTCAGGCGGATCATCTGGCATGAAACTGCATCCTGGAGCTGTCTCTTCGCCATTCACTTTTACCGTGCTCATAAAGACGAAACGGCGGACGCCAGCCTGCGCGGCCTGGCGGGCCAGGTTGAGTGTGCTATCGGTGTTCATGGCGCGGAAAGCCGCCAAGGGATCGACGACCGTGTCACGCATGATGTGCACTCGAGCGGCCAGGTGTATGACGGTGTTACAGCCCTGCAGGGCTTCCTGCCAACGGGTCTGGCCGTCGATGTTGCCAACTATCGCCTCGTCAGGTCCGCCACTTGATCGTCGTACCGCAGCAACCACGCGCCAGCCAGCCTCGCGCAGTGCCTCCTTCAGTGCGCTGCCAACGAAGCCTTGGGCGCCGGTGACCAAGACCCTCATGGCAGAAAGAACTCCAGCAACTTATAGGGGTACTTGGATAGAATCATCAGCAGATTGGTATAGATGCCATTCTCACGGCATGCGCGCAGCACCTCCCGGTTAAGCAGCAGGGTATTGCGCCAGCCGCCCGTGCTCACGCCACCGGTGCGCATGTGCACCAGCACCTTGGCCAGATAGCGATAGCGCAGTCCACCGGCATGGAATGCGCGAGCGACGAACTCAAAATCGCCAGCGATGCGGTAATCGCTTTTAAACGGCCCAACGCGCTCGAACACCCTTCTATGCAGGAACATGCCTGGGTGCGCCGGCATCCAGCCCCAGGCGATGCGCGATGGCTGGAAACGGGCAGAGCGGTAGCGACGTACCTGTCGATCAGGGCGCTCTGCATTGAAGAAAGCAACATCGCCGTAAATCGCATCCAGGTCACTCGCCTCCATCGCTTGTGCCACTTCGGCCAACACTCCTGCGTGTGCATACATGTCGTCGGCGTTCAGAAAACCTATGATGTCGCCGCTGGCAATGGCGATACCCTTATTCATAGCGTCGTAGATTCCGCGGTCGGGCTCGGAGATGAATTTAGCTACGCCCTTGGTCTGACCCTGAACGATGGCCTGGGTACCGTCAGTAGAGGCACCGTCGATGACTATGTGCTCGATGTCCGGATGGGTTTGGCTGGCGACAGAAGCCAGTGCATCGGCGATCGTCGCCGTGGCATTATAAACCGCCGTGACTATGCTGATCTTCATTGCCATCTGATCGGGTTAGTACTTGACTGCAGTGAGTGAGACTTGGCAAGGTGCCACAGCACTCTCCCGTACTGAGTCGAAAAGAAGCGATCAGACGCTGCCATCAATATATCCTGCCGCCCATTTGCGGCCTGCAGCGGCAATGCGCGCTAACTTCGCGTCGTTGGTCACCATCCGTTCCAATATCGTCGCATCCGCCGACGGTTCGCCGGACAGGCGTACAAAGCAGTCCTCGGGTATTTCATTGGCAAAACTATATTCAGAGGCAATCAGTCCGACCGGTTTGCCGAGCAGGCACGATTTGACGACTGCCGCCTCGACCGGCGCGGACCAGAGAGAGGGGCAGAGCACCACCTTGCTCTGAGCAACGCTTTCCTGCAGGCCACTGCTCCAAGTCACGTCCTCGAAGCGGACGTTGGTAAATTCGCCGACAGCCACGCTACGCGCGCTCGGCACGAAAAAAACGCGATGCCTCAAAAATTTCGACAGCGCCAGGAAGTAGTCGAACCCTTTTGCACTCAACGGATTGGCATGAAAAAGAAAGTCATACTTATGACCTTGCGAAGACGGTACAGCAGCTGCATTGAAAGATGGCACCAGCATTTTTTCCTTGACAACAACATTGATACCGGTGAATCCTTCAGCAATCAGCCTTTGATAGCCATCGGTCTGGACATGGAAAATGATCTTATCTTGGTTGTCTCGAAGACATAAGCGGAATTTCAAGTATGCGTTTCTGCTTACAAAATGATTAGGGAAATGCCGGCAGTCTGGATATGGGTTGTATACCTGTAGACATTTGGTGCACGACTTTTGATCATGATGGTTGTAAGACCGTTTGCAGAAAAAACTTGCATCAAGTACCCAATAATCCACCTTTTTCGCTCCACTAATCAACCTCCTTGTGAGCCTGTAGCCGAGCGATTGCGGGTGATGTATAGCGACCGAGCTGATCATCCCGAGACTGGTCAGCAAATACAGCATCATTTTTATGACCAACACCTCGAAGGCGTAAACAGCGATCTGCAGGCCTTTCGGTTTCTTAAACCTGCCTGCCAGCCAAGGAGCAATCAGGAAATGATCCGCATGTACCTTGGCGATATAACTTAGATAATCTCCGGCACCACCATAACCTACTGGGATTGTTGAGGCGATGATCCGAAGCCTCAAGGCTGTCCACCTTTCACTCCGGCGCAGATTTCCTGGCGCTGGTCTTGGATCAGGTACTTGATCCCGTCTTCGAGACTAGTGGTGCATCGCCATCCCCGTGCAATCAGGAAGGAATTATCGGCTTGTGAAGCAGCAATTTCGCCACCTGGCTTCGCAAGAACGCCGAAGCCAAGGTCGCTGTGCGACCCGGTTAGGGCGTGCGCCCGAGTGACAAACTCCCTTAACTGTATGGCGTATCCGCTGCCTACGCCGATCTCATTCCAGCCGAATGCGCAATCACCGGCATGGTCTAGCATTGCAGCATAGGCCGAGGCCGCGTCTTTGACGTATATGAAGTCGCGAAGCTGATCGCACTCCGTCAGGGCGATACTTGGCTTATTAAGAAGGCACTCCCTCACGATAAAAGTACAGAATTTTCCAGACGCATCCATGGGACCATAAAGATGCTCAATACGCATGTTTACAAGTTTTAGTCGTGTTCCAGCGATGCACCGGGCCCACTCGTTAAAGTATTTTTTGCTTAGTATGTACCCAGCCAAGGGATGTTCAAACCCAGCTGTAGCATAATAACTATCAGTGTTAATGAACAGTTCAACATCATTGGTTAAGCATTGCTCCAGTAGTTGAGCCGGCATTAATATGTTGCTAGAAATAACCTCCGAAGGCGCTTGACAATCCCGGCCATAGGCAGTCGCCATGTGAATAACCGCTTCGTAACCTGAGCCAAAGTTTAGATCTTCATATCTAATAAAGGCTGGCTTAAGTAGCATTCCATCAGTCAACCTTTCTAGCCGCTTAAGATTACTGCCTTCGCGAACGCAAACCGTAACCGTGTGGCCATGCTTGAGAAGTTCCTGGCAAACATGCGCCCCTAGGAAACCCGTGCCTCCCGTCAGAAGGATGCGCATAACCCCCCCGGCGGACTAAAAGCCAATCCCAAAATATTCCTCTATGCAGGTAGCCACATAATCCAAGTGGACGTGTTCGAGACCCGGGTAGACACCAAGCCAGAAGGTCTGATTCATAACGATATCAGTGTTTCGCAGATCGCCACTGATCCTGAACTTCTGTCCTATCATATAAGGCTGCTTTGTCAGGTTTCCTGCAAAGAGTAGCCGCGTGCCTATCTTGCGCTGATCCAAATAGCCAAGTAAATCGGCGCGATTAACATCCACATTAGTCTTTAATACAACCGGGAAACCGAACCAAGACGGTTCAGAATTCGGCGTTGCCTCAGGGAATTCTAAGTACCCCCCACAGGACTGAAGTCGATCTTTGAGGTAAGCGAAGTTTGCCTTACGTGTAGCAATAAACTCATCTACCCTATCAAGTTGTGCGAGGGCACAAGCCGCCTGCATGTCAGTAATCTTCAGGTTGTAGCCGAGGTGGCTGTACGTGTATTTGTGGTCGTAGCCCTGGGGAAGGTTGCCAAGCTTCCAGCAAAAGCGCTTGTTACAGGTATTATCCTTACCAGGAGGACAGTAGCAGTCGCGTCCCCAATCACGGAAGGACTCGGCAATTTGTTTTAGCTCAGCATTATTGGTGAATACCGCACCGCCTTCACCCATGGTAATGTGGTGTGCTGGATAAAAACTCAGCGTAGCGATATCACCAAAGGTGCCAACCATTTTCCCATTGTAAGTGGCGCCCAAGGCATCGCAGCAGTCTTCCACCAACCACAGTTTGTATTTATTACAGAGAGCGGTTACCACTTCGAGGTTGAATGGATTTCCTAGTGAGTGGGCTAACATGATTGCTTTGGTCTTGGGGCTGATAGCCGCTTCGATCTTGCTAGCATCAATGTTGTGCGTAAGTAATTCCACGTCCACAAACACCGGTACCGCACCAAACTGAATGATGGGGTTGACCGTGGTTGGGAACCCAGCTGCCACACCAATGACCTCATCCCCGTGCTTGATGGCACGCTCACCCAGTTTGGGCGAGGTTAAGGTAGAGAAGGCCACCAGGTTGGCTGAAGAGCCCGAGTTGACCGTAATGAGGTGCTTGATACCCAGATACTTGGCCAAACGCTCTTCAAACATGGCGTTGAAGCGGCCTGTGGTCAGCCAGCCATCCAGACTGGCTTCAACCATGCTCTTTAGTTCGGCAGCGCCAATGACTTTGCCTGATACGGGAACAGGTGTTTCGCCTGCCACGAATGGCTTAGTGGCGTAGACAATGTCAGCGTATTGTTCAACAAGGTCGGCAATTTCATGGCGAAGGCTATCGGGTGTTTTATTGTGAAAAGGAATGGTATAAGCGGTCATTTTGATAGACGATTAAATGAGTGTTTCTTGAAAGTCACTGATCTGCTGCAGGCATTTATTTTTAACGTTTGCCTTGCCAAGCCAACAGTGGTGCCAGTCGATGATTTTCTCGAGAGCAATTCCGAGTCGCCAACGTGGTTGCCAGTTGATTTTCGCTGTGGCCTTCGAAATGTCTAGCTTGAGGTAGTTGGCTTCATGCGGGTGCTCACCACCATCCAACTGCCATGAGGCACCGTTGCCCCAGGCGTTGACCATGTGCTCGACGATCCACTGTACCGGACGAGCGTCTTCATCATGGGGTCCGAAGTTCCAGCCTTCCGTGAAGCCTTGTCCCTCCGCAAACAAGCGTTCGGCCAGCATCAGATACCCGGACAGGGGTTCCAGCACATGCTGCCAAGGTCGCGTGGCGTTTGGACTACGGATGATGACTGGCTGGGACTTCTCGAATGCCCGAAGGATGTCTGGTATCAGTCGGTCTGTAGCCCAGTCGCCGCCACCAATCACATTGCCAGCGCGGGCTGAAGCCAAGGCAATCCCACTTTGCTGGAAAAAGGACCGACGATACGCGCTGGTAACCAACTCTGAGCAGCCCTTGCTGTTGCTGTAAGGGTCATGGCCGCCCATAGGCTCGTCCTCGCGGTACCCCCAAACCCACTCCTTGTTCTCGTAACACTTGTCAGTGGTGACATTGACTATGGCCTTGGCCGTGCCGACTTGGCGCGCTGCTTCGAGAACATGCACCGTACCCATGACATTGGTGGCATAGGTTTCAATGGGGGCCTGGTAGGAGTAACGGACCAAAGGCTGGGCCGCCATGTGGATGATGATATCTGGCTTGCAGGCCTGCATCGCAAGGAGCACGATTGAATAGTCACGAATGTCGCCAATCTTGCTCTGCATGCTTGCGCCCACCCCAGCCTCATCGAACAGTGCGGGTGTTGTGGGGGGCTCCATTGCCAGACCATGCAATTCTGCCCCCATGGATTGCAACCAAAGGCTAAGCCAGCTGCCTTTGAAGCCCGTGTGGCCAGTCAAAAAGACTCGCTTACCATTCCAGAAATCTGGATTCACGCCTTGCATGCTCAGTCCCATTTCTTCCAGGGGGCTGTGCCGCTGGCCCAGAGCTCTTCAAGAAGGTGCTTATCGCGCAACGTATCCATGGGCTGCCAGAAACCATGGTGATCGTAAGCCATAAGTTGCCCGTCCTCTGCTAGCTTCATCAAGGGACCTTGTTCCCAGATCGTGTCGTCGCCTTGAATGTGGCTCAGCACCTTCGGAGACAGCACAAAAAAGCCGCCATTAATCATGGCGCCGTCGCCCTTGGGCTTTTCCTTGAAGCTCATCACCTGCTTTTGCAGGATGTCCAAGGCACCGAAGCGACCTGGTGGAAAGGTGGCGGTCAGCGTAGCCCATTTGCCATGCTGGCGGTGAAACTCGATCGCAGCGGTAATGTCGATATCTCCGACACCATCTCCGTAGGTGAAGCAAAAAGCATCTTCATTTTTCACATATTCAGCCACTCGGCCCAAACGACCGCCAGTCATGGATTCGTCGCCGGTATCGACCAATGTAACTTTCCAAGGCTCTGTACGTTTCTCATGAACGTGCATACTGTTGGCTCGCATGTCAAAGGTTACGTCTGACGTGTGCAAGAAGTAGTTAGCGAAATATTCCTTGATGACATAGCCCTTGTAACCACAGCAGATCACGAAGTCTTGGATGCCGTGGTGGGAGTACATCTTCATGATGTGCCATAGAATGGGTTTGCCACCGATTTCCACCATAGGCTTAGGACGTGCCGAAGTTTCTTCACTTAAACGCGTGCCGAGTCCTCCCGCGAGAATGACTGCTTTCATTTGTAGTCTCTCTTTGTTTGATTAATTTGTCCCTGAACTCACAAAGGCATCGGAGTAAAAACGTTTCGCTGCCAAACCAGACTTCAACAACAGTGTCTGTGCACTGTGAATCATTGCATCCGAGCCGCATGCGTAGATTGTAGCGTTACTTAAGTCCGGCATTACATCCAGCAAAACATTCTGGACATACCCTCTGGCACCAGACCAACCATCTTCAGGGCGTGACTGGACAGGGATGTACGCGAACTCACCTTGAATTTCATCTACATTTAGATACAAGTCTTGCGGATGCCGTCCGCCCCATAACACAGTGACAGACCTTGGCTGTTGGTGGGGTTGTCGTTGCGCCAACGACTCAAGCATTGCCTTGATAGGCGCGATACCGGTGCCGGTGGCCAAAAAAACCAAATCGACGCCCACGATGTCGCGCAGAAAGAAAGTACCCAATGGACCGTTCAGGCGGAGCAAGTCATCTGGTTTAGCCCGATTAAACCAATAGTCGCTCATAGCTCCCCCTTCAACAGCCCTAATGTGAAGCTCTAGCAACTTGTTAGCATGGCTAGCATTGGCTAGAGAATAGCTACGACGGATTGCACGCGGCCCAAACACATTTATATATTGGCCGGGAATGAAAAGAAAATCTGCCGTTGGTGGCAGCCTTAGATGCACTTTAACAATATCGGAGGCAAGAAACTCTATTTCACTGATTCGGCATGGCCATGTCTTAGCTACCGGCAGTTCTATGCCGCCCAGATCATCCACCTCAATCATTGTGTCAGTTTTGACTGTACGCACACAACTCAAAATCCAACCGTGGGCTTTTTCTTGCTCAGTTAACCCAGACTCAGGATACATGGCATGGGTTGAGCCACTTAGCACTTTGCATTTACAAGCACTACAGCGGCCCGTCTTGCAGCTATGAGGGAGCACAATCTGTGCTTGCGCTGCCGCGTCAAGGATAGATGTTTCGTCTGGGGATTGAAAACTTCTACCGGAAATAAGTGTGACCAATGCCATTATAGGTATCTTCAAACGCAGCAAATATTTGCTCTAATAGTTTATGCAATAGGGTTTTATTCCAACGCCAGAATACATTATCTCACGATTGAGACAGGCTGATGTGATGGCATAATTAACGTGGCAATCCACAGACTGCAGCGCCCCTTTCAGAAAGTCTTGAAACAGGAGGGGACCGGATAAACAGATCATTTTGTCAGTGCTGCTTCCAGTAGCTCCAGCATGAACCTTTTCTTATTGGAGGCAAACTCTTCCATCCATCTAAACTTTTCTTCACGGTTAGGTTGCCAATCGTCTTCAATTGCCGTTATCAGCTCTTTAGCAGCAATCTCAGGCTGGGGAGAAAGTTTTAAAACGACCCCCGAAGGAAGCTCCTCAGAATAACTAGTAGTATTGTCCAGAACCAGAACAGCCTTGGCACAAGCGATACTTTTCACGAGAGCCCCTTCAATAGGGGCAGACCATAGTGATGGAACAATTACAAACCGTGACTTTGCCATCTCTTCTCGCAAGCCGCTTTCCCATGAGCATGGGACAAAACTGCAATTTCCCGGAGCGGAAAACCAAACAGGCTTGGCAAACGGAAACATGAATCTAATTTCTGGACACATCCAAGCAAGATTGGCCACCCAGCTTGCGCCTTTGGCATCCAAGCAGTGCCCGTGGAAAAGGACATCCCAGGCATAGGCGGCAGGGCGTTCCCCGGCCGACAGCCAGGGCTTCTCGGCGAATACCTCATCCCAGTCCTGCGTCCATAGTCCTATCACCCGTGGCAGGGAGGGCAACCGGAACTGCCGTTGCGCCAGTTCCGCTTGGCGCAAGTTCTGCGCCACCAGGTTCAGGCGCCCTTCCCTGACCAGGGTTAGCAGGCGTGGAGCAAATTCGAGTGCGCGCCAGTCCAAACGGGGGAACGGCTTGCAACCGTTCTTTTCTGCCTGGCTGAAACCATGCTCCAGGCAGCGGACGCAGGGGGCGTTTTCCCCTTTTACATGGTTATAGCTGGCAACGCAGAAAAATGAGCTGTCCAGCAGATACAGCAGGGGAGGGCGCGTACGTGATCCGACCAGCCTGAGCGTCAGGCGATAGCCTAGGTTTTGCGGATGAAGCAGGATGAGGGGTGTATCGCGCTTGGTCCAGACGGTAAACAGATCAATCCAAAACAGGGCTATGGCACGTGCGTGGCTAAATGCTTCTCGCGCCAGGCACGCAAAGGCCCCAGTCTTCAGCCAGTGCCACAACTGCCAAAGTGCGGGGCGCACCGGCCGCGTGACCAGCCTGGCGCGTACTTCCCCGCCGTAAGGGAGGCGTTCGCGCAGATGCGCGATGAATTGCCCAGTGCCTCCGTCTCCCGGGGGAATGCCTGAAACAATCGCTATTTCAGGAGACGCGCGAGCCATCTTTTCAGCCGTCCTCTATACATGCTCAGGGTATTGTTCACGCTCGCCACACCTGACCGGTCCCTGCCGTCATAGAACGTGGCGAAGCACCGGTTAATTTCCTCATCTAGTGACAACTCTTCCTGGGCGGGAATGACGAAGGTCGGCTGGGTGTTGAGGGGGACATTGAACTTGTTTGTCTCCCGACAATGAACGCCGGATCCGTCATTGCCTGTATTACCGACTAACGAGGAGATCGGCCTGAAACAATAGGCCTCGTTCCGGAAGTGCGCATAGTCCCAGCGGATAGCCCAAGAGCTGATTTTTCCGGCCATCTGTAGTTTGAAGATATGGGACATGTCGTCGCCGCCACGATTAAACAGCTCGACGGCCTTCTTGTCTCCGATGAAGCTGTCGAAATCCTTGACCTCCCAATCGGCCTTATCCCAGCGATCGCGCCATGTGGCCCACCCCCAGGTGCAGCAGCGATATGACAGGAAGGACTCCTGGTCGTATCCCTCCGGGATGTCCAGGCGCGGCGTGTATCCGCCGATGGAGAATACTCTCTGGTCGTTTTCGTAGCGGCTCAGCGCTTCGTTCATGTAATTCAGGAAGTACGGCGACAACTGCAGGTCGTCTTCCAGGACGATCACCTTGCCATAGCGCCGGACGATTGCCGTCACGCCCTCGATAACCGATCCGGCAAGGCCGCGGTTGGCTGATCGCCTGCTGACAGTGATGCCCTTGAAACCGTCTACGGCGTCGATCACTGCCCTTACAGCCGCGACGGCGGCCTCGTCGTCCTGATCCCTAGGTCCGTCGGAAAAGACAAACAACTCGGATTCCGCCGCCAACGGATTCCTCTTGAGCGACTCGACTGTATTCCGCGTGTGTTCCGGCCGGTTGAATACGAACAGGATGATTGGGGCTAGGCTCATCAGTCTTCCCTGGTATTTAAGCCGAAGCCGCATGTATCGCTCTTTTCAACCGCGGCGGCAGCAAGTCGAGTATCCTTGCAAGCGCTTTGACCTTGCTGTCGACTGGCGCTGCGGGAGATAAATCCCAGGCCGTGGGTGCCTGCAACGCCTCCAGAGCCGGCCTCGGCAGCAGGCCTTTGCGGTGAAAGAACTCCGCCAGCTCGAAGCCGTAGTCTGGGCACCGTTGCAAGGCGCAGAGGAGCAGTATCTTTTTGACCTTTTGTTCGTCTAGCCCCTCGGGATTAAACCTCCCCTGCTGATCCAGCCCGACATAATCCTTGAGCCAGACGGCCTCCGCCCAGAGGATCTGCTCGTTGCCGGTAGGCCGATCCTTGAATGGGTTGTTGCGTGGGATCCTGTGGTTCACGTTAATATCAAACATCAGGAAACCGTTGGCCCGCATGAATCCATCCAACTGCGAAAAGGTTGTCTCGCCAACATAGTTCTCCGTGAACCCGGTTTCGGTCTCCACATAAAAGGCACTTTCAAGCAAATGGCCGGCTTTGCCGAGGATTGGCAACTCCAGGCCCTGCACATCGATCTTGATCACATCGGGCGAGAAGGCCTGCAGTTCCCCTAACGCGTCGATCGAGCGTACCTGAATGGGCTCCTCCCCTTGTATGTCGAAGAGGTCATGAAAGGCAAAGCGGTCCAACCAGGGCTTGTTGGGTTTCAATAGAGAGTAGCAATAGATGCTTCGCGTCTGGTAAAGGGTCTCGACCCCATCCATTCCATGCACGGCGTAGGGCAGGAAGGTGGAGCTTTTGTATTGTGAGGGTAGCCTGTTTTGGCGCTCACACTCCTCCTTGTTGGGGTCGAACCCGACCAGATTTATCAGTTCCTTGATTGGAGCCCACTTAGTATCCAGAGAGCCACTGCTGCCGATATCGATCAGGTTGACCCCGGCACTTTGAAGTTCTTCGATATATCCCTTGATCATTTCCGCTCCTTGTTGTCATACTGCACTAAGGCAGGTGGTGAATCCTCGCGCTCTAGGACAAGCATCTCGCCGCCATTGGGTAACTCTGCCTGCCGCCGGTAGCATTTCTCCTGCCGGCAACGCTCGTTCCCGCCAATGACGAATCTTGAATACCCGTCACGCTCAGCCAAGCATGCCTGGTAAAGGTCCGAGCCTTGCTGACAATCGCTGCCATGCAGCGTGTGCACTGCGCTGAAGACCAAAACATCGGCATCTTTATCCCAGTTCGTATAGGGTCCCCAAAACTCGACCACTCTGTAGCCTGAACTGCTGCTAGGGAGAAACAAGATTGGATCAAAAGCGACATCGAGCCTCTTGTTCTTTGTTTGCGACAGTTCGTCCAGGCGACTGACCACCTTCCGATAGGACGCAAGCTCCAACCTATATTCCGTACTTTCCGTGCGGACCGAGAGCTCCCTGAAGCTGGCTAGACCGTGTGGTGCCCAGTAGAAAACAGTTATCGCCGTGACCGTAGCGGTCAAGCCAGCAGCCATCAACACCCCGGAAATGGCTGTACTGCTTTCCACCCTGGCTTGGGCAATACTCGCGTCAACGAGGGAAAACAGCCCTGTCAAGAGCAGCACGGAGCCAGGGTAGAGGTAAAATCCCCATAGCCTGTGTGCGCTGATGAAAATAGCAAGGTTCAGCATCACCCCGGCCAAGGCCACCGCTAGCCCAACGGGCGGCGGCCGTTGTTTGTTGCGGTAGTGGCAAAAGGACCAGTAGGCGAGAAAAAGCCCACATACGGCTACCAGCGCCCCCCCCAGCCAGGCCGGCGCAACGAGCCAGGAATCGACAAAATACTCTGCCCAACTCCCGAAATTGATCGACTCTTGGTCGGCGCCGTGCTTGGTATTCAAAAAGGTAGCCGACAGCCATGTCTCGATCTTCCCTAGCCCGATGATGAGCAGGAACGTGGAAACTAGGATGGCGGGAATCTTGTACTTTTTTTTAAGGCGACGCCGGTTGCCAACCCATTGAAACAAGAAGAGTGCCAAGATAGGGATAACCAGTACCGGGGCAGCAAGGGCCAAACCAAGAAAAAAGTAATTTACCGCTTGCCAGAACCTACCCCGCCCTGAATCGGGTGACTTATTGGTACGGCCGTGCAGGAAGGAGACAGCAGTAAAGACTACCAGGGCCGGCAATGTCGATATCTTGGTGCCGAATGCCAAGCCCAGGAATATCCAGTGCCTCCCGAATGACAAACCACCTTTCTTGTAGAAATAAAGAAATATGGCCAGGAAGAGCACCTGCAGCGGCTCCGGCTTGGGCATTGTCATATAGTAGTCGGTGTACGGCATTGACAGAAGTGCTGCCAAAAACACCAACTTCAACCACCGGTTTTTCACAAAGGTCTGCGCCAGCACGATGAAGGCCACTGACAGGAGCCCAACCTGAAGCATGCGTGAGGCAATGATCTGGCCCGCGTCACCGAAGACATAGGCCGGCAGGAGGGACGCCGCCGCCATGGTGTTCCACAAGATCCGGCCGTAACGATGGTCACCGCCGTCTAGAATGCTCTGCAGTAAGCCAGCGAGGCTTTCCGGGTAGAGAATGCGCTGGACCCCATCGAAGGTGATCCGTTCGTCCATGTGCAGGGCAAACCTTCCATCCGCCAGGTCGAAATTGGCAGAAGCCGCCAAAAACAGGTACCCTGCCAGTAGGAGGGCGGTTGCCGCCACCCATGCGGCATCCTGAGGAGTTATCCGAATGACGCCGTTATTCTTCGTCACCATTTCCGTTAAACCTGTTTCGCCATTCGCATTCGGTATTTTTCCGCATCCCAATCCAGCAATTCCGCAATCGCATCTTCGGACAACGGGCTGATCCCGCCCTGTTCCGGTTGCCGTATCAGTACTTCGTAATAGCAGCGCAGTTGCACCTGCTTTGCGAGACTGAAAGTCGGCTTGGCAAAGACTCCACCGCCCCGGACGAATACCAGTTCCGGTCCGCCTTCGGGCTGGCGGATTGCCTCCGCCAAACTATCAATGCTGTCGTAACAGGCGGCCTTTGGGCCAAGAAAAACGGCATGATCTGGGTACAGCACCCAGCCCAAGGACAGCCGTCGGTACAGTGACTCGTCTAAGGCTAGACGCTGGACCTCGACATCCGCCAGAGGAAGATACGGAAACCCTCCATCCACCGGCAAGGGCTGTGCGAGCGCCTTGGGTTCGGCACGAATGCGCGGTTCGACCGCTAAAGCCGATATGAGCGCTAACAAAAGCCGCTCAACCGCAGCAATGTCGTCGCCGCCGAGAACCACACCGTGGTTCTGAAGGAACACTGCGTCGGCAACTGGACGTCGAGCTAGCGCCCCCGCGACCGCTTTGGCCAGGGCGGCCCCGGGCTTCCGGTAGGGGACAACTAGCCAACGCAACGAGTCGTCAAGGGCAGAGCCTAAGATTGCCTCGGCATCCTCCCGCACCAAGCAGGCGAGGATCTCAATGGGATGCAGATGAACGACGACCGGGTGCGGCATCAGGGCATGCAGCATAGTCTCGATCGACGGCCTGTGTGTGGTAGCTCCCAGAACCTTTGGCATCGCACCGAAATCTTCTGCCACCAGCGCCCGCCTTAGGTGCCCTAGGTCGACAGGCACGAAAATATCCTTCTCGCCAGCTTCAGCCAGCCAAGTGCCAGAGGCCTTGATCCAGAGCGTATCTTTTTCCTTCCAGGACACGTTGCCGCCGGCGCCCTGGACTAGCAATGGGTCGGAGCCGGCGACCCGGCAAAATCGCGTGATGGCGTCTCTCATCATGGAGCGTCAATCACCTGTGCTTTTCTTTCAGTCCGGCCAGGAAGCGCCTTAACTCCGCGTATTCGCCAAAGGCAGCATCGGGTGCGTTGAGTTCTGTGCCCAGCGGCGTATCTTCGTGGATCTTCTGGATTGTTGAGGCGTTCATCTGTTCCCTCGCCCCCCTTATATCGTTGACGGGGCTGTCCCCGATCATCCAAATGCAATCACCCTTTGGCCTCATCTTCTCCAGCGCAAGTTGGAATGGAGCTTTGTGCGGTTTGTCATACCCCGCCTCCTCGCTGGTGATGATGTAGTCAAAATAATGATTCAGGCCAAAGTAGACCACCTTACGGAACTGGATCTGGGCAGTCAAGTCGGTGACGATTGCAGTCGGGATGCCCAGCCGTCGGACATCATCCAACAACTCCTTCACACCCTCAAACAGGATCGCATTGCTGAGAAATGTGCGCCAGTATGTCTGCTCGAAATCCAGCGCCCAAAGAACCTGCGAGCCCAGCCCCATGATCTCCAGCATCCGCTGCAGATACAACAAGCGACTATGCGAAGAGGCTGTGTGCTTGAGCCGCGTCTTGACCTGCTTGCGAGCCTCATCGAACGCCTTGTCAAAGTCCTCCGGCTTGATTGAGAACGTGGAGACAACTTTGGCCCGGACAGCCGCCTGAGCAGCGGCATGCGCTGGCGCATAGGGATATAGCGTATTGTCTGTGTCGAACAATATGGCATCCGGCAACCTGCTGAATCGGTCTTTTGAAAAGATCTTCATAGAAAGCGCTTCGTCAATGCCTGATTAATATGAGACAAAGTGATCAATTGCATCAGGCCCAAGACACCGTCCGCCCATTTCGGTCTGACATCCAGGAATTCGAGCGCGCGCGGGCACAGCATCTGCGCTGCCAAAGCCACATCTTCAGCTGAGGTCTCTCCCTCTATCGTAAGCTCCACCTCCGAAGCGTGGTTGGAGGTTGCCATATCAACGTGCAGGCCACACACCCCCACCAACACGCGCGTCAACGACAGCTCATTCAGCCCATTTCGGGAGTGTGCCAGCAATTTGAAACGCAATGGACGCTTTCCGTCGGCCTCCTCCAGCAGACGCGGATGGATCGGATGCAGAGACAACACTAGGTCAGCGTAGGCGGCCTGCGGCCGTATGAATTTCTCTGAGTCCGGCTCTCTTTTTGCGAACGAGGAAAGAACCTGCTCTTCGGAATGGCCCCGCTGCCCGACGTCCCTGACTTTTTTGAGGTGGCGCCTCAACCCCTCGTCAATGTCCAGATAGATGCTCAGATTGAAGCATGTTCTCAAGATCGGCAAGTACAGGGCATGCAAGCCACTGACGATGATGAAATCATTGCTTTTCACCTGCATCTGCTGGCTCCTGATGCCGGTCTTGTGGTCGTAATGACGCTGCATTATGGACTTACCATCGATCAGGGAAACCAGGTCATTGGCGAATCCTTCCAGATCGTTCGCCATCGGGTTCAGATGCGTCATCACCTGCCAGATCGGTTTTTGCCTATCCCACAGGTGATAGTCGTCCCCGGAGAGCTTGGCGACCGAATGGTCTCCGAACAAGCCCTGCAGCGCATCGGCGAGTGTGTCCTTGCCCGATCCTGAGTCGCCAGCGATCCCGATAACAAAAGGTCTGCGGCTAAGACGGAAATAGTCGTTCCGGCTGACCGTTTCCCGCCATATCCGCAGCGCCAGTACGATGCCGATAGCAACCATTGCCGTGTGCAGCAAGGAGGCCACATGCGGCTCCAGATGCCCCGTCAGCGTGAGTATCGCCGTGTCGGCATCGCCAAGGCCAAACGGCACTGATGGCAGAGCGAGCAACGTGCTCAACACATAAAAAGCCGAAAACGCTGCGCTCAGCACGATGGCGATCCAGCCGCTCATTGCCTGATAACTCACCAACAACGGCACGGCCCAAATGAACCAGCCGGGCGAGGCAGGCGTGAGCAAGACGACAAGCAGGAAGGCCATGCCCAGCATCGACTGGAACAACTCGAAATTCATACGTCGCACTCGCCAGGCGCCATACATCATGACCAGGTATACCAGTGGCACCACGTAGACGGAAACACCCTGTCCGATCGTTAGAGCGAACTGATATGCCTTACCCATTTCCGGATTGCTAAATAGCATTTGCAGCGCCGCACCAGAGAACAGGAACGGGAGGCCGAACACCATCAAAGCAACGGCCATCCCTTTCAGGAATGCGGGTAGCAGGCGATGGAGAGCCCGAGAGTGAAGGAAGTAGACCGCAAAGAAAGGCAACGCCAGCACCATGCTCAGCTTTGCGGAGATAGCCAGTACGCAAAACACACCGGCAAGAAACAGCTTCAATTGCCGCGTGAAATAGAGCGACAGCATCAGCAACAAGACGGGGACCAAGTCGTTGAGCCCAAGCAAATACGTGGCGATCAGTACGATGGGAGAAAGCCAGTAAGCAGCCAGCAGCAGGTGCTCCCGGCTTGGCAGAAGTCTCCTAAAAACCGCCAGTAAACCGAGATCAGCAACCAGCAGCGTGAAGGCATAGCCAAGATGCAGCGGCAGTCCGAACAACTCGCAGATCAGCGTCAACGGCAGAAATGCCAGCCACATGGCGTAGCCATACGGAAAGGCCGCCAAAGCGCCCCCTTGGCCAAGCCAGCCCGACCAAGGATCGAGCGCTGTTTTTGCAATGCTCGCTTCCAGGAAGGGCACATACCAATCCGCGACCGGGACAGGCAGGACCAAGAAGATCAGTGCAATCCGTATGCCGAGGCCGGCCAGGAACAACGGATCGGTGTACAACTTCCTCATATCCGGGCGAACTTTTCCCAAAGGTCTGGCCTCTTCGTGCAGACTGCTTCTGCACGGATATTCCGCTCGTGGAGCATTTGGACGAGTTGCGCTATCTCTGTCTCGGCATCACGCCCCTGCAATTCCGGCGAAACAAGGCAGAGCTTGAACCCTGCGTCCTGCAACATCCTCGCGTCGTCGTGACTGAGCGGAAATTGGGTAAAACAGTCGACCCAAATCCAGTCCACTTTGCCTGCAAGCGTCAGCGCAGTCTGGATGGACTCGAATTCCGAAACACGGACAGCGCAACGATGCACGCCGAGCCTGGAATATTTGACGAGAAAAGGGAAGGACTGATCCAGAAAGAAATAGTCCTCGATCCCGGCACGCTGCATCAACTCGATCAGTCGCGCCTCAAGCCCCTCCTCCTTTACATTCAGAATCAACGTGCTGTGCCGGTAGGCCGCAAGCCAGACCTCGAAAGATTCTCCATCAACAAATGGATCATGGTGGATGATCAACCGATCACTCTCACTTCTGATATCGACTTCTATCCCGTACTTTGAGTCAGTCGCCAGTAGTTCCGCCACAGTATTGCGGCGGTGGGATATAAGCTTCAGAGTCATGTGGTGCATCCTACCTTATTCACTTGGAACCATCAAGCTGTAGACCATATAGTTGTCTACCCGCTCCTCGGCCAATACGATAACTTCACTTTTTTCTATAAACCCTAGGGCTCTTGCAGCATGTTCAACGGGCACAACAACGAGATGCTCCAACATCTTATGGCGAGCAATTAATTCTTTGAAATTTTCACTTGTATACCAGTATCGCTCTTTTTTGACCCAATGCTCGATATCAGGAGATATTAAAAAGTTTTCGGAATAGTAACCTGCGAATGAAGAGCCTGTTTCAGAAACAATTTTGGAAAAAGGCGAGCAAATCTCATTTTCACCCCAATGCCAAATCATTTTTCTGCCATTCAACGAGTTAATATAATTCGAAATTATTTCGCTCTGGCTCGGTGTTGAATTAATTTTGTAGGACCAGTCGATCCGTGTTTTTAAAAAATTATAGTTAGCAGGAATAGAAATGAACAAGGAAGCCAAACAACCCAACCAAAGGGTAGAATTGTAAGACCTGCGATCATTCAAAACATCTAGTAGAACAAAAACTGAAAAGAAATTCGTCAATAAGACAAATTTGTGCATATTGTCCCAATTGTTTATTTGTTCTACATAAAAAATAAATGGGAAAAGGAACGCGACGAGGCACAGAATTGGAAATAAAGATTTTTTACCTTTGAGGATCTGCAACATCGAACCCCAAAGGCCAAACAGGGCAAACAATGAGTATAATTTGATGTAACCAAATAAAAAAGAAATTGCATCATCTTTAAATATCGAAAATCTCAGTGCAACTCGCTCATAACCTTCCCCCAACGAATATGCCGACGTATAAAAAAGGGGCAATAAGTAGCAAACTGCGAATAAGGAAAAATTTACAACTAAATTTCTTGCCGAAAATTTTTCGCTTGAATTTGCTATGCCGATACAGTATCTCAACAATGCTCCTATATATACCACCGCAAATGATGTTGCATTGAATATTGGCAATAATAGAAGCAAGGGATAAATTAAATAGTTCGACTTTTTTTCGAATATGTAATAAATTGTTATTGCAAATAAAGCAATAGGCCAAGAAAAGCTATTCAAGTACTCAAACAAGCTAATGTAGGTATACCAGCCAACCGAGCTCGGATTCAATGGGACTATTTGGTCATTCGGGAAGCTGGCAGAAAAATAACCCGCAATTACTACCAATACGGCCAAAAGTTTATGGCGACTCCTGTTCGCAAGCATTATTAAGCTGGCAAAGGTCAAAAATCCAAATACAAATGTTATTAGACGAATTGCATCTTCGGGATCAATATTAAGGTGTCTAGCCACATTCCCAGCAAGGTATACCCCACCTTGATGATAGTTTGCCGGCCACTCCGGAACTCCTGGAAACGTAGCGGGAAATAGCCCTCTTTCAACTTGTCGCACAAGATTAAGTGTGTATGTTGGACATCCCGAATCAAACAATCCCCATCCGAGATGCAATATAAAAATCCAAGCAAATGCGAATACAGCAACTGCCGAGGAAAAATATCCCAAATAAGAATCTCTCAGATTATCCACACTAATGTTTATTACTTGGGAATTTAGTTCTGAACTTTAAGCTGAAATCCACTGTCCTGCATATGAACTTGCGCTTCGCCGCCCAGTTGACATTCCAGTGCGACACCCCGTGAGCGCGTTCGCCGAACCGGACTGGGAACCGGTGCACCGGCATCCCCATCCGACGCGCTTGGTAATAGGCAAACAGGTCGAGCGAGAAGTCATTCGGGGGTTCATGCCATGACTCGAAGAAAGCCCGCGAGAACATCGTCGGTTGCGCATTGATATCCCACATCGGCTTGCCGAGCAGTACCGTTTCGAACACACTCATGCCGACCGTGAAGACCACGTCACCAAAGGGTCGGCCATAGCGTCGCCCCTTGACAAAGATATTTGGGCCGTGTTGCTCAAAGAGCGCCATGCCGCACAGTGCATCCTGTGGGTCAGTCTGCAGGTCGGCATGTGTCCAGCCGAGGATCTCACCCCGTGCAGCCCGCAGCCCCTCCAGGATCCCATAGCCATAGCCCTGATTTACTTCCACACGAATACTGCGGCAACTAGGATAGTCTCGCAGTAACTCAGCCAGCACTTCAGGGCTTTGATCGGTCGATCCATTGTCAACCAAGACCACTTCGCAATCCTGCCAGCGCGCAAATACTTTGCACCTTTCGAGCAGAAGCGGCAAGTTAGCCGCCTCGTTGTAACAAGGAATGACCAGTGAAAATCTCATGTTGACTGCGATGGTCCGACTTCTTTGAATACAAATGATTTCATGCCAACGAAATTCGTAGTTGCCGACACCGCCGTGGCGATCAGAAACGCGAACTGCACCGATCCTTGTAGACCAAAAGATACTTTCAAAATCAGCGCATTTATCGCCACGTTGGTCGATAGAGTAAAAGCATAGAGCAGCGCAAATCGCCGCATGCTACCAGCCACATGACGTCTTCGCCCAAATGTCCAGAAGCGATTCGCAAAATAAGCAAACACAGTCCCGGTGACGAAACCAACAGCCTTGGCGGCGTCCAATGAAAGCGCCCCCCACCAGGATAACGCGCGATAGGTCAGGTAATCGACCAGCACTACCAAGGCCCCCACCACTAAGAATACCCCAAGCTCGCGCTTGATCATTCACATCCCCTTGGGTTTTGCGGCAAGATTGCGCGATACCGCTCTTCTAAACCGGCCACCGCATCGGAGGGAATCCGAGTGTCTAGTGCCAACCGGTACGGGTGCCCCTCCCACTTGTGAAAGCAGGATTGCCAGTATTCGAATGTGCGCAGGTCATTTGGCGTACCCCACGATACGAAGTGATCCACCTCGAACAAGAAGCAGCGCAGCCCCATTTTAATTGCGTCATTGATGCAGGCATCGATGTAGAACTCACCGTTGATTCGTCCATCTCTGGCGATCAGACGATCGACAGCCTCGAGAAAGTCCGCTGCGCGCTTGAAAGTGAATGTGCCGAGCACAATGGGATCGGATTTCGGCGAACTCAACGGCGTCTTTACGGAAATACGCTCGATGCGCCCATCAGACGTGGCGTCTATCCACCCGAACATATGTGGATGACGCACGGCATTGGTATGCCCACGCACACCCCATACGATAACATCAACGTCGGGATTTCCCACCAACGCCCTGAACGCCTCGGAACTGTAGAGCGCGCCGCTGTCACAGGCGCCGAATGTTATTGGCTGCGCCACCACGCCAACCCGCCGCACCAGTGCATCCAGCCCAATCAAGGCCGTGCAGGCCTGCCCCTCTGTTACCTTGGGTATGGACTCCACCACCGCTTCTGGATGTGTATGTTTAATGACCTCCGCAATCTCGTCGTGCCCTGGCATATCCTCGCGCAGCACAAAAGCGTGCTGTCGCGTGCGCGGCAGATCTTGAACTGCTTGCACCGCCATTGGGAGCCCCGAAATGGGTATCAGCGGCTTGGTGACCGTATATCCCTCGTCCGTGAAGCGTTTCCCCATCCCCGCCATGGGCACGATCGCGGCACCCTCTGCCACATCCGGGGCCCTTACAGACTCCAGAAGCCGCCTGAACAACCCCGACCACCCTTGGTACTCTGCAACATCCTCGGGCGTCCCCCATTGCATGAAATGCTGCAGGGGATAAACGGCAACTGCGCGATGGGCGTCCAGCAAGGGCTTGTATGCCAGACTGACATAGTATTCGCCGTTGACGTTGATGCCCTGGTCCATCGTGGCACGGAAAGCATCGCTCATGAGTTGCCCGGAGGCGAAGTAGTAGGTGCCACTGGAAGCGTACTCTTCCATGCGGTTATCGGTATAGGGCTGCTTTTCCTGGATGTCCTGCACCCAGCCGCCCTGTTCGCGCATGTAGGCATAGTTGGTGGTTCCCAGAGTATGGGGGTGGAACCCCTTGTACGCCGGGATGGCGCCGTCGCATGCGCTGGCCGCGACGAAACGCTTGAAGTGATGCCAATCCCAGTAGCAGGTGAAGTCGCAATAATTGACCACGGTCGGCTTGCCGGGGTCGATCAGGTGCGCCACCTGCCGCACGGCATGGATAGGACCGAGCTTGTGCGGTGGGATGCCGATGACGCGTCCGGTCGGGCAATACTGCCGCAGTATCTCTTCCATCCGGTAGTCCGCATGCCCCAGATGCTCGTTGTTGCAGATGAACAGGAAGTCCTCTTCCCCGGGGAACATGTCGATGACATGGGCGATGACGGGTTTGCCGTCGATCTCGATCAGCGGCTTGGGTATCGAATAGCCGGCGCGGCGGAACCGCTCGCCGAATCCGGACATCGGAATGATGATCTGCATTGTGTTAGGCAGTAATCAAGTGGCAGGCAATCAAAGCAACTTCCTCATCTCTCGGCACCATATCTCCAGCACCAGCGCCTTGAATGAGATCGGCGAGATGGCCCATCTCGGAAAGGGGCCTGCCGACAGGACGGCGCCGGCCTCCTCGGTCAGTATTCCGGCCTGCACGAGATAGCCGCCATCCAGGTACTTGCCATAGGCCTTGAATAGTTCGTCGTGCCATTCCTTCACCGGCGGTGCAAAACCCTGCTTCGGGCGCTCGATGATGAAGCCCGGCAAGATATCCTTCATTGCCCCTCTCAACCATGGCTTGGGAAAACGCTTGTAGTCGGGATTTGCGGCATGTGTCTTGCGCAGGCCAATAACCAATTCCACCAGCTTATAATCCACGAAAGGCAGGCGCAATTCCACCGAGTTGGCCATGCTCAGGCGGTCGCCTTGGGCTATGCCGTTCTCCAGCAAATAAGTGTCGCAGATCAGGCGGGTGATCAGGATATCGGCCTGCGGCCACGGACTCTCGAAGGTGAAGAAGTCATAGGCCGAGGCATGGCCCAGGGCCTGCAAGAACGCGTCGCAGTAGTAGTTACGCACGTCCGAGAGTGCCATGCGGAAATCTGGGGCGAGCTCATGGAAGACCGGGCGGTAGCCCTTGTATACTGAGTTCGGGAAGGGGCGATCCCCCGAGAGCCTTCGCAAGGCCGTCTTTGCGAACCGCTTCAGGTCGAATGGTTCGCGCCTGCGCGCACCAAGATGGTCCCTGTGGTCGGTGGCCTCTACCGCATCCTTGACCCACTGGTAACCCCAGAATACTTCGTCGCCACCCTGGCCCTGCAGCAAGACCGGGATGCCCTGTTCCCGCGCGGCCTTGTTGACCGAATAATAACCGAAACCCGAGATATCGGCAATCGGGTCGTCGCGGTGGAAGTTCATCTTCTCAAAGCTCTGCACCAAATCGGCGGTTTCCAACTCGATCTCGTGGAACGGCATTTCGAGCAGGTCGGCGAGCTCCTTGGCCGCCGTGCGTTCGTCGTTTGCAGGCCGCCCGGGATAGCCGACGCTGAAGGCGTGCATCGTGCCGGGGTACTTTTTTGCGGCCAGGGCGGCGATGGCGCTGGAATCAAGGCCCCCGCTCAATGCCACGCCCACTGGCACATCGGCACGGATGAGCAGTTCGCAGACCCTCTCCAACTCGTCGCGGACCAGTTCCACGGGGTCACCCTCTATCGGGGCGGCATCCTCCATGGCCCAGTACTTGTGCTGCTCCACTCTCCAAGTCGCAAGCGAGATCTTCAAGTAATGCGCGCGCGGCAATTTCCGCACTGCCTTCAGGGGCGTCTTCGGTTCCGGCACATACTGGTAATGGAAGAGATCGTTCACCGCTGTCGGATCCAATTCGAAGGGGACCTGCTTGGAGGCAAGCAGTGATTTCATCTCCGAAGAAAAGTAGATGGCCCCCGGCATCTCGTGCAGGTACAGGGGCTTCTCGCCCATGCGGTCCCTAGCAATGAATACCGTCCCGCTGTTCCTATCCACCAGAGCAAAGGCAAACATGCCGCGCAGATGGCGAAGACATCCCTCTTTTTCCTCCTCGTAGAGGTGAAGGATGACTTCGCCATCGCTATGAGTAGCAAAGGTGTGTCCGCGCTTTTTCAACTCATCAGCCAACTCAATATAGTTATATATTTCGCCGTTCATGATGAGGACAAGCGACTTGTCCTCGTTATACAAGGGCTGCCAGCCGCCTTGCAGGTCGATAATACTGAGTCGACGCATGCCCATGAGCAGTTGCCGATCACGATACTCTCCCTCTCCGTCTGGGCCACGATGCGTCATTGCAGCAAGCATTCGCTTAAATGCAACATAGTTTAGGCCATCAACTTCTTTTGAAATTATTCCAGCGATTCCACACATATTCTAATAATGGCCTTATGAAGCAAGCACGCATTCTGCGCATGCCATCTCGATACGCGCAATCGCCATTTGAAAGTTAGCGAAGCAAAGTTTCATTAACCTACGTACCTTTTACTACTTGATTTGGCAGCACCCAAACACTTCAGAACGAAACTTTGCAGCTTGGACTCAAAGGCCTCAACACCGAAATCTTTCAAATACGCTTCATAACAGTTTTTTGCAGGTGGATTTTCACAAACCGATAAGAGTCCGCGATAAATTGATTCTACATCGTCCTGTTTGACAGAAACGCCAATCCCGTATTTTTGAACACGCTGCGCCATTAAGTAACCTTCTGCGGTAACTATAGGGCGCTCAAAAGCAGCAGCCTTAGTTAGCATATTACTACTAACACAAAAATCCCTATAAACAGCGAAAATCACGTCGGAAGCGCGTATTACATCGTTGAAATAGCGTTCGTCCGAAAGATACTCTCTAACAATTAATAAATTTTCAGGCTTAGTCGATAATGCGTCTTCTAGCGCAACAAGGTCATCCACCGTAAGCGAACCATAGTGTATCTCTCCAACCTGAACGAAAAACCACGATTTCGGATCAAGCATGGTTACTAATTCATACCAACGTGTAAGATTTTTTTGCCTTCCGATCGATCCCCCCATGAAGACGATCTTTCGCCCAGAAGCCCGCTGTTTTATCTCCACGGCAAGCGAACCAAATTCATCTGGCAACGCATCGTCCGTGATGTCAGGCAGGTACCCGAATACTTTTTCAGGGATTTGCTTCTGAAATGAAATACATTTCGAATCATCCAAGACACAAACTCCCGCAAGAGAAGCCAGTCCCATATACTCTTCGATTGGGGCCTTTCCTGGCATGAATCTTATCCCCGCCCATGGCCATCTATTTATTTTCTTAAAGCAATCCCAAGATTCCGAATCCGTACGGTACATATCTAGGTATGTATTGAAAATCAGTTGGGGCTTCCATGGTGATTTACTGAGTGCCGCATTAACTCGACGAGCGAAGTCAGTTGGGTCAAAAAATCCTCTTTCAGACTCCGCCTCACTAACGCCGGCCCGCTTTCCTCTATAAATCCTACGGCCAAATTCAAACAGATTCTTTGTTAAAACATACAAAGACGGCATCACCAAATTGAGAGCCAATTTTTTGCACCTAACAAACAAAGGCATGTTTGGGGTAACTTGGCTAGACGGTCGCTTATAGTAATAATTTTCTCCATGACCGTGCAAAATTTCCAATGCTCGGCGTATTAGTGATCGAATCCGCGACCAACGAACCCTTGGTTCAATAGATGAAAATTCTATAAAAAAGACATCTCGCGAAGAATCTATGTCATTTTTCTGAAAGAACCGGGCAACAGATGAAACATCTGGCGAGACTGCTATAACGCACCAGTTCATTCTCAAGAAACATCGAATAATCAATAAATTCCATGAATCCAAATGCCCATGACCGGAAATTGGGTTGTAAACAAGCACACAAGACTTGTCTTTTGGCATATTCTTAAAATCCAATTTCTGCGTCTTTAAATAGATTTGGATGCATTGCAGAACTAATTTGAAATAGAAACAAATGCGCGAAGTGTCTTCTTAACCCCTGGACGAAACACCTATTCGCCTTCCCAAATAACATTCTGGTAGCAGATATTTAAGTGCACAGAAGCACGGAAGTCTGCATAGAAAAATATTTTCGGCGTATTCTTGATGATCAATCTGGCTTGATCATGAGCAAAGAAAAGATGCACCCCAACATCCCTCTTGATAATGGAGGCCCCAAAGGAATAAACACCAGGACGCAAATTAGGATGCATCACCTTAATGTCAATCAAGTGCAGCCCTTTCCCAATGCATAGAAATTTCTTGTGTATTTCATAGCTATCTATAATTGATATAGCCTTGTTTATCTCTGAATCCACCTGTACGCGAAGCATCGCTTCATCAATTTGCACCGAGCTATAGATATGACAACGAATAATAAAGCTTTCCCCGTATTCTGTTTCAGATATTGGCTGCCCATTTTCGTTTAATGTTTCGACTTGCTTGACCAAAACACTACCAACCCCTCCGAAACTACCGCCATACTCTTTCGGAATTAGTTCTAGGTCCAACACCCTCTTATGCTCTACGTGCTTCGCGCGACTGCGCATATTGTTATTTTCATACTCCTGACATGCATCCTCTACCGGCATAAGGCCTGAAGTATGCCCTTGGTGCAAAGACAACCCCTTATTGCATACCGCCCAAATTGCACCTGGTGCATGCGAAACAAGAATAATCGTAGTCCCCTCTTGCCTCATTTGATTTATTCTCTCAAAGCACTTCTTTTGGAATGAAATATCGCCAACCGCAAGAACCTCATCAACTAACAGAACGTCTGGGGTACCAATTACAGCAATCGCAAATCCAAGTCGAACACTCATGCCGCTTGAGTAGTTTCGAACCGGCATATCGATAAATTCTCCCAACTCTGCAAAATCTACGATCTCATCAAATTTAGCCCTTATCTCTTGCGGAGCCATTCCGAGCAAAGCTCCAGATATGAATATATTTTCCCTGCCACTTAGCATTGGCGAGAAGCCTGCACCAGCAGCGATAAGCGCTCCGATTCGCCCCCTCAGAATAACCTTTCCTACATCCGGACTGTAGGTGCCGTTCAGGATTCTCAGTAGCGTCGTTTTCCCTGAACCATTTACACCCATGATGCCTAATGCATCACCTGGCTCTAAGGAAAAACTAACATCTTCCAACGCCCAAAACTCGCCCGATCGCAACTGATGATCAACTCTGCATCCAATCATTCGGCGAGCGCCATCAAGAAGGCCATATTTCAGCGAGCTTTTTAATGTAAGCCCAAATTTCTTGCTAACCCCCTCAACCGATACGCTGGGTTTATGCATTACAACCGCTCCGCGACAAGGTCTTCCAACAGATAGAATATTCGCAATCCTACTGCTGCAAAGACCACTGATAACAACGCTGCCAACATGAATCTATCTAGATAATCTGAGTACCCCAAGCAAATCAACGAGCGGGGCACATCTACCAAATAACTGAGTGGATTCCATTTAATAACAGCCAACGCAATGGAATTATTGATACTGTCCTGCAAGTAAATTACCGGGGTTAAATACATTGCAATTGCAAGTACTTGTGTGACGATTTGAGTCAAGTCTTTGGCAACGGCACCCAGCACAGACAGGATTAGTCCAATTGAAACCCCCATAAGGATCATAGGGAGTGCTAGCACAGGGTACACCAACAACCACAAAGTGAATTTTATTTCAAGTGTAACCATGACAATTAGCATCGGCACAACGCTAATTAACGTGCCATACAAGACAACAGATAGGGAGCTCAAGGCCAAGGCAAGCTTTGGAATGCGCGTCCGCAAAACTAGGTCTGCTTGATTTTGTAGGCCTGTAGCAACTACACTCATAGCTGCTGGCAAGCAACTCCAAATTGTGCTTCCAATAAGGACATAGGCAACATATGGTATCTCCCCCTGCCCAGGCTTCAGCACTCCAACAAAATATAGAAAAAGAAAATTAAAGATTCCAAAGAGAGGTCCTAATAAAGCCCATAAATATCCAAAAATCTTTTGGCGAAATTGAGCAACAAAGTCTCTCCAGAATAGCCGAGCGATGACATAACGCGAGAGACTAAGATCCTCCATGGCCTGTTTGATGGCCCAAAGCACCCCGCCTGTCTGCTTGCTAGCTTGGTATACGGTGACGCTAACGCCTTCTTTATCTATGTGGTGCATAGCATGCTCATGCTTGTTTGATGAATTGGAACATTCTTACTCTTCGTAATCCATGGATGTGTAGCCATGCCGCCTGATGAGTTGGTCACGTTCGGCTGCACGGAGATCTTCTCGCACCATCTGCTGAACTAGTTCCTCGAATGTTGTACGTGGCGCCCATCCAAGTTTTATCTTAGCTTTTGATGGATCCCCAAGTAGAGTTTCTACTTCGGCAGGACGGAAGTAGCGCTGATCAACGGCCACAATGACATTGCCATTGGAGTCATAACCTTTCTCGTCGACACCAGACCCTTCCCATCGAATCTGGATTTCAATCTCGTCTGCAGCTGCATTGACAAAGTCGCGGACACTGTATTGCACGCCAGTGGCAATGACGAAGTCTTCGGGTTTCGCCTGCTGCAGCATGAGCCACTGCATTTCAACATAGTCTTTGGCATGTCCCCAGTCGCGCTTGGCATCTAGGTTACCCAGGAACAGGCAGTCTTGCTGGCCCAGCTTGATACGCGCCAGCGCGCGGGTGATCTTGCGAGTGACAAAGGTTTCGCCGCGGATGGGCGACTCGTGATTGAAAAGAATGCCATTGCAGGCATAGATGCCGTACGCTTCTCGGTAATTCACCACGATCCAGTAGCCATAGAGTTTGGCTACAGCGTATGGACTACGTGGATAAAAGGGAGTAGTTTCCTTTTGTGGGATTTCCTGAACCTGGCCATAGAGTTCGCTGGTGCTGGCTTGGTAGAAGCGAGTTTTCTTTTCTAGGCCCAGTATGCGAATGGCTTCGAGAAGACGCAGCACCCCGAGTGCATCGGAGTTGGCAGTGTATTCTGGCTCTTCGAAACTAACGGCGACATGGCTTTGCGCGGCAAGGTTATAGATTTCGTCTGGTTGCGTATGTTGAATGATGCGGATGAGACTGGAGCTGTCCGTCATATCACCGTGGTGAAGGAAGAAACGGACGCCCTTTTCGTGGCGATCTTGGTAGAGGTGGTCGATGCGATCGGTATTTAATAGCGATGTACGACGTTTGATACCATGAACGATGTAGCCCTTTTCAAGCAGGAACTCAGCAAGGTATGCGCCATCTTGGCCAGTGATGCCGGTGATGAGGGCAACTTTGGGTTGTTCTGTCATGCGTTAGTCCTTCACGTATGTGCGGCGTGGTTTATAAGAAAGTCCTGGTAGGCGGCTTCAAGACCTGCCACCAAACCCACCTGGCATTGGTAACCGAGGGCGTTGAGTCGGCTGCTGTCCATGAGTTTGCGTGGGGCACCGTCTGGCTTGCTAGCGTCGAAGGTGATCTCGCCGGAATATTCAACAACAAGCGCGATAGTTTCGGCCAGTTCCTTGATGGTAAGGTCGTGCCCACATCCCACGTTTATGTGGGTTAGCATGGACTGAGTGTGCTGAAGGTATGTGGCCTGCGGCAGGTGCATGACATGGACACTCGCAGCAGCCATGTCGTCAACATAAAGGAATTCCCGCTTCGGTGTGCCCGTACCCCAAATGGTAACGCCGGGCGCTTGGCTAACCTTGGCTTCGTGGAAGCGCCGGATCAGCGCCGGGATGACATGGGAGTTTTGCGGGTGATAGTTGTCACCAGGGCCGTAGATGTTTGTGGGCATGACGCTGCGGTAATCCAGCCCGTGGCTTTGCCCATACTGGCGATTGTAGCTTTCGCAGAGCTTGATGCCGGCGATCTTGGCAATGGCGTAGGGCTCGTTGGTAGGTTCTAGCGCTCCAGTGAGCAGGGCGTCTTCCCGCATCGGCTGTGGCGCCAGCTTGGGGTAGATGCAACTGGACCCCAAAAACAACAGCTTTTTTACGCCGTTGCGGAAGGCCGCGTCGACGATGTTGGCCTCGATCATCAGGTTCTGGTAGATGAATTCGGCCGGGTAGGTATTATTGGCGTGGATGCCACCTACCTTGGCAGCAGCTAGGTAGACCTGATCGGGACGCTCGGCAGCGAAAAAGGCGCGTACTGCGGCCTGCTCGGTGAGGTCGAGTTCCGTATGGGTGCGGGTAACGATGCGCTCTGCCGGATGACCCTGGACCAGGAGCTGGCGCACGATTGCCGAACCCACCATCCCGCGGTGGCCGGCGACGAAGATTTTGGGATGCATGATCATGTGCTGGTTCTGCCGTAGGTGTCCTCGAGCCGGACGATGTCGTCTTCGCCCAAGTAACTGCCGGATTGCACTTCGATGATTTCCAGCGGGATAGACCCCGGGTTGGCGAGCCGGTGCACCTCGCCCAAAGGGATGTAAGTGGACTGGTTTTCAGTGAGTAGGAGCTTTTTGTCGCCGCAGGTGATTTCCGCAGTGCCCTTGACGACAATCCAGTGCTCGGCACGGTGATGATGCTTTTGAAGGCTGAGACTCGCGCCTGGCCTGACCTGGATTCGCTTGACCTTGAAGCGCCCACCTTCGTCAATGCTGTCGTACCAGCCCCAGGGGCGGTGAACCTTGCGGTGCAGGGTGTGCTCTTCGCGCTTTTGCTGCTGCAGGGAGCTGACGATGTGCTTCACATCCTGGCTACGCGACCGGTCCGCCACTAGCACTGCGTCGGATGTTTCCACCACAATCAGGTTTTGGACACCGACCAATCCCACCAGGCGACTGGTCGCGTGCACCAGTGTGTTGCGACTGTCGGTTGCAAGCACATCGCCCAGATGGGCGTTGCCGTCTTCGTCTTTTGGCATGACGTTCCAAACGGCGTCCCACACGCCCAAGTCACTCCAGCCAGCGTCGAGCGGAACCATTTTGATAGGGTATTTGCTGCCTGGGCAACGTTCCATGACGGCGTAGTCAATGGAATCCGACGGAATGGCTGCGAACTCGACCTTACCTGGGCGCACGAAGGGTGCAGAAGGGTTAGAGTCAGCGCCCCGCTGTTCCCAAGCAACTGTAGTCGCGCGCAATATGTCTGGGCGGAACTGCTCTAGGGCGTTGAGCCATACTGAAGCTTTGAGGACAAACATGCCCGCGTTCCAGTAGTAGCCACCCTCGGTCAAGTACTGCTGGGCAGTAGTCGCGTTCGGCTTTTCCACAAAGCGCTGAACCTGCATGGCGGGCTTTCTGGCCTCCACAGCCGCCTCGATGTAGCCGTAGCCGGTTTCGGGCGAATCTGGCGTAATGCCTAGTATGACGATACTACCAACGACAGCTTCGCGAACAGCAGCCTGCATCGCCTGAGTGAAGGCAGCAGTGTCG
>JACCDY011255763.1_pt1 | contig 35220 bp, 35 predicted proteins | sample 7446391 | NCBI WGS metagenome assembly JACCDY01 (sample SAMN15323451, study PRJNA562643) | freshwater metagenome | isolation source: river surface water | place: USA:Blue River Watershed | collected 2017-08-18 | reverse complement strand
TCAACTGGAAGCACAGGATCTACAGGACCAACAGGCAATACTGGAGCAACTGGACCACTAGGAACTGGACCAACCGGCTCAACTGGAAGCACAGGATCTACAGGACCAACAGGCAATACTGGAGCAACTGGACCACTAGGAACCGGACCAACTGGAAACACTGGCACTACAGGACCAACAGGCAATACCGGTGCAACTGGTCCCCTAGGCACTGGACCCACAGGACCACTAGGAACAGGACCGACTGGTGCAGTCGGTGATACTGGACCACTCGGACCAACAGGAGCAAGAGCACAAGGCCCTACTGGAGATGTCGGTCCCACGGGTCCTGCTGGAGGAGGTGGTGGCGGTGGAACCGGATTCACAGGCCCAACTGGTATAATTGGTCCCACAGGTCCTGCTGGTGGAGGTGGTGGCGGTGGCGGTGGAACCGGGTATACGGGTCCAACAGGTGCTCCTGGAATCACTGCGGATGGGATTTTAGACGGTGGTGATCCTTTCTCTGTGTATGACGGAGAACCGGTTATCGACTGCGGAAGTGTGTAAATGTAAACATATCCTATAACAAATAAGGATGCCAATTCGGCTTCAATTGCGTAGAGGGTTGTCTACACAATGGACAACCGCAAACCCGCAACTAGCAAATGGTGAAATTGGACTAGAAACAGACACGCGACTATTCAAGATTGGTAACGGCGCAACGGGTTGGAACTCTCTACCCTATGGTGGCCTGATGGGAGCCACGGGCCAGACGGGCATGACCGGACATACCGGACCCACTGGAACTACTGGACCGACCGGAATGACCGGAATGACCGGTCCGACCGGGACAACAGGACCGACTGGACCTCTGGGCACAGGACCGACCGGAATGACTGGTCCCACGGGAAATACCGGACCCACGGGCAATACTGGAGCAACTGGACCATTGGGCACAGGACCTACAGGAATGACCGGAGCAACAGGAAATACTGGACCCACTGGAAACACTGGACCGACTGGCCCATTGGGCACAGGACCTACCGGAATGACTGGACCGACTGGAAATACAGGCCCAACTGGAAATACAGGCTCAACCGGCAATACTGGACCGACCGGAAATACCGGTCCGGTTGGACAAGATGGTGTTTCTGGAGGATTATCTCTGTTTCTCGATACGGCTGGCGGATCCGCGCCTCAAACAGGCACAATCTCATTAACACCAAACACAGGTTCACAAACAACGATTACAACTACGCAATCGGTTATCAATGATGTTTTGCTCGGAACATTTGTAAGCAATGTGGGTCTTCTGACATCAACGTTCATTCCACCGGGATTATGGGATGTCTCACTTCATTGTTTTGCGGACAAGGTTGGTGTCTCTGTATACGCCGATCTCTTTTCGGTAGATTCGGATGGAACAAGCAATCCAGTCCTTATCGCAACAGGTTCAGCTGGTCCCGATGGAGTAGGAACGACGATCAATGAAGTTGTAACTTCCTTCTACGTTCCATCCACAATCTTGGCAGACAATACAAAGCGTCTTCGCATTCGTGTCTACGGAAACTTCAGTGCTGCAAGTGGAAGTGCCGCATTAACAATTGCGTTCCGGGGTTCGACACTTTCCCATGTGCATACAACACTCGAGGTCGTTGGAAACACAGGTCCAACGGGTAATACGGGATCTACAGGAAATACAGGATCTACAGGACCACTCGGAACAGGTCCGACTGGTAGCACGGGCAACACAGGGCCAACCGGAAACACCGGCGCAACAGGTCCGTTGGGAACTGGACCCACTGGACCGACGTCTACTGTAACAGGACCGACTGGACCTGCAGGTGGCGGAACTGGCGCAACCGGTCCATCTGGAACAGGAGTCACAGGACCGACCGGACCCTTTGGGTTTACCGGACCTCAAGGAGTTCAAGGATTCCAAGGGTTTCAAGGAATTCAAGGAACAGCAGGACCCACTGGACCGCAAGGAGTACAAGGCCTCCAAGGACCTGCAGGAGGACCCACGGGACCTACTGGAATCCAGGGTATAAACGGTGCCAATATACCCTATATCTTTGACGGAGGTGACCCCAGTTCTGTATATTCTGTAGGTCCCGCATTCGATGCCGGCGGTGTTAGCGTGACAGGTCCAACGGGAGGAACCAACTTGATTTTACAACTTCGGAGAGGAACATCGACTCAATGGTCTTCTGCGAATCCAACACTTGCGAACGGTGAAATTGGACTAGAAACAGATACGCGTCAATTCAAGATCGGAAATGGTGCCACTGGATGGACGGGATTAGGCTACGGCGGTTTACAGGGACCTACTGGCGCAACCGGACCCGTTGTTTCATCTGTCAGTACACTTACTGTAACCAGCAACTTGACCGTGACTGGGGTGACTACGCTCCAGGAGATTCAAGAAATTGTAGTCGCAGTTCCAAGTCCAGGATCATCAACGACATTGGATTGGACGGCGGGTGCTGTGTATTTTATTACGTCATTGTCGGCAAACTTTACTGTCAATATCACAAACCTTCCCACGACGGCAAATCGCGCATACGTGATAACAATGTTTTTAGTACAGGGCGGCAGTGCGTTTTTTGCAAACGCGTTACAAATTGCTGGTTCGGCAACAACAATACGTTGGCCAAATGCGAGCACCCCTACAGCAACAGCAAATCGAACTGAGATACAGACATTTACATTGTATTATTCCGGCACCACCTGGACTGCGCTGGGTCAGCTAACGAGCTTTGGTTAAGTGGCAGGTAATCCAGAAAAGGTGCAACGGCCATCACCGCAACAACGATCCACGGAATAAACACCGAACGCGGCCCATTGTCCTGCGGGAATAGTTAACGAACCTGATCCAGATTGACTATTTGTAGCTGCTATCTTCGGTGTAGATCCTGAAAATGAAAAGGGTTCCGATGCAGAGGCGATTGCGAAAGGCCAGTCCCAGTTAATACCGTCTGTGGTTGACCAGCTAAACGTGTAATTGATAACAGTTGTCACTGCGAAAAAAGATTTGACGGCTGTCCATCCGTTGCCACCGCTATCGTTCGGACCAATGATAAAAAAAGAAATAGGCGCTCCACCTCCTGGCGATATACTTCCATTGCCGTCTTGCATAGGCGTCCATACTCTGGGCGCTCCGCCGGTAACTGGAATACCGAATCCAAACGTTCCTTCTAAGGATGATCTAGCCGGCATTTACTTTTTTGTTACATGAAGTAATATTGTCTTTGGAGACGAAAAGGAGTACGTAACTTGAATTCCAGGAAGACATGCCTCCAACGCAGAGAAGTGATCGGCAACTGTATACGGAGTACTCACAAAGTTCATATATTCAGCAATTTCTCTCTTTACACCATCGGAGCAAACGACCGGTGGTTCAAAGAGCATTTCCTTCACAGTGAACCCCGGTCGAAACCCGCCTAGCGCCCACGTGATTAAATTTTCCTTCGTGGCATCGTCATTGAAAACAGTTGATAGAGTAGAAATCACGCGCCGGTGAAGTGATTCTTTCGCCCGTACAACTTCGGCACTTGACACAAGGTCTTGAATGCTCACAATAGGATTTGGCACGTCTAGATTCTCTGTCATTTTTAAATCATAAGAAAACAATGCCAACAATTCAACTCCAGTTTCGGAGAGGAACATTTGCAGAATGGTCAAACACCAATCCCACGCTGGCTGCGGGGGAAATGGGAATTGAGACAAATACTTCGCAATTCAAGATTGGTAACGGAACAACTGCGTGGCGGGATCTTTCGTATGGAGGCATTCAAGGTCCTCCCGGAGCAGTGTCGAGTCTTCAATCTGGAAGCGTAAGTGCTCCATCCTTGGCATTCACTTCCGACTTGTCTGCTGGAATGTATCTTCCTTCTTCGGGCAACGTTGCGTTTACGACTGCGGGTATAGAGCGCGTAAGGCTGGGATCTAACGTAATCATTCCTACGCCTATGCGCGCAAGAATTGTTACATCGAACTTGTCCGGAACGTCGGCAACCGTAGACTTTACGTCAACCGACGGGACATACTATCACATTACCAATACAGGATTTAACGGTCTGACGCTGACATTCCCAGGATCAAACAATGCACCTGGAGCATTCAATACATTCCGAAACACAACCGCGACGAATCTTTCTGTAACTCTTACGTATTCGGGTGGCGGTTCGGGAATCACGTCGCCCCTTGCTATTAGCGCTTCCAACAGTGCAACGATCGTATGGAATGGCTCTTCCTATTTATTGTTTTAGAGTAATGGCACTCATTCCTACGGTATTGTCGAGACCAGCTGTAAATCTGAATGTTCGGAGATCGGTAAGTGCGAACTTTTTTCCTCCATCATCTGCGGACAGGGCAGACTATTGGTCTGGAACTGGAAATTCTGGAGGTTTAATGTTAGCACGTTCAGCTCTCTGGGCGTCAAAAAAGTCAACAGGAACAATCAATGTGTTATTTGAATATGCCGATTCATTTCAAAGTTGGATTACAAATTCAGTATCAAACATATCAAATTATGTATCCGCAAGTTTACCAGGAGTAACGATGAACATAACAACTGATTCGTATGGGACAAACATTGGAACATTAACAACATCCAATTACGACGTGTGTATATTAGTGGCAAACGGAACGTTTAATTCTACGGTCGGAACACAGGTGAACAATTTTTGTGCTGCAGGAGGCGGCCTTGTTATTACCGCGTTTACAACGTATCAAGGTGCAGCGAACTTAAATTTTACAGAATATACTCCAATTACTGGACCAGGCAATAGTTTTTCATCACAGTCAATGAATCCATCCAGCGTAGTAACACATCCAACAACTACAGGTTTGGCGTCTCTTACATTTTCAAATGGAACATCTGGGTATTGTGGAAATCCTTTATCATTAAATTCTGGAGCGTCAAATGTAGCCCTTTACAATTCAGGCCTTTCGCTGCTGGCTGTCCGCGAAGTGCCATTATAACCGAGTCACGTGAATGCGAAGTTTGAAATCATCGGTATACGAATACGACAATGTCATGCCTGGCAACCTTGATTGTAATGCGCCAAGTGTTTGAACAATATCACAATCGGGTCTCAAGTATTTGACATATCGCAGAAGATCTCTCGTTTGTCCATCACTACAGATATCCAATTTATGAAGTTGAATTTCAAATAGGATATGATTTGCACAAAATCCTTGTGTTGCCCATATCCGTAGTTTCTCTCGGAGTTGAACTTCATTCATAACAAAGAGTTCAGATAACGAATTCCTATCCGTAGTTTCATTGAAGATAGTCGCTTCAGCCGATTGTAAAAGTTCGTCGATGGACACAATTGGTCCGGGTTGAGAATTCCGAATCTCGTTTGAGAGTTGCGAACTCATTTACGCTTTTAATGAGGTTGTTTTTACACACATAATACAACAATGTCAACCGGACCGCAAGGAGTACAAGGATTACAGGGTCCCGAAGGTCCGCAAGGAGTTCAAGGACCTACTGGATTACAAGGACCACAAGGACTTCAGGGGCCCGGTGTTGGCGATACGGGTCCAACGGGTCCAAATGGAGGCCCCATCGGACCAACCGGTTTTACCGGAAATACAGGATCCACTGGACCCGTTGGAACAGGCCCTACAGGAATGACCGGATTTACCGGAATGACCGGACCGACTGGAAGAACCGGGCCTACTGGAAACACCGGCCCGACCGGTCCGTTAGGAACAGGACCTACCGGAATGACGGGTCCAACCGGAAATACCGGTCAAACGGGACCGTTGGGAACTGGACCCACGGGTCCAACTGGAATTACGGGACCGACAGGGCCGCTGGGAACCGGACCCACGGGTATTCCTGGATCCGCAACCGTTACGGGTGCTACGGGACCGGCTGGAGCAGCAGGTCCTGCTGGTTCTGGAGGAATGATAATTGCTGGTGTAAGCGGTTGGGCATCCAGCACATCAAGAACAATAACAACGGAAGAAGCAAATCAGGGTATTATGTTACTCGTAGAAACAAACGCATACGATATAAATATATTTGCGCCGTTCCCTACAACGGGGCTCGTAAACGGTGCGACAATCATTATACATGTAATGTTTGGCGCGTTCAACAATGTAAGATTTAGACCAAATGCCTCGTCTATTAATACTATGACCGATAACGCAATAACAACGCTTAGATGGTCAACTGCACAGGCCAGGTGGCTTTTAACGAGAGTGAACACAGATGCTCAAGGTTCTATAATCCCGTAAATTAAGATAACCAACATACAATAGAATGCTAGCACAGTATATCCCAGGACAAGGCGTGCGGTATTGCGCACCCAATGTAATTCCGGGACCTGTTGGCCCACAAGGACCTACTGGACCTGTAGGAGCAATCGGACCAACAGGACTTACTGGATTCACAGGATTACCAGGTTCTGCAACGAACACAGGTCTTACTGGAATGACCGGATGGACTGGAAACACAGGACCGACCGGAATTACCGGCGTAACCGGTGGCACTGGAGTGACTGGGTGGACAGGAACAACAGGTCCGACGGGGTTGCCAGGATCGGCGACAAATCCTGGGCCCACAGGAGCCACAGGTAGAACTGGAGCAACTGGACCCACAGGCGCACAAGGAGCACCCGGTTCATCTACCAAGACGGGTGCAACGGGAAGCACTGGCGGAGCGGGACCGGTTGGACCAGCGGGTTCTACCGGACCCACTGGAAACACTGGACCCACAGGTCCACAAGGAAATATCGGATTTACAGGAATTGGATTCACCGGTCAGACAGGCGCAACAGGGTTTGCAGGTGTTACCGGACCCACAGGACCTCAAGGACCCGTAGGATCCATAGGAAACAATGGACCTCAAGGCGGAACCGGAGCCACAGGAAGAACTGGACCCGTTGGACATACGGGAAATACAGGACCACAAGGCCCTGCAGGAAGTGATGGACCTACCGGAAATACCGGTCCAACTGGAGGAACTGGACCTACTGGATTTACCGGATCAACGGGAAATACAGGTCCGACCGGATTCACGGGTAGTGGATTTACCGGATCTACGGGTCCCACAGGACCACAAGGATCTGTAACCGGACCTACCGGAAGCACGGGTCCAGAACCATCTTTCCTCGGAAGTTCTACGGTAATCAATTTTAGCGCGGTTTCAGGTGTTCAATCGCCATCGCCTGTATCAACTGGAGTTACTGTCGCATCCTATCCTCAGATCTTTTTGGCAGGATTTCAACAGGCAACGCCTATATCGTCTGCCTCCGTAACAGAGGTGTACTTTGTAGACATTGGAGGAACATGGCATGCAGCCATGTCTGCAGAAAACACAAGCGGAAATAGTTACACAATATACTACTATTACAAATAATGAGTAGCTACCTACCAAGACAACCCAACACATCAAATTACCGTCTTCCTCCTTGGAGATACACACCTGGTCCGACTGGGTCGACGGGTCCTACTGGATTAGCGCCTACGGGTCCGCGTGGAAATACAGGTCCTACGGGTATCGCAACCTCACTTGGAGCAACTGGAAATACAGGACCTACTGGACAAACCGGAGGCACGGGAAACACAGGTCCCACCGGACCAGAAGGAGCACGTGGAGCGACCGGATTACAAGGTTGTTCTGGACCCGTAGGAACGCCAGACAACACCGGTGCAACCGGATTTACCGGATATAGTGGAAACACTGGGCCCACTGGAATACAGGGAATTACTGGATTTACAGCAGATACTGGTGCAACCGGATACACGGGAAACACTGGAAACACAGGAAGCACAGGTCCAACGGGTGTGATTGGAATTTCTACAAGAACAGGTCCTACTGGACAAGATGGACCAACTGGACCCACTAGCAGTATGGGACCTACCGGACCCCGAGGATCCAGTGGATCGATTGGAAACACAGGTCCCGCGAGTGAACTTGTTGGAGCCACGGGAGCAACCGGTCTTCCAGGTACAACGGGTCCATCAGGACCAACTGGTCCTACCGGTGCGGGACCGTTGTCCGGTATGTCTGGGGGTGCACCACCTGGTCCCGATGGACGCACTGGAAACACAGGCGCTACCGGAAAAACAGGAATGACTGGACCGAACATGACAGGGCCGACAGGAGACAGGGGTCCAACTGGACTGCGGGGGAATACGGGTCCGGTTTCCACCGGTCCAACGGGTTCTCAAGGAATAGAAGGGATTTCCAACGGACCGACAGGATTACCGGGTCCAAAATTAGATACAATTCTAACAAGTTCAGGCTCAGGAAGTAAATCAGCAAATACAGATAACATAGAATTAATAAAAATCACAACAAGTGTCCCCGATACAGCAAAGTTGTTTCTTATAACAGGACTCAGTCAGAGCAACCCCGAGGTTACAAAAATTTTGGGTTACTACGCTATTGCAGAAGGCGGAGTTGCCGTGATCAGCATAAATGTGCAATTTCTACAAACTGGAAACGCAAGCTTTACTGCGCACTATGCCTACCAACTGTAACCCCTCCCCCCAAAAGTCTCCACGAACAAGAATGTCCGCCGACGGAATAAGATGGGCGTCAAACCGAGGTTGCCTCAGGAGATTGAGTCTCAACTTCCAATTGAGATCGTTTCTCTGATCAATAAGTTTGTGCCCAAACTTCCCAAACCCTCTCCTCCATCCCCTGGACTTCAGCGAGAACTGGAGCGACTCCAAAGAAGTCCGAAACGCAACTCTATGGACTTGTATGGTTTAGATGATTTTGTATTGAGATAAGCAATGGAACACTATCTTCTACAAGAGCACTGGTCTTCATTGGTTCGCAAATTCAAAGACCAAGAAGAAGACAAATACGACGCAGAGAAACTTGCACTCTTTATTTTAGATTACATTCGATACACGCGATTCCGTCAATACAATCTCTTTACTCAAAAGCGTGGCGAGGAGTTTGAGCGTATGGTAGATCAAACCGAGAAAGCTGAATTTTCAGTCGACATGTTGCGTCGCTACATTGAAGATGATGAGCGTTGGCAAACAACTCTGGAACTCGCGGAGCAGTGAAAACGGAAGAATATACACGTAGTTATAAGAGACAATATCATGGGTGATACAATCGTCGGAGTTCAATTCGGTATTGCGAATCCTGAAGATATCAGGAAGCGCAGTGTTGTGGAAGTCACTACCGACAAGACCTATCAGAGTGGCCAACCTGTTCCTAATGGAGTATTTGACGCCCGTTTCGGTGTCATTGAGAACGGCAAGGTCTGTCCTACTTGTAAGCAAACCAATCAATCCTGTCCCGGTCACTTTGGTCATATTGAGTTGGCACGTCCAGTCTATCTGTATCAGTTCTTTGATACGGTAGAGAAGTTATGCAATGTCATCTGTCTCAACTGCTCCAAGCCTCTTATGCCAGGCGAAACCTTGGACACCCTTTCTTCTACGGGTATGGCGCGGTTCAAGGAGATTCGTGATACACTCAAGCGTCCAAATGAGTGCCCGGCTTGTAATACGGCTGTGTTTGCAAAAGTTGCTCGAGTGGTGGGAACTGTGGCCAAGCTGGAAGGAATCATGCCCGCACCCAAGGGAGAACAACCACCCGCTCCTGTTCCTCTTCAGCCCGAACTGGTGTTGCGTGCATTCCAGCGCATTACCAATGAGGATTGCCGTCGTCTCGGTTTTGACCCCGAGTATGCGCGTCCCGAGTGGATGATTTGTAACGCTCTGGCCGTTCCTCCTCTGACCGTTCGTCCTTCAGTCGTGATGGATGACCACCAGCGTATGGAGGATGACCTGACGCACCAGCTCATCTCCATCATACGTTCCAACGAGAGACTGCGCGACAAGATCGACAAGAACGAGTCGGCAGACATGATTGACAAGCTCACTGCTCTTCTCCAATACAACGTAGCCACCTATGTCGATAACGATATCAAGGGAATCTCTCCTACCCAACAGCGATCTGGTCGTCCCCTGCGCACATTGAAGTCTCGATTTGGTGCCAAGACGGGTCGTGTGCGTGGTAACCTTATGGGTAAGCGTGTGGACTTCTCTGCTCGTTCCGTCATTACTCCCGATGCGAATATTGAGCTGGACGAGCTTGGTGTTCCTGAGGAGATCGCTGTCAATCTGACCTTTCCCGAGACGGTATCTCCGTACAATCGCGAGCGACTGCTGGGTTATATCCGGAATGGCCCCGAGAAGCACCCGGGTGCCAAGTCCGTCTACATCAAGAAGGACAAGTCTACCTTCAGTCTGCGCTATGTGAATCCCGACACGATTGACCTAAAGGAGGGCGATGTGGTGCACCGCCACCTGATTGACGGAGACATTGTGCTGTTTAACCGTCAGCCTTCCCTTCACAAGGCATCTATGGAAGCCCACCGTGTCAAGGTTCTGCCCTACTCCACCTTCCGTCTGAACGTGTCTGCGACTCGCCCCTATAATGCGGACTTTGACGGCGACGAGATGAACATGCACGTGCCCCAGAGCATTCCGGCGGCTACCGAGTTGCGTATTCTGGCCTCGGTGTTGCGAAACATCATCAGTCCCAGGACATCTTCGCCGATCATCCAGCTGTTCCAGGACACGATGACGGGCGCGTACCGTATCAGCCAGGCAAATGTGGAAGTCCCTGAACACATTGCGATGAACATCCTTGCTCGCATTAAGCGTCCCTTCAAGCGTAAGAATCGCAACTGGTCTGGTGCGGAAATCATCTCGGCTGCAATGCCGATGATCAACTTCACGGGTGGCGGAGTGAAACTAGAGTTGGGCCAGTTGGTCAAGGGTGTCCTGAAGAAGGGTGTGACTGGGAACCTCATTCATATCGCTTACAATGACTTTGGCCCTCAACGTGCAGGACAGCTTATCAACGACATTCAAGCCATCGTTACGCAGTTCAACCTCTACACCGGCTTCTCGGTCGGCACATCCGACCTCATCGCAGATAGCAAGACCAACGCATTTGTGAGGGAGAAGATTGCAGAGGGACGACAGAAGGTGGCGAACATCCTATCCAATGTCCACGGTGGAAAATACATCAACAACATGGGTATGTCCGATGGCGAAAAGTTGGAGGACGATATCTCTTCGGCGATGAAGGACGTTGTGAATAAAATCAACGAAGAGGTGATTGAAAGTCTCACCAAGGCTGGCAATGTGAACCGTATTGTTCAGATGGTAGACTCAGGATCCAAGGGTGGTAACCAGAACATTACACAGATGGTAGCGACACTGGGACAGCAGCTGATTGAGGGCAAGCGAGTCCAATATACCCTCCAGGATCGCACACTTCCGCACTTTACACGATATGATGATGGTGTGGAGTCGCGTGGGTTTGTGGAACACAGCTTTGTGGATGGTCTGATGCCTGCCGAGTTCTTCTTCCACGCTCAGGCTGGACGCGAGGGACTGATTGATACGGCCGTCAAGACTTCGGATACCGGTTACATCCAGCGTAGGTTGATGAAGACCATGGAGGACCAACACATCGAGTATGATGGAACGGTGCGGAACGTAAATGGAAGCATCGTCCAATTTCACTACGGCGAAGATGGTGTGGATACGGTCTGTGTGGAGGATCAGAATTGTGACTTGGTCCTGAAAACTCTGGAGAACATCTACGCAGAGTATGCACTGACTCCTGTGGATGTAAACCCATTCCTGAAGGAGGAGGTGTCTGAGTCACCTGATATGGTGGAGGAGCTCAGTGCGGATCGCGACCTCCTCTTCAACAAGACCTTCCGTCACAAGCGGACGGACAGGCTTCAGGCCCCTGTGAACATTGAGCGGCTTGTGAAGAAATATAGCAACCCGTATAGCACCAAGACTGACTTGACGCCTCAGTATGTGGCTGGTGCGATCACACGGTTTGTGAAGGAGTTTCCCAATAACCGCAACTTCCACATTCTGTTGCGCTACTACCTGGCACCCAAGAAGTCGATTGTGATTCATCGGTTTAGCCAAGCGATCTTTGACGAACTGATGCGCGACATCCGATTCCGCTACATCCAGTCACAGGTTCACGCTGGTGAGATGGTGGGTGCTCTGGCTGCTCAGTCTATTGGTGAGCCTACGACACAGCTGACCCTGAATACCTTCCACTCTGCGGGAACGGCCAAGGCGAATGCGACCTCGGGTGTGCCTCGTATTGAGGAACTTCTGTCGGCTTCTCCCAATCCGAAGAGACCGAGCAACACCGTCTATCTGCTACCCGAGCTGATGGAGAGCCAAGATGCTGCAGTGGCCAAGATGAAGGAGATTCAGAAGACGACATTGCGGGATATCGTCAAGTCAATTCGCATCTTCTACGATCCCTACCCCCTGGCCAACACGACCGTTATCGACGAGGACCGCGAGATGCTCCAGCGCTATGAGGAGTTCGCATGCGGAGAGGATGGTACCAATTCCTCGCCTTGGATTCTGCGACTGGAGATGGACGAGATGCAGATGGCTGCTCGCAATATCCTCGACATGGTGGAGATTCAGGCGAAGATGTCAGCCAATCCTGCACTGAAGGTTGTAGAGTGTCGTTACTCGGATCCTGCTGCGAAGAACTTGGTGATGCGACTGATGTTTGACCCAGCAGTTGTGAAGAACCCGATTCAGCTGCGGTTCTTGGAGGACAAGATTCTGGACACACCATTGACTGGTGTGCCTGGCATTGGGCGTGTCTTCCAGCGCCGTGTGAAGAATGAGTTGGTCCCTGACTCTCGTGTGGGTGGATACAGGCCAGTGGAGCAGTATGTACTGGATGTGGAAGGAACGAACCTCTACGACCTGATGGTGTTCCCAGGTGTGGATGGAACGCGCACAACCTCGAACGACATTCACGAAATCAACGAGGTCTTCGGTATCGAGGCTGCCCGTCTGGCGCTCTATGAGGAGATCAATGAGGTCTTTAGCGCAGAGAAGGTGAACTACCACCACTTGTCTGTGCTAGTGGATACGATGACCTTTAGTGGCCGCATCGTGCCTGTCAACCGGTTCGGTATGAGCAAGAACGAGACGGGTGTGTTGGCCAAGAGCAGTTTTGAGGAGACGTCTAAGATCATGTTCAATGCTGCGATGTGGGCCGAGAAGGACAGCATGAAGGGTGTGTCTGCGAACATCATGTTCGGTCAAAAGCCTCCTTGTGGAACGGGCTTTGTGGATATCCTGGTAGATGAAGCACGACTGCCCGAGGGTGAGGAAGAGCCTCCCGAGGACGATACGCTCGAGAAGGTCAATCAGCGTCTGGAGAATGTCGCACCTTCGGATTGCCGACTGGAGGATATTCTTATGGAATGGTAATGGAAAGGCGTCCGCTCTACGGTGGAGATAGAGGATTACGGAAAAGGAGCGACAACATCAAAACACAGCTTCGCGTGTTTGCAAAGTCCGACTTTATGCATGATTTTGGAGAGAATGTAGATACTCGCGACAAATACACACCAGACGATCTCCAACGTTTTGTCGAGATTGCACAGAGGTATAATTTGAGCAAAACAAAGGCACTGATTGCCGGATTTAACAAGGTGATAAACAGCAACCCATACAAGCTTCTTGCGCCGACTATTTCGTCTATTTATCCCGAACCCATACCAAATCCTGCAGAGTTTGTAAACGAAGAAAAGGTCCTAGAATACCAAGGAATAAACTATGCTTCGATCAAAAAGGCAATACAAACAGACAAAAAGGCGCGCTCAGAACAAGATAGATTCATAAATCCTAAAGAAGAGGATAATATTGTAGTGAAGGGAGACGATGAGCCTAGAAGTTATAGATTGACAGCAGTTCCAATGAAAATAAATGGAAACACTGCAAACATTGCATCGTCTTTTTACAGTTTATCGAAAAAGAAAACGAACTTTGCGCTTATTATCGACGCTGCAGGTGGCTTGTCTTTAACATCCATCAAAAAGAAACTTCCTGGGTTTCTCGAAAGCGAAAAATTCACGTTCTATATCATTGAAAACATTGAGAATGATTCAGACTCTGCAACCAAACTTAAACATATAGACAAACAAGACGGTTCAAACGTTGAGATACGCTACCTGCGCGATAAAACTCAGAGTGTAGTGTATCCACCGTTCAATCTGATAGAAGGCGTAACGCAGTCTGAGAACTTGTATGGAAACGCTAGACTTATTCTATCAAGAACTTCTAACGAAGATACGGAAGCCGATTTCATATACCCAGACGGAAAAGAGTTTCACATCCCGAACGTATCCCAAAACGCAAACGTGAAGAACGCGTCTTTAAATCTTTTAGCTGCGGGATTAGCAGGGCAACAACAGGAGGCGCATCTTTATCCATACTTGAAACGAGTTGGCGACTGGTGTCAAGCACTATCGCTTTTGGATACAGCCCGCGTATACGAGGTATTGGACGAAAATCACAATCCTACGGGCAAAGAAGTTACCTTAAAACAGCTCGAAGAAAACGATGTTGAAGTCGCGCTGGTGACGTTAGATCGGATATTATTAGCCTATGCGCTAAACCTCGGAGTTAATGTGTTTTTTACGTCGGGGTCCGACATTACATCATTGCTGTATTTCAAAAATAACGAAATTCAACTAACACCAGAAATGTTAAACACAAAGATAGCAGAACTAATCACTCAATACAACGCAGAAAAACAAAATTTTAAACCGAGCACAATCATTCAAGACATTACCAACATTTTGCCTAGTATTTCGTCTATTCCAGACGACGTCCAATATCTAAGGGCGTTGCGTAGTTTCTTATCGAATGTCAGTATGATGCGGTTTGAATTTGATTCTCTTACGGCACTCATGAACGAAAAGGACGCAGCAATCAAATTGGAAAATGTAAATAGCCCGAAACTAAAACAGTTGTATACGGACGTAGTGTCTTTCGCAAAGAAATATTCTACGGACAATGTTCACAATCAAACCTTGTTGAAATCTATATCTGAAGGAAACTACCCAGACTTCCCCGAAGAGAGCGAATATTATACACTCCTAGCATCTGCTCGACCCTCGCGCAACGCCATTTCAAAGATGAGTTCGATCATATCGACGAAAATGTATTCCGATGCAGAACAGGTAAAGAAGATTTTTGATAGGTTTAACATCCAGGGATTTACCGGTCTTTTCAGAGGACCAACGACACTTGTAGATGTTTTCAAAGGGTTTAAACCCTATCCCGCTATATTTTCGATGAAAGGTGGAGGAAGGGCAGAAATTAATGATATCTATGAGTCACTTCGCACGTTTGAAGTGGTTCCGATCTCCAAACAAGAGTTCGATAGACTTGCGAGTTTTCCAGACGGTCCTCAACCTGTGATAAGTTCATTCTCATATGAAAGGGGGTCTCCGTCAAGGTATATGTATCGAGACGAGTCTATGATACCCTATACCGTGTGCGACAACTTTATCGTCACAAGCGAACGGATGGATTTACTACCAATCGTTGCCTCACAAAATACGCCAGATGTCGACCAGATGAAATTGGCGTACATTACTCTGCGTCTTTTGATATTACAGAATGACCTATTGCAATCTAGATATGAAATGATACGCAACAATGATGAAATCGTCGATGTTCTAGATGAAAATAGTATGAAAATAGGAGTCCAAGAGTCGGACGTTAACTACACAGAACACAAGCATCTCCTAGTAGAGTGTCAAAAATTCTTCGACATTGTAGCAGACCTGCGACGCACGAACGATTTCTCTACAGCATTGATTCGCATGAACCAACTGCGAATTGACAAAACAAAGTGGACAAACGATACAGTCGATTTGTTTTTAAGCGATGTACGTTATGGCGGACCGCTTCGCAACCATGATTTTACACGAACATTTAACAAAATACGAGAAACACAGGATTTACTATTGAAATATTTTGCAGCCAGTGGGGGCTCCAGAAGAAAGACGCGTCGCGCTCGAAAGTCAAAGACCCGTCGGTCTACTGCGTAGAAACTACTTGGAAAGTATAATAATGGTGAGATCCGAGATATCAGAAATAGTCAACGAAAGCCTTCCACCTGCGTCAATCGATGCGTTAAAGGCTCTTCGCAATCAAATGTGTGAAACCACCCAGCAGTCTGGATTCAAACTCCAGAGTCAACAGCGATTCCTTCGCCGCATTCTGTCTCCTGACAGTCCCAACCGTAACCTTCTCATGGTTCATGGTACCGGCACCGGTAAGACCTGTACCGCCATTCAAGTCGCAGAGGAATACATATTGCGTCCCGAATTCCAGGACAAGAAAGTGATGATTGTTGCTTCGGCTGCCGTGCAAGACAACTTCCAGACACAGTTGTTTGATATGTCTCGCGTCAACATTGATACGATCGCAGGCACACTGGAATCCAAGCAGTGCACGGGTCGCCGTTACTTGGATATGCTCCTTCGCATCGAGTCCGAACCCAAGAACTGGAACAACCCAGACATTCGCGCTAAACTGGAGAGAACATCGAATCTCATCATCAAGGAGTTTTACGAGTTTATGGCTTACAACTCGTTTGGCAATCTGATTCTCAGCAAGTTGGGTGGAACGGAAAAGGATATCGATCGTGATTGGGTGCACGAGAACTTTGACAATCGTCTACTGATTATCGATGAAGCCCACAACATCCGCGAGTCCAAGGATGATGAAGGAATGAAGGGTGTGACTCGTGCGCTAGAAAATCTAGTCAAGGTTGCGGAAGGTATGGTGCTTGTCTTTTTGACTGCAACACCAATGTATGATACCTTTAATGAAATCACCTTCTACATGAACCTATTTCTGTGGAATGATCGCAAGCAGAAGCCCACTGAATCCGTGAAGATTACCGATTTCTTTAACCCCGACGCAACCCTCAAGGCTGGTCCAGGAGGTGAGCGGTTTCGCAAGTGGTGTCAGGAATATGTGTCGTTCGTCAAGGGTGAGAACCCCTTTACATTTCCGTTCCGGTTGCCGCCTCCCAAATCCGTGTCTCGCGACACTATCGTAACGTCCTTTTTGGGTAAGCCGATTCCTCCTGCAGAGAGGACGCAATATCTTGCGCTAGTAGGCTCCGATGCAAAAGGCGTTCAGTTGGCAGCGTTGAAGGGAACTGAAAAGGTAGATGATGAAGAGAAGAAGCGTGTTTTGATGCAGACGACTATCGCAGTCACACCAGGCAACAAGTCCTTCAATGAACTCTTCAAGTCTGTCGGCAAGCAATACGATTATGTTGGCGAATCCTTCTTGACCCCCGAGAAACTACCAGGTTATTCTGCCAAGTTTGTCAGCATTCTCAAATCCATTGACTCGGGAAGTGGCATCTGCCTGGTCTATTCCAACTTTGTGGCGCTGGGTGCTCGGTTGTTTGCAATGGCATTAGAGGAACATGGATACACGCCGCACACAGGAAACACAATCCTTGCGAATCCTTCCTACAAGGGCAACACCAAAGGACGGTATATCCTTCTGACCTCGGATTACACAGAGGCCGAGTTGTCTAGACTGCTCGCAGCGGTGAAGAAACCGGCAAACCGCGATGGTTCGCAGATTCGTGTGGTCGTGGCAGGTCCGATTGTGTCAGAGGGCGTAGATTTCCGTTATATGCGTCAGATTCATGTTGTGGATCCGTGGTGGAATATGAGCCGCATTGAGCAGGTTGTGGGTCGTGGTCTTCGTACCTGCTCCCATCAGATTCTGCCCTTTGAGGACCAGAATTGCACAGTCTATTTCCACGTGGTTCGCACAGATGATAACAAGGAGTGTTTCGACGAATATACCTACCGCACCAAGGTGGAACAGAAAGCGATGAAGATTGCGCGGGTTCGAAAGGTGATGGCAGAGTCTGCGATGGATTGCCCACTCCAAAACCAAATTAATACGCTTCCCGAAGATTGGCGCAATCTCGAAGTGGATCAGCGCCAGTCCGAAGGTGGAAAGTCTGTAACATATCGTCTGCGTGGAATGTTGGCACCCACCTTTGATGATGCACCCGATGTGGCAGCGTGTATTACCGAACCGATTCCTGAAGACCCCGACCACGTGCGTCCTCTGTCTACCTATTTGGATGTGCGCGATGAACTCTTGGAGAAGATTGGGCGACTGATGGCAGACAAGCCGATTTGGGACCGCAATCAGTTGGTGGATGCGTTACGACCTTTTACACGAGAGGTTGTGCTTTTCAACATTCAACAAGCCATTTCTTCTGGTTTCCGATTCAAGGATTCCTTTGGACGTCCGGCGATTCTGGAATCTCGCGGCGAACTCTATGCGCTGGCACCTTTGGGAACAGCCAACGAAACCCTTGTCGAGAGGACAACAGAACCTCCTGCGCGTGGAAGCGTGGACCTACCTGAAGTCACCAAGGAACAACAAGTGGTTGCAGAAGTAGCGCCCGATCTGTTGGACATTAAACGAAAAGAGTTCAAGTTTCCTGCCGATGCATCAACGCGGTTCTCAGAGGAGATTCTCAATGGATACATCTTTGACCACGAATTCACAGATGCTGAAAAGCGAGCATATCTCAAAACTCGTCCAGACTCACTACCTTTCGCGTCTCGCTTGTATGTGGAAGGAACAGACTATATTGTCTTGGGCAAAGATACCTACGAACCACCTGAACCTCCTATCGGAGACGACCTTTCTGCGTATAAGGCTTGGAATAGTCTTTTGTTGAACAAGTTCATCGAGAACAAAGATACTCTCTTCGCATCGCTGAAGAACAACAAACTCACCATCAGCAAGATGACCATTGAAGGAGAGATACCAAAACGCAAGCGTGACAAGGGAGGCAAGAAATTCGAACCGATTGTGTGCGATACGGGCGAGAATAGCACTGCAGTCATGAATGTCTTCGCGAAATACATCGACAAGAACGGAGTTGGGTTACCACAGGTCAAGAACAAGAATATGACTGGTCCTCAGCGATGTGTCTATATTGAACTTCTCTGTCGCGAAGAGAACAATTGTGTTTGGGTAACCCCCGAAGAGCTGGCTGTTTTATACGATGGAAAAGCAGCCAAGGGACAACAACCAACGAATCAGGATGTTTTTACGGAGGCATTTAGAAAATGAAACCATACTAGTCAATAAGAGTAGACAGCATGGGTGATCCTCTCTTTGAACGGCGTGAGCTTGTGCGAAATGTCCACATTGATTCCAAGTTTCTTCAACGCAATATTCAGGCAAGTCTGTTAGCTCAGCTCCGTATGAAGTATGAAGGCATTTGTGTCGCAGAAGGTTATATTCAACGCCGCAGTATTACGGTCGTGGAACATTCGCTAGGTCGTATCAACTACATTAAGGGAGGTCTAGATTACACGGTCAAGTTTCAGGCCGATATCTGTATGCCGCATCCTGGACAGGTCTTCCGTATGCCGGTTGTCCTCAAGAGCAAGTTGGGTCTTCACGTGGAGGCAACACCGATTAAGGCATTGCTCCCCCGAGACCTTCATATTGGAATGACGGACTTTGAGGATGTGGGTGAGAAGGAGGAGATTGAATATGAGGTCATTGGTGCACGATTCCAACAGGGTGACGAGTCCATCGTAGTGCTTGGGAAACTGCGAAAGATTATCCAACCCGCTGCTCCCAATCAAGAGGAAGTCGCCGTAGATGTGAATGAGCCGATGATGGCGGCTCCTGTCATGAAGACGGGTGAGGAGCAAGTGTTGAAGAAGGTGACTGTAGATTTGGCTGCTACTAAGGCACCTGATCAGGCACCGCGGAAGAGACGAGTCAGATTGAATCCTGAGGCAAAGGCAAATGAAGCGCCAACAGAAGGAAAAGCTTAAGGAAAACATGGAAAAACTGGACGCCGAAGAACACGCACAGATCTTCAACATCATCAAAAAATATACCGATAATTTCACCAAAACGCAAAATGGTGTTCTGATTTCGTCAGAGTCCTTGTCTGACGAGTGTCTCTTAGAAATGGAGAAGATGGTTCAGTATTACCTGGATCAGCGCAAGACCATTGACTTTAACCGAAGACAATGAATCCCTTTTTCGTTTCAATACATGCGGTAACCCATCCAAACCGGTCACGCTCGCCGGGGTAGATAAAGTAATTGTATTCTTTGAAGAGTCGGTCAATCTCATCAAAGTCTGGTTCGCCCTTGTCGGTAATCAGTAGACGAGTCGCGATGAATATGATTTCGTCAATCAACGGATGGTCTACCACATCCAAACGTACATCGGTATTGTCTGGCAGGGCAGACTCATCCACAGACCTCAGACACTCAACCAAGCGTTGCATATTTCCTCACATCCTCTTTCTCAAAGCGATTCCGTTTTGAGAAAAACGGATGAAACAAGTCCAGCAAAAAGAATAATATGGAGACCCTCATTCCTTCATCTGTCCAAAAGGAGATTGAAGAGTTAGTGTCGATTGCAGCGAAGGACAAGAAGGCAGAGTTGGAAGTCAAGGTGCTGGGAGGTCAGATTCAAACAAAGGACACTGCAGATCGTATCGTCAAGGCTATCCAAGCCATTGCGATTGGCGAATCCACAGACCTTCACCGAGCGACCTTCTGTTACTCGGATGGACTGCGTGTGAATGTGTTTGGAGCAGAGAACATCTTGAAGGTGTGCAGCACGAATAGCTTTCGAGGAGTGCCTCTGGAGGTGGAGCGGAAGAGACGATACTTTGATGTATCAGGAAAGTCGGGGGACAAGGACATTATCGACATTCCCGACCTTCGCCTACGCTTTACTCTTCGTCACGAGGAGCCGTTGCGTAAGGATTTCAGTGGAGCACCGATGGACCCGTCCTCCCATGTGCGCATCATGCACCGCAAGTCGTGGATCACCTCGGACAAGATCCTGCGCATTGACCTCTCCTTGGTCAAGAGTAAACAGAAGCAGCACAAGACCTTTGCAGAAGTGCTGAAGCAGACACCGTCGTATGAGTTGGAAGTTGAGGTGATGAACAAGGAACTGCCCGCCAAGACTGTTCTCCAGTCTATGTTCCAGAACGTGGAGCCACTGGTCGCAGCCTTCCAGCAGTCTGCCTTTCTGATTACGGATTCGGACAAGCAGAGGTATCTGATGGAGATGGAAGCAACCAAGATGCGGTTTGTAAATCCAGTCACTATGGAGCGCCGTCACATTCTCGCCGAGCGACCCAACAACATCCTGACCGGATACACGGTGACGAACAAGGCCGATGGTGAGCGGTGTATGTTGGTGGTTGCACGGGACAAGCGTCTCCTTCGCTGGTCTCGTGATGGTCGTATTGCGTGGACGGGTCTGGTGGCCACCAAGGACAATCATATTGGAGACATTGTGGATGGCGAGTACCTCTACGATCGCAACCTGTTCTGTATCTTTGATGCCTACCACTTCCGGGGCAAGAACATCCTGCGGTTGCCTCTGATGACGACGGACGACGATGTCACCAAGGATCCACTGAAGAGCCGCCTGGGTTGTGCCCACCAGTTCGTAGAGGACCTGAAGAAGGACTTCACGGCTGCCTCTGCGAAGACCCCACTGAGGATTGAGACCAAGATGTTCTTGGCTGGAAACGGACCAGCCATGGAGCAAGCCATTCGGACCATTCTGGACACCAAGTTTGAGTATCCTACCGACGGACTCATCTTTACTCCTCGGTCTTCTCCCGTCGCACCCGTGACAGAGCGCAAGGGAGATACATGGCTTCGGCTCTACAAGTGGAAGCCAGCCTCTCAGAACTCCATTGACTTTCTGGTGTCCTTCAAGATGGGCGAGAGCTACGACTCTGTTCTGGGACAGCGAGTTGTACGCGGAACCCTGTTTGTCTCTCGCACTCCAGGTTCAGACATAATTTATCCCTGCGAGACACTGACGGGCGAATACAAGGCACCCGAGGTTCCCGCCGAGCTTCGTGTCTTGTCAGAGACGCGCGACCGAGCACCATCTCCCTTTCAACCCACGGCACCCAAGTCTCCAGACGCATACGCGGTGCTGATTCCGGTGAATGCGAAGGGCATTCCGGTAGACCTAGACGGCAATCGTGTGGAGGACAACACGATCATTGAGTGCGCGCGTGATGTGGAAAAGGGCCGCTGGCGAATTATGCGCACGCGTTACGACAAGACCTACCAATACCGTGTGTTGAACCAAGCCCAATTTGGAAATGACATCAACGTGGCCGAGTCTATCTGGACCAACATTCACAATCCGGTGACCGAGGAGATGATTCGCAATCTCTACAGCAGTCCAGCGAGCGACTCCTTCGAGGACGAGTTGTATTACCGCGACAGTTTGGAGGCACGTGACCGAGTGATGCGCGACGTGATGAGCTTTCACAACAAGATTAAGGAGCAACTCTATCAGTCCTCCATCAAGGCTGGAGACACACTGTTGGAGCTCGCAGTGGGTCGTGCGAATGACCTTCATAAGTGGCGCAAGACCAAACCATCCAAGATTGTAGGAATTGATCTCTCGCGCGGTAATCTGGAAGGTGCTCGTCAGGGAGCATGTGTTCGGTATCTCCAGGAGAATGCGAAGCAAAAGTTGCCTCCTGCTCTGTTCATTGAGGCGGACATGGTCCAACCTCTTCTTCAGCAGGAGAACCGCTACATCAAGATTCTGGACAAGCAGCAACCTGCTCCGACCGAGTATCTCCAGAAGTTCGCAGGACTGACGGAGTTTGATGTTATCTCCTGCCAGTTCGCGATTCATTATGCCTGCGAGTCCGAAGAGAGCTTCCGCAGTTTCGTGGGCAACCTCACACGTCACGGCAAGGGTCTGTTCTTCGGAACCTGTATGGATGGACAGGCTGTGTATTCTCTGTTGCTCGGCAGGGAGGGACACATCTTCCGTTCCAACGATCAGGTGTTTGGCGAGTTCACAAAGCAGTATGCAGACGGTGAGAGTTGGACGGAGGAGTTTGGAAAAGCCATTACCGTGAAGCTGGAGAGCTTTGAGAGGCCGACCAAGGAGTATCTGGTTCCGTTTGGCAAGGTGACGGAGATTCTGAAGGAGAATGGGTTTGAGCTAGTGGGAAGCACGATGTTTAGCGACGAGTATGCTTCGCAGACCGAGTATGTGCTGACTGGTGACATTCAAGCCTTCTCCTTCCTCCACCGCGGATTCGTGTTCAAGCGGGTTGAAGCTCCCAAGCCCAAGGAGGAGCCGGTGGAAGAGGCCAAACAGGAGGTGGAGATTCCTATGGCACCACAGGACGACGAGGCTGCGGGACAGAACGAAGAGCCTAAACCCGCTGTTGTGGAAGAGAAGCCCAAGAAGAAGCGTGTCTTGAAGGCGAAGATTCCCAAGGAGGAGCCTGGTGAGGAACCCGTGTTCTTCTTCTCGGGCAATCCTGCGCTGAACGAAACCAAGATGTTTAGCAACATGCACGAAGCACCGGTCCAGATTGATGGAGTAACCTTCCCAACTGTGGAACACTACTTCCAGTGGTCCAAAGCGAAGATGTTTGGAGATGCCGACATCCAAGCCAAAATCATGAAGACCGCGAGTCCAAAGTCGGTCAAGTCCTACGGAAAGAAGGTAAAGAACTTTGATGAGGAAGCTTGGAATGAGAAGAAGGACTCCATTATGCGAACAGCCGTCAAGGCGAAACTCATGCAGCATCCGGATATCCTGAAGAAGCTGCGCGAGACTGGAACACGACCGATTGCTGAAGCTGACCCGCGTGGAAAGTATTGGGGAATCGGAACCTCATCTGATACATCCAAGGCTAAGGATCCATCGCGTTGGCCCGGACAGAACAAGATGGGTAAGATTCTGATGGAACTTCGCGATGAATTGAAGGAATAATCTACACGAAATACAAACATGCCTACGCGAGGACAACTGAAAGCCGCACTTCCAAGTGCGGAAGCATTGAAGGCTGAGTTGATGAAGAAGAGTATGGACGGCTACATCCGAGCAGAGGAAATGATTAGCCCGTGGAAGTTTGGAGTTACTGGACCGGAACAGGCTGCTGCAAGGCAGCATATTTTGAATGTTACGCTGACCCCCGAGAACCGCGCGCTCATCGAGAAAATCAAGACGGTGAAGGGTATTGACGATGAGAAGACACGTTTGAAGGCACAGATGAAGGCGGTGATTGAGGACCGGTCTTTAGCTGCGGAAGCCATTGAACGTATGGCGAGTCGTTACACATATGGAACTGGTGGTCGCAAAACTCGCAGGAGCAAGAAGACGCGCAAGCTGCGTAAGACCCGCAGCCGCAGGGTTTAAAAAAACAAAACATATAACAATGACTTCACTGGAAGAGAGGTACAAGAAGGCGTATGCGAATTTCGAAAAGGCAGCGGCAGAGTATTACCCGTTGCTTAAGCAATACAGAGCAAGCGAGAAGTGGATAGATGTGCCCGGATTTGATAAGGCATCGCAAGAATATTACAAGACAATCCCCGAAGAACGGCGCATGGACCAGAAACTAAGAGAAAAGCTGAACCGAGACATAGATAAGATGCCCTTGCCTTTGGATGTTCGGAGAATAGTCAAGGACTATACAGGTACTTTAACTGAAGCAAGAACAGAAGCACCGAAGCCGAGGGCGATGGTCGACATGCTTGCGCAGGAGAAGGCCGAGGGCAGGAAGGGAGGCCGCAAGACCCGGAAGAACCGCAAGACCCGTCGTCGGGTTTAAATATTGGCGGACTATAGACAATAATGCAGATTTTCGTGAAGACCCTGACAGGAAAGACCATTACGCTGGATGTGGAGGCGTCGGATACGATTGAGAACATCAAGACGAAGATTCAGGACAAGGAGGGTATCCCGCCTGATCAGCAGCGTCTTATTTTCGCTGGAAAGCAGCTGGAGGATGGTCGCACTCTGGCTGACTACAACGTCCAGAAGGAGTCGACACTTCATCTTGTGCTCCGTTTGCGCGGTGGCGTCAAAACGGATTTGTGAGCACCTTGGTTATGGACATCCTCTCACAGGACAAAATGGGTCGCTACTACATTCGCTTCTTCGAACAGGGTGTTGAGGTGGACTGGTTCCACTTGGAGGAGGAAACACTGGACTACCTTCTAGAGAATGTCATGGACATGTGTGGACCAACGTACCACTCGGAAGGTTACTTTGATACATATGACGACGGAGATGACTTGTGTTTGACGTATTCACTATACGGCAAGCCATCGCCGGTGCCCAAGGAACTGACGGCAAAGTATATCGAGTTTGGTTGGGGAAAGGATCGCAAGGACCTAAAGCTCATTGGTGACCGAATCCCGATTGATGCAGATTACAAGTTTCAGATTACGTATTGCTAGAGTTTCGGTAGAACTCTTCGTAGGACATGCGAGGAGCAGGTGGCGCTGAGTTCGAAATCACATGAGGAACAAACCGATTAAACAACTGCTGTCCAACGATAGCAGACGCTTGTTCGGCAGATATTTCTCCTTTTTCAATTTTACGCTTCAGAGCCAACATTTCAAAAAAGGTCTGATCCAAGCGGTCTTCGATATGTAACTGAAAAAGGCTGGGATAATTGAAATAGAGAATCTCGTTCTCCTTCTTGACTGCCTCTTCGTAGGCTGCTTTTTGTCCACTCTGCTTGAGAGTCCGATACTTCTTTTTACTTGCATCCATCTTGCGAACCAATGCCTGAACCTGGGTTGCGCTGTAGGTTGTATCGCTGATGTTCCGGTTTCCTTCCGCAACTTCCTGGGGAGTCAATTCACGAGCCTGCATGTTTATAGACAGACCAGATGGTTTAAACGAGAACCTCACGCAGTCGCGCCATCAACATGTCGCATTCCTTGGCATCGGTCATTCCAGTAAGAATGATGTTGCCTGTGCGAAACACCTTCGCAATCCACTTCACATTTGGGAAGTAAATCTTGACCGCGGGATAGACTGCTGGCTCGTAATTGGTCTTCATACCCTTCTTCCGTAGATTCGCATGTAGGGTGTCCCTTGAAAGGTTTGTAACTCCAACTAACTTGGTCTTATAGTTCATCAGGACCACGCGACGATTGTCGGGTGTCCAACTTCCTTCCAACATTGCCGTTGGGCAGGTCTTCTCAATATGTTCGCGCAAACACGTCGTGACATCGCGATCGTATCGTTCATCCAACACACCCGTGATATGAAACACTCCATTCTGGAAGATCTTCACCGTAATCTCCTTTTCTGGTAGTGTTCCATCGCCGTTCGACAACAGAACCAGTGTAATACTGTTGTGACCGAATCCAGTTGTTCGCTTAGGTTGAACAGGTGCCTTGCGATGGCGAATCTTGTCCTTCTTGGACTCACCTCTGCGTAGAACTCCCTGCTTCTCAATCTTGATAATCTTGGGTGTCAGCGGAAGTTCATGAACCATAACCTCCGTATCCAATCGCACCCCCATGGTGTAGAGAACTACCATTGTTGTCAATACCGGGCTCTCCATGAGGTCTGTCCGTGTAAATGAAACGGATTTCGTTTTTCCAACTTTGCGAAAATGCAAGTGGGAAAAAAGACACAACGTGGCATTCAAACTTTCGAATCGCCTTGCGTAGAATCACTTCTTCGTGGGGAGTCAACATCCAACCGTCTATATACCCAAACCAAAGTTCAACATCTCTTTGATGATCTACAATGTCCTGAACAGTTTGTGCGAATTCGTTCAACAGGATTGTAGACAGGTCAATTGTGTTCTTTGGACGAAACCGTGGATAGGTGTAGACCACTAGCATTTGTTTCACTTGGATTCTTCACTGTAAATCTTGCGATGCGAATTGCCCGCAGCTCTTCAGGAGTTGGCTTTTTTGCAACAGTCGGGGTTTCGGTTACAGTTTGACCCACGAGACCGCACATGGATGTCCACTCTCCGATTGTAATACGCTGGAATTTGCGGAGACAGATAGATAAATCCTTCGGCGTTTTCTTGCCCATGTGTCGCACATAATCACAGTTGGTCATCACGATATACTTTTCCCACGGACCTGTTCGTAGAACCAAAGCATAGAACGTAGATAACTGCTTCCAAGTCACAATGGTCTTGGACTTGTATCCCGTATGTTTCTTGTATTTACACTGGACAGCTGAATACTTGCCGTTCTTCTCGCAAACGATATCAATCCCCATATCTTGCCGCTTCAGCCCAAGTCCACCTAGAACATTGTCGGGGACGTCTTCCAGACGCCAAACCTGAGAATACCCTAGAACATGTTTCAAATATAGCACACTAAACTCTTCAAAGATGTCACCACGAACTTTCTTATTGTCTCGGGTTCTCATTTCTGTAAAGCTGTGTGCTGGTTGGTCATACCACTTTTGACATTCCTTCACAAACTCGTCAAAGAGGGTTGACCCAACCGGGACACCGCGTAGGAAGATTGTATGAAGTAGACCGTCCATTCTGACTAGGGGGAATGACTATAGACTAATCACAAACAAATCCGTTTTACGCAACACGAACGTTAGGGACAGCCGTATGACGAATCGGGGCAGTCTTATCCTTCAATGCGTTGCGTTGAGCCGTTGTCAAACTACAACCACAATCTCCTGCGAGAGTAGGAGGCTTACCACACACCTGACAACAAGCCGCCGTATTCCAACCCCGCTGGTACTTGTTACGTTCTGCCTGAACAGCGGCCAGTTGTGTATCTGCCCGGAGACGATCATTGTACTCAGGTACAACGGTAGACGAATAACAGACCTCGCGAATCTGAGGATCCTTCGCATTACTAGGAAGCTCACTTTGTGCGAGAGCCTGTGCCCCTTCAAACCCTGCGAATGCAGATGCATCTTGAACAAAATGTGCTTTTGCGTAGAATGACCTCACTTGTGTAGAAGGTCCATCCAGAACTAACACACCCGCTGAACGAGGGTTTGTGCTCTCCAGAACAGCAGCGGCTGCTCGACGTTTTACGACTTCCGTCTGATGTCCAGCATCGCGATGGGGACGAGTGTCTACGAACTTCTGAAGCCGTTGCTGCTGACGACTGAGGTACTCGCTATAGGATGACATTTACTCTTTACGAACAAGTAAAAAGCAATGGAACCCCTACGGATTCGTATTCCCAATATTCAGTACTGTTCAGTTGATGATTGTTTTCGCCTCACACGAAATGCAGTGTGTAAGCATTGTTCAAATCCCCGGATGCGTCAAGAAATGTCTCCTGCAACACTCCCTCGTCAGACCCAAGTCGTCCATAGCACGCCCCTCCGCAGTTTTCTTAGTGGTTGAACTGAGATAGACCAGTTCATCCTTCTCAGGGCGTCCATCTTCAACACGGTTGCCCTTTACAAGCTCCAGATAGCGCTTCCACTTGCCCGCAATAGGAAGATTGCAGGTGTAGCATCGCACAGGAATCGGAAAGTCCATTATACCTATCTCTTATTATCCTAACCGACTTCCGTTTTTCTTGTCTACCGAAGAAACAATGAAACGGCAAACTATTGTCATCGGAGTTTTGGTTGTCCTTCTGATACTGACATTCGTTCTCATGGGTGCACAGCAACAACTGTTCCCTGGAGTGATTGATCTTCAGTCTCGCGTTCAGCAGGATCTGGCGAATGAGAAGAAGCGGTTTCTCCCCCAGAACAGCGTAGACATCTCCATGGCGATGAAGCTGATTACTCACGAACCGCCCAATATGTTGGCACCTCCCGCTCCTCAGCCTCCTCTGCTCTTGTTTCCTCCTTCTGAGGAGACTCTCGAACGTTTATCTGGAAAGTAAACAATGAGCAAGACAAAGCAGTATATTCTGATTTTCCTGGTTGTGATTGCACTTATCCAAGCAGGTCTTGGAGGTCTCCGAGACATGTTTGGATTTTCTATTTTCAACATCTCTTCGCAACACAGCTGGCACGACTCTATCATTCTGCTGTTGTTGGCCATCTTGGTTGCGATCACGATGAAGTAAAAACGGATTTGTGCACACGGAGGACATAGACTCCCCCGTCAGAATGAAGTCTCAACGTATCAATCCCTATCGCGAAATGGAGGACCAGCTCTACATGAGCGACGAGCTTCAAGAGTTACTGTATCAACGGTGGCTCTCGAAGATGCGAAAGAGTGTAGAAGAGGAGAATGAGAGGCGTAGAAAGCTGCGCCAAGACTTGTGGAACCTGTTCTTCTTCGGCAACATCTGTTACCTTCACGACCGCGACTATTGTGGCGAGTGCCGAGTGCATGCGACTGCGACGTGCCCGTCTGTAAAGGAAGAGGTGCATTTACCACATGACTTCTAACTCCTGCGCCGACCAGTATTCGGATTGACCGTTTGGCATCTGTCTGCGAATCAAGAACGGCAACTTGCGCTGCTCTATCTCTCTTTTTGCCACGTTCCACACAAACATTGGATCGCTCGTCTTCAAGCCTTCCAGACTCACCAACGGTTTCGCACCTTGAGCAATCTGCTCAGCACGGGTCGCCAACAGGGTTGTATACTCATACTTGGTGAAATACTCACGCGTAATCCTAGGCTGCTTGATAGTATCGATGACTTCGTTGCGAAAGATAGGTTTGACGTCCATTGTATTTCCTTACATGTTTTTGTTTGAAAATCTTACGTTTTAACAAATGCCTCGCACACCAGACGCTTCGTTTGTCACTCGTTTCGTTCGTGTGAATGCTACCGTTCCGACCGATCCTGTGAAAAAGTCCAGGACTTTTGAAGCCCCGCTCAAGCAGGGTTATCTGTCTGCAGTTCTCCGCTCTACCGACGAGGGTCGAAACATCGTGTTTAGTCAGTCTGTTCTCTCCATTCCTCCTTGGAGGTCGCCGCAGTTCAACGGAAGGTTTTTCGTGAAGTAAAACAATGCCAAACATCTCCGCGTCTGATTACACCACGTATTTGAAGTTCAAGGCTGCCGCTGCGACTCCCATTCGTCCAGCGATTCAGACTCGTGATAATGCAACTCTTTCGCAGTCTGTCGTGAATGCAAATATTCTTGCGAGTCAGGCGGCGTTTCTTGTGACGCCAAATACCGTCGTCAATGATGTAAATTCCGCTACAGTCAGCGCGGCATCGGCAACTACGGTAACAAATGGATTAAATAGAATAGTTGCCAGCGCAACGGGGTCTGGAAATATTATCACTTATTCAACGGGTACTACGCAGCATGGTCTTACAACTGGAATGTCGGTAACAATTGCGGATTTGACACAAAATACACTGACTGCAACTCCAAACCGAACGGGTACGATTGCTGTAACGGGAACTACAACATTTACGATTGATATAGGTACGAGTGTTTCGGGTGTATCGTCCGGAACTGGAAGGATCAGTGGTCGTGTGTACTATGTCACTAGTGTCGCACATGGTCTTGTCCCTGGAGACGTCATTAGTATAACCGGAATCACTTCGTTTACAGCAACAAACGCAACCGTCCTTGCCGTTCCTACCGCAACCACATTTGTTATTTCTAGCACAACAGATGCTGTATCAGTATCGGGTGCGACTGGATCAATTACTGGACTTGTCTATTATACGACATCCGCCGCCCATGGACTTTCTGTGGGGTCTTTCATTGACAATCCGACGACAAAAACAACTCTTGCGATCAGTGGAATGGCCCGGTTTAATCAACCTAATATCACCAGTATCTTCCGGGTCCCTTCGTCAACGGTCTTTGTTCTCAACACAAATGAGACTGGAACTGCTGTTACTGGTGAAACAGGTGTTCTGACGTTGACGACAATTACAAATAGAAATAATACACTGAGGGGTCTAGCTCGCGTGCAGGGACAACCGCCAAATAATGTAAATCAACCCAAGGCAAAATCTACATTGTCTTGGATGTCTGGAACGTCAGGTAGTGTAGGATCTACCACGTCTTCCAAGTTTGTTCAACCAGGCGGGCTTCCTGCAAACAATGTGGTCGGAACCTATACACGCATACCTACAAATGCAGGTTGGGCAACGGGACAGTCCACCCAGGCAACTTCGTCTGCTCTTCGAAACAACACAACGAATTACTTATTTATGGCTTAACCACGAGCAAGTTGTCTCCACGTTGTATCGCAGACTGCACATTGATACAACCATGCTACATTGACTGGATCCAACTTGATACCCACAATATTGGACTCGCCCCCTCGCGTAGGACATGTCTGGTTTGGACAGACCATCGTAGTAAACCGAGGCAGTGTTGGATCAAACTTCAGATATGGATTAATCGAATACTGAACTGACGTATCCTGCTGTAAGTCGTGCTCGTAGACAACAGGATTCGCCTTTGTAACCTCCTCCTCATATGGACAACTGCGGCACTTTAGATATGCCTTCTTGTCCTTCTCCTCGATGGAATATAGAAAGTTGTTGCACTGCTGACAGAACTTCATTGTGATGTATTCTTATTTGATATCTATAGATTCCTTTTGGTTTCCGAAACCCAGATTTGTGCGTTCAAAACGAACATTCCCTGGAAAAGTCGTCGGGGGTAGTATTACAGGATGCCGACCAAGCTGGATCTGTTTCTGAATGGTAACCAAAATGGTAACACGGATAAGGAACGCGAGGGGCGAAAGGTTACAGAAAAGGAGAAGCCATTCACTCTCTGGTCGTTTGAAAACAAGACAAAGTGGTTTATTCACGAAGATGATCGCGAAGAGTTCTACCGTTTGTATTGCGCCGACTTGCGTAAGTGCATCCCTCAGTTTCTCACAGAGCGTTCCACTCCGATTGGCCAGATGCGTGTAGACCTAGACTTCAAGTATGCAGGACGCGTGGAGGAGCACAAGCATACACAGCAACAAGTGATGAAGTTTGTGGACGCATATCTCCAGGAGGCAAAGCGTTGGGTGATTATGCCTGATATTGTCGAGGTCTACATTCTGGAGAAGGAGTATCCGACCTACGACCCTATCAAGAAGATCTCCAGCTCTGGAATCCATATTCAAATCCCCGACATCAAGACTCGCGCAGATGTGGAAAAGGGCATTCGCAGGGCACTGCTCCAGCGCATGGAATCCTTCTTCCCGAATCTGGGTCTGATGAAGGGTTGGGACGATGTCTACGACCCGTCGGCTCTGACACATACGGGCAACTGGCCTCTGTTGGGTTCCAAGAAGCCTGCCGAGGGCTCTCTGCCTTACGAGCTCAAGTATGTGATTGATTGGGAGAATGGTGAGATGAGCGTTGACGACCAAGTCTCTCCTACACCGACAGTGGAGTTGGTTCACAAGTTGTCAGTTCGCTCGGCTGCTTCTGAGGAGACACCGTTGACCGAGTATGGTCAGCAGAATACTCGTACACCATCCGAAGCTCCAACGCGTGCCATCTCTCGTGGACGTCAGGATACTCGTACAGATGATCATGGTTCTCGGGGCGCATCTCCTTCGGGGCGCGTGCGACCTGACCTGCCCGAGAATCGTAAGAAGAACATTCGAGCTCATGTGATGAATCTAGCCGAGTTCCGTCACAGTGGTCCTCACGACGAGTATATCAAGGTCGGTCAGTGTCTCTTCAATATCCATCCGTATGATTTGGAAGATGTGTGGCTGGACTTTATGGAAAAGTCAAGTGACGACAAGCGAAAGGCCAAGGCACGCGAGAAGTGGCGTGGATTCACGGAGCGTGTGGATGGCGAGCGCACTGGTGAGGGTAGTCTGCGATTCTGGTCTCGTCAAGATAACTTTGAGGAGTATCTCCGGATTGAGTCAGAGAATGTGGATTCTCTGATTCGTGAAGCAGCGGCAACTGCAACCGAGCACGATGTAGCCCAGGTTGTCTATGCCAAGTACCGCGATGAGTTCAAGTGTGCTTCCGTCAAGAACAACGACTGGTATCAGTATGTCGGTCACATTTGGAAGTCTTCGGAAAGTGGTGTGGACTTGTTGGCTCGGTTGTCTGCGGATGTGTCCAAGATGTTCCTTATCAAGGAGAGGGAAGCACTCAATGTTATTGAGAGTCTGGACCCCGAGCGTGACAAGGAGGCATGTGAGATTGCTGAGCAAGAGGTAAAGAGCTATCGCACGATCCGACTGAAGCTCAAGACGACGAGTTTTAAGGACAATGTGATGCGTGAGTGTAAGGTGTTGTTCCGCGACTCCAAGTTCTTGGAGAATCTAGACAACAACAAGCATCTGCTCGCATTCACGAACGGAGTGTTTGATACGCAGAATCGGACCTTCCGTCCTGGAAAGCCGGATGACTACATCAGCTTCTGCACCAACGTTCCCTATCCCGAGGAGGCACCGTATCACACACATCGGTGCTGGAACGAGATTGAGCGGTTCTTGGTGAGCATTCTGCCCAATCCTCTGGTTCGAATCTACTTCTTGCTGATTCTGGCGTCGTGCCTCTCTGGTGAGACCAACCAGCGGTTCCATATCATGACGGGTTCTGGTTCGAACGGCAAGTCGATGTTGATGAAGCTGATGCTGAATGCGATGGGTGATTACGGTTACGCGGCAGACATTGCCATCTTCACCCAGAAGCGTGGTCAATCTGGAGCCGCTGCACCGCAGATGGTTCGTATGCGTGGGCGCCGTTTCGTGACGATGTCTGAGCCCGATGAGGGTGAACCTCTGGCATCTGCTCTTCTGAAGTTCTTGACTGGCTGTGACAAGATTACGGTCCGTGACCTCTACGCAGGTTCCAAGCAGATGGTAGAGTTTGAGATCATGTGCAAGTTCTTCCTGAGCTGTAACGAGAAGCCTCCTGTTCGCACTGTGGATGGAGGCACGTGGCGCCGTATCAAGGTTGTGGATTTCCCGAACAAGTTCGTGCACGAGCCGAAGCTGCCCAATGAGCATCCGATTGACGAGACGATTATGGAGAAGACGGGATCCGCGGAATGGGCTGCGTGTTTCATGGCCTACCTGGTTCATCTCTACATTCACGAGATTCCCAAGCACCCTGGTCTGGTGCCTCCCAAGGAGGTAGATGTGTTTACGAGCGAGTATAAGAGTGAGTCGGATGTGGTTGCCCAGTTCATTGACGAACATATTCATGCTCGCGAATCTACGGACGAAGTTGTTGCTGCTGTTACGATGTCGAATATATCCGAGGCATTCCGAGAGTGGAAACGTAGGTATGACATTTCACGAGGCAGTGCGACAGACCTGAAGAAGAGGATAGAGGAGCGGTTTGGAAAGTATCCTAGGAACGGTTGGACTTCCTTCCAGTTCGGCGCCGTCTAGTCTTGCGCGTTCTCTTACGACCTCCCTGCACACCATCCGACCCAATAGTTCCCGAAGAAGGAGCCACTGCCTTCTGTGCTTCCGCCAGGGCAGCTTCAGCATCCGCAAGTTCCTGCTTTTTTGTTGCAACCGCGGCCTCGGCGGCCTTGAGTTTTGACTCGGGGTCCTGTCCGAAGAATTTTGTCACTGTTTCCATTATTTCTTAGTGTTTAGTTTTTCCTTTAGGCAGTGCGGTTAGCACCGATCTTGGACAGGTAGTAAGTCCTCAGCACACCGATGGCATACACCACCACGGCGAAGGAGATCATCAGCTGGATGGTCGCGGCAATCAGTTCACCAGTCTTCAGGGTGACACCACCCACGACCACGACGGACTCAGAGATACCCTTGCTGCCCAGAGGAGCCAGCAGAGGGGCAACCACGCCATCCACCAGGGCGGAGAAGAAACGGGCGACCACAGAGCCCAGGTAGAACGCAGCAGCGAGGATGATGATATCCTTGGTATCGAGCATTTTGTTTGTAAGAGTGGATAATCTTTTGAACGAAGTGAATAATGGGATACGACACTCGATTTTGGGGTCCGTCGGCATGGCAGCTGTTTCATTTGATTGCCTTTTTCAGTCCGAATCCGCAGGAGTTTCTGTTGAGCATCAAAGATGTGTTGCCCTGTAAGTATTGCCGTGCGTCCACGGCAGAGTTTACCAGTGACATGGGTCCCTGTAAAGACCCTGGGCGGTGGCTCTATGACCTTCACAACATGGTGAATGGGAAACTGCGCAAACAAGCAGCAGAAGACCCAGTGGTTATCAATCCAGGACCCGATCCGTCGTTTGAAGAGATTCGGATGCGATATGAAACCATCATCCAGTCCAAACCGACTGCCGTGCCCGGTCGCGACTTTTTGTTTGTGATTGCAAGCAACCACGGCGATGCCGATGTCCCAGACGAGTATGTCCAGACCATTCATCGCATGTTCTGGAAGAGAATGGCACAAGTCTATCCATTTGAAGACTTGCGAGCAATCGTAAAGTCGTATGTGGAGAAACACCCGCCTCGTGTCGAGAATCGGTCAGTCTATATGCGATGGGTCTATGGACTGCTGGTGAAACTGAGTAAAAAGGTGAAGGCGCCCATCATGAGCTACAATGGATATGCGCAACACGTCGCCTACTACAAGAGCGGTTGCCAAAAGAAGACCTACAAGGGAAAAACCTGTCGTAGGACTGGAGGTGGCGGATATACGAAGAATCGAGATCACAAGAGAACACGACGAGTTTCTCATC
>JACCDY010410515.1_pt1 | contig 35228 bp, 6 predicted proteins | sample 7446391 | NCBI WGS metagenome assembly JACCDY01 (sample SAMN15323451, study PRJNA562643) | freshwater metagenome | isolation source: river surface water | place: USA:Blue River Watershed | collected 2017-08-18 | reverse complement strand
TGGCTGATATTCAACAGAGCATTGCAGCGCAAAAAAACCACGCTCCGTTTGCAGATTTGGCGCAACTGCAAAGCTTGGTCAATTTTTACAAAATCGCACCGCTAGGTGTTCGGTTGACGCAAGACACTGGCATTGACACTGCCGATCTGATCACCAGCAACGGTGCCATCACGGTTGACGGCACCCTAGAAATTGGAGCAACGCTAGAGTACAGCGTGAATGATGGGCTCACCTACACATCTGCTTACACCTTTCCCTCAGACAATTCAGAATACACAGTGTGGGTCAGACAAGTCAGCGCGCAAGGGTATTTTGGAAAAAGCAGCCGACTGACATTCACCTACGATGCCCTTGAGCCGCAAGCGCCAACCCTTGATGCAGGTACTTTGTATTTTGGTATAGCTGACGCACAAGTAGGCACCAGCAAGTTAACTGTGCCAAACGCAACCGTACCCGCCAGTCAAGACATCGCCAAAATTCAGTTGACCTTAACAGGTATTGACTCAGCGCATGACCAATGGGTATTAGATGGTCATGTCATCAGTTTGAATAGCGCATCACGACAATCAAACAATCAAACTGTAGCTGGTGTAAACATAGATTGGCAATACACCCTCACAAATGGTAACAATCACACACTCGTGTTGACAAAAAATGGTGGAGGAAAGTTCAGCGACACCGATGTCGCCAACATCGAAAAGGCCATGGCGTTTCAATCCCTCGAGGGTAGAGAAGGGAAGCGAACGCTAAGCGTGGCGTACATTGATGTGGCAGACAATCTGGGAGACAGTGCAAGTCGTACTTTGGAAATTGATTTGACTTCTCCAGAGCTTAAACTCACCGCAAATACACCAAGCTATACAGCCAAATTGCGAGCCACCCCTGGCTCAGCCATCACGGATTTGACAAACGGTGCATCTGTCACAGACGCAGCCCCCATCAAAAGCCTGAATGTCAGCGTCAAAAACGTGCAAGACAACGAGCGTCTGGTCATCAACAACGGCGTGGATGCTTCTATCAATTTGTATGGTGTCAATGCATCTGGAAGCGCCAATGTCACTGCTGCAAACGGGGGCGCGGGCACATGGTTTTGGTCATACAACAGCGCGAGCAACAGTGTGGTCTTTTCACTCACCAGCGGTCAGAATGCCAGCGCCGCACAAGCAAGCGCACTGTTGCAAGCCTTGCAATATCAAAACGCCAGCACCAATTCGGGCCATTCTGGGGTGCGTGAGGTGACATTCACCACTACCGATGCTGCTGACAACACCAGTTCGCCAGCCACCACAACGCTCAACTATGTGGCCACGGTGGCGAAGGTAGCCACAACTGCCGCGTTAGACAACAATGCCGATGGCGTGTTGGGTGACCAATTTGTGGTCAGCTTCACAGAACTGGTAGAAGTCAACAATGTGCAAAACACCAACAATTGGACAGTGGCTAACTCTGTGAAATCAACCCCCACGCTGGGTGCCATCAGTGTTCAAGCGGTAGATGTTCAAAAGATTGGCGGCGTTGACTATGCCAAACACTTTTGGGTCAAGTCAGCTGCTGACAGTACCAATTGGGTGGTCGGGCAACAGCAGACATTCAACTTTGGAAACCAATTGGGTGCCAATCAGCAAGCCTATTTGACATTGCCCACCAAACCCTTTGGTGGTGATTTGACTTTAGAAGCTTGGCTCTTCATGGACAAGAAGCCAGGCAGCTTCGCGCGCATTTTCGACTTGGGAACCGACGATTATCCGATCGATATTCCCAACGATGGTAATGATAATCAACCACAAGGGTCTGAAAATATCATCTTTGGTTTTAATCATAAGCAGGAACTGTTCTTTCAAATCTACAACGGTAGAACGACAACCAACTCCACAGTGACTGCAAACGAACTGGAATTGAATACCTGGTATCACCTAGCCGTCACAATTGACAACGAAAGAAATGCAATCATTTACATCAATGGTGTGGAGGTTGCAAATGCTAAGTTCGCATCTGGCGCAAATGATGTAGAACGTAACCGAAGCTATATCAACAAAAGTGCATGGGAGCCCGACGGCTATCTCTCCGGCAACATTTTTGATGCCCGTGTGTACAACGACGCCAGAACAGCGGATGAAATCAAAAATGATTTCAAAGGACTGGTCGATCCAACCGATCCCAACCAAGTTTTTTTATACAACCTCAATGGTGATTTGAAATCTGGGTTGGCCAATGGCGATGCGGCAATCGGTGTGAATGCCACATTCGATAGCCACAACCCTGGCACCACTTTTTCAATCAACGCAGACAAAGTGGTGGACACCACCGGCCAAACCACAGCTGAGCAAAAAGCCACGCTGTACAAATCGTCCGATGTGAATGGATCTGTCAGAAACGACACCTTGGAGGGCACGGATGGCGATGACTTCATCACCGGCCAAGGAGGCAACGATAAGCTTACAGGTGGAGCGGGTCGAGATGTGTTTGCTTGGCTCAAAGGCAATACGGGCACTGACACGGTCACGGACTTCAAAGCGTCAGAGCACGACAGCATCAACCTGTCTGGGTTGCTGCAAAATGCAGCACTTAACACTAACAGTTCGGCTGACGATCTCGGCAAATACATGCAATTGACGCAAAGTGACAACAATGCCGTACTGAAGATTGATGCAAAAGGTGATGCTAATTTTCAGGAAAGCAACACCATCCTCAAAACCATCACCTTCACCGATGGTTATCAGCATGGCTTGAACGACACTCTGCAAAAGTTAATTACACAAAAAGTGATTGTGCTCGGTTAAGTCAAATTCAATCTATCAAAAACTTGAGGCCGTTAAACGCATGAACTGCATCTAACGGCCTCATCGTTTGCGCAGCAGAGTCAAATCACCACATCATGCTTGATTTGCGTGCTGGTGGTCAGCAACACATCTGCCACAGCATGTTGTTGACCTGCGGTGTCAGTCCAGTGTGATACCAAGCTGAGTGGGTTACCGTTGTCTATCAGTTGACTGGCCGTAGCACCCAGTTGGATATTTTGGATGCCCAACGCATTCAAAGTGTGCAGCTCATTGGTTGTGCTGACACCATCGTGGTTGGCATCCACCCACACCTTGAGGTTGGCAAACACGGCATCGTTGGCATCCATCACACCGTCTTGGTTGTCGTCGTATTGAGCCAACGCTTCAAAACCATCACGGGCTTTGCTGCCGTTGGGCAACAGGGTGCCATTGCCAAATAACTCTCGGCCACCGTTGATGATGCCGTCGTGGTTGACATCGAGTACCAAGAAACCATCTTTGCCATCGCTCCACGCGGTTTGTACCGTCTGGCCGTTGCCCTCGATGTCAAACGCCACGCCTTGATCGACAGAAGTCGTGTGCACACCGTCACCATTGAGATCGAGAATCAGAGGGGTGGTGCGTTGGTTGTCGAGGATGATGGTTTTTTGTGTCACCAAAGCTGACAGCCCCGCGCTGAGTCCATTGGTCCAACCATCGGTCAGGGTGATGGTTTTGGTGGGTGTTGCAAAGTTAGATGCGCCTGTTACATCCACTCTCAAGACAGCGTTGTTGCCGCTTTGATTCAGTTGCAAATAAGTGGCCAAAGTGTCGGCTAAGGTGTTGGGCCCCAGCGAAGTGCCTGTCAGCAACCCTGACAGGTTGATCATGTCTCCCTCAGCGGTTTTGAAGTCTGTCACCACATCGCTACCGGTGTCGCCTTTGAGCCAAGCAAAGGTGTCGCCGCCCGCACCACCTGTGAGGGTGTCATTACCGCCCAAGCCTGCCAGAAAATTATTGCTTGAGTCACCCGTCAAGGTGTCGTTGCCCTCGGTGCCAGACATGGGCGACGACATTGCTGACAACGTGATGGTTTGCGTGCTGCCAGCTGTTCTGCTGTTGGTGTCGATCACGACATTGCTATTGATCGACATCGTGGTGCCATTGGTATAAGTGGCTGCCCCTGCGTTCATGCTGGCAGTCGTACCCCAAGTCGTGCCGCTGGCGAGTGTGCCATCAAATGTGTAATAGGCTTTGAGATTTGTATCGTTGGGGTTAATCGCCCCTTGCATATCGGCACGAATTTCTTCAGCGGTGCGCAATTTGTCATAAATGCGTACATCGTTGACCAGGCCTTTCACATACCCATCGTTGTAACTGCTTTTGCCCACCCAAACATTGTTCCATGTCATGTCGTTCATGACAGTGCCCCAGTTGTCCCAAATATTGTTGTTACTTAAAAGCTTATCCAGTATCACACCATTTTTGTAAAGTGTGACTTCGCCGCTATCACTCACTGTTGCGGCCACATGCATCCAACTGCCAGCAGTGATGCTACCTACGACACTGACATAATCGCCGTAATAAGCTGTTCCACCACCTTCATCGCTGTATCCCAACACAAGTGCGCCACTTGGGGTGTACAAAAATCGAAGTGCTTTCATGGCAAAGCCATTGCTCAGGTCAATAATCCGCGGATAGACCGCACCAACAGGCATCTCACTGATATATATCCAAGCTTCTAGCGTGATGTCGAGAGAGATGTGCACCTGCCCAAGTACCGCATATTGCGAACTACCATCCAACGCGAGGGCTTTGCTAAAAGGTGAGAAGGTATATGTGCTGGTATTGCCACGCTTGACCCAATAGCTGCTGGCGTATTCAACAGTATCAACCGTGATGGCGTCAATCGGAGTGATGGTGGCATTGCCAATCACCGCAGTACCGCTGAAAGTCCAGTTGCTGGTGTTGGTGATGCCGCTTGTCTGAACCCGCTCAGCAAATTGAATGATGAACTCATCGCCCTTGATGAAGTCGCTGTTGGCATCTAACGCCACCGGCGTGGCATTGATGGTGGGTGTACGAGTGTCAACCACAACCGATGCCACAGTAGGTAAGCTTTGGTTACCCGCGGCGTCAGTGGTGGTGATGGTGAAGGTGCGCGCACCATCGGTGGCAGCTACAGCGCTGTTGTAGTAAGCCAGTAGATTGATAAATGTGCTGACGCTGCCATTTGGAATGGTAGTGCCGCTGGTGAATGTGTAGGTGCCACCGGCATAAACCCAATTCCAAGTTCCTAAGTTATAAATGCTGATTGACCCTGAGGGTGTGCTGCCCGTCAGTGCTAATTCGGAGAATGAGCTGCTCCCGCTGATGTTGGTCGTTCTGAAGACGAGCTTTTCGTTACTGCCATCATGCAAGCCCCCAACTTTAATTTTGATGTTGACGATCGCATTGGCATCCTGTGAGATGTTTGTGGTGGAAATATAAGAGGGTGCATCCAGTGAGAGAAACATCGAAGCATCTGTAACAGCTACCACACCAGGGTTACCGTAAGTAGTAATCGTACCCGTGCTAGGAGTCGTAGCGCCCGGAGTCACGCTGTAGTATTTGTTGTCGCCTAAACTGGCGTAATACGCATAGGGTGTGTTTTCAGGAAAACCCACCACATTGCTGGCGTTGTATTTCCCGGTGGCGCCAGATGCAAGTTGGCCAACAGAGACATCAAAAATTTCGCCATTGAAATAATTGTTATAGTAACTTTTCCCAACGAAATTGTTGGTTGATGTGAATGTGGTGGTTAGATTGACTGGAGATACAGTTCTCACTACAGTGCCATTAACGATCATCTGCACAGATCCGTTGTTATAGCCTGTGACGACCACTGAATACCATTGGTTAGTATTTAACGCACTTCCTACAGCTTCCACCACGGTAGTGGCGTCATTGTTTGAACTGATTTTAAAAACCAATAGGTTGTTGGCCGAAAATCCAAGCATCATGCGATCGCTGTTTGAAGTGGTCGACAAATCGATGATGCTCGCGCCGGACGCTTGTGTGCTACTGAGTTTGAAGCGTGCTCTTAAAACGAAACTCGCTTCGTTGACTGTGATGCTGTTGCCGATAGAAACATATTGGCTTTGAGCGATATTGAGTGATAAGCTTTTAGGAGGCGTCGACACATAGCCGTTTTTTCCTGGGGCAAAAAGATTGAGGTCAATCGTAGGCGCAGTGTTGTCATAGAGGTATGTCAAAAGACTCACTTTGCTGGAGTTGCCTGCGCTGTCTATTTGCTTGACATTGACGGTGTGCCACCCCGGTGTTCTCACCGGTGTGTAGACGGTGCTGTAAGCGTTGGCGCTGTCAACACTGTAATAAATCGTACCATCGGCCAGTAAATTGCCGCCAACCGTCAAGCTGTCGCTGTTGGTGATTTTGTCTGTGGGGCTATAGCCTGAATCATTGGTCAAGCCAATAGTGAGTTCTGCGCCATAGGTGTCAATGAGTTTTTGCAACTCACTCAGCGTGTCAAGATCGGTGCCAAACTCTCTGCTGGCAATGCTGTTGTTGATGCCATCGACATTGGCGCTGGTCACGCCGGTTAACCCGATCAAACTGAAATCGGTATCTAACAAAGAAGCTGCCACATCCGAAGTGATGGCCGTTTGAATACTGTTGGTGATGTTCGCCAGCGCATTGATTTCGCTGACGGTGTCAACACCAGTTCTGGCTTGCTTGTCCAAAATGTTGTTGATCAAGTTCAAGTTTGCGCTGAGTGTGCTGATGTTGCCAGTGTTAACCCCCAGCTTGGTCAATTGCGCTGCTGTGACTGTGGTACCAGCACTCACGCCCCCATCGGCCAAGGCCAGCACCAAGTTGTATGCGTCCACAATGCTTTGAATATCAGCGGTGGTGCTGACCGCAGCGCTGTCCACGGCTGTTGTGGTGAGCGTGTCATTGATCGACGCCAAGTTGTTGGCATCTACACCGGTCACTTCTGCATTGGCGTATTCAACCAAGGTGGGGGCAGTGCCTGAATTGTTGGCCGCGTACAGACTGATGATTTGCATAGCCGCAGTTTTGGCGGCGGCAATGCCGCTGTTCACAATCAGTTGCAAACCCACCAAAGTGTCTACGCTGCTGCCTGAATCGTCTTCACTTGCAATGGCTTGCAACACAAACGACAAATTGTTGCTGGTCACACCCGTGATGCCCATGCTCGTGAATTTGCTCAATGTCAAACCTGCCGTGCTGCCATTGGCAGCCAGCATGACATTGCTGACCATGTCAGCCAAAGCTTGAACTTCGGCCACGGTGTCCACCGCTGTGAAAGCTTTTTTGTCAATGATGTCACTCAACAGTGACGCCTTGCTACCGGCACTGACCGAGCTTGCACCAGCAGTTACGGTAGAGATGCCTTGCACACCGATCAAGCTGTATTGCAACGCGCTTGCAGGTGTGCCCGCATTTGAACCGCCATCTGCCAATGCCAACACGGTGATGTAAGCGTTCACCAGATCTTGCACCTCAGCCGTTGTGTCTGTTTGCGTGGCAGTGACATCGGTGGTGTTAAGTGCACTGTTGATGGCGCTGAGGTTGTTGGTTGTCACACCCACCACGCCTGCCTTGTTAAATACCGCTACCGTGGTGGTGTTGGCATCGGCACTGTTGGCTTGCGCTGCACCGCTGATGGTGGTCAGCGCTCTGGCATTGGTGTCTACCACCACGGTGTTGGTGCCGTCTGCAATGGCCACTGTTGCTAAGTTGGCGTTGTTACTCACGGCATCTTGAATGGTGCCACCGTTAAGTGCTACAGCATCAACAGCGGCCGTGAGGCCTTGGCTCAAATCGTTGTCACCCAACACCACGGTGTAGTAGAACACCAAGGTGTTGGTGCCACTGCCGTTCATATAAGTGGCGTTCTTTGTCACCCCACCGATGTTCAAACTGAAGGTGGGTGAACCAGTTACCAACACCACTTCACTGAAGGTGAGTGTGACTTTGACTTTGTCACCCACGCCCAAGTCGGTGTTCTTTGCAGCAAGGCTGCTGTCCACGCCGCTGATGGCCACGGCACTGATGGTGGGCAAGGTGGTGTCAATGGTCCAAGTTGGTCCAAGTGCTGCGCCGCCTGCGTTGCCATTGGCATCTGTATAGGTGCCGCTCGCTACCGCAATGGGCGTGTAGCTGCCAGACACATTGGCATTGGGCACAAAGGTGGCGGTGTAGACCTTGGGGTCGTTGGTGACCGTGAAGTTGTTCAAACTGCCGTTGCTGAGCGTGACATCAATTGGCGTAAAACCAGTGGGTGCTTCGCTGAAAGTGAATGTGACAAGCGCCGTGTCGCCACTCTTGAGCGTACTCGGTGCATTGCTGGTGATAAGCAATGTGGGCGCAATGGTGTCCACCAAACCGATCGATGTACTGACCGTGCTTTGTGTGGGTGTGCCATGGATGCTGCCATTGAGTTGCACCGACACGGTATAGCGCTCGCCAGAAACCAACTGCGATGTCCACGAAGTGTCGTTCACCAAAGTCCACACATAAGTGCTGGGGTCAACGATTGGCAAGTTGCTGGTCAACACCACGGTGGCACTGTTTCCGATGGGCGTGAAGGTGATCCGTCCAATCGTCAAATTGCTGACGGCCGTGATGTCAGGGCTGCTGACAGTGCCCGTCAGGTTCATGCTGGCCAACTCACTGCCGTTGATGCCATTGCTACTGTCCACACTCGGTGGCGCCAAATTCAAATCGGTGGCAGGGTCAACCGGGCGGAAGGTCCAACTGGTGATGTTGCTGATACCCGTAAAACTGGTGGCAATCGATCTGAAAGCATCGTTGTCAATCAAGGCATGGTAGTTGTTGCCAACCACAAAGTCAGCACTTGGATTGATGGTGACTGTTTCGTTCAGGATAGTGACTTTGGTCGAGTCATTGACTGCAATGGTTTCAAACACCGCGTTGGCCGTTTCATCCCAAATCACAATCGACTTGTTGGCTTGCGCATACACATTTTCGCTGAATTGCAATCGCAAATTGCTGACCGCTGCAATGGAGCCAGCGGTTTTGTTGGTGATGATCAACCCAGAAGTGCTGACCGCCACATTCTGTGTCACATATGACACCTGATTGCCCGCTGCATCATTGAGTGCAACACCCACCGTGTGTGTGCCTGCACTCAAGGTGTTGGCCGTGTTGTTGTATTGCCAAGTGCCTGCATTGACAACGGTATAAGCCACATTGCCATCGATATTGATCATCACATGGGTGCCATCTGGGGCAGTGCTGGTGCCGCTGAATATCACTTGCCCGTTGTTGGTCACAAAGTCGGTGCTGCTGTTGCCTGTGTCTGGGCTGATGGCGCCGATGGTAATCACCTTGTTCTGAAGTGCAGTGTCAACGGTGCCGTTGGGCAAGTTCACCTCGGAATTGTCAACAACCAAAGTGCGGGTGGTGGCGGTTTTGAGCACCGTGGTGTCGTCGTTTGTGTCAACCAAATAAGTGTTGACTGTGTAGGTGCCATTCAGCAACGCTGTATAACGCGGTGCTTCCCACGCGCCTGCGCTGACAGTGGCTAACAATTCAATCGGAGCGCCACTGGTGGGCGTGATCACTAGCTTGATGCGACTGCCGTCTTCTGTGTTGGATGTGCCGTAAAAGGTCAAGGTGGCATCGCTGGTGATGAAGTCTGAGTTGCTAAACCCAGTGTCGGTGCTGATGCTGTTAAGGCTCAATTGACTGGCACCGTAGACCAACGCTTGCAATTCAGCCACACTGTCGCTGCCGGTAGCACCGCTGTTGGTAATGGCCGTCAACACGCTGGTCAAATTGTTGGCGGTCACACCATTCACACCGATTTGCGTGAAGTCACTGGCTTGCAAACTGTGCGAGGGTGTCACACCTGTGGCAGTGTCTTGAATGGCGTTGGTGATGTTGATGAGCGCATTGATTTTGCTGACCGTGTTCACCGCACTAGCAGCTTGTCGGTCAAGCACACTGTTGACCAATGCCAAATAACTGCTAGTGGTGGCAGCCGAGCCTGTCGTTGCACCCAACAAGTTAAGTTGTGCCGCACTGACAGTTGTGCCCTGATTGGCCGCGCCATCGGCCAACGCAAACACGGCTTGATAAGCCTCGACCAAAGCCTTCACTTCCACACTGGTGTCCACATGCGTGCCTTGCACATTGGGTGTGGCCAATGCGCTGTTGATCGCACTCAACTGGTTGGCAGCAACCGTGGCACCCACATTTGCATAATCGTTCACTGTCGGCAAGGTGCCCGAGTTTTGTTGCGCATAGGTGCTGATGATATTCAGAGCGGTGCTGCTGGTGTTCAATGCAGCATCAATCACAGCTTGCAAATCTGCCAAGGTGCTGACTGCTGTGCCGTTATCTGCTGTGTTGGCAATGGCTTGCAACGCAACGGGCAGGTTGCCAGCATTCACACCACTGATGCCCAACAAAGCCAACTGTGCAACAGAGGGGCCAGCATTGCCTGCAGCGCACGCCATGACAGCTGAAACCGCATCAGCCAAATTTTGCAACTCTACAACGGTGTCGATGTCCGAATTGTTTTTTAGATCAATCACATCGCCCAGCAAGCTGGTGTTGGCATTCGTATTGGCGTTGGTCACACCGACCAGGCTGTAGGTCAACGCACTGGGGTTGCTGTTGTTGGCAGTGTTGTCCACGCCATCAGCCATCCCAAACAAAGCGTTATAGGCATTCACCAGCGCTTGCAATTTGACTGTGCTGTTCACGCTGGTACCGACGACCGAGGCGCTAGCCAACGCTGAATTGATAGACGCCACACGCGTGCTGTCCACACCTGTCACACCCGCTGCCAAATAGTCGTTGAGGGTGGGTGCGGTACCGATGTTGGCATCGGCATAGGTTTCAATCACACTGCGCGCACTGACCGCGCTTGTGCTCGTGGTGGTGACCAATGCTTGCAATTCAGCCAAGGTGTCCACGCCGCTGCCATCGTTGGCTGTGTTGGCAATGGCTTGCAACACAGCAGGCATGTTGTCAGCGCTCAGTCCTGTGATGCCCAAGGCCGTCAATTGCGCTTGCGACAAAGCGGTGGCCACACCACTGGCGTGTTGCATCACGAACGAGGCGGTGGTTGCTAATTTTTGAATGGGATCGATGGTGTTGACATCGGCATTGGTTTTGATGTCAATCGCATCGCCCAACAAACTGGCTTTGGCTGCGCTGTCAATGCCGGTGATACCGATATAGCCATACTGCGCTTGTGTTGGGTTCACGCTGGCTGCGTCATCCACGCCATTCGCTGCATTCAAGATGGCGATGTATGCGTCCACCAATTGTTGTAGTTTGACTGTGGTGTCAATGCTGCTGCTCAGAACTGCTGCAGTGGCCAGCGCATCGTTCATGCTTGCGAGGTTGTTGTTATCAACGCCCGTGGCACCAGCGTTAGCGTAGTCTGCCAACACAGGCGTAGGACCAATTGGTAAGTCGGGAAGTGGCAATGCGTTGCGATCTGCAAACACACCCAGCGTGAACAATGCAGGCTCGCTGCTGCCCAATGAGGGATTGATCAGCGCTTGTATTTTCTCCACGCTGTCCACATCAGACCCACTGTCGCTGGTGTTGTTGATGAGGTCCACCACATAAGCCAAATTGCTTGCATCAACCCCAGTCACACCTAAATTTTGCAAATCAGTGACAGTCAAATTCGTGTCGCCAGCCGCTGCCGCGATGACGGCAGCACTTGCATCAGCCAATGTTTGGACTTCTGTGACTGTGTCAATATTGGCTAATATTTTTTCATCGATTGCGCTGCTGAGTAAATTGCCTTTTACATTGCTGTTCACACCCGTCACGCCAATGGTGCTGTAAGCCGTTCTGTTGGGATAGGCAATGCTGCTGGTGTTGCCAATGCCATCGGCCAAAGCGAACAAACCGTTGTAAGCATTCACAAAATTTTGCGCTTTGGCAGTAGTGTCAACTTGCGAGCCAATCACCGGCAGACTTGCCAAGGCGTTGTTGAATGCAGCCAGGTGCGTGCTGTCAACGCCTTGCACGCCAGCGTCAGCGTAATCACTCAGTGAGGGGGCTGTGCCACTGTTCGCGTCGGCATAGGTTGCAATCACGCTACGCGCGGTAGCGGCGTTGGTGCTGGTGGCACTCACCAAGGTTTGCAGCTCTGACAAGGTGTCCACATCCGTGCCATCGTCGGCAGTATTGGCAATGGCCAATAAAACGGAGGGCAAGTTATCTGCGGTGAGACCTGTCACGCCCAAACCCGTTAACTGCGCCTGCGTGAGCCCAATCATGCCGTTGGCCTGGTTCATCACTGCAACAGCGCTATTCACCAGTGCTTGTATTTTATGGATCTCATCGACCTCTGCATTGACTTTGAGATCAATCGCATCGCCCAACAAACTGGTTTTGGCCGCACTGTCAACGCTGTTGACGCCGATGCTTCTATAGTGCGCTTGCAAAGGATTGACCGATGCCAAATCATCCACACCATCAGCAGCATTGAAGATCGCTAGATAAGCATCGACCAGTAGTTGAATGGCCGCCGTGGTTGCCACACTTGTGTTTGTGATGGCGGCTGTTGCCAACGCATCATTGATGGCATCCACATTGCCCAATGTGACACCGGTCACACCCGCTTGGGCGTAGTCACTCACCGTGGGCGGTATTCCCTCTGTAGCAGCTGGTGCAGGCGCTGTGTTTTGCAGCGCATAAGTTTGAATGACATTGATCGCTTGTGAGCTTGTAGTCAACGCATTGGTAACCACCGCTTGCAACTCAGCGAGCGTGTCTACTGCAGTGCCATCATCAAGTGTGCCAGCCAGTGCTTGTTGCACCTTGTTCAAATTTCCAGCGTTAACCCCAGTGATACCCAGTGCTGTCCATTGCGCCAATGTCGGCGCTGTACCGCCTGCTGCACCTGTCATGACCGCTGCAACAGCGTCAGCCAAATATTGCAATTCGGCAACCGTGTCGATGTCTGCTTTGTATTTCAGATCAATCACATCGCCCAGCAAGCTGGTCCTGACACCGCTGTTCACACCCGTCACGCCAATCAAACCGTATTGAGCTTGCGTTGGGTTTTGATTGTTGTTCACATTGTCAAACCCATCCGCTGCGGTGAGCATCGCGTTGTATGCATCTACCACGGCTTGCAACTCAGCTGTGGTATCCACGCTGGTGCCTACTACTGGCACACTGGCCAAGGCATTGTTCACTGCAGCTAAGTTGCTGCTGTTGACGCCGTTCACACCAGCTGCTGTGTAATCACTCTCGCTAGGTTCGCTGCCACTGTTGACATCTGCGTAGGTGGTGATCACGCTGCGGGCAGTCACAAAATTGTTACTGGTTGTGGTCACCAATGCCTGCAATTTTGCTAGGGTGTCAACGCCCGTGCCGTTATCTGCTGTATTGGCAATGGCCAGTAGCATGGCAGGCCAGTTGTCAGCCGTGATGTCTGTGATGCCCAGATCAATGCTGAGCTGTGATTCTGTCAAACCCGACACACCTGCAGCAGCGTTGACCACCGCAGAGGCCGCGTCTGCCAATGTTTGAATTTCGCCGGTCAGGTCAACATCTGTACTGCCAAGCGCGTCCAGTTTATTGCCCAGCAATTTTGCCTTCGTTGCACTGTCCACGCCTGTGATGCCAATCAAACCATATTGACCTTGCTGTGGCAGTGAAGCGCTGTTGGTGGCGTTGTTCGCCTGACCATCTGCCGCATTGAAAACTGCAAGATATGCATTCACCAAAGCTTGTATTTTGCTCACGCTGTTGACCTGCACATCCGTTACCGTGCTGGTGGCTAGGGCGTCATTGATGGATCCAAAGTTTTGCGCATTGACTCCCGTGACGCCCGCATTGGCATAGTCATTGACAGTAGGAGCTGTGCCTGAAGGTGCAGTAGGGCGCGGACTGGTGTTGGCGAGTGCAAAGGCTTGAATGGCATTCACCACAGCTAGCGCGGCTGCTTGGCCAGTGCTCACCACATTTTGTAACTCCGACAAAGTGTCCACGCCAGTGCCGTCGTTGGCCGTGTTGGCAATGGCTCGCAACACGGCTGGCATATTGCTGGCTTCAATGCCTGTGATGCCCAAGCGAGTGAGATCATCCAAACTCGGCCCTGTGTTGCCTGCAGCCCCTTGCATCACCGCATTGACTGCATCGGCTAGAGCTTGTATTTTCGGTGCTGTTTGTATAGCGGCTTGATTTTTGGTGTCAATTACATCCCCTAACAAACTTGTTTTGCTTGTACTGTCTACACTTGTGATACCAAGCAATGCATACAAACTACCAACCGGGTTGTTGCCATTGGGTGTGTCATCCGTGCCGTTGGCTAAATCAAATAAAGTTTGGTAAGCGTCGACAATGGCTTGTATATCCACGACTGTGCTTACTTCTTGGGCTGTGACTGCCGCAGTAGCTAGTGCTGTGTTGATGCTCGCAACATTGTTTGCATTCACACCTGTCACGCCAACATCCACATAGTGTTGAAAGGTAGGTGTCGTATTGCTGGCGTCGTTGGCGTAGGCTTGAATCAGGTGAAGACTCAACTCTGCGTTGTAGCTATCCACCAAACTTTGTATCAGCGCAGGTGTGCTGACACTTTGTGCATTGATGTTCAAAGTAGCCAATGCGCTGTTGATGGTGCTCAAATTATTCAAACTCACACCATGAATACCGAGTACTTCAAAGTCGGCCACCGTGGGGGCTGGTGTGTTCGTGTCATTCACATTTGACTGTGCAAAGGCGCTAACGGTTGTGAGCAATTGCACTTGCGCCTGATTGACTTGATAGGGGTTGTAGCTTCCAGAGTCAGCACCGTCGACACCTATTAGCCGTGCATCGAATGTTTTTGTACCAATGCCACTTTCAGCCAATTGCAACACTGTGAACTCAACATTAGCAAAACCTCGTCCAATATCGTTCCCCGTGAGCGTGTAGGTCACTGTTTGTGCAACGCCACCACTGGATGCTGGCAAATTCACAGTCAGTTGGTCGCCCACCAAAGCTTCAGCGGATAACGCAACAGGTAATTGAAGCGCTGTGCTGTTTGCTTTGAGCAGCACTTGTCCATCTGCCAACTCCTTTTGTGCATTTGCAGATGGGTTGGCAGTTTGGTCGCCGCGTAAGCTGGCACCTGTTTCTTCGTCTGCCTTGAGCTGATTCATGGACACAGGTACGCGCAAAGTACGAAGATTGGCGATGGGGAGTGCCAGTTCTGCAAGCGGTGCTTGCGTACCTTGTTCAAAGGTTTGTGCGCCTTGCAAGAGCATCTCTGAGATCAATGTTTGAACATTGGCACCATTTGCAGCCAGAATCTTCACATATTCATTGACTGTCGCAGTCGTACTTCCAGTGATGGCATCGTTACTAGACAGTTTGGCAAGCAGTTGACCGTATAGCTCAGCATCTGAGAGCCCATCCAGTTCGTTGTATTGCGCATTTTGTACACCGCTTGAGTTGATGATGGTCACAAACGTATCAAGAATATTTTTACCATTCAACAGCCGTTGACCCACCACTTGGTTGTTGTCATTGACCGTTGAGCTGCTCAGAGGTTGCGCTGAACTTAGTGGGAGCGTCAAACCATTTTGAATTGCTAGCTTTACGGCAATTTCAGTCACTGGTGTGATAGACACAATGGTGCTTGTGTCTCCTGCAGTGATCACGATGAAAGCCCGCAAACTGTTCGTCAACGACAAGCCCTGTCCGGTGTGCTCATCGATATAGTCGACGCCAGCTGCATTGCTGTCTGACATTTCAATCAGGATGGGGCCGCTGTAGTTTTTTGGTAAAGACAATGTGCATGTGCCATCCGTCATGACCTCGGAGGTAATCAGTGCACCATCGCTACCATACACCTTGATGAGTTGCTGATTCACCATCGGGCCTGCCGCGGCCTTGATGACGAGTTCTTTTCCTTGCATGAAAGCGCCTACCGATTGATTTGCGCCACTACCACCACCACTGCCGCCGCCACCACCACCTCCTCCTCCTGCTAGTGCTAGTGCTAAAGCGAAAGCAGCGCCCATTGCTTTGTTGCCAGACGAAAGTTCAGAAGCTTCACCTTTATCGTGTAGCGATGTGTTGGTACTGGTTGTGGGTACTGCGTCGGTCTTGAATGAGTCACTCGCAGATTTGTGCAATTCGGTATCGAATGTTTCAGCGACTTGCGAACTCTCTAGCAGTGCACGCCCATTGACTTCATGGTCATCAACAAATAAAAAGCTGATGGCCTCATCCAATTCAGCCAGCAATGCACCTTCATGAACGACTTGTTTATGGCCCGATTTCAGGGTGAAGACAAAGTTGTGTTTTTCTATCTCTAATCGCACCACATCGGCATACTTCACATTTATAAGAAAGCGCTTTGGTAATTTGCGATCAATGGATGTAGTTGTGGTGTTTGTTGGAGTCGCCATGTAAGCTGCCTGATTTCAATGTCAAATCGCAAAAGGCGCGACTGTTGATTTTGTTAAAAATACAGATATTTCTACTAAATTAACAATTATTTAGAAGAGTTGATTCATTAAATAGCTATTAACTGCTAACTGCGGAATTTAGGACCGGCATATTTGGCGAATCAGCCTCGGCGTTCAATGAATTTCCTCTTTTTTTCGACGGGCAACTAATGCCAGTGTTAGTCGCTATGTCGATGGGTGTCACTTAAAAATATTGAAACTAATATCTTTACATTCATCAACTTACATCTAGATGAATAAATAGATACTAAATAATTCGTGCAATTGTGATAGCCGAATTCGCACGGAGTAGTTGATGCAAATCCTAGTTTTGGTTTTAGAGCTTAGAAAGTTTCGTTCATGAGTGCCACCCAAAATGTGCCGTCTGTTTGGCCTGGCTATGTCGCTGCTATCGCCAGTTTGGTGTTGAGTCTGCTGTTGTTGCTGGCCATCTTGGTGTTTGCATTGACCCAAGTTGGCAATTTGGTTTCTGCTTACATGCAAGAGTTGCTCCGCACAAGTTTGCAAACAGAGCAATCGCCCCCCAAGCCTGTGGTCAAGCGATTGAGTCTGACCAATCCACAGTCTCCGCTACCCACCGATGTGCCATCTGAAGCCGTCGCACCTGGCACACCTATGCGGCAGCTTCGTTTGATTTTTGCGGCTGATGTGGCCGACATTCCAGCGGGACAAGTGGCCGAACTGGTGGCCTCTATCAAACAAATGCAAGCACCGACTGATACAGATTGGTCGATCTGGAGCAATGTGTTGTCTTCTGATCCTGTCATGGAACGCTCGGCTTACCGCCTCATGCTTATCGTGCGTAAAACTCTCATAGCACAGGGAGTATCAGAAAAACAAATCGATCTAAAACTCAAACCAAAAAAAGCATTGCCTCCCCGTTTCGCACAAGGAGAAATCGTGATACATGTCGCACCCTTGCATTTAAAGGCACCAGAAAAGAGGCAGCCATGAGTCTGAGCCACAGCGCAACTGATGAAATCAATTTTTGGCCTGCCTATGTCGATGCATTGATCAATGTCGTACTCAACTTACTTTTCTTAGTTGGCGTGTTCACCATTGGCTTGGTTTCATTGAATGAACAAGCACTGTTCGCAGAACAAGAGTCAAACAAGCGAAAACTTGCAGCTTTAGAGTCAGCACGCTCAGTGCAAGAGAGAAGACAAATTGCGGACGACATATTGCGGTCGCTACCACCTCCGCCAACGGTCCTCAACAAAATTGAGCAACCACAAATTCATGAAATATTTTTCAAATCAGAGCCAAGGCTTAATGTGGTTGCCGAAGCTGCACAAACAAAACAAAACACAAGCACAGCCATCGCCACATTCGATCAATTCAAAAGCGAGTTGGCCAAAGATGGCGAGTTGTCGCAAATCACTTTTGAACCCAGCCAATACAACCAGCCCGCCGATTGGGCTTGGGTTGAAGAAGTGCGAGCGCGCGCGGGTCAAAAAAATTGGTTCCTGTATGTCGTTGCAGATCCTACGAATCAACGCCTCAGCAGAGAAGCTTATGCGCGACTGGTGTTTGTCCGCTCCGCACTTTTGCGAGCTGGGGCATTGCCTGAACAAATTCAAATGAAAGTTACCCCCGCTGCAGAAGTTTCAGCTTTGCCACTTGGCATTGAGCGAATCGTCTGGGTGATCGAACGCTCGCGCTAATTGCTCCCCCTATTTTGAAAGGCTCTTACCTATGTCCAAACCACTATCTATCCCAATACTCAAGCAAGAAGTTGTCCATCACCCATTCAAGCATGAGCGCCAATTAAAAGTGTTGGGTCATTGGGTTGGTGCATTACTCCCAACAGTCGTGGTGATTGCCAGTGCGCTACTATTTTTTCGTACGGCTGTGTTGTCGTCCATCGCTTCAACACCACATCCTGAATTGGTCTACGCCATCCTAGGAACATTTTTACTGGGTTGTGTCTTAACTTGCTTCACTTTGTACCGCTACACCATAGAAGGCAATTTGATTCACCAGTGGTCACATTTGAAAAGCAACCAAAGAGGCCACTTACTCGATTCTTTAGAGTGGAACTCTTATCTAGAGCCTTTGTTTGAAATCATGCTTGGACAAAGGAGGCTAAGCGCGGGCAGTCGACAGGCTGTGGTGGAGCAAGAAATCGTGGCGGTCAATGACAGATTCAATGACCGATTGTCCTTGCCCAACTATTTGGCCGGCGCCTTGATCGGTTTGGGCTTGGTCGGAACTTTTGTGGGTTTGTTAGGAACGCTAGAAGACTTGGGCAATCTTTTTGGTGCCTTGGTGCAGACTGGCTCTGCCAACGCCAATCCGGTCGATGTTTTTTCCGACATGGTGCGTCGCTTACAAGATCCAATGCGTGGCATGGGTACCGCCTTCGTGGCTTCGCTCTATGGTTTGCTGGGCTCGCTGATTTTGGGCCTACAGATATTAGCAGTGAGCAAAATTGGTCGGGGTTTGATTCATCAGCTGCATGTTCTGGTACGCCGGACAGACATGCCTGGTACGGATGTGTCGCTGCCAATAGATAGAGATGTTTTGCGTGCCAAAGAGACGGTCATGACGCATACAGACAACAAGCAAGTTCAGTTGTTATCAGAACTAGGTGTCTCTTGGCGTAGCCATCAGGATCAACAACAAAAACAAACCGATGCGTTGCACCGTGAATTCATTGCGTTTGGCAAAGGCAGTCAAATTGTGACTGAGAAAATCTTAGACCATTTGACAGTTACATCCAGCGCTTCTTTGGAAGAACAAACAAAAAGATGGCAAGAGATGAGTGAAATGTTTCGCACACATCTTGAGCAAAGCCACAACGAAACACAGCTATTACGCCGTGAAATTTTCAATGTTATTCAAACTTGCCAATCTATTGCCATAGCACTTCGTACCAGTATGAGTGCAGAAGAAAAATTTAGGCAAACCGTTCCCAAAACTACCTATTGGCAAGATGCCTGGAACAAAGTGCAAACCTACTTGCATAAGTCCAACACAGAACAAACCATGGCGGAGCTGTCACGCATCTCCACACAGCAAATCCAATTGATGGCTGAAATTTCAACCACTTTGAAGGCAATGCATACCGAACGTGTGCGTAATTGATTATCTGATTAACTGAAAGTGAATGATGGCCACCACTCGTCCTATACCCTCAAGTAAAGCTGAAACCAAAGCGACAAGCGAGTCGGTTGATTCCGCTCGCAATGCAAATGCATCTGTCAAATCAACGCAACAACCACCTGCAAAGGTTGGGGCAAAGTCAGTCAACTTAGATGTGTTGCGAAAGGACATTGCAAAAGTGGAGGTCGCAGACACAGACTTTGTGCTTACCACCAACTCCGGACGCAAAATTTTGATCCGTGATGGCGCATTCAATGCAGTCACGGATGAAGAATTTTCAGTCGTTTTTTCAGACGAAGAATCTGTACCAGCCAAAGTGCTGTTCAACGAATCGCAAAACACCGCTATTGATAATGCACCTCTCAATTGGAGCGACGGATCAACTGAAGCAGCGGCGCTGGTAGTGCCTGCAGTTGCTTCGGCAAGCGGTATTTCATACTCAACATTGGGCATAGCTGCAGCAGTTGCGGCTGCAGCAGGTGGGGGTGGTGGTGGCGGAGGTAGCCCTACGCCTAGCCCAGCGCCAAACCCACCCCAACCGGATGACACAGCCGATGCAAGAAAAGCTTTAGACATCATTGTCCAGTACGCTCAAAACAATGGCGGCCAACAACCCAGCGCTGGCACTTACATGTTGGCTGGCGTAAAAACACCATCCAACGCCAAAATCAGCGATCAAGAAGCGGCAGCATTTAACGACGCGTTATTAACACCCTATGTAACAGGCGACAGCGTCAATACCGTTGCAGAACTGCAGTCGCTGGTGGATGCTTATAGAAAAGTGTTTGCGCTGGCAGATAGCTCTCCCAACGATCCCGATAAAGATAAGCATTTAAAGCTGGAAGAGTACCAGCTCATCGGTGTCAACATCGATGGGTTAAGCAACAAAAACAGACAGAATCGCTTGCTCTTGCTCAATGACATCATTGATGGTAAATCATTTGATGATGTCAATACCATTGCTGAAATCAATGAACTGGCTCGTATTGCCAATGCGGTGCAAGATAGGGTGATCGGCATAGAAAGCACCATAACTGCCGCTGACTTCATAAAAATTGGCATCAAAGGCATTGCTACTAGCAATGCCGATGTGCTGATAAAGGCTATTGCTAAGCACGGTGCGCTAGAAACAGATTCGGTAAATGAATTACAAAACCTGTTTTACTCAAACCTAGATCTCACATTCGATAGCATTAGTCCAGATTCAGGTTATCGCAACGATGATTTCATCACCAGCTTCAACGAGTTGACTTTCATCGGTTCAACTAATGCCTTAACTGGCACAAAAGTGCGCCTTACATTGATGCGCGAAAATCAAATCGATATAACTGTTGATGGTGAAATCTTTGATGGGCATTGGAATATAAGGAGTGGTACCACATTAGATGACGGTAAATACACCGTCAAGGCGCAATTGTTAGATGGTCTTACACCGTTTAAAGAGGTGACATTTAACAAGATTGCTGTCACGGTAGATACCAATGACAGAAATAGAAAACCTGATCCCGATCTAGACGGCCAAACCATAGCAATCACAGGCATCAGTGATGACACGGGTTCAGGTGATAAAGATTTCAAAACCACCGATACCACACTCATCTACAGCGGAACCAGTTCAGCTGCTGATGGTACGCTTGTTGCCATCGAGATTGATGGAAAAGTGTCTCCATTGGCTTGGGTAACCGTCAAAAACAAAAATTGGGAATTCAACAATACCGGTATTGAATTAACGCCAGGATCACACACAGTTAAAGCTTACCTGACAGACGCTGCAGGCAATATAGCCGTCGCAAGTGCTACCAAGACAGTCGTGGTGGAAACTGCTGTTTTGAAACTGCTGTCCAAAACGGAAGGTTTTATTGGGAGCTCCTCCGATCTGATACTGCAATTCAGCGAATCGGTCATTGCTGCTTCGACGGCCAAAAAAATCACCATCAAAGACCTCAGTTCTTCTAAAACTTGGACCATCAATTCGAACGATGCTGCGGTCATCATTGATGGTGGCAAGGTCACCATCAAGCCGCCAAATGGTTTTTTTACTAAAGATCAAAATTACAGTGGCACTATAGAAGCCGGTGCTTTTGAAACAAGAGTTGGCGCAAAATTTGAGGGATTACTTAACGGTTGGACATTGAAGCCCGTAGACCCCTCCATGCAAGTCAACTTTGCGGGGGCGGATATTGATCTCTCCAACGGTATCAATCAAAGCGAATTAGCTTCAAACACACTTGTGGTGAAAGGCAAGATATCCAGTAGCAACTTATCAGAACTCTCAGAAACGAAAATCACCAAAATACGATTCTTCAGCGATGCTGATCCACAGGGCACAATTGTATTGACCGAAGGTTTACCTAGTGTGGAAAGCGACTTCAGCTGGACGCTCGACAAATCTGCATGGGCCAGTAAATTGGTCTCAGGCAAAACCTATACTGTCAAAGTTGAGTTACAAACCAAGATTGGTAATTCTGTGGTGTCATCTGAGTTCAGCAGTGCACCTGTGCTTGTGGACTACGAAGGACCTGTACTCACAAATGTGACATGCGATAAACCCTTCATCAAGAAAGGTGACTTAGCAATTTTCACTTTCACTTTCAGTGAAGACCCTCTAAGAACCTTTGACATCAATGACCTGATCGTTGCGGAAGTGAACAATGTAAAAGTAGGGAAATTTTTAAGCTTTGAGGGTACGGGCAACACGCGCAAGGCTCTGTTTTCAGCGACTGATGGGGTGACTTTCGATCCCGCCAAAAGCTTAGTGCCTATGTTGAAAATCAATGCAGGCAGTTTGGCTGACTTTGCTGGTAATTCAGGCACTATCGATCCAAGATTGGTGCTGCCAAACTTAACAATTGATACACAAGGTTCGAAGGTCAAAGACGTAGTCATCACCGGTCTGCTAAAAAGCGGTGCTGAAATAAGCGAAGGCACTTTGGTGGAGGGTGATAAGGTCAAAGTCACCGTCACAATGGATGAAGACACCAAAGTCATTGGTACACCATTTTTCAATTTGAATGTGGGCAATGCCATTCGAGCAGCCACCTATGTGAGTGGCAGTGGCACCAGTACATTGGTATTTGAATACCTCGTGGCTGTGGGTGATGCGGATCAGTCGGGCGGAATCACAGCCGCCGCAAAAAGTCTTCAACTAGGCAATTTCTCGGGCTTGATCACTGACGCCTACGACAACATATCAAACATAGATACCTCAGCCGTATCAGACGGTGCCAACAAGCTGGCAGTTGTGACCACGGGGTCAAACGACGCGTTAACTCGCATACAAAACTTCGCGCAAGCCAACACTGACCCATTGCGTTTAGATCCTAATGTGGCAGTGCCTTTTCCTGATGACTATGCTGCTGCTGGCATCATCGGTGTCACACCTGAAAACTATAAATCCATCAATGACTCGCTGGCAACGGCTGTGATTGACAAGGAGCGAATCAGAGATAGGCAAAAACTACAAGACTTGGTCAGCGCATATGTCAGCATTTTGCGATTGGCGGAACCAAGCAATCTAGACTACATTGAATATCCAAGCTTCTTGCAATATGGATTGATTGGTGTGCAGTTGGTTGACAATGCCAACAAAGCAAGTTTGTTAGGCGATGCGATCGACATCGAAAACAAAAACAATGTAGACAATGTAGACACGGTTGCAGAAATTCAGGAGTTTGCAGCTGCGGTATCGGCTGTGATGAACCAGACGCGCAATATAGCTGGTCTGACGCTAAAGCAATTGACCCAAAAACTCAGCATCGTAAATGTTGACGGCAACAACTTCGCTGCAGTCAAGCGCGCCATAGCCAATGTTCCCAATGGTGAACAAGATGTAAATACTTTGCCAAAGTTACAAGCGTTGGTAACCAAAGCTGCAGAAGATGCTTCTGAAGCTTTGTCGGCATTGCAAAAATTTGCAAACGAAAACACCGAGTCTTGGCCTGTTACAAGTAACACTAATAACTACAAGGGCACTGTGCCTGGGTGGAGTACTTACGCAGCTGTTGGTCTTGACAGTGTGCCTGGCATCACTGATATCAAGATGGCTGAATTGATCAATGATGCTTTGGCTACCCAAAAAGTCACTGGTTCAAGCATTGCTAACTTTGACTCATTGCAGAATTTGGTCTTGGCCTACACCTCAATTGTGAAGATGGCTAATGGAAGTGCGCCAACTACGCCAGCCGATTCGCTTGGTCCCGAGGTCTATAACTTGATTGGTGTGACAGGTTATGAATCGACAACAGCAATAAGTATCACAAAAGCGAGATTACTCTCTGACATCATTGACCGCAAAAATTTTGATGACATCAACACCATCAAAGAAATCCAGGCCTTGGCAGATGCAGCATCTGCTGTCATTGACAATGCTGCAGGTACGGGTAATTTAAGCGACAGAGACCTTGCCAAATTCCAAGCGCAACTCAAACTTTTGGGTTTTGATGTGCCATCTAACAAAATTGCGGATGTGGTGAAAGAAATTTCTGTCACGAACGACAATGGTGACCAAGTTGACTCCTATAAAGAACTGTTCGACCTGATCAATAAAAAATTAGATGCTGTAGACAAAGCCATTGCTCAAATAGCATTATTTGCAGATCAAAACAGCATTTCGAAGCCTACACCGGAAGGTCAATTCAAATACATAGGTGAAGCGCCAAATGTCGACATATACACCAATGTAGGGCTTTCGGGAGCGCCGTTTGAACGGTATGAATTAGAAGCATTCAACGATGCATTGGCCACTAGCGATGTCAAATACACAAGCGTTGACAGCAAAGAAAAAATTCAGGCCCTCGTTGATGCTTACCGAGTTGTTTTAAAAGCTGCCAACGGCGAGTATTCACCCAATCTTGTGCAGTTAACACTGCAACAATTTAAGCTGTTGGGTGTGGCGGGCTTAGACATTACCCAAGAAACGACTGCTGACATCAGCAAACAGGTGATAGATGCGCGCGTAAAACTCTTGAGCGATGTGATTGACCGCAAAAACCAAGTCGATGTGGACACGGTCAACGAAATACAAGCGCTGTCAGACATTGTGGTGCGCGTGACCAATTTAGCCAAGGGCGTTGATGGCCTGACCCGTGATGATTTGGCTAAGCTGGGTATTCAACGCGTGACACCTGACAACACGAATGCTGTTTTGCTGGCCATTCGCAATACCCTAGACAATGGAATCGAAGTCGATACTTATGATGAGTTGCAAAGATTGGTGGTAGATCAAGCTATCAGTAAGTTCAAATCAGCGCTTGAATTGATTCAAGCTTACGCCAAAGCCAAGACAAACCCTACAGATTTAGGGCCCGAACTAGATCAACCCAGTGCTCAGACCTACTTAGACCTTGGTATCACCAATGTAACGCCAAGCAATGTCAAGTCTATGAACAGTGCTTTGGCAACCCGAGGCGTGACTGACAATCAAGTGCTCACAGCAAGCGATGTTCAAAACATAGTTAATGCATACATTCAAATACTTGTGGCGGCAGATGAAAAACCCAATACTGTCACCATCGATCCTAATGACTACGCATTACTGGGTGTTGAGGGTGTGGCGGGCAGTGAGGTCAAGATCAGACTGCTGACCGATGTGATTGACCGGAAAAAACAAGATGATGTCAACACGGCAGATGAATTGCAAGCATTGGCCGATATTGTGTCTTCAGTCATGAATACAGCTGCGAGAGCAGCTACGGGTGGCTTGATCAATGCCAAGCAACTGACTGATTTGGGAGTGCTACGCGTCGATGACAGCAATTTCAACGCAGTACGCGAAGCCATCCAAAACACTGCAGTAGACGGAACAGGTGTAGACACGGTTAAAGAATTACAAGAGTTGGTTGACCGCTTTCTCGATATACGAAAAAATGCTTTCAAAGTCATTGTTGACTTCGCCAACGAGAACACAAAGTCGCAGCTATTGACAGAACTTGTTCCTAACTACAAAGGTACTCCACCACAGGCGACAACATACCTCAGCGCGGGTATAACTGGCACGGTGAGCGAAGATGATGCGAAGTTATTCAATGATGCCTTAGCCACCAATTATGTAACGGGCGAAAAGGTCAATGATCTTGCCAAACTTCAAGCCTTGGTCAATGCTTACCGCAAAGTGATTGCTTTGGCTGACGGACCTACAAACCCGACAACACCAACAACTTCATTGACGGATGACGATGTCAACATACTTGGCGTTGAAACATCTATCACTGGTAAGAATCGGCTGTTACTGCTCAATGACATCATTGATCGACAAAGCCGATCAGGTGTGAACACAATTGCCAAAATCAATCAGCTCGTTGCCATTACAAATGCGATTCAAGATCAAGCAGCGGACTTAAATCCAACCCGAGTTTGGTCGGCCAATGATTTCACTCTGTTGGGTGTCAAAGGTGTTAGTGATAAAAACTTGCTAGCCTTCTTAGAGGCTATCAAAAATTCTGTGATTGAAGACGCTGACAGCGTGCCTGATTTACAAAACTTGTTATACAACAGTTTGAGCGTAGAGTTCACAGTCATCAACCCAGATACTGGCGCCATCGATAACGATTTCATCACCAAAGCGAGATCACTGACTTTCAGTGGTGTAAGCAATGCAGCTGATGACACCCAAATCATACTCACCTTAAAGCCCGAAGATGGCCGGCCTGAAATCAAGATTTACGGCGGGGTAGTCAAGGGCGGGAAATGGTCTGTTGCTGACGGCACACAATTGGATGAGGGTAAATATAAGGTAACTGCGAAACTACAGCTGGCAGACGGAACATCCGTACCTAAAGACTACAGCTCTGAGAAGCCGGTGGTAATAGATTTTTCATCAAACAACGACGGTGATCTAAAAGATCAGACCATTGTGTTTGATGACATTTCGCCTGACTCAGGATTAAAAGGAGATTTCAGAACAAACGAAACCAAGCTCATTTTCAAAGGAAAGAGTTCGGCTCGGGAGGGTTCATATGTGGCCGTGACTTTAGATGGCGACATGAACAACTTGATCTACGGTAGGGTAGAGGCAGGAGGTAATTGGAGTGTTAACAACACTTTACAAGCTTTGTCCAAAGGGCCACACAAAGTTGTGGCACATTTGACAGATGCTGCAGGCAACATCATTGTTTCAACCGCAGAAAAAACGATCACCATTGACACTGCTGTAAAACTCGCTTTGACAGGTTCCACAAAAGGAGTGATCACAAACAACACGCCACTCCAACTGTTCTTTGACGCCCCAGTTGAGGCAAAACCAAACAAGTACATCAATTTGGTGGATGAGTCACAAGGCGGCAAAACGATTCAAATACTCGCCACTGATCCGCAAGTTTCTGTAAGCGGTAGTACTGTGACATTGAATCTCTCGCCTCAAAATGCATTGGTTGCAAATCGAAATTACCATTTCACCATCGATGAAGGTGCATTTGCGTCAACTACTGGTGCTACTTTTGACGGCGTGTTTGAACTTGAAAAAAATAATTGGCGCTTCACGACAGTTGGATTAACCACCTCAATTGTGTTGGGTGGGGAAAATGTGGATGCGAATAATGGGATCAATGGTGCGGAGCTAAATACACTCACCATTTCTGGAATTGTCGAGAGTCAGAGCTGGAAGCTATTGAGCAAAAGCAAGGTGAGCAAGCTCACTTTTAAAAGTACAGATCTAATTTCGCCGGATACATTCACTGTCGACACAAACTTGACCATCAATCCTGATGATGGAACATGGTCAGTAGGCAATAGTGTGATTGGCACGGATAGATTTGTTTCCGGCAAGCGTTATACCGTACAGGCAACACTTACCAGCACCCTCACCCAAACCCTCAACGGTAACTCCACTAGCACGGATTTCACCTCGGTTGTTGACAACAACACACCGGTATTGGTGGACAAGGTAGGGCCTAAGCTAACGATTACAAATGCCGATAATCTGACGAAGTTAGCATTAAATGAGTGGAGTATTTTCACTTTTAAATTTGACGAAGCGCCTGCAGATTTCAATCTGGCCGCCATAAAAGTTGGAACCACAATTGTAAATAACAATAGAGTATCGTTAGGTTCTTTGAGCGACTTCAATAAAATCAATGAAACCGAATTCACGGTCAAGTTTACGGCGAACACACCTGACATTAATTTAGAAAAAGCTGGTTTATTCAGCGTTGCTAAAGATGCGTATCAAGATGCTGTTGGCAACTACGGTATTGAATCAAAATCTAGTCCCGTGTTGTACCTTGAAACACGAGCACCGCGAATCAGCGCCATTCGCATCATTGGTCTGGATAGCAACAACAACACAAAAACTGTAGCTCTGGGTTTTGGTGACAAAATCAGGATCAACTTGTTCATGAGTGAGACCACAGAGCTGATTGCTAACGGGGCACTGACCCCAGGATTCACCATTGACATAGGTGGTGTGAAAAAAACAGCCACCTTTGTTGCGTCTAGCAACAATACTGGCACATTGCAGTTTGAATACACCATTGGCTTTGGAGACAACGATAGGGTTGACGGCATCACCGCTGACAAAGATAGTTTGGTGAATGTTGCTTCATTGCGTGACGAATTTGGAAATATAACCGCCCCCAATTCAGATGAGGTGGCTGCCAGAAGCAACACCATCATTGTGGACACTCGTATTGCGACTGCCATCAACCTCATCAGTAGTTTTGCGCAAGAGAATGTGATTTCAAGTGACAAGCAAAACCCTACCGAATTTACCTACAAAGTCAGCCAAAGTGGTAGAAAGCCTATCTTGCAGGACTACACCGATGCAAATGTCACTGATGTCACAGACAAAAACATCGACGCCATCAATGATGCCCTAGCCACCGCAGGCGTCGGTCTGGCAAACACCAACTCAGTCAGTGGTATTCAAAAAGTAGTCAGTGCTTATAACGCTGTTTTTGCGCTGGCCAATGCAACCAGTGTCAATGGCGCAACGACCAACCCTGTTGATACACCACCAGTACCAGCCTTGCGTGTTTCCCAATTCGCAGACATTGGGGCAGATATTGGTGGTATGACAGATGGCAGCATCAATTTGCGATTGCTCAATAGCGTGCTTGATTTCAAACTCAGCACAGAAGTAGATACGGTCAAAGAAATCAATCTTTTGGCAGCTGTAACAAATGCCATCTTGGAAAAAACCAACAATGGAAATGCAGCTTCCGCTGCTTTGCTGACAAAAGAAAATTTGATCAAGTTAGGTCTTGGAACACTTGGTTCAGCCAGTGCCAGCGATATTGCAGGTGTTTTAGAGAGCATAGCTGCTCAGCGTGACGGCACCAATATTGATACGCAAGGTAGGTTGCAATCATTGGTGAATTTTTATATGCTTCAGCCACTGCCGAGCATCGGCCTGAAAACTGACAGTGGTATCAATACCACCGATTTAAAGAGCAATGATTCGTCTTTGAATTTCACGGAAGCGTTTGGCACGGCTGGTGGTACATCCATTGTTGTCAGCTTGGAGGAGAGAGGATCGTACGGCTCCATCGCAGATTACAACAATTTATTGAAACCTCAAACATCGGGCATCTACACAGTCTGGGCGCGTTTGGTCAATGACCAAGGGTTTTTAGGGCGCCGACAGAGTTTTACATTTACATTGGATGTGAACGGCCCCCAAGCGATCAAACTCAATACCAATGCCACCAACAGCAACACAGAAGATGTGGCATACGGCGGCACTAGTTTCGGTCAATCCAAACTTATTGCACCCAATATTCACTCGGTCACTGACGACGACATCGCCGTCATTACCTTGAAGATAAGCAATTTCAGTGCGGCGACTGACAAAGTGACTTACCGTTCTTCTGGAACGTTTAGTGCTTTTACATTGGTTGATGGCCAAACTCAATCGGTGACGATCGATGGTGTACCTATCGGTGTCAATGTGAAGTACACGGCCAGCAGCAACACCTTCGAGTTTTCTACAAATGCCGCTAGAACCAGTCGCGTGTTCACGGCCTTGGAAGTGCAAAGTATTGAGCGCGCGTTGGGATTCTCCACCACTGACAAAAACAGTAATGCTCGAAAATTCGAATTCAACCATACCGATGTAGTCGGCAACAGCAACGCAGCAACAGGTGCTGCCACGGTGACAGTGAGCATTGACAACCAGGCACCCAATAAGGTCTTGTTCGCAAGCGATTTGGGTGATCGGCAAGTTGAGACAGGTTTTTATAACAAGTCTGCCAACAGCGCAGGTTTACCAGTTGCCATTGCCGCCAATATAAAGCCCACAACAGACACTGACATCGCGAAAATTCAATTGACCATTGGTGTTAAAGCCGAACTTGCCGCTGCAGACTTTGTGTTGTTTGGCGATGCCAATAATGCAGTTACTCTGAACTTAGCCACCCCCAGTGGTCGAGGTTCTGGCATCACCATTGGTGGCGTCTCTGGTGTGGATTGGGAATACATTGTCAATAGCACCAGCAGAACACTGACTTTTTCATTGACCAACAAAGCTGCGTTCAGACAGCAAGATGTTGCACTTTTGGAATCCAACTTGTTCTTCAAAAGTGTCTCCATACCCAACATAGATACGCAGGCAGAGCGCAAATTCACTTTTGACCACATCGACATGGTTGGTTTGTCAACGCAGACCTCAAACAACGGGGCAACCAAAACCATCTCAGTGGATTACAACGCGACAAAAGCGGTTGACCTTGACGGTACCAATGCTGTGGGAGTGATTGACACAGCTACATTGCAATATTTCAATAAATCGACTGCAAATGGTCTTAGCAAAGCCGTGACCATCGCGCCAAAGATGGCGCTGCTCGCCGATAACGACATTGCTAGCTTCAGTGTGAAGCTCAGTGGCGTTGGTTTTGACTTTGACAATGACAAGATTTATATAAACGATTTTATTGACCTCAACTCAGGCCCTAAGAGCGGAATGAACCTTCCGGTAGCAGGGGTATCCGGGGTGACTTGGCAATACAGCGTCGCTGACCGAAGCTTCACATTCAAAAAAGCCAACGGTTCCAACTTTGATGCTGCTGATGTTCAGAAGATTGAACAAGCGCTGATATTCACTACGCGCAGCATTAACAGTAAGCAAGGTGAGCGAGCCTTCACATTCACTCACTTCGATCAAGCGGGCAATGCCAGTGCGAGCGCAACAGCCACCGTCAAGTTGGATACCTTAGGGCCAGGTGACATCGATCTGAATGGAAGCACTGATGTTACGGACGCTGAGACTAAGCAATATTTCAATCAATCTGTCCTTGCCAGCAGTACCCAGTCAGTGTTGATTGCCGAAAATATAAAGAGGCCTGTCGATAACGATATTGCTAGCATCAGTGTGACCGTTGGTGGCATTAATTTTGACCCTGCCAACGATAAGTTTGTAATCAACGGCATTGCTTATGCCCTGAATGCTGATCTGCCAGCCACCACCCAAACTATCGCTGGTGTATCTGGCGTGACATTCAGTTATGCCAACAAAACTTTAACATTCAAAAAATCCAATGGTGATAGTTTTGATGCTGCCGATGTTCAAAAAATTGAGGGCACATTAGGTTTTCAAACAAACGGAGCCTCCCAGGGAGATAGAACCTTCACCTTCATCCATGCCGACCAAGCGGGCAATACAAGTAACAGTGCAACAGCCACCATCCAAGTTGATACCCGCGCGCCAGAGCCGATTGATTTAGACGAGTTCACGGCAGATGTACAAAACGCACGTGTGCGAACACTGAATATCAAAACTGTAGATTCCGGTGTACAGGTTGCAGACCGCATCAAAAAGGCCAGCATTGATGAGGGCGTTGTCAAAATTCATGTGAGCATGTTTGGTTCAGTGATCAGTGAAGGTGACAAGTTGGAGTTTGGTTCTGGTTCTGGGTCTGTCACATTTGGGCGTGAAGAGGATGCTTCCCACAACGGGCAGCCCATGACCATTGGTATCGCTACTGGTGTCAGTTGGCAGTATTCAGCCGGTGATAAAACTTTGACATTCCGTAAAGCTAACAACACTGCATTTTCAGCAGCCGAAGTTCAGTCGATTGAAAAAGTGCTGTTTTTCAAGACCACCACCAATGCAACTGCAGGCGACCGACTCTTTACTTTCACCCACAGCGATTTGGCTGGCAACATCAGTCCCTCAGCCACAGTCAGATTTGCCACAGATGTCAAGGCCTCAGTGATCAACCTAGCCGGAACGGAAGCAAACTACAGTGTTACCACCACCGCCGCTCTCACTTCCGCTGTGAAGATCGCTGCTCCGAATGCCAGCGTAACAGAAGAAGACCGAATTGCCAGTTTTCAAATCAGAGTGCAGGGTCAGCGTGCTAGCAATTCTGAGCGATTTGTCATTGGTGGTACAGAGATCGATGCAAGCGGTAGTGTGTCATCAGGCTCCGTGACATTGGCGGCTACGGCTGGTAGGGCCAATGGTTCGACTTGGAATTGGAGCTATAACCCTGCGTCAGGTGCGTTTGTATTTACTGCCACCAATGTTGTACGGGGTGTGACAACTGAGCAAGCTGCAGCGTTTCTTACCAGCCTGTCTTACAAAGCCACTACTGCTAACCCAAGCGATGATGTGCGGAAATTCTATATTTCTGCGACCGATTTTGTTGATAATAAAAGTGCGACAGAATCTGTTTCGACTGTGTTGATCAGCAACGCACCACCAGCCAAACACCCCACCATTTCAACGGCAGTGTTAGATGGCAATGCAGATAAATATATCGGCGACAAATTTGTACTGACCTTCAGCGAGGCTGTGGATGTGTCGTCTTTCCTTCCGACTGCGAGCAATCCGAAGTGGACCATCAGCTCAGGCTCCTTGGGAGAGGGTTGGACGGCGCGTGCAGTGGACATCATCAAGGTGAATGGCATCGACTACGCCACCAATTTCTTGGTGACAACGGGAACTGGCGCGAACATCGTTGCAGGTCAAGCGCAGACCCTCACGCTCACGGGTCAACCAGGCGGGACTGGCAATTACAGCGCGCAAGCCGGGGTCGTTTTGCCAACTTTTACACTCACCAGTCAAGCTGTGACTTTAGAGGCTTGGGTGTTTGCAGACTACAGTGTTTGGGGCGGTAACGATCAAAAATTCCAACGCATTTTCGATTTTGGAACAGTGGGCAACATACCCCAAGGCGGAAGCCCTGGCACAGAAATATGGCTGGGATTTGACAATGCCGCCGGTAAATTGGCATTTGAATACATCAACAGCTCATCCGGACAAACCAGGAACCCCCTAGGTAAAGTCGTGGCGAATGCTTTGATGCCACTGAAGACTTGGCAGCATGTTGCAGTGACTTTCGGGCCAAAGCCGCAGTCTTCTGCTGCTACGGCAACTCTTTATATGAACGGAGTGCTCGTGAATGAAACAACCGTTACTTCAGCAAACTCTGTTGACTTCAACAGCCCCTTGCCTAGCTCGGTCACCTTTACCAATAACCTTATCGGCAAGAGTAATTGGCAAGAAGACGCAGGTTTCAATGGCCGTATTTATGATGCGCGGGTCTATAGCAATGTGCGCACTGCTCAAGAAATTTTCAACGACTACAAAGGTTGGATCGATACATCAGATCGCAACATGATCCTACAGTACGACTTCAATGGCAACGCCAATAACGGGGCCATTGGTACGGCTGGGGCAACCAACATCGCCTCGAACCGCAACGGTAGTATTTTGAACAACACGACCTTCGCGGCCGGTGGAGGTACAACCATCACGGTGAACACTGACAATGTGGTGGATACCGCAGGGGTCAAGGCCGCCACCGGTACACCAGTGGTATTTCAGCTGTATAAAAAGAGCGCAACGGTGGGTGGGGTGGGCAATGACACCATTGGTTCACTTAGCAGTGAAGATTTCAAAGGCAACAACTTCATCGCAGGTCAAGGTGGCAACGACACGCTGACCGGCGGTTCGGGTTCTGACACTTTTGCTTGGTTCAGCGGCGAAACAGGCTCTGACACGGTGACCGATTTCAAGGTACCCGAAGGTGACATGATTGATCTTTCAGGCATATTTGCCAACAGAACCATGTCTAATTTGAACTTGTTTCTGCAACTCCAGATGCTGAGCAATAATGATGCGGTGCTGAAAATTGATATTTCTGGAACAGGTAACTTTGCGTCACCGACCAAAACCATCACCTTCACAGCAGGTGCACTCAATGGGTTGGACAACACCTTAGCCAAATTGGTGGAAAACAAAGTCATCAACCTCACCAATCAAGATCAAACACCGCTGATGCTCGACCTCGATGGGGATGGAGTGCACACATCGTCGCTGGCTGATGGTGTGAAGTTTGACATTGAAGGGGCAGGGCAAAAGACCTTTACAGGTTGGTCTGATGGCAAAGACGGTTTCTTGGTGTTAGATCTGAACAGCGACGGCACGATCAACAACGGCACAGAATTGTTTGGCAATAGCACCAAGTTGGCCGATGGTCAAACCAAAGCCAAAGATGGTTTTGAAGCCCTACGCCAATACGACCTGAACCAAGACAACCTGATCGATGCCAACGATGCGGTGCTTGCCAATTTGAAGATTTGGGTAGATGCAAACAAAGACGGTGTGAGCCAAAGCGAAGAGTTGCATGGACTGCAAGACATTGGTTTGCGTGCGTTGAAACTCAACGCAGAAGCTGGGCATACGCTGGACAATGGCAATGTCTTGAGTTTGGTCTCCACTTGGGTTGATAACAGGGGGCAAGAACACGCTTTTGTGGATGTTACTTTTGCAACAAGCTGGCAATCGAAAGCGAATCACGCTGTGATGTGAAGGGCAAAGGCCACAGAGATAAACTAGCGGGTTAACGCATTAACCCAACCCGCTGTGAAATCTTTACTGGCACAACGCCATCGCCTGAGTGTGGCGCCTATGATGGATTGGACCGACAGACACTGTCGGTTCTTCCACCGTTTGCTCACGCAACACACCTTGCTCTACACCGAAATGGTCACCACTGGTGCCTTGAAGCACGGTGATGTGCAACGCCATTTGCGTTTCAACCCAGAAGAACATGCGGTTGCTTTGCAACTTGGTGGTAGCGAGCCGCAAGACCTAGCCCTTACTTCCAAACTCGGCGAGCAATGGGGCTATGACGAGATCAACCTCAACTGTGGTTGCCCGAGCGACCGTGTGCAACGCGGTGCGTTTGGCGCTTGCCTGATGAACGAGCCCGATTTGGTGGCAGACGGCGTGAAGGCCATGCGCGATGCGGTCAGCATTCCCGTCACGGTCAAGCACCGCATTGGCATTGACAAGCAAGAGAGCTACAGCTTTGTGCGCGACTTTGTGGGCAAGGTCAGCGATGCTGGTTGCGAGGTGTTCATCGTGCATGCACGCAATGCATGGTTGCAAGGTTTGTCGCCCAAACAAAACCGAGAAATTCCACCGTTGCGCTACGAGTTGGCTTATCAGCTCAAAAAAGATTTTCCACACCTGATCATTTCTGTGAATGGCGGCATCACCACCAACGCACAAATTGCCGAGCATTTGCAATATGTGGATGGTGCGATGTTGGGCCGCGAGGCTTATTACAACCCTTGGCTGCTCAGCACTTGGGACGCTGAGTTTTTCAACGATGCACACGCAGTGAAAACACGTGAGTTGGTTGAAGAAGCCATGGTGACTTATATGGAGCGTGCGTTCAAAGAAGACGGTTGCCCTTGGTATGCGATTGCACGCCACATGTTGGGCTTGTATCACGGTGAACGTGGCGGGCGTTTGTGGCGACAAGTGTGGAGTAACCACAAACTCAAACCTTTGCCACCGCATGAGGTGATGCAACAAGCGCGACAGGCTTTGGCACGCGGTGCAGAAAAACCCATCGATGCCACATGAAGTCGAGCGCGCGCAGGCGAAAAAACTGCGCATGGCCAAAGTGATGTTTTGGTTTGTGCCTTG
>JACCDY010241773.1_pt1 | contig 35234 bp, 27 predicted proteins | sample 7446391 | NCBI WGS metagenome assembly JACCDY01 (sample SAMN15323451, study PRJNA562643) | freshwater metagenome | isolation source: river surface water | place: USA:Blue River Watershed | collected 2017-08-18 | reverse complement strand
GCTTCGGTATCGGCGGTGCCGGTCATGCCGGACAGCTTGCCGTACATGCGGAAGTAATTCTGGAAGGTGATCGAGGCCAGCGTCTGGTTCTCGTTCTGGATGCGCGCGCCTTCCTTGGCTTCGACGGCCTGGTGCAGGCCGTCGGACCAGCGGCGGCCCGTCATCAGGCGGCCGGTGAATTCATCGACGATCACGACTTCGCCGTTCTGCACCACATACTGCTGCTCCTTGTGGAACAGCACGTGCGCGCGCAGTGCGGCGTACAGGTGGTGGATCAGCGTGATGTTGGCGGCGTCATACAGCGACGCGCCTTCGGCCAGCAAGCCCATCTCGGTCAGGATGCGCTCGGCTTTTTCGTGGCCGGCCTCGGTCAGCAGGACCGTGTTGGCCTTCTCGTCCTTGGTGTAATCGCCCGGGACTTCGACCACGCCCTTGCCGTCCGGCGTCTCTTCGCCGATCTGCAAGGTGAGCAGCGGCGGCAGCGCGTTCATTTTCTTGTACAGCTCGGTATGGTCTTCGGCCTGGCCCGAGATGATCAGCGGCGTGCGCGCTTCGTCGATCAGGATCGAGTCGACTTCATCGACGATCGCAAACGCGAGGCCGCGCTGCACGCGCTCATGGCTCGCATAAACCATGTTGTCGCGCAGGTAGTCGAAGCCGAATTCGTTATTGGTGCCATAGGTGATGTCGGCGGCATAGGCTTGCTGCTTCACGTCATGCGCCGCCTGCGACAGGTTGACGCCGGTGGTCAGGCCGAGCCAGCCGTACAGCTTGCCCATCCATTCCGCATCGCGCTGCGCGAGGTAATCGTTGACGGTCACCACATGCACGCCCTTGCCGGTCAGTGCATTCAGATAGGCCGGCAGCGTCGCCATCAGCGTCTTGCCTTCACCGGTGCCCATCTCGGCGATCTTGCCTTGATGGAGCACCATGCCGCCGATCAGCTGCACATCGAAATGGCGCATCTTCAGCACACGCTTGGACGCTTCGCGGCAGACCGCAAACGCTTCGACCAGGATGTCGTCGGTGGTGGCGCCGGCGGCCAGCTTCGCCTGCAGCTCCGGCGTCTTGGCCTTCAGCGCCTCGTCGGACAGCGCCTCGAGCGAGGCTTCGAGCGCGTTGATGGCACGGACGGATGTCTGCAGCTTCTTGAGCAGGCGCTGGTTGCGGCTGCCGAAAATTTTGGTCAGGAAGGACATGCTGGTGCGGGAATAGGGAGGCCAGGGGCAAAGCCGGTTCGGCGAAAGGCGCGATTTTAGCATGCAGCCCCCCCTTGCCAGACCGGCACGTCAACCCGGGTATGGCCTGCGGGAAGAGGCCTGTGATAAGGTGGCCGCATGCAGAAGAACCCGGGCAGACATTTGCCCAATTTCACCCCGGCCCGCCGCCCCGAACAGCAGCGGAACACCAAAGGCGCGCTCGATTTCCTTCAATCGAACGACCGTTTGGCCGCCCTGTTGCCCACACTCAGCCAGCTCGCCAGCCTGCAGTCCGATTGTGAGCGCCTGCTCCCGACCCTGTTTGCCCATTCCCGGGTGCTGCAGCTGCGCGAAGGCGCATTGCAGGTCGCGGTGCCGAATGCGGCGCTGGCCACGCGGCTCAAACAAGTGTTGCCGAAATTGCAGGATGGATTGCGCCAGAAAGGCTGGCCGGTCGATGCGGTCAAGCTCAAGGTGCAGCTGATGCCGGCGGTGCCGCAAGCGCCACAACGCCCGCACACCCACAAGGCCTTGTCGCGCAATGCGGTCGGCGCCTTTACCGAACTCGAACAAACGCTGGAAGACAGCCCGCGCAATGCGGGCCTGCGCGATGCACTGAAGTCGCTGCTGTCGCGGCGCTGATCACAGCTCCACAAAGTAATCCGACGCCGCAGCCTCGATCGCTTCGATACTCAGTTCGGGCAGCTCGAGACGGAAGCGTGCGCGGTCGATCACCTGTTCAATCAGGTCGCGCGGATGACTGCCAGTGAACTTGCGCCCGCGCTCGAGGTAGAAATGCTTGATCAGGTGTGCGGCCACCTCGGGCTTGTACGTGATGCCCTGCAGATCGCAGACCCGCTCGAAAGTCGTCAGGAATTCCGCCTCGGTCTGGTACGGCACCAGGATCTTGTGCCGCATGCGCCGCAGGAAAGCTTCGTCGGCCAGTTCGGCCGGGTTCAGGTTGGTCGCGAACACCGTCACTTGGTCAAAGCTGATCTCCAGCTTCTTGCCGGTATGCAGCCGCAGGAAATCGGTGCCGCGCTCGAGCGGCACGATCCAGCGGTTCAACAGCTGGCGCGGTGGTATCTGCTGGCGGCCGAAGTCATCGACGATGAACATGCCATTGGTCGCCTTCATCTGCACCGGTGCCTGGTAGAACTTGCTGATCGGGTCGTACTCGAGGTTCAGGCTCTCCAGCGTCAGCTCGCCGCCCACCATGACGACGGGTCGGCGACAACGCACCCAGCGTGCGTCGTGCCGGCTGCCCAGATCCAGATCGAGGCTGCCCTGCGTTCCGTCCAGGTCCGCCACCGTCGTCTTCGCCACATCATTGACGGGCACATGCAGCGCCGGATCGAACACGCGTATCACCTGGCCATCAACCATCAGCGCATGCGGCACGTAAATCTCGCCCGGAAGTTCGCGCCCGATGGCCTCGGCAATCGACGATTTGCCGCTGCCCGGCGGACCGTACAGAAAGATCGAGCGCCCCGAATTGAAGGCCGGCCCGAGCCGGTTGAGTAATTCATTGCTGATGACCAGATGCCGCATTGCCTGCTTCATCCAGCCGGCATCGATCTCGATCTGGCGCACCGTCTGGTGCGCGACGATTTCGCGATAGGCCTCCAGCGTGATGGGCGCCGGCCCGGTGTACTGCGATTGCGCCAGCGCCAGTTCAGTACGCTCGCGGCCATGATCGGTGAACTCGTATTGATACGTGCCCGACATCGAACCGCTCGCCGAGCGTAGTGACAGCAAGCGATCACGCTTGGCCTTGTCGACCAGGCCATCGACCACCCGCATCGGCAGGCAGAGCTTGCCGATCATGTCGGCGACGCTCAACACTTGCCCGGCGAAATAGGCATTCTTGAGCATCAGGTCGACCAGGAAGGTTTCCGGGATGCCGACCTGTTCGAGATCGCGCGGCGCAGGCGGCACGCGGTGGAAGATGCGGTCGAGTTCCCCGTTGCTCAGGTAACCCAGCTCGACCATCGCATCACCGATGCGACCCCCGTTCTTTTTTTGCCGCGCCAGTGCGCGATCGCGCTGCTCGGGGGTGATCAGCCTCTCGCTAATCAGCATGTCTCCCAGCATCACCATTCCCCATGGTTGAGATGCTGCAGTCTAGCAATCCGAATTAATCATCGGAATCGTCTGATCATGCATTTTAGGCAAGGTTTGCGCCGTATCAATCATGCGGCAACGAGGCCTCGACCCGGCTTGCCAGCATGACTCGGGTACGGCTGTCGGCTCTGCGCGCAATTGAACGGCTCGCCGGTGTGTGCAAATCAGCGTTACAGGGCTGTCCGTTCCAGCACATCCCAGTGCGTCGCCACACCGTCGATGACCAGTTCGATGCTGGCTGAGCCGGATTCAGGAAGGGCCATTGCAATCTCGCGCCCCTCGCACCAGGGCAAAGTCGAGTGCCTCACGATCCATCCGTCTGGTGTTCGTTCGCCAAACGAGATCTCGAAATCGAGTTGCCTGCGCAGCATGCCATCCCGCCGCCAGCCATCGGCATCGAAGTCTGAGGTGCGTGGCCGCACATACATCACGCAATGGCCCGCGAGCAGCAGGTAAGCCGACCTTGCGGTGTCGCGCTGGCGGAAAACGGCAAAACCCTGCCCCGAACCCGGCACGGGGTGCCAGTGCTCCAGATAATCGGCATGGATGCCAGTCTCGACCAGCATGCCATCGCGGAACGCGGCATGCCCCTCATCCGGCAGTGTCGCCGGCGGCTGAAAGTCGACCACGCGCAGCCATGCTGTGTCGTCATTGCCCGGGTCGACGCGCGTGACGCCCGCAAAGCCCTGCTGGGTCGCCAGCCATTGCAGTTGCGACAACGAGCATTCGTCCAACGAATTCACCCCATCGAATTCGGGTCGGTCTGCCGGCACGCGAATGTCCGCATGCCAGCGCGAGGTTTGCAACCAGTACACCGTTGTCGTCGTGTCGTCGCCTTGTGGCGTTCGCAACAGGCTGCGCCGCCAGACGCCGCGAAAACGCGGCGGTACGGGATCGGTCTCAGGGACAATCATCGCGGCTCGGAAAGCTTGGATACAGCTGCTTTGACTTCAGCAGCGGCCGCCCCACCCGGCGGCGTACTGATCGCCTCGATCAACGACGCCGCAAGAATCATCGCACCGCCCACCAGTTCGCCGATGCTGAAATGCTCACCACCGATCAAGACCGCCGAGATCACCGCCACGACCAGTTCCGTCACCTGCAGCACCGCCGCGCGGCTGGCATCGACATGGGTGACCCCATAGGTGGTGAGCGCGGTGCCGCCCATCAGCCAAAGAAAGGCAAACAGGAACAGCATTGCCCAGACGAAGGCCGACAGCGTCGGTATCGACACCGGATGTACCGCGAGGCCAACGACCGCAACGCTCGCGCAGCCGACAAAGGACATCAGCGTGCGGCTGGCGATAGGAATCTCGCGCGCCGCACGGTTGGTGATGCCTGCCAGCGTATAAAAAATGCCGGCGATGAAGGCGCCTGCATCGGCAAACGACAACGGTGCCGTGAACACCTCCATGCCGCCGACGATGGTGAACACGCCGGCCAGACACAGGGCTACAGTCAACAGGCGGCGCCAGCCCAGCGTCTCTTTCAGGAATAACTTGCCTCCGATCGCGCCCCAGGCCGGCAGCAGGAAGAACAGCAGCATCACCCGCACCACTGAGCCTGCCATCAGCGCCCAGGTCAACAGGAAATTCGCCACGCCGAAGCACAGGCCAATCAGCAGCAGGTAATGCCATTCCTTGCGCCATACGGCGCGCTCGCGCCAGACCAGCGGCAGCGACACCAGCGCCACCATCGCATACGCGGTCAGTGCAATCGAATGACCATCGATACCTTGCGCGGCAAAGTATTTCAGTGGCCACCAGGCAAAGCCCCAGACCAGGCCGCTGACAAACAAGGACAGCAGCGCCAGCGGAGATTCGACGCTGCGTACAGTGGGGGAAATCGAAGTCATGCAACAGTCTGGGAGGAGGCCAAAGGGCCTATGCTAACAGTGCGGCAGAGGTGACAGGTGCTACAGCTGCGACAGGTGCGACAGGTGCGGCGCACGCGCAGATGCGTATCGCTCACACTGCCGTCAGGAAGGAGACGCCGACTGCGCCGACAAAACCATCGGCCCGGCGCGGTTGTTCCGGCGGCAGCACCACGCCATAGTCGGGCGACAATACGCGGCGCACGCGGTGCACATGAAACGCCTTCAGCAACTGAGGCACTGTCACCACCTGCGCATAAGCATCGCCGTACAGTTCGCGGTGCAGCGCTGGCAGCCGGTGCCAGGGCACGATCGGGCGCTCATGATGCGCATTGTGGAAACCGAAATTCAGCCACAGCAGATTGCCCCAGAAATTCGTCAGACCGACCACGTCGCTGAACGTATTGGCTTGTTCATAGGCTTTGTCGCGGATCAGTTCCGGCGGCAGCGGCGTGTCGTCGTCGATCGGATAGGCTTCATACGTGTGCTGGAAGCAGTCGGCAAAACGCAGCACCGTCACCATCGTCACGTAAGCCAGGAAATACAGACCCAGCGCCAGTGGCGATACCCAGCCCAGCAACGCGAATGCAGCGATGCGCACGGTCAGAATGGCCACCAGCCGCCAGCGTGACAAGCCACCGCGCTTCCACGCGCGCACAATCACGAAGCCGCGCATCAGGAACTCGATGGCCGGGAAATACAGCCATTCAAGCAGCAGCACGGCATGGCGGAGTATCGCAGGCATGCGGCGCAGGAAGGCCTGGTGATCGAAAGTGATGACGTCGGCGCGCTCGACATGGTGGCGCATGTGCTTCTTGCGCAGGTCGTCGAAGCGGGCAATGCAGCTGCCGTTCAGCCAGGTCATCAGTGTGCCCCAGCGACGGTTGGCGTCAGCGGACTTGAAGATCGCGAGATGCGCGAACTCGTGAATGAAATAAGCCGACCAGACCAGCGCGATGCTGGTCATCAGGAAGCCGGTCGCGACCAGCAGCCAGACATCGGTGGTCATGAACAGGATGCCGAGCGACCAGCCCAGCAAGGTGAACGACAGCGCTGCCACGTTCGGCCAGACGCCGTCCGGATACCTGAAATACTTGGCAAGCGCTGTCATGATGCGGTCCTTACTTGGCCAGCGCGTTCACGAACTGTGCATCCATTGTAGCCTCGGTGGCCGGAATTTTCCCGATCTGGCCCTTGGCCTTCAGCAGGCCGGCGATCACTTCGCCACTGGCATAGTAGGAGGTGGTGTCCTTGCCCTTCACGAAGGCCTTCGGCATTTCCTTGAGCGGGATGTTGTAGACGCCCGGCAGCTGCTCCTTCACTTCCGTGGCCGAGATCCCCATGAACTTGCCGATGATCTTGGCCGCCTCGTCCGGTTTGGCTTTCATGTATTCCATGCCGTCCAGATAGGCTTTCATGATGCCGGTGATCTCTTTCGGGTTCGACTTGATGTACTTGTCGTCGAACACCAGCACATCGGCGATCAGGCCGGGAGCCTCCCTGGACGAATAGATCACCTTGAATTTCTTGCCGCCGCCCTGCGACAGCACCTGCGACAGGCTGGGTTCATAGGTGACGCCGATCGGCAGCTGACCCGAGGCCATCGCGGCCGGCACCGCTTCCGGGGTCATGCTGACCGGGGTGATGTCCTTCTCGGTCAGGCCGTTGACCTTCATGGCATAGGACAGCAGGAAGTCCGAAGGCGACAGCGGGTTGTAGCCGACTTTCTTTCCCTTGAACTCGCTGATCTTGTTGATACTGTTGGCGACCACAATCGCATCGCCGCCGTTCGAGTAGTCGATCGGCATCACCACCTTGTGGCTGACGCCCTTGGCGACCTGGCCGATCACCTGGTCATAAGTGAGCATCGCGCCCTGCACAGAGCCGCCGACCAGCGCCGGCGGAATCAGCGCCGGGTCGGCGAACACCTGCAGCTTCACCGACATGCCGTATTTCTTGTAGAGGTCCAGCGCCTCGGCCACATAGAACGGGCCGTAACCGATCCAGTTCACGGTAGCGATCTTCAGGGGTGCAGCAGCGAAGCTTGCGGTCGCCGACAGCGCGAGCGCCGCGCCGATCAGGATTTTTTTCAGCTGGGATGTCATGGATAGGCTCCTGTTGTTCGATGCTGATGGGTGATGGCTGTTGATGAAATCAATTCAATTAGCAATTCCCTTGCCAGTGCGGCGCACGCATTCCCTTGGATGTAGCGTGCGCAACAGGCACCAGCAAAGGGCGAACACATGCGCACGCACCGAAATGGGCAGTGCGCTGCGCGCTATGTCGATGCCAGATAGGCACGCCAGCCGCCGAAGTGACTGATGTCGGTCGCGCCAGTGAGCGCCGCAGGTTCACAGACGAAGCCCTTGACCCAGCGGCCACCGGCGACCTGCACTGAACCGATCGCCAGCGGCGGCGGCACCTCGGCGACGAACTCGCCAAAGCGGCGCACTGGCATCTGCCATATCTCGATGGCGATCGCATGGCCCCCGTCGGCCACGCGCGCCAGCCCGGGCTTGGGCGGCACGGTGTCCGGCAGCGCCGACAGCGTGTAGTGCGGCGCAGTCGTCGTGCTTTCGAGCCTGCGCGCGCCGCGCTCGAGCAATTGCCAGTTCAGCGGCTGTCCCTCGAGGTGCGCGCCCACGACGGCGACTTCCACGGTCGCTTCATGGAAGGGCAGTGGATCGGCGGCCACCAGCGCTTCGCCGGCTGATTGCGGCAGCAAGGCCTGCGCTGCTGCTGCCAGCAACTGGTCGCCGCCGCACGGCGCAATCAGCGTCACGCCGGCCGGCAAGCCATCGGCGCGCGCGTCGGCCGGGACGGCGAGCGCGGACATGTCGAAGAAGTTGACGAAGTTCGTGTAATAGCCGAGCTGCGAATTCAAGCGCACCGGATCGGCCTGCACGGCGGCGATCGTGTGCAGGGTCGGCGTGGTCGGCACCAGCATCAGGTCATAGCCTGCCAATTGTGTTTCCGCTGCGCGGCGCAAGTCGGCCAGCCGGTAGGTCGCATTGAAGGTATCGACCGCGTCATAGTTGGCACCCTGCCCGACAATGCCGGCCACGGTCGGGTCCATGTCTTCCTTGTGGGCGTCATAGAAGCTGCCGACGGCGGCCAGCCGCTCCGCGACCCACGGCCCCTGGTAGAGCAGCGACGCTGCTTGCGCAAAGGGCTCGAAATCGATCAGGCCGAACTCGACGTTCGGCAATGCTTTCAATCGCTCGACTGTCTGGCCGAATGCGGCTTCTGCCTGCGCATCGCCGTAGAACTCGAGCCTGGCCGGTAGCGCTATTCGGTAGCTGCGGCGCTTTACGCCCAGCATCGGCATCTGCCGCGAATAGCCGTCCTCGGCATCGTAGCCTGCGGCCGATTGCAATGCCGTCCACGCATCGCTGACCGCTTGTGCAAAGATCGACACGCAATCCAGCGTGCGGCAGGCTGGCACGACGCCGCGCGCCGAAATCAGGCCGCGCGTCGGTTTCAGTCCGACGATGCCGTTCAGCCCGGCCGGCACGCGGCCCGAGCCGGCCGTGTCGGTACCCAGCGAAAAGGCGACCAGGCCCAGCGCCACCGATGCGCCCGAGCCCGAGCTCGACCCGCCGGACACATACTCGGGGAAAGCGGCATTGCGTACCGCGCCATACGGCGAACGCGTACCGACCAGACCGGTGGCGAACTGGTCGAGGTTGGTCTTGCCGATCAGGATCGCGCCCGCTGCCTGCAAGCGCTCGACCACGGTCGCCGAGCGCGACGGCGTGTACGCAAACGCCGGGCAGGCCGCAGTCGTCGGCATGCCGGCGACATCGATGTTGTCCTTCACCGCAAAGGGAATACCGAACAGCGGCTGCTGTGCGAACACGGCGGCACCCTGCGCCCGCAGCTGTGCATCGAGCTGCTTCGCCACGCCGAGCAACGCAGCTTCATCAACGCGGCTGATCCAGATTTCGGGACGGTCGACTTTCGCGATGCGCGCCAGTAGCTGCGCGATCACGTCGGTCGGCTGGAGCGTGCCTGCCGTGTAGGCCGCGCGCAATGCATGCAGCGTCGGCAGGCCGTCATCAGTGATGGCGTGGTCAATCATGGTTACAGGTCCTTGCTCGTTGGTGGGCGCCTTCGGGCTTTGTCAGTCGGGCGTTGTCAGTCGAATGTCGATCGTCTGCCGGCATCGGCAAGCTCATGACTCGCGAAAGATCGCAATGTTCTGGCCGGCAGCGACCGCCGTGCCTTCGCCGACCAGCCACTCGACCACTTCGCCGGTGGCATTCGCTTCCAGCGGAATTTCCATCTTCATCGACTCGAGGATGGCCACGGTCTCGGCTGCGGCCACCGCTGCGCCGGCAGCGGCCGCTATCTTCCAGACGCTGCCGGGCACGGTTGCGGTCAGGTAGCGGCAGCCCGCCGGCAGCTCGACGTCGACGGCAGCCATGGCGGCTGCATCGTCGCCGACATATTCGGCCTGTCCGGCAGCACGCCAGCGTTCGCGTTCGGCGTCGAAGGCCGCCTGCTGCTTGTGCTTGAAGGCGGCGATCGAATCTTTTTCGCGCTCGAGGAAGTTGCGGTACTGCGCCAGCGAGAATTCACCTTCCTCGATCTTGACGTCGAAGCGGCCGAGCGGGAAATCGCGGCGGTGCTCGAGCAGTTGCTCCTCGCTGACTTCGTAGAAGCGGATCTGGTCGAAGAAGCGCAGCAACCACGGATGGCCGTCGCGGAAGCTGTCGGTCTGCCGGTAGCGGTTCCACATCTGCACGGTGCGGCCGACGAACTGGTAACCGCCGGGACCCTCCATGCCATACACGCACAGGTAGGCGCCACCGATGCCGACGGCGTTCTCCGGCGTCCAGGTGCGTGCCGGGTTGTACTTGGTGGTCACTAGCCGGTGCCGCGGGTCGACCGGCGTGGCGACCGGTGCGCCGAGGTAGACGTCACCCAGACCCAGCACCATGTAGCTGGCGTTGAAGACGACCTCATGCACATCGCGCTCGGACGCGAGGCCATTGATGCGGCGGATGAAGTCGATATTGCTCGGGCACCAGGGGGCATCCGGGCGCACCGTGGTCTGGTACTTCTGGATCGCCAGCTGGGTCTGGCTGTCGTTCCAGGCTAACGGCAGATGGACGGTGCGCGAAGGCACGACCAGCGCATCGACCGGTGACAGGTCGGCCAGCAGCCGGTCGAGGCGGGCGATCAGTTCGCGCGCGGGCAGCTGCCGGTGGTCGAAGTGCAGCTGCAGCGAACGTATGCCAGGGGTCAGGTCGATCAGGCCCGGCAGGTGCGCGTTTTCGACCGCGAGCATCAGCGCATGCACGCGGAAGCGCAGTTCCATATCCAGTACCAGTGCGCCGAACTCGACCAGCAGGTAATCGTCGCCGGCGCGCCGGTAGACGATCTCGGTACCGTCGGCCAGCTTGCCGGCGTTGATGATCGCTGGCTGCGTGCTGCCGGCGGTCGTGACGGGGATCGTGAACGAAGGCGCCGCCGGCTGCGGGGCGAACACTTGCTCGAGCTGCTCGCGCATCGCAGCCGCTTCGTCGACCGACACGCGGATAAAGTCCACCGTGTCGCCCGGCTTCAGCTGGCCGATTTTCCACAGGTCGGCCGACACGATCACGGCCGGGCACACGAAGCCGCCAAGACTGGGGCCGTCGGGACCGAGGATCACCGGCATGTCGCCGGTGAAGTCGATCGAACCGATGGCATACGCATTGTCGTGAATGTTGGACGGATGCAGGCCGGCCTCGCCGCCATCGGTGCGCGCCCAGCGCGGCTTGGGTCCGATCAGGCGCACGCCTGTGCGCGACGAGTTGAAGTGCACCTGCCACTGGGTGCCGAAGAAGGTCGCGATGTCGTCGTCGGTGAAGAAGTCGGGCGCGCCGTGCGGGCCGTAGTGCACCGCGATCTGCCAGTGATGGCCGTAGTCGGGCACGGCTTGCGCTGGCAATGCGCGCGATGGCAGGCAGGCTGCCGCGTTGGCCGTCGCGATATGCAGCACGTCGCCGGTGCGCAACGAACGCCCGCCATGACCGCCGAACTGGCCGAGCGTGAAAGTGGCCTTGCTGCCGAGGTAATCCGGCACATCGAGGCCGCCGGCAAATGCCAGATAGCCGCGCACGCCGGCGCCCGTGACCGCGCCGAAACGCAGCGTGTCGCCTGCCGACAGCTGGTGCACGGACCAGTTCGCAAGCGGGCGTTTGAGGCTGCCCTCGGCCTTCGGCGTGACCGTGGCTGCGAGGTCGGCACCGGCCAGTGCAATCAAGCAGTCGCAGTTGAAACGCAGCGTGGCGCCCTGCAGCGTCATCTCCAGCGTCGCCGCATCGTCGGCATTGCCGAGCAACTGGTTGGCGAAGCGGTGCGCATAGGAATCCATCGGGCCCGACGGCGGGATGCCGACGTTCCACAGGCCGAGGCGGCCCGGGTAATCCTGCACCGTGGTCTGGATGCCGCCTTCCAGCACCTCGACCGTACGCGGGCCGTGCGGCATAGCCGCGAGCATTTGCGTGGTCGGCTGGCCGGACGCGAACGGCGGATGGCGCAGGATGTCGCCCAGGTAGCCGAGGTTGGTCTCGATGCCGTCGATGCGCGTCGAGTGCAGCGCCGTCGACAGGCTGGCGATCGATGCATCACGCGAGCCGGTCTTGACGATCAGCTTGGCCAGCAGCGGGTCATAGAACGGGCTGACGGTCACGCCGCGCTCGACCCAGGTATCGACGCGCAGGCCGTCCGCATACGCGACCTCGGTCAGCACACCCGACGATGGCTGGAAGTTCTTGGCCGGGTCTTCCGCATACACGCGCAGTTGCATCGCGTGGCCGTGCGGCACCAGCGTATGCTGCGCCGGCAGTGTGAAGTGACCTGTCGCAGCGCGGATCATCCATTCGACCAGGTCGACGCCGAACACTTCCTCGGTCACGCCATGCTCGACCTGCAGGCGGGTATTCACCTCGAGGAAATAGAAGGCGCCCGTGTCAGCATCGAACACGTACTCGACGGTGCCGGCCGACAGGTAGGCAATCGATTCGCCCAGCCGCACGGCCGTCTCGGCCAGTGCCGAGCGCGTGGCTTCGGACAGGCCGGGCGCGGGCGTCTCTTCGATCACTTTCTGGTTGCGGCGCTGGACCGAACAATCGCGTTCGCCCAGCGAGACCACCTTCCCCTTGCCGTCACCGAAGATCTGCACCTCGACGTGACGCGCGCGCTCGACGAATTTCTCGAGGTAGATGCCGCTGTTCTTGAAGTTGTTCTGCGACAGGTGCAGCACCGACGCATAGGCCGCTTCCAGTTCAGGCGCGCTGCGGCACAGACGCATGCCAATGCCGCCGCCGCCGGCGGTGCTCTTCAACATCACCGGGTAGCCGATCTTGTCCGCTGCGGCCAGTGCCTCGGCCGCGTCAGCCAGCAGGCCGGTGCCGGGCAACAGGGGCACGTCAGCCTGCTGCGCCAGTTCGCGCGCCGTGTGCTTGAGGCCGAAGTCGCGCATTTGCTGCGGGGTCGGGCCGATGAACGTCACGCCAGCGGCCGCGCAGGCGTCGGCAAAGCCGGCGTTCTCGCTCATGAAGCCATAACCGGGGTGGATCGCGTCGGCGCCGGTCGCCCTCGCGGCGGCCAGCACCTTGTCAGCCGCCAGATAGCTCTCGGAAGCGGGCGCGGGACCGACGCAGACGGCTTCGTCAGCCAGCCGCACGTGCAGCGACTCGACGTCAGCGTCGGAATAAATGGCCACGCTGCGAATGCCGAGCTTGCGGGCGGTGCGGATTACGCGGCAGGCAATTTCGCCACGGTTGGCGATCAGGATCTTCTTGAACATCGTCTTGTCAGGGTTGTCTGTCTTGTGGATCTTGTTGTTCTGCTGCCGGGCGCTTTCAGGCCGCGACCGGATCCCAGATCACGAAGCGCGCCGGGGTCGGGTTGTATGCGTTGCACGGGTTGTTGAGCTGCGGGCAGTTCGATACCAACACCAGCACGTCCATCTCGGCGCGCATCTCCACATACTTGCCCGGGCCGGACAGGCCGTCGGCGAAGGTCAGCCCGCCTTCGGGCGTGACCGGCACGTTCATGAAGAAATTGATGTTCGGGACGAGATCGCGCTTGCCCATGCCGTTGTCCGCATGCGCGAGCGCCAGCAAGTAGTTGTCGCGACAGCTGTGCATGAACTTCTTCTGGATGGCGTAGCGCACGGTATTGCTCTCGGCCGCACATGCACCGCCCAACGTGTCATGGCGGCCGCAGGTGTCGGCGGTGATGGTCAGCATGGCCCGGCCGCGATTCGAATACAGCACCGAGCCAGTGGACAGGTAGATGCCACCCTGACGCTGCAGCGTATCGGTCAGGCTGTAGCTCTCGGCCGTATCGTTGGCGTTGTAGAAAATGGTGTCGACGGCCTGGTTGCCTTCGAGGTCGATGATGCGCAAGACCTGGCCGGCCTTGACTGCATGTAGCCAGGGTTCGCCTGCCGGCAGGCTGTAGTCGTAGACGGCATGGTTCGGATCGAGTGTGCTTTCGCGCAGGGTATTCATGGCTTGGCTACCAGTGACAAGGAGGTTCGGGGGTGCCGGCGCCCGTCATTCGACGGATGGCCGGCGTACAGGGCTTCAGCGATAGATCAGTTCAGTGTTGTAGTAGCCGCGGCGATTCTCGTCGCACGACAGCCGGCATACATCGTCGGCGCCGGCGGTGCCGGACTGCCAGGCGATCACGGCCACTTTCCTGGGCGCATAGGCCGGGTTCGGGTCGAGCGGATGCGGCGCGGTCGAGATCGCGACCAGCGTGTCCATCTCGAAGCGCAGCTCGACGAAGTCGCCGGCTTTCGAATGAGCTTGCGCGAACGCGAAGCGGCCTTCGTCGTTCACGCTGACCTTGGAAAACAGGTTCAGGTTAGGCACCCAGTCGCGCAGGCCGAGTCCCCATTTGCCGATCTCGACCAGCAGGCTGTCCTTGCCGTTGCGATGCATCGCATTGCGATACTCCTGATAGCGCTGCTCGCCGTGTTTTTTCTTCACCGTTTCAGCATCGGTGACGCCGCACAGCGGGTCATGCCAGCCGACGGTATCGCGCGGGATCGAGGCCAGGATGCGCCCCATGTCGGAGTACAGCACGTGGCCGGTGGTCAGATGCGCGGTGTGCTGCGCCTTCAAGGTATCGGGCAAGTTCAGACGCTCGAGCTTTTCATCGGCGCGGTACAGCAGCACCGCCGCGTTCGCACCGCCTTCGAGGTCGATGAAACGCAACGTGGTGCCGCGCGTGACGCGATAGGACCAGTGCCCACCGCCAGGAAAGACTTCAATCCATTTGATCGTATCGGCATCGAGGTCGGGTGCGAGCTCGGCAGCCTTGGCGGGAATGTCGAAGATGTCAGTTGCGTTCATGTCGATGGTCTTCAGGTTGGGCTCAGGCGGCGCGCGTCAGCCTGGCCAGCTGGTCGAGGTCGGTCTTGATACCGGAGGTTTCGCGGATGCGCTCGAGGATGTTGCGCTTGAGCGCGTTGAATTCGGGCGCCAGCTTCAGGTCTTGCTCACGCTCGGTGCCGAACGGGACCTCAACGATAGAGTCGATGCGACCCGGGCGCGGCGCCATGACCACCACGCGCTGGCCGAGGTACAAGGCCTCCTCGACGTCATGCGTGACGAATACCACGGTGGTCTTTTCCAGCAGGTAGACGTGACGGATCAGGTCGTGCATCACTTCGCGGGTCTGCGCATCGAGTGCGCCGAAGGGTTCATCCATCAGCAGCACATCCGGCTTGCCCATCAGCGCGCGCGCGATCGCCACCCGCTGCTGCATGCCGCCCGACAGTTCGGCCGGATAGGATTGCGCCACATGCGACAGGCCCATCAGCTGGATCAGTGCATCGGCGCGACCGGACGCGATCTCGACGTCGCTCGACGACAGGTTTTCGCGACCGTGCCGCAGGCGGCGCGAAAAACGGATGTTTTCGCTGACGGTGAGCCACGGGTACAGGCTGTAGCTCTGGAAGACCATCGCGCGCTCGGCGGCCGGCCCGTCGACCATGTGGCCATTGCACAGGATGTCGCCGTCGGCATACTCTTCGAGCCCGCCGATGGTACGCAGCAGCGTGGACTTGCCGCAGCCGGACGCGCCGACCAGGGTGACGAATTCGCCGGCGGCGATGTCGAGGTTGATATCGGCCAGCGCATGCACGCGGCGCTCGTCCTTGCCGTAGTACTTGTCCAGATGGCGGACGCTGATCTTGATGGTCATGGTTCAGCTCCGGAGGTAGTGCCAGCGGAAGGCGGTACGGTGCAGCCAGCGGAAGGTCTGGTCAGTGATCAGGCCGATGAGGCCGATCAGCAAGATGCCGGCAAAGATCTTGTCGGTATGCAGGAAGCGCTGCGCCTTCAGAATGGCGAAGCCAAGGCCCGCGTTTGCGGCCACCAGTTCGGCGACGACGAGGTAAGTCCAGGCCAGGCCCATGCAGGAGCGCATGGTGTCGAGCATCGCCGGGCGTGCGGCGCGCAAGATCACCAGCTTCACGACTTCGGAGGTGGTCGCGCCCATCGTGCGCGCCGCCTCGATTGCGGCATTCGGCACCCGCGCGACATCTTCGGCAAACATCAGCACCATCTGGAAGAAGGTGCCGACGAAGATCACGGTGATTTTCGCGCTCTCGTCAATGCCGACCCACAGCATGATCAGCGGGATAAACGCGACTGCCGGCAGGTAGCGCGAGAAATCGGTCAGCGGTTCGAGCAAGGCGCGCGCCGGTGCAAAGGTGCCGATCATGACGCCCAGCGGCAACGCAATCACCGCCGACAACAGGAAGCCACCGAAGATGCGCTCGCAACTGATCAGGATGTCAGACAGCAGCTCTTCTTCGCTCCACCAGTTGAGGGTGCTGCGCAAGACCTTGACCGGATCCGGCATGAAGACTTCATCCATTACGCCGGCGGTCGACAGCAGCGTCCAGGCAATGAAGGGCAGCAGAAAGCCCAGGATGGACAGCGCCAGCCGGAAGCGGCGCGGCATCTCGCCGCGCACGGACCATGCGCTGCGGCGATTGCGCAGGCGGCCAGCAGACACGGCAGGCTGCGCGGGGGGCGGAAGGATTTCCGGTTTCATCAGGCTCCTCGGGTGACGGATACCGGAGGCGAGCGATTGCGATATGCAATGGCCTCCCGGGCTTTTATCCCTCCGTGGAGCCCCGAACCGGTCAGGGATCGGAGCCGGCCGCTCTCGGACCAGTCATCGCGATGCGCATGAAATCTGCGAAAGCGATCGGAACCCTAGCGTCCTTGCTCAAGAAGCGATATCGGTCGTCAGACCAAGCCGGCCTCTCGGTGATGTACTCCTTAGCAATGTTGATGCCAAGGGTCACGCAAGCCTTGTGCCGCTGGAATGGCGCAGAAAGTCGGGTCGCCCGCACCATGGCGGGGAGACGGGAAGGGGGGGATTGGGTTGGCGCACCAGCTTTGTGCGCCAGGATGAATCGGCCGGTATCAGACTGGCGCCCACTCCTGCTCGAGCTGGGTCGAATAGGCTGGCGGCGCCGCGGCTTCGTTCGGGAAGGTGACGATCTCGTACGCTGATTCGTCGGCAAACAAGGCGCGCAGCAGTTTGTTGTTTAGTCCATGGCCGGACTTGTGCGCGTTGTAGCTGGCCAGCAGCGGATGCCCGGCAAGGTACAAGTCACCCATCGCGTCGAGGATCTTGTGGCGCACGAACTCGTTGCGATAGCGCAGGCCACCGGTATTGAGGATGCGGAATTCGTCCATCACGATCGCATTTTCGAGCGAGCCACCGCGCGCCAGACCCATGCCGCGCAAGGTCTCGACATCCTGCATGAAGCCGAAGGTGCGCGCGCGCGCAATCTCTTCGATATACGACTCGAGTGACAGATCCACTTCAGCGGTCTGGCCGCTGCCGTCGATCGCCGGGTGGTTGAATTCGATGAAGAATTTGAGCCGGAAGCCATGCCATGGTTCAAGGCTCGCCCATTTTTCATTCGGGCCTTCGCCCTCGCGCACTTCGACCGGCTTCAGCACGCGGATGAATTTTTTCGGCGCATCCTGCTCCTGCCGTCCGGCTTGCTGCAGCAGGAACACGAAGGATGCGGCCGAGCCGTCCATGATTGGGATTTCTTCCGCCGTCAGGTCGACCACCAGGTTGTCGATGCCCAGGCCGGCGCAGGCCGACATCAGGTGTTCGACAGTGGACACGCGCACGCCGTCTTTCTCCAGCACCGAAGCCATGCGGGTATCACCAACGCCGTTGGCCTGCGCAGGAAGCTCCACCGGCGGGTCGACATCGACGCGACGAAACACGATGCCGGTGTCGGCCGGCGCCGGATGCAGGGTCAGCACCACACGGGTGCCGCAATGAAGCCCGACGCCGGTGGTCCTGACCGTTTCCCTGATAGTGCGTTGCCTGATCATCCGGCGGTCCTGCTCAATCGATCAATTCACAGCTGACCGAGCATGGTCTCGGCATTCGAGACCTCGAACTTGCCCGGCGCTTCCACGTTCAGCTGGGTGACGACGCCATCCTTGACGAGCATCGAATACCGCTGCGAACGCGTTCCCATGCCGAACTGGCTGAAGTCGGCCGACAAGCCGATGGACTTGCTGAAATCCGCATTGCCGTCAGCCATCATGCGCACGATACCGGTCGCCTTCTGGTCACGGCCCCAGGCGCCCATCACGAACGCATCATTGACCGACACGCACCAGATCTCGTCCACGCCCTTGGCGTGCAGCGCTTTTGCGTGCGCGACATAGCCCGGCACATGCTTGGCCGAGCAAGTCGGGGTATAGGCGCCCGGCAGGCCAAAGATGGCGATGGTCTTGCCCTTGACCAGATCCGACACATTGAAAGTGTTCGGACCGAGCGAGCAGCCTTCGGTTTCGACGTCGATGAATTCAGCCAGTTTGCCTTCGGGGAGGCGGTCTCCGATTTTGATCATCATGGGATTTCCTAGTTATGAAGGGGTGGGCAGGGGCGGCATCAAAACAAACCGCACCCTCGGGTGCGGTCAGCTTCGCTTGCTTGCGAGCGGATTGCCAGTCGAAGTATGCCTCGACTGACGGTTTCCTGCAGGGATTGCCTCAAATTCAACAATCCCTGCAGCCTGCCTGACGATCAGTCCGCCTGGCGACGCAGGAAGGCCGGGATGTCGTAGGTTTCGGTGCCATTGCGCTCCATTGCGCGCACGGTGTCGGTCGCTTCATTCTTGCGCCAGACCGCCGGCGTGCGCGTGGGCTCGAAGTTCGGCGTGCTGGTGACAGCTTCGCCACCGCTGACGGCGATCGGCTCGTTGTACGTACCGGTACGGGCGATGGTGACCGGGGTCGACACCAGTTGCGGTGTGCGACGAGCGCGGCCGAGGCCGGTGGCGACCACGGTGACGCGGATTTCGTCGCCCATCGCGTCGTCATACGCGATGCCCTGAGCGATCGATGCATCTTCCGCCGCGAACGCACGCACCGTCGCCATCACTTCCTTGATTTCCTTGCCCTTCAGCGAGCGGCTGGCCGTCACGTTGACCAGCACGCCACGCGCGCCGGACAGGTCGATGCCATCCAGCAGCGGCGAAGCGACAGCCTGCTCCGCCGCGATGCGCGCACGGTCGACGCCGGAAGCGACAGCCGTGCCCATCATCGCCTTGCCCTGCTCGGCCATGATGGTCTTGACGTCGTTGAAGTCGACATTGATATGGCCCGGCACGTTGATGATCTCGGCGATACCGGCCACGGCATTGTTCAGCACGTCATCGGCATGGCCCAGCCACTCCAGCATGCTGTCGTCTTCATAGATCTCTTCGAGCTTTTCGTTGAGGATCACGATCAGCGAATCGACATGCTTGGTCAGTTCGTCCAGGCCTTCGTTGGCGATGTCCATGCACTTCTGGCCTTCGTGCGTGAACGGCTTCGACACCACGGCCACGGTGAGGGCACCCAGTTCCTTGGCGACTTCAGCCACCACCGGCGCAGCGCCGGTACCGGTACCGCCGCCCATGCCGGCCGCGATGAACACCATGTGGGCGCCGCGCAGCGCATCTTCGATGCGGTCGCGGGTCTCCTCCGCCAGCTGGCGGCCGACGGCCGGCTTCATGCCGGCGCCGAGGCCGGTTTCGCCAATCTGGATCACGTTGTGTGCCTTCGACTGCGTCAGGGCCTGGGCATCCGTGTTGGCGACGATGAATTCGACGCCGGAGACGCCCTTGTTGATCATGTGCTGCACGGCGTTACCGCCCGCACCACCAACGCCGACCACCTTGATGATGGTGCCCTTCGTGTTTTCCAGCATATCGATTTCCATGTTGACTCCCTTGGTGTTGCAGTTTGCAGTCAATAACCGCTGCCCCGGGGGCGACGGCTAGCCACTGACAACTGCGAGGTTTATTGAATATCCAAAAAACTAAAAACCTTCGTACTGCTGCATGCTGCTTTTTCTGGTTGCTGCTTTTATGTCGCTGCCATTTTTGCTGCTTCGTTATTTCATTGACGCCACTGGATCCCGGCCTGCGCCGGGATCCAGCGTCTGGAAAAATCGTTCAATGGTCCTGATTCAGAAATTCCCCAAAAACCATTCCTTCATCCGCGTCCAGACCGCCGTTGCCGATCCTCCCTGGCGAACCACCACCTGCCCGCGCAGGTACTGACGCTTGGCTTCTTCCAGCAGACCGATCACCGTGGCATAGCGCGGGCTCTTGACCACATCGGCGAGCTGGCCGTTGTACTCGGGCACACCGACGCGAACCGGCTTGAGGAAAATATCCTCGGCCAATTCGCACATGCCCGGCATCAGCGCACTACCGCCGGTCAGCACGATGCCGGATGACAGCACCTCTTCGAAGCCCGATTCACGCACCAGCTGATGCACCAGCGAGAACAACTCTTCGACGCGCGGCTCGATCACGGCCGACAGCGCAGCCTTCGACAACGTGCGCGAACCACGATCACCCAGTCCCGGCACGTCGAAAACATCGGTCGGGTCGGCCAGCACTTGCTTGGCAATGCCGTAATGGACCTTGATCTCCTCTGCTTCCTGCGTCGGCGTGCGCAACGCGATCGCGATATCGTTCGTAATCTGGTCGCCGGCGATCGGAAGCACGGCGGTATGGCGGATCGCGCCCTCACTGAAGATCGCGATGTCCGTCGTACCGCCGCCGATGTCGACCAGCACCACGCCCAGCTCTTTCTCGTCGGCCGTCAGCACGGCATCGGCCGACGCCATCGGCTGCAGGATCAGGTCGGTCACTTCCAGGCCGCAGCGGCGCACGCACTTGACGATGTTCTGCACCGCCGACACCGCGCCGGTGACGATATGCACTTTCACCTCAAGGCGAATGCCGCTCATGCCGATGGGCTCGCGCACGTCTTCCTGGTTGTCGACAATGAATTCCTGCGGCACCGTGTGCAGCAACTGCTGGTCGGTCGGGACGTTGACGGCCTTGGCCGTCTCGATCACACGCGCCACGTCGGCGGCGCTGACTTCCTTGTCCTTGATCGCGACCATGCCGCTGGAATTGAAGCTGCGGATGTGCGAGCCGGCGATGCCGGTCCACACATTGCGGATCTGGCAGTCGGCCATCAGCTCGGCTTCCTCGAGCGCCTTCTGTATCGATTCGACCGTGGCCTCGATGTTGACCACCACGCCCCGCTTCAGGCCCTTCGATTCGCTCTGGCCGAGGCCGATCACTTCGTGCCGGCCATTGGGCAGCACCTCTGCCACCACGGCCACCACTTTCGACGTGCCGATGTCGAGTCCGACGATCAGGTTCTTCGCGTCTTTAGTCATAAGTTCTCAGCGTTCTTGTTTTCTCTGTCGATTTCAAAAAAATTGCTTTCCGGCCCGACTCAGATCGCGCCCGGATCCGTGGGCGGCGCATTGCCCGGCAAGGGCTGCGTGCGCCGCTTGAGCGCCAGCCCGTTCGGGTAACGCATGTCCACGCTTTCTATCCTTCCCGGCAGCGCCGCCGCCAATTGCGGATAGACGCTCACAAAGCGATCCACCCTGGCCTTCAACTGCTCGCGTTCATGCGCGCGACCGAGGTTGAGCACAATGCCGTTGTCCAGCTTCGCGATCCACGCATAGCGCTTTGACAGCAGCAACGAGCGCGGCGCCAGCTTGACCGGCGCCAGCCATTCGCGCAGGTCGGCCAGCCGTAACGCGACTTCGCGCGCGCTGTCATCCGGTCCGTCGAGCACCGGCAGCTTGCCGTCTTCTTCCGCCTCATCCAAGTTGGCAGTGAACAAAATGCCATCCACTGAAATCAATCGGCCTTCCTGCTCGCCCCAGGTGCCAAGCGCCTGGTATTCGTCGACCAGCACGATCAGCTTGTCGGGCCACTCGCGACGCACCGAAGCGTGCTGCACCCAAGGCACGGTCTCGAAAGCCTGGCGCGCCGCCAGCAGGTTCACGCTGAAGAAGTTGCCGCGAATGCGAGGCAACGCGGCACTGCGCACCGTCGCCGCATCCACATAGCGCAAAGGCCCGCCATCCGCAGCGCGCACCTGAACCACCCGCAAATCGAACATGGACTGGCTTGCGACCCACTTGTAGCCGGCAAACAGCAGAGCGCACAGCACCACGCCGAGCATGGCTCGGGTGATGATGTTCAGTGCCCTGATGTCATTCCACATAGCGCGTGATTCCTTAGTCTCTCAAGCCTTCAGGTCTTCAGGGTTTCCAGTCCGCCGACGCTTTCAGGTCCAACGCTGCCATGCGCAGAATTTCCACGCACAGCGCTTCATACGGCAAACCTGCCACAGCGGCCGACATGGGCACCAGCGAATGGCCAGTCATGCCCGGCGAGGTATTAATCTCCAGCAGGAAGGGTTGGTCGTCACTGTCACGCACCATCACGTCGGCGCGCGCCCAGCCACGACAGCCCAGCGACCTGAAGCTCTTGAGCACCAGTTCCTGAATCTGCTTTTCCTGCTCCGGCGGCAGGCCGCTCGGGCACAGATAGCGGGTTTCGTCGGAGAAGTACTTATTCTGGTAATCGTAGTTCGCATCCGGCGCCACGATGCGCACCACCGGCAGCGCGCGTGCGGCATCACCGGCGCCCAGGACCGGGCAGGTCAGCTCCATGCCGCTGATGAATTCCTCGGCCATCACCGCCTTGTCGTACTTCGCGGCGAGTGCATAGGCCGCCGGCAGCTGCGTGGCCTCGATGACCTTGGTCAGGCCCAGCGTCGACCCTTCATGCGCGGGCTTCACGATCAACGGCAATCCCAGCTTGGCCACCACGGCGGCCCAGTCGCTGTTCGCCGACAGCATGTCGAATTTCGGCGTCGACAAGCCTTCATGCAGCCAGACGCGCTTGGTCATCGCCTTGTCCATCGCGATCGACGACGCCAGCACGCCCGGGCCGGTATATGGAATGCCCAGTTGCTCGAGCGCGCCCTGCAGCGTGCCGTCTTCGCCATAGCGGCCATGCAGCGCAATGAACACGCGATCGAATTTCTCCGCAGCCAGCTCGCCCAGCGAGCGCTGTGCCGGATCAAACGGATGTGCATCGATGCCCTGCGCTTGCAGCGCCTTCAGTACGCCGCTGCCCGACATCAGCGAAATTTCGCGTTCGGCCGAACGTCCGCCGAACAGCACGCCGACCTTGCCGAATTCCGCTCTCAAACTGTTGCTGCCCGTGCTCATGCCTGCTCCCGTGCGGTCTTGCTCGCTGCTTGCGTCAATTGCTGCAGCTGTCCCGGCACATTTGAAATCGATCCTGCCCCCATCGTCATCACCACATCGCCGGCCTTGGCCATCTTCAGCAGGACTTCGGGCATCTGCGTGATGTCTTCGACGAACACCAGTTCCGTCTTGCCTGCCACGCGCAGCGCATGCGCGAGCGAGCGGCCGTCGGCGGCCGTGATCGGTTGCTCACCGGCCGCATAGACGTCGGCCAGCACCAGCACGTCGACCGTCGCCAAGACCTTCACGAAATCCTCGAACAGGTCACGCGTGCGCGTATAGCGATGCGGCTGGAAGGCCAGCACCAGCCGGCGGCCCGGATAGGCGCCGCGCGCGGCAGCAATGGTCGCCGCGGTCTCGACCGGGTGGTGGCCGTAGTCGTCGACCAGCGCGAATTGGCCGCCATCGGCCGAGGCCAGCTCGCCATATTTCGTGAAGCGCCGGCCGACACCGGTAAATTCCTGCAACGCCTTCTGGATATGGTGATCGGCGACATCCAGCTCGCGCGCGATCGCAATCGCCGCACACGCGTTCTGCACGTTGTGCATGCCTGGGTGGTTCAGGCGCACCGGCAGCGGCGCGTAGTCTTTCTGGATCACGGTGAATTCCATGTGGCCGTTGACGGCGCGCGCATCGATCGCGCGCACGTCGGCGTCTTCATGGAAGCCGTAGGTCAGCACCAGCTTCGAGATGAAGGGCATGATCTCGCGCACGTTCGCGTCGTCGACGCACAGCATCGCGACGCCATAGAACGGCAGGCGTTGCGTGAATTCGATGAAGGCCTGCTTCAGCTTCGCGAAGCTGTGGTCGTAGGTCTCCATGTGATCGGCGTCGATATTGGTGATCACCTCGATCACTGGCGACAGGTTCAGGAACGACGCATCCGACTCGTCCGCTTCGGCGACGATGAACTCGCCGGTCCCGAGCTTGGCATTGGCACCGGCGCTGTTCAGGCGGCCGCCGATCACGAAGGTCGGGTCCAGCCCGCCCTCGGCCAGCACGCTGGCCACCAGACTGGTGGTGGTGGTCTTGCCATGGGTGCCGGCGATCGCGATACCGCGCTTGAGGCGCATCAGTTCCGCCAGCATCACGGCACGCGGCACGATCGGGATGTGGCGCGCGCGTCCGGCCTGCACTTCCGGATTGCTCGGCTGCACGGCGGTCGATGTGACGATCGCATCGGCGCCATCGATATGCTCGGGCGCATGGCCAATGCGTATCGTCGCACCCAGCTCTGCGAGACGGCGGCTGGCCGCATTCGGCGCGAGGTCGGAGCCGGACACGGTGTAGCCGAGGTTGAGCAACACTTCGGCGATACCGCTCATCCCGGAGCCGCCTATCCCGACGAAATGTATATGTTTGACCTTGTGTTTCATGTCAGTGGTCCACCCGTCGGCTCGGCTGCGCCGCCTGTGCACGAGCGCAGCGCGACCGCGCTGCTTTGCCGACGAAATGTATATGTTTGACCTTGTGTTTCATGTCAGTGGCCCACCCGTCGGCTCGGCTGCGCCGCCTGTGCACGAGCGCAGCGCGACCGCGCTGCTTTGCCGACGAAATGTATATGTTTGACCTTGTGTTTCATGTCAGTGGTCCACCCGTCGGCTCGGCTGTGCCGCCTGTGCACGAGCGCAGCGCGACCGCGCTGCTTTGCCGACGAAATGTCTATGTTTGACCTTGTGTTTCATGTGTTTCCCAATTCTTCCAGCACGCCGGCGATCGCGTCATTCGCGTCGCGCCGGCCCTGCCGGTACGCAGCTTCGGCCATTCGCAGGCAGGTCTCGCGTGTCATGCCTCTGATCAGCGCTGCCAGTGCCACCTTGTCCATGTGTGCCTGCGGCAGATGGGTCGCGGCGCCGGCTTTTGCCATCCATTGCGCGTTGTCGCGCTGGTGCGAGGTGGTCGAGACCACCAGTGGCACCAGCACACTGGCAACGCCGGCGGCACAAAGTTCCGCAACGGTAATCGCGCCGGCACGGCAAATGACGACGTCTGCTGCTGCATAACGGCTGGCCATATCGTCGATGAAGTCCACGACCTCGGCATCGACGCCGGCTTGCACATAATTCTTTTTCAAGGCTTCGACGTGCTGTTTGCCCGACTGGTGCACCACCCGCGGCCGCGACTCGGGCGGCAACAGTGCCAGGGCGGCCGGCACGGTGTCGTTCAGTACTTTCGCACCGAGGCTGCCGCCAATTACCAGCAGGTTCAGCGGGCCATTGCGGTTTGCGAAGCGTTGCGCGGGTATCGGCAGGCTGCTGATTTCCTTGCGCACCGGATTGCCGGTGACTTGCGATTTGGCCTGCGCCGCATCGTCGGCCGGGAAGCCGAACAGGATGCGCTTCGCGAACGGCCGCAAGGCCTTGTTCGACATCAGCAATGCGGCATCGGCATTCATCAATGCCAGCGGCTTGCCCGACAGCGCGGCCATCATCCCGCCCGGCACCGTCACATAACCACCCATGCCAAGTACCACATTCGGCTTGCGCACGCGGATGATGCTGCGGCAGCGCAGGAAGCCGGCTGCCATCTTGAAGGCGCCGGTGATCGTGTGCTTCCAACCCTTGCCGCGCAGGCCGGCGAAATCGATCGCATCGAAAACAAGGCCGTGCCTGGGCACGATGTCGGCTTCCATGCCGCGCTGCGTACCCAGCCATGACACTTGCCAGCCGCGCGCGCGCATCGTGTCGGCGATCGCCAGACCCGGGAAGATGTGGCCGCCGGTACCGGCTGCCATGATCATCAAATGCTTTTGCGGACCGGTCATACACGACCTCCGCGCATCATCACTCTATTTGGGCTACGGCCGTGCGCTGGCGCGCACTTAACTTCGCTGCGCGAAGTTAGCCTGCGCCGAAATCGCGTCAAGCTGACTGTGTTTTGAATGCGCGTGCTCATACGCGACCTCCGCGCATCATGACGCGATTTTCATAGTCGATACGTAGCAAGAGGGCCAGGCCAATGCAATTGATCGCGATGCCCGAACCGCCATACGACATCAGCGGCAAGGTCAGTCCCTTGGTCGGCAGCAGGCCGAGGTTGACCGCCATGTTGATGAACACCTGGGCACCGATCCAGATGCCGATGCCCTTCGCCACCAGCCCGGCAAAATATTTTTCTGCGGCGATGGCCTGACGACCGATATCGAACGCGCGACGCACGATCCAGTAGAACAGCACGGTGACCAGCAGCACGCCGGCCAGGCCCAGTTCTTCACCGATCACGGCCAGCAGGAAGTCGGTATGCGCCTCTGGCAAATAATGCAGCTTCTCGACGCTGCCGCCGAGGCCGACGCCGAACAGTTCGCCGCGGCCAAAGGCAATCAGCGAGTGCGTCAACTGGTAAGCCTTGCCCAGCTCATTGCCGGAATTCCAGGGATTCATGAATGCGACCATGCGCTCGTAACGCCATGGCGAAATCAGAATGATCAGGCAGAACACCATGGCTAGCACGGTGAGCATGCCGCCGAACCAGATGATGTTGAATCCGCCGAGGAACAGGATGCCCATCGCAATGCAGACGATCACACCGAACGCGCCAAGGTCGGGCTGCCACATCAGCAATGCACCAGCGCCGGCAACGGCAATCGCCATCGGCAGGAAGCCCTTGGTCAGGCTGTGCATGTACTGCTGCTTGCGCACGGTGAAATCTGCGGCGTAGATCACCATCATCAGCTTCATGATCTCGGACGGTTGCAGGTTCAGGCTGCCAAAACCGATCCAGCGGCGCGCGCCATTGACGCCCTTGCCGACGCCCGGGATCAGCACCAGCACCATCAGCACCAGTGCGCCAAGGAACAGCCATGGTGTCCATTTTTCCCATTGCTCGACCTTGAAGCGGAACGCGAACAATCCAGCAATCAGGCCGAAGACGATGAAGCCCGCCTGTCGCACCAGGAAATGGTGATTCTTGTAGTTGGCGTATTTCGGCGAATCGGGCAACCCGATCGATGCCGAATACACCATGATCAACCCGCCCAGCAACAGCAACAGCACGACCCATACCAGCGCCTGGTCGTACTCGAGCATCTTCGAGCGCTGGACCATGGGCGCATCGGCCAGGCGCGATTCGCGCATGGCCTGGGCCGCGTTGCCGAAGAAGGGCAGGGTGAACTTCAAGCGATCACCTCGCCCTTGTCGAGGCCGAGTTCGCGCACGGCATCGACGAATACCTGCGCACGGTGCGCATAGCTGTTGAACATGTCAAAGCTCGCGCAGGCCGGCGACAGCAAGACCTGGTCGCCCGCTTGCGCGACAGCGGCGGCATCACGCACGGCGTCATCCAGCGTCGCGCAGGAAGTCATCGCGACCCCCGTGTCGGCCAGGGCGTCACGAATGGACGGCGCATCGCGGCCGATCAGCATGACTGCCTTTACGTGGCGTGCGACCGACGGTGCCAGCGGCTTGAAGTCCTGGCCCTTGCCGTCGCCTCCGGCAATCAGCACCAGACGCTTGCTGCCTGCCGGATGCGATGCACCCAGCCCTTCTAGCGCTGCGATCGTGGCGCCGACATTGGTGCCCTTGCTGTCGTCAAAATATTCAACGCCGTCGATCGTGGCAACGTGCTCGACGCGATGCGGCTCCCCGCTGTACTGGCGCGCGCCATGCAGTAGCGGCGCCAGTTGCAGGTTGATCGCACGGCACAGCGCGAGCGCCGCGAGCACATTGGTCGCATTGTGCTGGCCACGAATTTTCAGCGCATCGACCGGCATCAGACGATTCAGGTACAGCTCGATGTCTTGCAGAGCCTTGCCGCGCCGCTTCTTCGGTGCTTCATCCTCGTGCGCAATCGCCAGCATCAGCCATTGCATGCCACCTTCATCCGACAGGCCGAGCGCATCAGGCGCCGCCGGCGTATCGGTGCCGAAGGTGACGATATGCGCATCGGCTTTCGCCATCTTCATGGTGCGCGCATCGTTGCGATTCAGCACGCGGACCGTATCCGGCCCGAAGATGCGCGCCTTGGCATCGGCATACGCATCCATGTCGCCATGCCAGTCCAGATGGTCTTGCGTGACATTCAGTACGACGGCGGCATCGGCATTCAGGCTGTACGTGGAGAATAACTGGAAGCTCGACAGCTCCAGCACCCAGCACTGCGGCAGGTCGTCGTTGGCGACGGATTCGCGCATCACGTCCAGTGCCGCCGGGCTGATGTTGCCGGCGACCTTGACCGACAAGCCGGCCGCTTTGCACAATTGCCCGGTCAGGCTGGTGACGGTGGTCTTGCCGTTGGTGCCGGTGATGGCCAGCACTTTCGGCGCATAGTGACGTTCGGCATTCAGCGCGGCCAGTGCCTGCGCAAACAGTTCGATCTCACCCCAGACCGGGATACCACGCTCTTGCGCGATCGGCAGCATCACCGTCAATTCGCGCAGCGGGGCAAGACCCGGGCTGAGCGCGACGAAATCGATGCCATCCAGCAGCGCGGCCGTGAATTCTCCGGCCACGAACTCGACATCCGCTTGCGCTTCCTTCAGCGCAGGCAAGCGCTCAGGATTGGCGCGCGTATCCGCCACGCGCAGCTGCGCGCCGCAATGGATCAGCCAGCGCGCAATCGCGAGGCCGGATTCGCCGAGGCCCAGTACCAGCGCGCGCTTGCCAGCGAAATGCTCGCGATGGTCGGGGCCGGGCTCAGGTTCGGGCTCAGGTTCGGGCTCAGGTTCGGGCTCAGGTTCGGGTTCTGGCTCGGGTTCGGGCTCGGGTTCGGGCTGCCGTTCTTGCGATGGCGGCGTCGCATCTCCGGAGGTTTCATCCCCTGCTTCGCCGGCATGACTCTCTGCATCATGAGTTTCGTCGCCTTGCGCATCCACGGCAGCGACTTCGCGCTGCGCCTCAGGTCCCGCTACTGCCGCCGAAAGCTCGGCCATGGACGCGTCGGCACGCACGTCTGCCGGCGCGGCCGCCTGCACACCGGCCGCGTCTTCGCGTGCCATGTCGTGCCGTGCGTCGTCCTGCATCTCCTTGTGCATCCCTTGCTGCATCCCGACAGTATCCTGATCGTTATTCATTCAAACCTTCAATACCCTTCATCGGCGCGCTCAGCGCAGCTTCAGCGTCGACAGACCGACCAGCACCAGCATCATCGTGATGATCCAGAACCGGACCACGACCTGGGTTTCCTTCCATCCCTTCTGTTCGTAGTGATGGTGCAGCGGCGCCATCAACAGCACGCGCTTGCCGACGCCGGTGCGCATCTTGGTGTACTTGAAATAAGCGACCTGCAGCATCACCGACAAAGTCTCGACGACAAACACGCCACCCATGATGAAGAGCACGATTTCCTGACGCACGATGACGGCGATCGTGCCCAGCGCACCGCCCAGCGCCAGTGCGCCGACATCGCCCATGAACACTTGCGCCGGATAGGCGTTGAACCACAGGAAGGCCAGGCCCGCGCCGGCCATCGCGCCGCAGAAGATCAGCAGCTCACCGGCACCCGGGATGTGCGGGATCAGCAGGTATTTCGAATAGGTCGCGCTACCGGTCAGGTAGGCGAAGATGCCGAGTGCCGAGCCGACCATCACGGTCGGCATGATCGCGAGGCCGTCGAGGCCATCGGTCAGGTTCACCGCGTTCGAGGTGCCGACGATCACGAAATAAGTGAGGGCGATAAAGCCCCAGACGCCGAGCGGATAGCTGATCGTCTTCACAAACGGCACGATCAGGTCGGCCTTGTTCGGCAATTCCATCGCAAAACCGGACTGCACCCAGGCGGTGAACAGTTCCCACACTTTCATGTTGGTCGGGCCCGACACCGAGAACGCCAGATAGAACGCCGCCAGCAAGCCGATGATGGATTGCCAGAAGTACTTCTCGCGCGACGCCATGCCGTTCGGGTCCTTGAACACCACCTTGCGGTAGTCATCGACCCAGCCGACGGCCCCGAAGCCCAGCGTGACGATCATCACGGGCCAGATGAAACGATTGGTCCAGTCCCCCCACAGCAGCACCGAGATGCCGATGCCGATCAGGATCAGCGCGCCGCCCATGGTCGGCGTGCCGGATTTCACCAGATGGGTCTGCGGGCCATCGGTACGCACCGCCTGGCCGACCTTCATTTCGGTCAGCATGCGGATCACGGCCGGGCCGGCGATCAGGCCGATCAGCAAGGCCGTCAGCGTCGCGAACACCGCGCGGAAGGTGATGAAGTTGAAGACGCGCAAAGCGCCGATCTGGTCCTGGAATAATTGGGCTAGCCAAAGCAGCATGTCAGTGTCCTCCCGCCTGGGCAGCCGGGGCGCCGGTCAGGCGTTGCACGACGCGCTCCATTTGCATGAAGCGCGAACCTTTCACGAGGACGCTGGCGCCGGAAGGCACATGCGCAACCTCTGCATTCAATGTATCCATGTCGTCGAAATGGCGGGCATCGCCACCAAAGGCCTGGCTGGCGTGGCGCGCGAGCGTGCCAAGGGTGAGCAACTGGTCAATCTGACGCTGGCGCGCATAGGCGCCGATTTCCTGATGGAAGGCGACGCCTTCGCTGCCAACTTCGCCCATGTCGCCCAGCACCAGTGTGCGCGGTGCCGGCGCGGAGGCCAGCACGTCGATCGCGGCGCGTACCGAATCCGGGTTGGCGTTGTAGGTGTCGTCGATGACGAGCGCGCCGTTGGATGCCTGCTTCTTTTGCAGCCGACCAGCCACGGGCGCAAAGCTTTCGAGGCCGCGCACGATGGCCGTCACATCGATGCCGATCGCCAGCGCAGCCGCACAGGCCGCCAGTGCATTGCGCACGTTGTGTACGCCGGCCGCCGCCAATTCGAGCGTGAAAGCCTGTCCTTGCGTCCTCACGTTCAGCCGGCTGCCGAAAGCCTGTGGCTGCCAGTCACACGTCACTGTCGGCGCGCCTGCCAGCCCGAAGGTCACTGATGCACGATGGCCGGCGTAGCCCTGCCACAGCGATGCATAGTCGTCATCGGCCGGATAGACCGCAGCGGCTTGCGGGCCAAGCGCCTTGATGACTGCGCCATTTTCTTCAGCGACGGCCGCGACGCTGGCCATGAATTCCTGGTGCTCGCGCTGCGCGTTGTTCACGAGGCCGACGGTCGGTTCGGCAATCTCGGCGAGTCGCGCAATTTCGCCCGGATGGTTCATCCCCATCTCGATGACGGCGGCGCGATGGCGAGCGTCGAGACGGAACAGGGTCAATGGCACGCCGATCTCGTTGTTCAGGTTGCCGCGCGTGGACAAGTAGTTGTCCGCACCAAAGGCCGCCGCGAGGATGGACGCGATCATTTCCTTGACCGTGGTCTTGCCATTGCTGCCGGTGACGCCAATCACCGGAATGTCGAAACGACGACGCCACAGGTTGGCGATCTGGCCCAGCGCATGGCGCGTGTCGCCGACGACGATGGCCGGCACGGTCAGTCCACCCGGCACGCGCTCGACCACGACCGCCGCTGCGCCGCGTGCGACAACGTCCGCGAGGAAATCATGGGCATCGAAGCGCTCGCCGCGCAGGGCGACGAACAGGTTGCCCGGCTCGACCGTCTTGCTGTTGGTCGAGACGCCGGTGAACGCGACGCGGCCATCGGCCGGCGAGCGCAAGCTGGCGCCGGGGAGGGTGTTCAACAATTCATTCAGGATGGCCTGCATCAATGGCCTCCGTAACGGGTCGCACGCGTGGCCAGAGCCAGCTGCGCATGGTCGGCGTCGCGGAATGCGTGGCGCCGACCCTTGATTTCCTGATAATCCTCGTGGCCTTTGCCGGCCACCAGGATCACGTCATTCTTGCCGGCATGGCGAATCGCCGACAGGATGGCCGCGGCACGATCCTCGATGACCTGCAGCTTCTTGCGGCCGGCGTCATCCAGGCCGGCGACGATCTGCTCGATGATGGCAGCCGGCTCTTCGCTGCGCGGGTTATCGCTGGTCACGAGCACATGGTCTGCTTGCTGAGCCGCGACGGCCATTTGCGGACGCTTGCCCGGATCGCGATCGCCACCACAGCCGAACACGCACCACAATTCGCCATGGCGTGCTTCCGCCACCGGACGCAGCGTGGACAAGGCCTTCTCGAGCGCATCCGGCGTGTGCGCGTAATCGATCACGGCCAGCGGGCCATCCTGGCCGCCCAGCTGCTGCATGCGGCCGGGCACCGAGACCAGCGCTTCCAGCTGATGAACAACGCTATTCCAGCTCATGCCGCGCGCAAACAGCACGCCGGCAATCGCTAGCACATTGCTGACGTTGAAGTGACCAATCAGCTGCGTGCGCACGACGCCGCTACCGTAGGGCGAGTTCAGCGTGAAGGTGGTGCCATGCTGCGCGATGCGAATGTCGGTCGCCGACAGCGTCGGCACGCCTTCAGCCAGCGCACCCTCGGTGGTATAGGCCAGCGCCGCGACGGCCGGCTGGCGCTGGCGCACACGGGCCAGCATGCGCAGGCCCATCGGGTCGTCAATATTGATCACCGCATGTTGCAGGCCTGGCCAGTCGAACAGCATGGCCTTGGCCGCTTCATACTCCTCCATCGTGCCGTGGAAGTCGAGATGATCGCGGGTGAAATTGGTGAGCACGGCAACATCGACGTGCAAGTCATCCATGCGGCCCTGCACGAGTCCGATCGACGAGGCTTCGATCGCCAGTGCCATCGCCCCTTGCTTTTTCTGCTCTGCAAGATTGCGATGCAGTTGCACTGCATCCGGGGTCGTGAACCCGGTCGCTGCAAATTTATCGGTCGTGCCGCGCTTGAACAAGCCCACGCCCAATGTACCGATGACGGCCGTTGGCAACTGCTCGCGCGACAACGCCTGACCCAGCCATTGGGTGCACGAAGTCTTGCCGTTGGTCCCAGTGACGGCCACGCTGAACATGCCGCGATCCGGCTCGCCATACCAGCTGTGCGCGATGCCGCCGGCCGCCTTCGCCAGCGACGGCACGGCGCAGTGCGGCACACGCCAGCGGGCATCCCATGCAAAGCCATCGGCATCATCGAACAGCACCGCCACAGCGCCCGCCTCAATGGCCTGCGAAATATATCGACGGCCATCGCCGGCCTCGCCGGGGCATGCAAGGAACACGTCGCCGCGTGCGATGCGCCGCGAGTCGAGCGACAGGCCCGCTTCCGGCGCGATGTCGGCCAGCGCTGCGCGCAGCCAGTCGGCGAGTTCGGCGGGCTTCATCAGCGATCCCATCACATACTCTCCGTGACAGGTTGCGTCGGCAGGATGACGTTGGTGATGCTCGCATCCGGCGGCACGTTCAGCGAGCGCAGCGCGCTGGCAGCAACGTTGGCAAACACCGGCGCCGCGACCTGGCCGCCGAAATGTTTGCCAGCGGTCGGCTCATCGACCATCACGGCGATGATGATGCGGGGGTCGGACGCCGGCGCCAGGCCGACGAAGGATGCCACGTACTTGTTCACATAATGACCATTCTCGAGCTTGTGCGCGGTGCCGGTCTTGCCGGCGACGCGGTAGCCACGCACTTGCGCCAGCGGCGCCGTGCCGCCCGGGCCAACGACTTTTTCCATCATCTCGCGCATCTGCAGCGCGGTCTTTTCCGAGATCACGCGCTGCGGCTGCGGCGCATGGTCGAGCTTCTGGAAAGACAAGGGAATCATTTCGCCATTGCGCGCGAAGATCATGTAAGAGCGCGCCACCTGGATTAGCGACACGGCGATGCCGTGGCCGTAGCTCATGGTCGCCTGTTCGATCGGGCGCCAGGTCTTGTACGGGCGCATGCGGCCGGCGACCGCGCCGGGGAAGCCGAAGCGCGGCGCCTGGCCGAAGCCGACCGACGTGAACATTTCCCACATCTCGCGCGGCTCGCACCGCAGCGCCATGCGCACGGTGCCGACGTTGGACGACTGCTGGATGATCTGCGCAACCGACATCGATCCCGCATGCGGGTGCGAGTCGCCGATGGTGGACGGGCCGATGGTCAGCTTGGCCGGCGTATCGAGTATGGTGTCCGGCTTGACCATGCCTTTTTCGAGCGCCAGGGCGATGGTGAAAGGCTTGAGCGTCGAGCCCGGTTCATAGGTATCCGTCATCACCCGGTTGCGCAGCTGCGCGCCGCTGAGGCCCTGGCGGGTGTTCGGGTTGTAAGTCGGCATGTTGGCCAGCGCCAGCACTTCGCCGGTCTTGACATCGAGCACCACGATGGCGCCGGCCTTCGCATGGTTTTCCTCGACCGCCTGCTGCAGCGACGTGAATGCGATGTACTGGATCTTGCCGTCGATCGACAGCGTCAGGTCCTTGCCATCCTGCGGCTCGCGGATGAAGTCAATGTCTTCCACGGTGCGACCGAGGCGATCCTGGATCACGCGTCGGCTGCCATTGACGCCGCCGAGCGCCGATTGCTGGGCCAGCTCCATGCCTTCCTGCCCCTTGTCCTCGACATTGGTGAAACCGAGCACATGGGCGGCGATGTGGCCGGCCGGGTAGAAGCGCTTGAATTCCGGATCGATGCGGATGCCGTTGATGCCCAGCGCGCGAATCTGCTCGGCCACTTCATCGTCGACTTGCCGCTTCAGCAGCACATAGCTGCGCTCGGTCTCGAGTTTCTTTTTCAGGTCCGCGAGCGGGATGTCGAGCAGCTGCGCCAGTCGGCGCAGCTGGTCCTGGTCAGCATCCACGGCACGAATCTGGGCGCCGATCGATTTCACCGGCAGCGACGAGGCCATCACTTCGCCATTGCGGTCGAGGATCTTGCCACGCACGGCGGGGGTGTCCAGCGTATGAGCGTAGCGCGCTGCGCCTTTTTTCTGCAGGAATTCGGTCGACAGCGCCTGTAACCAGAAGGCGCGCACGCCAAGCGCGACGAAGGCCACGAACAACAGGAACAGCGTGACTTTCGAGCGCCAGGTCGGCAGTTGCACCGCCAGCACCGGGCTGGCCGAGAACGACATGCCGCGCGCAGCGGCCTTGCGGGCGGGTGCGCGCATCAGCGGGCACCTCCGGCAGTCATGTACTGGGTACGCGCGGGGCCGGGCGCGCTCATGCCGAGCGTACGCGCAAGGCTGTCGATGCGCGAATGGCGCGCAAGGTTGGATTGATCGACCTGCAGCTGGTCCCACTCGGTTTCCAGCTTGCGCATGCGCATTTGCGCGCGCTCATGCTCGATGTACAGGCGACGCGCCTGGTATTGCGAATTGACCAGCAACAGCGAACACATCACCAGCAAGGCCAGCAACGGGAGCAGGGTGCGAGTGCTCATCGAGTTCACGCGGGCGCTCCCTCGGGCAGGCGCAGCGCGCCACGCATCACGGCCGAGCGCGCGCGCGGGTTGGCGGCGACCTCGGCCTCGGACGGCTTCATCTTGGGGAGCAACTTCATTTTCGGCTGCGGCAGGTCGGCCGCACGGATCGGCAGGCGGCGGTCGGGCTGCGGTACGCTGGCCTTGGAGGCCAGGAACCGCTTGACGATGCGATCTTCCAGCGAGTGAAAGCTG
>JACCDY010073491.1_pt1 | contig 35271 bp, 25 predicted proteins | sample 7446391 | NCBI WGS metagenome assembly JACCDY01 (sample SAMN15323451, study PRJNA562643) | freshwater metagenome | isolation source: river surface water | place: USA:Blue River Watershed | collected 2017-08-18 | reverse complement strand
TAATAGTAGTTTAATACCGAATAAATCCATTCTTTACTTCTAATTAAACATCAGTGCTTTTATCTCTGAAGATTCCACCTTTCCATTTTTCCTGAAGAGTTGAATACTGTATATCCGGATTGAATTGTGATGTTGGAGTGAAGAACGAAGATTTTAAGAAGTTTAAAAATTCACTAGAATCTTTCGGATTCTTCGACAAATAAGAGAGAACTTTTCCAAACCCCTGATTCGCTTCAATTGCATTAACTGGAGGATCTGTTAATGCATTACCACTCGGCATATCAAGTGCTCCATAGAATCCTTCGACAACTCCTCGTTGACGCAATATAAGAACAATGAATAAAACAATTAAGGTTGATCCTATTATTAGTCGTATTGAGGGACAATGAGAGGCCATGTTTATTTCTATTCAATAACACACATCTAATTGTTACAGCGCGCCCTCTAATGATCAATTAATAGTATATGCAAATTTTAGATGGAATATTGCTCTATTGATGATGCGTTCCCGGCGCAGGGTACTAGTGCACCCGGATGTCGAGGATCAGATTCTTCATCAAGTCAACGTCGAGAGGAACGGCGACGGGCTAAGCGTTGTAAAGCACCTTCACAGAAATTTTTGGATGCCGACCGTCAAGGCTTTGATCTTGGTGAAGAACCGAGCCCGATGCGTGGTTCTGGTGCCCTAACTGATGGTGTTAATCCATTTAATCCTGAGACAGGCATGCAAGAGCATGCACCCCTAACTGCAGATACAGCGTATGGGCAAGAAGAGGAGGCTCTAGCACAAGTCCCTCGATCTGCATATACAGCACGTCGTCCACCTACTGCAACAGTCGCTGCTCATGTAAAACTTCGTGAAACAGAAGGACCACGTACTTTAATAAGTAGCGCCAGCGCTAAACCTCCCGCATATTTTGGCGCAGACCCTGACGCTGATATAAGTGGTTTTTCTAATTCAAATAATTTGTCAGATGGTTTTCAAAACTTCAATCCCATCGAGGATAGCAAAGAATATATGATGGAAACTGATTTTGCCCATACATTTGGACAGAGAGGGGAAAATAAGGCCTCAGGAACTACACTTCCGATTCCATCTATTGTTGATGCATGGAAACGACTAACACCGTCAGGCGCCTCAACTGCATTTATTGAACATTTACCGTCGCCAGGTGGATCACTAATGCCACCTGCGACTTCTACTTCATATTCTGGCTTTTCACGAAGTCAGAATATAAGTGATGATATGAAGAGAAGATTTGATGAGATTTTTAGTCGTCTTGATGATTTAGAATCATCAAGATCAGCAGGTGATAAAAATACTCAAATGGAAATCTTCTTATTTATTCTTTCTGGTATGTTTGTTATGTTCACGGTTGACATGTTTGCGCGTCGCTGATAAATACGATTTTTTACGACTCATGGCTCTTGTGTTAACACGAGCCACGAAGTCGCGGATATAACCTCCTGCTTGAGGTGCCTCCTCTTCCTCCCTGTAACCAGGACTCATAGCAGCTTCGAGCTCAGATTCTACTTCTATCTGTGCTTTCATGTATTCCTCCCATTCAGCATCAGCTGCAGCTTCTTGTGCCTCTTCTTCCAGTTCTTTCAAAACATCTTCTTCTGTTTTTCCCTGATTTTTCAATTGTGGTATACCACTGTAAATGCGAGTGAAATAGAATTTATGATTTTTCGGTTTATTTATTTCACCATAAATCTTCGGACTTCCTCTACTGATACAGTTAGCAGCTACACCCTTATATCTAATTGCTAAACTGCAATGGCGTAAACGAGTACGAATGAAATCATCAGCTTTACTCATGAATTTAGGTTTGAATATCTTCTCATTTCCGCTCTCGACAACTTTACCAATCATTTTACTATTAATACCACGAGTTTCATATGTTGATAATAAGTATTGTAATAGTGTTGTACATTCTGTGAAATTTAATTTCGGTATTTGTGCAAATGCTAATTTGGTTGCAAAGTCACGTTGACCGGTTGTTAACCACATATAGACAGGTGCTACAATATCAAGTTCTGAAGTATCAATTCTAGCAGCATAATTTTGTAAAATAGTTTCAATATTAGCATTTGGATCTCTCTTCTTTGCCCATGCAACAAGTTCAGCTTCAATTGTATTAGGAGTTGCACCCATAAATGTTGCCTCTTTGTGGAAGGTTTTCAGAATCGCTTCTTGCCCTGGAGTTGGTGGTGGTCTTGTAAAAACATAATCTTCAGGCCTCATTACACCTTCAGGTCTCACAACACGCTGTTCTCCTTTACCAAATCCACCTTTATCTAAATATTCCCAATCTGCAAAAATACCATATGAATATAAAATCGCTGCTAAATAATACATTTCATCAATTAGTCCTTCTGAAACAGGTTCGGGTTCGGGCACATTTGATCTAAATGTAATTTTCTTATTTGCAACTGCCAATCTACTAACATGTTTCTTATATACTTGATATCTGTCTGCTATAGAATCATATAATAAATTAAATACTTGACGATTAGCAATGAATTCGGGTGTAGAAACAGTATTAAATCCTTTTGCGACTTGTGCTAATCGATCCATTAATTCTGTTCCTTTTAACTCAGTTGCTAATAGTTGTTCTTCTGGTAATAAATCTGGTTTTAGACGATAACGAGGATTTGGTGCACCCATAATGTATGTTAATACTGATAAATATTCAGGAGGAATATCATACTCTGTCTTATCATTGAAAAATTCTTGTAACCATCTAAATGCAATTGTTAATTTAGAATTTGGTTTAGTATTTGTCTCCATCATTTTCTTGATTAGTTTATTATTCATATCATGTACTTCAGGGGTTGTAGCAACCTTATAAATTACATATAATAGTTTTTTACATATATCTTTATGTTTAAATAAGAGCTCGAATAACTGTCCTTTACCTGGTGTGCTGCCACCGCCACCGCCACCGCCACCGCCACTGCCACCTTTCTTTTTGTCACCGCCACCAGCATCGCTCTTTATTTCATTATCAGACATTGATTTAATTTTCATATATAAATTATTAGTTGCAAATTGTTCCATAATTTCATGATCTCTCATCCATGAGAATTGCATCATAGACACTATTCCATAGAAATGAGTCTTAACTTGTTTATAATAATCACAGAAACGAACAATAATTTCATATGCTGATACAAGATTCTCATAAGTATTTGCGTATACATTACAACTTCTGCTTTGCACTGGAATAAAGAATGCATTCTTCACTTTCCATAGTGATAACATTTGTGATGTTGAAATTGAACCATCAGTTGCTTGATCATATAAAAATCTACGATATTTTCTTGATTTAAACTTCAATACGTAATCTTTCAATGTATTTAGCTCAGCACCAGAAATTTGTGATGCATTGATTCTGAGTTTATCATAAAGATCAGAGAAATATTTATTTGGATTAGAATTTCCAAAATCAGGTACATCTGTTAATTCAATGCTAAAGCCAACTTCTGCTGCAACACCGGTTATTTTTTGCCACACGTCTCCAATAACTGATTTTACTCCTTGTATTGCAGCTTCAGCCCTACCCTTAATGCCAGATAATGCTGTTTTTGCACCAGATAATAATACTTGAGTACTTGATAATTGACCACTTGCATTTTTCTCATATTTAATTCTAGTATCACCATTAACTAAATTATAGATATTTTGAATAAATTCTACTGCATCACCAACACGATAGAAATATTCTGGTGAATTGAATTCATGAGGTCTATTTGTTTTAGATGGAATATCCTTTGCTGCAGGGAAACGACACATATCAGCACGTGTTAATAATACATTTATAATTCGTTGTAACACTTCACGTGAATTAGTATTCATACGAGTCATAGCAATATCTAACATTTCATCCTGATTTTCCAGATTTTCAAGTGATTTCCTTAATCTATCAATAATATCAGGTGTTACTGCCTCTTGTTTAGAAAATCTTATTACATCATTATTTAATGCTCGCATTTCAGCCTTGAGATTTGTTTTTGCTATTTTAATAATATTTACTATTGTCTCATGTACTGTTTTCAATGTTGTCGCAAGTGTTTGTAACATAACATATCGATCATTTGGATCAATTAACATATTAATTTTAATATTTAAAGTATTAATCTCAGTTTCTAATTCATTAGTCTTTTTTATTTCATCTGTTGTTAATGGTCTTCCTTTAGCATCATCATTTATTTTCTTTTTAGCAGCCTCCTTTGCCTCTTTTTGTGTTTTTAAGGTTACAAATTCAGAGCCACCAGCTAAATACTTTTGTGGGAAGTTAGGGAAATCAGTAGGTCTTGATAGCGATAAAGATTCAATTACATACTCGATACCTTCCTCATCTCTTAAATATGGAATTACATCTTTATTAAACAATATATTTACAATATGATCTTGCATAAGCTTTTGGAACGCTATATCTTTCATGGCAATAGTCTTTATAGGGAAATTATCATATACTATTGATTTCAATTCTTTGACGTAGTGTGAAATAGTAGTAATTCCAATAAATCCATCGTTTCTAAGCGTTTTCATCTGATAAGACATTAAAATACTGTTATAATCAGATATAGATTTGATCCATGCTCGTGTGAATCCCTCTTCATATAGAATAGCAAATTGACGTCCTGCAAGTGCTGCATGAGGATTGATTCGTGGATCATATGCATCACGCACTAAATTAGGGAATACATATGGCAATACGAAACTTGAAGCAGCGGTTGCTCCTACAAGTGCAACACCAGCTGGACCTAACATTCCTGTTGCGTATGCTCCAATACCACCTGCAGCTGATCCATATAATAATACATCTGGTAATGCTTGTAATGCCATTGTTATAGGACTATCCGCTGCAAAAGAACCTGTATCTCTATAATAATTTTGATTTAGTTCATATAATTTCTTCCCACCCTTATATAAAGCTCCAATTACTGCAGCATTTATAATTAATGATATTGGATCTCCTCCTGTTTGTTGAATTATTCTTTCCTTAAGATTATCAACTAACTCATCTTCGCCAAGACTCCGTCTTGGCTCAGAGAGCCGGCTTCTCGGCCTTTGGCCTTGTTGCCGGCTATCTTCGCTATCGGCGCCACCAAACCATGTGTGTTCCACAAAGTCAGGAGGAGTGAATGTTCCAATACTAGAAACAATATCAACACGTTTCTGAGAAAAAGTCTTCAATTCATTATCTGTTAATACTTTAGTTGGATCTTTTTGCACACCACCCGTTCTATCTGTATAAATCTTATATTTATACATCAATGCAGGTTTATAAACAGTTTCGAACAAAGTATGTAATTGTGCTAATACAGGATTAGTGTCAATACCATCTCCTATTTCACCAATTGCATTCATATGTACTTCAAATTGATTGTACAAATAGAAGAATACCATACATTTTTGAATCGATTCCTCATTTGTAACTGTCTCATTCAAACAAACAGACATTAAACGAATTAGTAAATTGATTAATAATGTAAGATATATTTCACGTTCCTTTGTAGGTTTTCCATCATTTGTTAAACGTTTTCCATGTAAAAAGTCCATAGGCATTTCAATAAACTTCAACCCATCAACTTCAATACGTTTATCTTCAAAAATTCCCTTTAAAGTTCCAGGCTTAGGAGCAGATCTTCTCTTCTCTTCTTTTTCGTCATAATAATCCTGATCTTCTTCAACATCTGCTTCCACTTTTGCTGCTGCAGCTGCTGCTTCCTTAGCTTTCTTTTCAGCCTCCGCTTTTGCTTTAGCCTCCTTCGCTTTCTTTTCAGCCTCCGCCTTCGCTTTAGCCGCGGCAGCAGATGCTGCTGCGGGTGCACCTCTACCAGTAGAACCAGAAGATTTACCACCACGACCACTAGATTTACCACCACGACCACCACGACCTGTTGCACCACCCACCATTTGAGAACTTTCAAATATTGATGCCGCTCTAAATGCTAATTTTTCCATTTCAGAATAACTATAGAAATTCTTCACTAAATTTAATTTAGTAGCAGCCTGATTATATACATTTATATCCTCAGGTTCTGAAGGATTAGGACATTTATTAAAAGCAACATCCAATGTTGTTAAATTTTCAATAATTTTCATGACATCATCATCATTTTCTATTGCATTTTTTATTTCAGTCTTTTGTTCATCAGTTAGAAGCGGTGTTAAGATTGATTTACTAGTTAAAAGATTGTTTTGAATACCGCTCACATAGTTTATTATACTCTCTACATGTGTAACCACATCGTTTTCATCCATAGTTAAGAATATATCTTTATTGGTATTGAAAAAAGTTTTTATTTCAACTAATTCCTTTTCGATATCTGGTGTCTTAATAACTACTTTAATATCTTTTTCATTAATTAAATATACAAATCTATTGATAACTGAAATAATTCTTTTCATTTCCTGACTGTCTTTTTTCATCGATGAGAAGATTTTATCCACATTTTTTCTTAAAGTATCAATTGATTTATCTGCTGTGAAAGGAGTGTAACGTATTGCAATAAATTCATTATAACGATCACTATCTTCGTCTGTCCATTCTTTAATAGCTGTTTTATCATTAGTTGGATCAGCCATATATGCAATTAATGGTTCTATAAATGTAGCTCTAAACACATCAAACTTATTTAAGAACTCTAGAAGCATGTGAGGGTAATAATCCTGTGTAATATATTCGATTTTTGATAATTCTCCAACAGCATCACTATCACTCTCAAATTCTTGCATCAATTTACGAAGTATAAATGCATATTTAGGGAATTCAGTTTCATTAGTCATTGTCCCTAATAATTTAACATCACTTTCGCAAAGAGAATTTAATACTTGTAAAGTACGGAATTTAGGAGGCTTACCTGATTTCTCGATATTTTTTTCATGTTGATTATATAAATTTGTAATACCTTCACAGAAAGTTTCCATTGCCAAACGTCCCTTAAGATCATCTAAGACTGAAATATCCTGTGTGAATAAACGAGGATTACTTATTGTTTTGATATAATCAATTATCTGTCCTGTTTGCGTAATAAAATTAAATGGAATAATTGAAGCATCGTGCTTAAAATCATCAGATGTTCCTATAGGTGTTAAAAATGCATCAAATCCTGCATTTCTTTTAGCTGTACTTGTTGCTGCTGGAGCAGCAGGAGTAGCTGGAGTGCCAGGGAATCCACCAGCAATTTCACTTGTATAATGTATATATAATTCTTTCAAATATAATAAAGAATCATAATATGTTATTTCATTACCAGAAAAAGCAGGAATCATACTGATTTCATCAATATTCTCCCTCATATTTTGCATAATAATTTTGAATAAACGCGCAATAGTAACATTATTACCAGAAGAAGTGAATGGTAACATTGTTTGTAGACGACTATTAAAGAATTTAGTCATTTTATCAATATCATCATTATTTTCATCATTAAACACAATATATGCATCAAGACTATCTAGAGGTGTGGTCCAAGGAGTATTATTTGCATTGAGGTTATGAAGTTCAGTTAATTTTTGATAACCTTGATATATTTCTTCTGTTCTCACTTGCTCTGGAGTTAACTTATAGATATTTTCATCAACCTGAAGTTTTTGGAATAAATAGACCAAGAAACGATTATATGCAGCATTTTTGTATAAAGGTTCCATTTTATTGTTCCATTTATTATGCGCAGATTGTGCATCTAATACAAGAGAGAATAATGCAATAAAGGCACGGATTGCAAATTGATTCTCCTCATTTGCAGGAGTTAAAATTTCAGGATTTTGGACCTCATCGAATCGAGCAGGTTGACCATATAACTTATCAATAATATCACGGAAGGCAAAAATTGTAATATTTCCTGTCGATTTATTTGCCTTAACATATGTCTCTAAATCCTTCATAAATGTCAACTCATTTGGTGTAAATTTGCCAGGTAATTCAGTATTTGCCTTCGCAATACGTCCATTTATTTGGGCTATAATAATTCGATATATTTTATCTAATGCATCAGAGCTGTAATCAGTATCTCCCTTTTTATCTGGTAAATCGATTTTAGTGCGATTTAACACAGAATAAGGAGAAAAAGGATTTGAAACAGGATCAATGAATAAATTATATAATACACTGAAAGGAGACATATCCTTAACCCCTTCATGTTGTAAAAAAAGTGTTTCAAGATCATCTGTACTAAATGCGTCTACACCTTCAGTGCCATATTTTTCAAATAGACGTCTCATCATTCGATCAAACATAGTCTTATCAAACGTCATTTCAGTTGGTTTTAAGAATTTTTCAATACTTTCTGGACTGATATCTGCATCTTTTTTGGTTAAGTCTTTCATTACAGGCGCTGCACCTGGACGCCATGCAAATAGTGTAAAAGTGTAGTCAGGAATCTGTGGACCATAATCTTTCTTGAACAAGACACTAATGAAGTTTTTAGATGTTTTATCAGTAATTCTCTTGAATTTCTCGGCAATACGTGTAGATAGTTTTTTCGGCGTCAATGTGATCACACGTTCAACCATTCTCGTAATTTCATCACCGTCCTTAGGAGGATAATAGTCAATCATTATAGGTTCACCTCTTTCATTTGTAATTACATCAAATTGATTAGTAACAGGATTATAAATAGTCTGTGGCATGGGTTCTTTAGGGACAGTCATATCAGGCACAAATCTACTAGCAATATCAAGATCACCAATCTTCTGTATAAGTTTGGATAATTTAGTTGTAAAATTTTTCATTGCTTCTGCTGAACTACCAGTAGCAGTAATTCCACCAAATACATCTGAGTGTTTGGAAATAAAATCATATAATTTATCTAAAGTACCACGAGCTGTACGTAATGCTGTATCTCTTTTCTTATCCATAGGAGCATAATCACTATAGATATTATAACGCTGTAAAATAGCCTTAGTTTCATCAGTACGTAATTCAGTAATACCATATTCTAAGATTGCGATCGTGGCACGAATTAAATCGGATAATTTTTTGTAATGGAATGTATTAATATCAGGTTGAGGCATTCTATCTTTGATGAAAATACCAGGCTTAAAAGTAGTAGAATATGGATAAAAACTAGGTAATGCATCAATTAATTCAAAAACGGCTCTAATCATTTTGTAACGTACTACACCACCCTCAGGAGTAATCATTCTTGTTTGTTCTGTTGGAATACCCGCTGCTGCTGCCTGAGCTGCCTTAGCTTCACTAGTAATTGGAGATGTTGCAATCCAAGTACCATTAGGACCGGTCTTAAAGGTTTGTCCAGGCTCTACCTTCCGAGCACCAGGTGTACCTTGACGCGCAGGTTTATATGTACCTGTTGCTTCATCAAATGTCACATATTTTGCACCTCCTGGAGTTCCAGGCGCAGGAACACCAGCCTTATCACTTGTTAAGGCTTTTACTGGTGCTGGTGCATATGTTCCATCACTTTGACGGACCCATTCTCCCTTTTCGGCAGCAATCATATCCGCCTCATTGTCTGTCTGAGGATTGAATGCACGGTATTTACCTGTGGTAGAATCACGCACTAATTGTAGTCCAGGTGCAGCCGTTTTTACACGAGATCCTGATACTCCTGGAACACCTGGAACACCTTCTTCCTCACCCTCCATTCCGATATTCGCACTCTTACCTGTTGCAACAAAACCTTGGCATTCATCAATATAATTTTTCAAACGATTAATGAAAATCTGACGTAAAATTTCCTTAACTGTATCACATTGAACCTGTTCAGTTGCTGGTAGAACAGAACATGCCATAAATTGTTCAAGAAACTCTGTATAAGATAATGCAGGTGCTTCAAGTTCTGAATATTCAGTCTCAGTAATATTCAATTTCTCAACAGCTGATCTTACTTCATCAGATGCAACGGCGTCAGGTTTAGCCACAGAATCATTCTCAGACTTTGTCTCAGTAACATCTTCAGGCTTTGATGCTTCAGGAGAGGCTGCAGGAGAAGCTGCAGGAGAAGCTGCAGGAGGTTCAGGAGAGGCTGCAGGAGAGGCTGCAGGAGAGGCTGTAGGAGGTGCAGGAGAGGCTGCAGGAGGTTCAGGAGAGGCTGCAGGAGGTTCAGGAGAAGATGCAGGAGAGGCTGCAGGACCACCACCTTTAAGTTCCACTAAAGGTACATTTGCATCATGTAAAAGGCTATCTTTGTATCCACCCTCAACATAAGAGTCAGGTGGTGTGGGACCACCGCCACCACCCGACATTTTTATAATAGGAACACTAGTATCCCCCGCACCAGTTAACAAACTCGTAGCAGGGTTATAACCCGGAGGAGGTGTTGAGCTCATCTGGTCATTCATGCGAAAAGAATAATTAATCAAAACAACACAGCCTAAAACATTTACCCACTTAAAACACAAACCAATGAACCCTATGTCTGATTCGGATGATGATAGCACAATTAATCGTCCTGTCGAATGCAAGCCTGAATTAGTAATTCATTCTCTTCAAAAATTCTATAATAGTCGAACTGATATTAATGAAATTATGCCATATTTACTTGGTACTGCTGAGATATCACTTCGTTTAATAGACTGGTTTGTGACAAACTATTGTCGCAAAAACTTCATTGGTTATAAACTAAATGGTCAAGAATTCCTTGTATATGTAAGCTATAAATCTCAATTAAAGGCTTATAGTAAACAATTCTTCGATCCTAATTGTCGCCGGGAGCGTATTGTATTTCAAATAAATGGTCATCCTCCCTTTAGAACTACAGTAGGTAAATTAAACTTTTTTCGTTGGGCATTTGAAACCAAAATCCTTGATTACATTCAAGCTCATTATGATGAAATCCAGACTGATAGAGCAGATGTAACACGTAATAATAAACGCAATAATTCAACCCAAAGTTCTGAGGCATCAACAACATCATCAGTATCAACTGCAACTACAGCATCTGCCGTAAGTGTTCTTTCAGCAAATACAATTATGACAGATAATACTGTCAGTACCGGTCGTTCTAATCGTACTCAACGCCGCCATCGTAGTAAACAAATTCCATCGGCAATACAACATTTACAGCGACATGATATTCAGGTATGTGTTACTTTTGAGTAGTCTGTTTGGTTTCACATTTATATGCTCCCCATGTATTAATCGTTTTGGGATATATTCTACCCATATCATTCATAGCTGGCATAAGGCGTGCACGTGCTGACATTAAATCTTCAACTGTCTCTTTTGTCTTCGCAGCAGGAACAACTTGTGCTGTGAATTGACGTTCTAATATACGATTACTTTCGGCCAGTCCTCGATCTTCAGGACTCTCAAATACTGCTCCTCGTAATTCACGTGCGACATTACGCGGATCAGATGCCACATCATATTTCTGGAAATAAGGGTTATCCGCTAGAGCTGCGTCAGCAGCATCATATGTACGTGCCTGTAAAAAAGATCTACGATCTGTTCGTGCTGTTCCAGGCATTTGATCAAAAAATGCAGCCTGCGCATTAACATCTTTTCGATTATTTATACCCGCCGTTCCATCTGTCTGCCAATGTTCATATTGATTTGCATTAATCATGTCTCGAGTTGACAGTTCATATCGACTTCTCATTGACATTTGTGGCGGAGGCATAAATGGCGCTCTCATTGGTAAACCTAATGCAGCAGGATTATTAATCATCTTATTCTATCTTGATCTATTCTAAAAGTTATTTATGCGCACCCACCTAAGAGTCGTTCTCACAAAACACAATTAGGAATATGGCCCTGTATGTTGGTTCAACTAAAGAGCAAACGCTAACAACGAAGACGTTGTGTTGCGGTTCACTTGAATACTGTTATAAAAAAAGACTCGATGGTGAAAATATTAAATGGATTAAACTACGTGTTTTATGTGATGCTGATGGCTATACATTGTGGAAAGATAGTTTCACTGATTTAGCCGATGTACGCGCATGTCTTGAATCAAATGGAATTGACATTTATGATGTTAGTGAGGAAGTTCCTGGTTTATATGTTGCCAGAGCAAAGGCAAAATCAATGAATGAATTAACCGAATGGAATTCAGAAAACTCTAATGAAGGACTATGTGTGCGCACTTTCTTAACTTGTAAAGATAATGTCAATAATGATCTATTTGGATCTGATTCATGCTGGCTAACAACTTTAATCGGCGATAACTCTATTAATAATTGGTATGAGCGTATTAAAGCAATTCCTACAAGTAATTAGGTTCTAAAGTCTATTTAATAAATACATATAGAAATGAATGCAAAAACTTTTAAACGTGGAATAGATGGAAGTGGAAATGATGAATTAGACCGAATCCTAGAGGGTGGTGTGAATGATGCATATAAACGTCCTTGGCATAGACTGGAACGTGGTCTTCGTCTTAATAGACTTCGTGCATTCGTAAATGAAGAGGCCACACGTGTCAATCTTTCAGAAGTTGAATCCATGCAACTTCTCGCTCTTCTTCAGAAATCACTTGAGAAGAAGATTCTTAATAGTAAGACGACTGTGATATATGATCAGGATGAAGAGAAGATCAAGGAAATCAAAGGACTAGTTAGTCATCGTGAAAGTGATGGTCAGTTGAAATATAAATTTGTTGAAAAACGTTCTGCCGTCACTTTGAGACGGAAGCGCGGCACTACAGGAGGTGCCGGCACCGCAGAAAACTGAGTATCTAAACTCTTATCCTCTAAATGTAAATAGAATGACCTCAATTTTAAAAGATTGGTTTGATTATCTCTGTTCTGTACAAGAACATATAACCGCATACTATGATGAAACATCGCTTCAACATACTATGACAGATTTGGAAGATGCTGTTGAAATGGCTTTAGAGCCTAGTGTTGAAATAGACTCTGACGAAGTAACTAGTGCTGCTCTAAATGAATATACTGCACAAATGATTTTAGAAGCATTTGAACATCATGAAGGTGCTCGATTTATTTCAGCCAATGAACGTAGTCGTCTTAAAATGAAGGCTGAACTTCTTCTTCGTCAACAACAAGTGGAACAAAGGTCGGCTCAATGGTATCAAGAGATGACTGGTCTCCTAACTGCGTCCGAACTCGGAACTATTTTGAAACCCAATCGTACTCGTGGCCAACTCGTTTTAGCAAAAGCTCGAGGTGACACACGACCACAAACAGGTGCACCCATGGCAGTTCCATCAGAATTGATGAGTGCCTTTGATTGGGGTATTCGATTTGAACCTGTAATTAAAATGATCTATGAGGCGAAGTTTCCAGGAACCAAAGTTCATGAAGTTGGTCGTCTATATCATGCTTCGCTGCCTCGTTGTGCAGCAAGTCCTGATGGCGTCGTGCTTGGATCTTCAGAGCGCGCCGGCAGACTCCTTGAAATTAAATGTCCAGTAACTCGTGATATTACATCGGCGACGATCCCTGAAGACTATTATGCACAAATGCAACAACAGTTAGAAGTGACAGATTTGGAAGAATGTGATTATATGGAAGTGAAGATTCGATCGAAGTACTCTAGTGAAGTTCCCTTGTTGCTACAAGGTGAAGCATTGTATCGTGGTGTCATTTGGCGCGTCGACTACGATGAAGGTGTCGGTACTGATAGCGAAAGATCATATTCATATTATATCTATGGCTCCCTCGGTGATATGAGCGGCTCCTTGCCATCGAAGTTACCAGAAGGTCATCATGTTACTGAGACGATCCCATGGGAAGCCATTAAGATCAATCTCGTAACTGTTAGTCGTAATAGAACATGGTGGACCATGGCACTTACGAAGATTAATGAATTCTGGGCAGATGTTGAGAAAGCACGTACTGGAACCTTTGTTTTACCACCAAGTAGTCGCAAAACGAAGATTGTTAAAGAAGAAGAAGAATGTTTATTCACGTTTTAAGAGGATGCATATACTGTAGTAGGTGGCTCATAGAAACCTAGTATAAGCTCTTGCCGGGGTCCAGTACATGTATCGGGATAAGTAGGCATAACATTATTAGTACGTTGTACATAACTACCTACAAGTGAAGTTTGTGCCTTGAAATCACGATCATAACATTTTTGCGAAGTGATCAGCTCATGTGTCTTGCCCATCTCTAAAGGTCGCAGCGCATCACCCATCAATGTATAAGGCGTACGCGGTTTATCAAGTGATGGACTGTCACCGCCTCCTATAGGTAGATCAGCACGACCTTGGAAGTTTTCGGAAGCCCCATAACCGGGGCCAGGAATAACTGTTACTGCCTGAGTCCGATTTTGAGATTCAGAAAGCTGATTTGTTAAATAATAGAGAATTCCTAAAAAAATAATTAATCCAACTGCAAAATACATTCTTATATCTATTATTGCGACCATATAAAGATTTCTTACAATAATGCTCCAGGTATGCCTTTTGATATGAATTTTTATTCCAAGTTTCAGCAAAATCCCAATTATAGACTCAGTCTAGAAGATATGGTTCCTGAATCATTAAAGGAGCGGAGCGGATTCCTTGCTTCAGGATATCCAATGACCGGTCTTCCATCATATGAATTTTTAAATTATATGGTGAGTGCTTTTTATGATAGTCATGCATTTGATGTTGGCAAGGCTCCTTTGTTTTCTCATAATCGAATGAATTCTGAACAGACCTATGAAGCTGATATGTGGTGGACAATAGCATATGCTGCATATAATAATATGAATGTTGCAGATGTTGGTGAACGTGCAAAGTTCATTTATGAGGCCTTCTGTCATAATTACCTCTTCTGGACTTCTAAGAATGGCAAACAGTCATATTCTGCGGCATTTCCTATTACTGATTTACAGGAGTTTTCATCTTTACCATCATATATTGCAATTCGTTTCTTTTTCATTGCTGATTTGACTCGACTGCTTTATTCTACTATTATAAGTTCTATTACAACAGATCAAATCCGTATTTATTCAGAGGCATGTTTAGCTTTGGCGACATTGGCTCTTCCGGTTTATGGATTTTCTACGACCGACCTTTAAAAAATCTCATCCCTAAGTGTATTAGAACTGATGGTACAATATAATTCTCCTTCACCCAGTTCAAAAGATCCTTATTATATTTGGACTAATGCAGGTCTTCCATCAATAGCTGATGAATCAGAAATAATAGAGGCACTAGATGATTGGGCTACTCTAAATGCATATGTCTATTGGAAAGATAATAATTATCATATTCAATGGGTTAATCCACAAGGATATATAATTAAGACTTATTATGATACATTTAGGAGATGGATATTATCCGCTTGCGTGGAGGCGCAGAGGCCTGAAAATTTGAGCCCGGACGCACCTGCTGTTTAAATTTAAGAACCAGTATATCGCTTATAGTAGTTACTCACACACTATGTCAAACACAATGTATGTGATTAAGCGCGATGGCACGAAGGAAAAGGTGCAATTTGATAAGGTCCAACAGCGTCTTGCAAAAGCTGCGAAAGGTCTAGATGTGAATACAATCCTAATTGCTCAACGAGTATTGGCTCGAATTTATAATGGTGTTCATACAAGCGAACTAGATGAGCTCTCTGCTCAATTAGCTATTAGTCTAACAACAACCCATTACGATTATGGTACTTTGGCAGCACGAATTGCGATAAGTAATCATCAGAAGAATACTGAAGCCTGTTTCACAACAGTTATGGAAACGTTGGCAAACCAACGGCATCCGAAGACTGGTGAACCGGTTTCCTATATTAATGATGAGCTTTTAGCAGTAGCCAGGGCGCATAAAGATGCTATTAATGCACGAATTAATCATGAACGAGATTTCGTCTTTGATTATTTCGGTTTCAAGACTTTGGAACGCGCCTATCTCCTAAAAGATAGTCGTGGCCGAATCTTGGAACGCCCTCAGCATCTTTGGATGCGTGTTTCACTTGCACTTTGGCCTTCCAATCCAGAACGTGCATTTGAAACATATGATCTTATGAGCACTAAAGCATTTACACATGCAACACCAACGCTATTTAATGCTGGTACACCAAATCAACAACTGAGTTCATGTTTCCTAATTGCAATGAAAGAAGATTCTATTCGTGGTATTTATGATACATTGGAAGACTGTGCTCTAATCAGCAAACATGCAGGTGGCATTGGACTCCATTGTTCAAATATTCGAGCAAAAGGATCTTTGATCAAAGGTACAAATGGAACATCAAATGGTCTGATGCCGATGCTGCGTGTATTTAATTCAACAGCACGCTACGTTGACCAAGGTGGCGGCCGCAGAAGCGGCAGTTTTGCCATTTATTTAGAACCGTGGCATGCGGATGTCGAAGATTTCCTTCGACTGAAGTTGCCAACGGGAACAGAAGAGGAACGTGCACGTGATCTCTTCTATGCCCTCTGGACACCCGATCTCTTTATGGAACGGGTACAATCAGAGGGTAATTGGACTCTATTCTGTCCATCTGAGGCTCCTGGTCTTGCAGATGTTTGGGGTCCAGAATTCAAGACGCTCTATGAGCGCTATGAGGCCGAGGGTCGTGGTCGTAAGACTATGAAGGCTCAAGATCTCTGGTTCCAGATTCTTCAAGCACAAATTGAAACTGGAACACCATATCTGTTGTTCAAAGATGCTGCTAATGCTAAATCGAATCAACAGAATTTGGGAACTATTAAAAGTAGCAATCTATGTGTTGCTACTGGTACTATTGTTTTAACAGATAAAGGTGAATTTTATATTGAAAATCTCGAAGGACAGCAAGTAAATGTATGGAATGGTAATGCATGGTCAGAAGTGACTGTTATGAAGACTGGTGAAAATCAAGAAGTTATTACTATTGTTATTGTTCTTGCTACTAGACAGCCAAATGGTCAATTTAAATATAAATTAGTTCCAATTATTTGTACAAAATATCATAAATTTATTAAACGATTCAGCGAAGGACAGACATTTGAAACTGCCGAACGTATTGATGCTAAAGATCTTGTTCCTAGAACGCTACTTGCAAGTTGGAAAGGTCCTGATGGTAAATACCATGAAGCAGCTGTTTGGGCTACACATGATCGTAATATTAAAAGTGATACATATTGTTTCAATGAACCTATTAATCATGCAGGAGTCTTTAATGGAATTCTGACAGGTAATTGTACGGAAATCATTGAATATTCTAGTCCTGAAGAGACTGCAGTCTGTAATCTTGCATCTCTTGGACTTCCATCATTTGTAAATGTGCCCCGTTCTGGAGCACGTGGAACATTTGATTATGATAAACTGCGTGCAGCCACTAAAGTAGCTGTACGTAATTTAGATCGTGTAATTGATATTAATTTCTATCCTACGATCGAAACACGGACTTCCAATGAACGCCATAGACCAGTTGGTCTAGGTGTACAAGGTCTCGCTGATGTCTTTGCACTAATGCGAGTTCCATGGGAATCCGATAAAGCGACAGAAATTAATCAACGAATCTTCGAGCATATTTACTATGCTGCCCTTGAAGCATCTGCTGAACTTGCCCAAGAACTTGGTACATATAGTACATTTGCGGGTAGTCCATCCTCTAAAGGTCAGTTACAATTTGATATGTGGACACAGCCAACAGGAGAACCTATTATACCGCTTACTCAGGTTGATGGTACTCTCGATTGGTCCTCTCTAAGAACAAAAGTGACGACGGGTCTTCGAAACTCTCTATTAGTGGCTCCTATGCCGACGGCTTCTACAAGCCAAATTCTTGGATATAATGAATGCTTTGAACCTGTGACGACAAATATCTATACTCGTCGTACATTGGCAGGTGAATTTGTAATTGTAAATAAATATTTGATGCGTGATCTTATTAAATTCGGCCTCTGGAATGAGGAAATTAAACAGAAAATCATCGTACAAAATGGATCTATTCAGGGACTAACAGAGATCCCTGAAACCCTACAAGCTTTGTATAAAACATCATGGGAAATCAAACAGAAAACCCTCATTGATATGGCAGCAGCACGCGGTGCTTTCATTTGCCAGAGTCAGAGTTTGAATCTGTTTGTATCAGATCCTACATTTGCAAAACTTTCATCTATGCACTTTTATGGATGGAAAAAGGGTTTGAAGACAGGTATTTATTATTTACGAACTCGTGCACCCATTATGGCACAGAAATTTACTGTGGATCCTGATTTACAGGCTGCTGTTCTGGCGGCAAAAGAGAAACAAGAAAAAGAAGAAGTTGAAGGATGCACAATGTGTTCAGCGTAATAGTAATTTACTATGACTAGAATAGATATGAGTTTACCTCCTAATGCAACTTTAAAAGATGTTGAAGATTTAATACGGAAGATTCCTGAACAAGAGGGTTTCGAAGATAATTATTACACTTTTTTACATGTTGGTAGTCAAATATTATTGTTAAGCATGCAGGATCGTTCATCTGAAGAAGATATTGCTGCTATTACACTTCCGGATGGACTTCAGGCATTTACAGAGGAGGCTGATATACAAAAAATGGCTGAAATGTTGCGTGAACATGGACCGAAGATTAAACAAATTATGGAGGCGGCGAAACTTCAACCCGAAGCTGATTCAGGCTCAACTGAAGACCAAACGCAGAGTGGCGGTTCACACTTGGGTGAAACCCAAGGGCAAACGCCACTCCGTGGCGGTGGCCCAGATCCTGCTGCCCCTCCTGCGAACAGTGGATCATCACCACTTGACACTCTTATGGAAATTGCAAAAATGGCATATATTCCACCTGAAGAAATTAGTTTTGACCGTCAATTTCTGAAGTTAACAGACTTCTGGGATCGTCTCGATGAACTCAATCGTTCTATTAGTCGTGAACTCGGTCTTGTTGCCCTGCTCAGTCGAGCGAAGACTGATCCTTTCGTAATGGTTCCAATGCCTGGTCCTCTTCCTCCAGTTAAACTTCAATTCCCTATGAGATTGGCATTACCCCTTATTAATATACTTTTAGAAGTAACACGTTTATTCTTCGTCTTCGTTCCTTTTGGTACAGCACCAATGCAATTCCTAACTTTAATACAAACCCTATTTGATATTGCACGTGGTGAATGGAAATACGGTGTCTTCACTTTTATGGGTTTCTTCAATGGTGGTCTTCTTATTCTTGGTATCTTCTTCAAATTGATTCGTGATGTATGGCTTCTAATGGAACCGAATTTAAGTAAACAGATTCGTCTTGATATGTGGTTAGTCGGTCGTTCTATGTTTGTCGGTTTCTGGCTTCGCATGATTACAATGTTTATGCCCGACTTCGCTCGTAATGCTGCAGAAGCAGCATTCTTACCATTAAAAACAATGTTAATGGGTGTCAATACAACTCTTACAACAATTGAAGAGACAGTGAAGAAAACAACTGAACCACTAGGTGTAACAGTCGTCTTCCCTCGTGTCCCTCCAAGTATGATACCTTCACTTGATAGTATTGCCACTCTTCAAACTGCCCTCGCACAACCTGAAATCTTCTGTGCCCCAGAATTCCAACAGATTATTGATCCATTAAAATATATTCCACCTCTACGCCTATTTGTCGAACTTCTAAATGTACCTGTTGACAAAGGTATGGTTACACTTCGTTGTCGTGGTGTTGAGACTAAAGATATTGCTTCAGCACTCGTAGAAAAACTTGTCCCACAGGTGAAGATTATTCCTGGTGGTCCAGCAGCAGCCGCCGCAGAGGCAGCCAAGATGGCTCAACAATTAAAGGTTATTACTAATCTTGACAGTTTAACTGAATTATTCAGTGGTGGACTTCTTATGGGTCTAAAATCACAATTAAGTAAATTAGCATCTGGTGGTCTCGCAGGGGCTGCAAAAGAAGCCGCAATTAAGGAGATCAAAGAGAAGATGAAGAAAGATGCTATTGAACTATTGAAAGATAAATTATCGAAGACTGTTGGACCTGCATTGGCTGCTGGTCTTAAAGAAACTTTGGAAAAAGGTATTGCTCCTGCTATGGATGAACCATTAGATAAGATTATTAAAGATAATCTTATTCCTGATGGTGATAAAGCAAAGCCTGAAGAAAAGCCTGAGGAAAAGAAAATGGTTGGAGGGTCTCAAGAAGATGATGATGTAATTGAACAACGTGCATATTATAATTTAAATGACATGGCTGCTCGTATTATGCGTGGTGGCGCAGATTAATTCTTCTTCTTTGTAGAAGAAGTAGAGGCATCTTGTAATTCAACATTAATGCCTACAAGTCCATGAATAAATTTCAAGTAATCAGGACTGAAGTTCCAAAAACAATTAGGTTCAGTATCTTCAGGGATTCTACGACTGCAGCTATTATCGCCATGACTAAATGCAACAATAATTTGCTGTGGAGGAATTTCTAGGAATGCGGCCTCTCTGCCTCGTAGCCAACTCTCACCTTCCGCGACCGCAACATCCGCAAATGCCCGCTCCTGCCAGAAAGATTTTCTGAAGGCAAGAGTGGCCTCTGACACCCTCTGACCTAATGGTAAAGCCCAAGGTGGCACATTTACTGCACTTGTTCCCCGCTTCAAGTCATACATAGCAAGCATTGTAGTTCCAACAGCCTGTGCCACAGCACGACCATCAAGAGGCTTTGTCAACCATGAAATACGACGACGCAGCGAAGTTGGTGGATAATGATCATCATCATCCATAAAGACAATAATATCATTTGTTGCAGCTGCACAGCCAATATTTCTCTTAGCGCCAATAGTCTTCTTCTCTGGAAGCGGTATATAGACAAAGTCAAGACCCTTCGCCTTCTCAGCAAACTGTACCAATTTATCAGATGCCGATTTCATAGGATCATCACTGTCTTCAACAACAATCCACTGAATCTTCTCAATTGGATAATCTGACCATAAAAGACTATGCATTGCAATATCAATTAAATGACGACGATTATAAGTCGGTGTCACAATACTAATTGATGGACAGTCTTCAGGACGAACCACAGGTGGGACATGACGCATTCCTCCACCAGTTCTATACTCTGCTTGTGCTTTCCATCCTGCGACTCGCTGATCCCAGGTTTTTTCCGTCTCTGATTTTGTATGTGATGCAACCGTCGCAGCCGCTTTGCGATCTTCAAATGTAATATCTAATAGTCGTTGCTGCGCTTGCTCCCAACTTGTTCTCAAAGCATCAGCATCATCAAAATTAACTTCATAATATAAAGCGTTATCACCTGTTCTCTGTGGATTAGAACCAGCATATTGTATATGGTATGCAGTACTTGTCGATCGTTCAATAATTGCAGGAAGTTTGGAGGCAAACATGAAGGCACCAACGCCACGTGCCTCTTCTGCAACATGACTGAATCCTTCTGCTTCTGAAAGAATGATATGACCATTATGGAAATATTGTTCAAGTGGCATATAACGATCCTCTAAAGGTTCAGCAATCTTACAATTTGCCGGCGCCATGCTCTGAATCTCTTCCTTCAATTCTGGTGAACAATAGATTTTAATGGGTTGATCTGTTGACTTCATAACAGCAAGGAGTTTCCGAGCAGCCGCCATTTTACGCCGGCTGCCGCCAATAATCCAGAGCCAGGTCTTATCAGAATTCCAGAGTTTCTTTGACCACATAATATTTGGAGTTGAAAATGGCATAAGAATTGCTTTAGAGCCCATACGTGTACTCAAGGCAAGAGACCAAGATGCCTGATCACGGAAGACAAAGTAATCAAATGCATCAATATATCCATCGTATGCTTCGGGTATATAGTATTCAGGATTGACAAAAAGAACATTTAGGGCTGCCCAAGGAATGTTTGCAAAGACAGGGATCTCTAAATGTATATTAATATCAGCTGCCTTTGGTGGTTCATGAGGATCTAGACGACAACAATTAAAGTTATTTCGATGAAAAGAATGTTCCATGAATCGGACATCTTTTTCTAGACCATAATGGTTATTCTTATTATAAATGAAATTCACTGTTCGCATTTTATGCGAAGGGGCAGGTAAAGAAGCAGCATCAGGAAGTGGTGGAGCATAAGACATCGTCTAAGAGCTAAATATATCTAAGGTTTAGATTGTAGATGCTTGGAACAGAAACTATTGATCCTGTCAGGGATCTTGGATCGGTTGCATGGACGGATCCGAGTGCTCGCCTTGAACGTATGAGTGGTCAAGAATGGCGACAATTATTGTCATTTGAAAAACGTAATTTTAATCGTGCAGCCAATGATCCTGATGTACAAGTCCGAATTCCGGCCTTCAAGAAGTCACTTTTAGAGGCTAAAAAATCGATTTCATCTGCGGCATGGTTTCGTCTATGGTATAATTGCGAAGGCACGGATGATGTCCAACCAGCACTATTAATTAGTCCTAATGGTGGTGGTGGATCAATACGTTGGTCATATGCATTACATAGGGGGAGAAGAATAGAAGAAGCCGAAGATATTGATGTTGATCATAGTCCTGTTGAATCTATAGCTGATTTGAACATATATACAATTAAGGATGTAGGTGATGGTTCTGAAGATTTTAAGTTGACCTGTGGATCAATAGCTCATCCTGATATGTGGTCCAAAGACGGTGTCGGTCCATCGGTTGCTGTTATAGGTGATCGTGTATATTATTTACGCCATAAGAAGCGGTTATGGTACTATAGACTCTGTTCATGTGACAAGGAGACAGGATCAAATGAACGAATAGAATATGAACTCAATGATTTCCATTATAATTTATCACTACTAAAAGTCGGTGGGGGAGTTTTTTTAAAGGCAGATAATAATGGTTATTCTATGTTATTTGATGTCAGCAGGAGAAGAGTTGAACGTATAGATGAAGATGCAATATGGCATATTCCAGTTGGTAAATTATATGGGCCAATCCGTTTAGTCTTAACAACGAGAGGGTATTGGCAGCTCAGAAAATCGACTGAATCGATTGATATTTCTGAACAATTTCTGGAGACATATGGAGAGCCTTATTATTATGATTTTATGTCCGAAACTGTTCTTACAAGAAAGAATGGAATTATCTATATTTTAAAAGTCACTCGTGGATTCAATAGAACACCAATACGTGTTGCAGCTATAGGTGGTGGACATGTTACACCTGATATGTTTTCTCGTTTTACAGATCGTGGAAGTCAATGTCTAAAAGTCCTTGTAGAAGATCCGACACGAAGTCCATATTCATTGTTCATTGATCGACAAGAAGAGGAAGTACATCTGCGGAGTACTTACGTGGGTGCAGATAACAATCATTTTAATCGTGTTCGTGCTAGGTCAGCAGATGGAACAACTGTATATGCTGGCTATATTGTTCGTAGAAACCCAGGTGAACCCCGTACAATACCAAGAGGATTATTAGTAGTGATATATGGTGCATATGGTATGCCGACTATTGTGGGTTCTGTTATGAAGAAGTGGGGACCTCTATTGGAATCCGGTTGGGCTATCGGATTTGCATATGTTCGTGGTGGAGGAGATAATGGCTGGGATTGGGCTGAAGCCGGTCGTCGTGATCAACGCTATAAGTCATTAGAAGATGCTGAGGCTTGTATCACAGGTCTGCGTCGACGTCTTCGTGTTTCAGCTGCTAATACTATGATATATGGACGTTCCGCTGGTGGAATACAAGTAGGGGCATTAGCTAATCGTCACCCTCGTGGAGACCTATTCCGTGGAATATATTGTGAAGTTCCATATTTGGATGTATTACAAACGACAACAAATCCGTCATTACCTTTAACTGAGTTAGAATATGATGAATTTGGAGATCCTCGTCATAGACTTGCTGATTTGAGTTTCTGGGTACGACATTCACCTGTAACTAATGTACCGGCACAAGGTTTACCTGCACTAATGATTTTATGTCGAACTGGTCTCAATGATACACAGGTCTACGCATATGAACCCCTTAAATGGATTTTACGCGCTCGTGGACCATCTCCGGCTTCTCCATCCATGCCAAAACTATTAGGGATTGCTGCAGACCAGGGACATTTTTATTCCGGTTCGACTGAATTGGATGCCAGGGCAACAGATTTGGCAATCCTGGATGCTTTTATTGGTCGCTGGACACCTGAATAAAAATCTGCTGTATAGATATAAATGGCCCGCCGTAACAACATGACTATGCGTAAGAACCGCAAGAACCGCTCTCGTAAGAACCGTTCTCGTAAGAACCGTAACACCCGCCGTAACCGCCGCAACTAAATGCACTTTTGCACAATTATTTTTGGGTACTTTTTCCCAAAAAGTACAAAAGTGCCCAAAACGGTTAATGTCTACACTTTTTTCTAAAAAGTTCAATAAATTCCAATTCATTTTGGAAACCCTGCTTAGGCAAATTTATAGTAGATGCAAGAAAATAAGTCCATACATTTCGATAAATATAGATATAAAAGAAATTGTTTAATGGCAACTTATTTAGTACCTTGTAAATTAATTAAACATTTTTCCTCATCATCGTTGATGTGCCTAGGGCTTCTTGTAGGATTTGCTAATCCTTCAGGATGCAGAGTAGTTCGGATAAAGCGTCGCCTATGATCGACGTGTAATCCATGTACTGCAATTCCTTCCCTATGACGAGCTGTTCCGTAACCTTTACACGACAGCATGTCATAATTAGTCGCTAACACGGGCTCAGCGGCGCATCGATCTTGGAGCCATTTATCATGTTCCACTTTCGCCAAAATGGATGCAGCTGCTATTGGCAAGAAGAGTGCATCACCATCAACGACAGTTACAACTTGCATATCAGTTCGTCCAATACTAAGTGTTCCATCAATTAGAGCGCGTCCTGGTTTTACACGTTTAAGACCATCAAGAGCTCTATGAAAAGCCATTTGATTTGCCCATTGAATACCATTTTCATCGATTTCTTTGGCCGTCACGGAGCCTACACACCAATCAGCAGCGAGTCGTTTTATATCATCAGCAATACGATCACGTTTCTTAGGACTAATCTTCTTACTGTCTTTGATATTAGGTACAAGGGCTCGAATTTCATCAGTCCATTTATCCTCTGGTGGCCAAATAACAGCTCCAGCATATAATGATCCCCAGAAAGAACCACGTCCGGCCTCATCAACACCTGCTTCTATTAGTTCATCCTCCGCATATCTACGCTCTAAAATAGTAGCCATTCCTAATTGTTTTGAAATGACAATTAATCGAAGTCAATTTTTGACACAATCAATTAGAATGAAGTGGCCAATTATATTATCAATGCTAATGATCTTTATTGTTGGTATTGTCACATACCGTTCTGGTAAACCAACAGAATCTATAATAATTACATTGGTTCTCTTGATGATTTTCTATATAGTTTATGGACATTATTATTATTCGTCTGAGGGATTTGCTGATATTCAAATGACTGATAAACAACAACTGGCACAAATGATTGCAAATGATATGGATGCTTTGGATAAATCATGGATGTTACGTATTTTTGAAAGACTTCAACAAGCAGGTATAAAAGATTTAAATGCAATTGATGATACTTTCCCACAGAAAGTGTACGATGCGGCTTTATCAGAGAAAACACAGTTTGATTCTGTTATAAATCAGAATAACCCTAAAGGTACATCTATGAAATTAGGTTTAACATTTGATGAATTTTTCGTTGCCATGAATGAAAATTTAATTACTATTGGCAAAGATCCTAAACATCCAATGAATAGCTTTGTTTCTAAATATGAACCGATATTTGCTAAATGGAAAAGTACTAAATTTCCTGTATCGGCATCAGGATCTGAATCAGGATCAGGATCAGCACCTGTATCAGCATCAGGATCAGGATCAGCACCTGCACCTGCAGCATCAGGATCAGCACCTGCACCTGCAGCATCAGGATCAGCATCTGCACCTGCAGCATCAGAACCATCTCCTAAAGTTCTACCAGATTTAAATAAGCTATTAGAAGTATTAAAACCAGCATCAGCAACAACAGTGGTTCCAAATGCTAACGCATCACAAATAGGTGCAGTTGTTAATACAAGTCCCGGTTTAGAACAAGGAAGTCAATATGTTGCAGTTAAAGATACTAGAACATTTCCCAAACCTGGTCCCCGTTGTCCCCAACCTGCTCCTCAGCCGCATTGTGCTTGTCAAAAGCCAATAATGCCTGATGGTAAACCATTTGATCCTAATATGTATATAAGGAAGGATTCTATTCCATGCTGGAATTGTCAGCTTCCGATTTAAATAGTGAAAAAATAAAACAACCAATAAACAATTAGATATGAAGGTGCTTCCTTTTTTACTAATTGTTTTAGTCGCCATTGGCGCAGTATATGCATGGACTGTAAATAAAGAAGGGTTCTTTGATTGGGAATCGAATCCTGAGAATTATGAGAAGCGGGATGTTCTCAAGAAACCAGCGGATATGGATTCATATAGAGAAAAGGCATTAATGGCAATGGGTATGCCACCGTCAAATCAGGCATCCGGCGCCCCCCCAGCTGCAGGTCTAAATACTGTTCCTAGTACCGCTCCATCAATGTTTCAAGATCCTGACACAATAAATGCATCAATCAAAGATCTACAGGCTGCTGAGAATGCTATTGGACTTTTTATTCAGATGAAGGTTCCACAATTAGAAATGAGATCTGATCCTACTATTCAAATGCCTATTAGCAGTTTACGTGCTGATCATACTAGATTACAGGGTGAAATTGCAGCAATGAGTAGAAATCAGGGTCTTCCTAGTACAATAACAATGAAAGATCTCGAAGATATTAAGGGTAATTTCAATTATTTGAATGATCGTTATAATACAATGGCTGATAATAAAGTGAATGGTATTGCCTCATCAAAGAAGGGTTTACCAGATGCAAATCTTATTCAACCATCAGAGCGTGCAACTTTGGCGGACTTGAAGTCCGCTCGTAATCGTATGATGGCCGAGCGGGCTCGACTTGCTGGTGGTGGTTCATTAGATCCTGTAATTAATGCTCGAATTAATGCAATTAGTGAAATGATTGAAGATTTGAGTGAGATTATACAGCGAGTTGAAAGCAAACAACTTTTAGAGATTGAAATTCCAGTTATGAAGGATGAACTCTCTCAAGTATTCAATAGTATCGGTGATACTGAGAAACCAATCGGTAGCATAACAACACAGTCATTACCTGAAGAAGTTGCAAATCTATTACCTCCTGGTGCTCAGGATGCTGAAAGTCAGGCTCTACTCCGTGGTCTAGCAGATAAGTATGTAGATAACTTCCTTAAAGGTACTAGTGTTGAATTGAAGTTAGGTGCGAAGTTGAAGTATACTAGTGAAAATGAAGCACGTGCTGGTGGTGGCGGTAATACTTATGCTGCATTTTTTGCACCATTAGTAACTGGACAGGATGCGAAGAAGGCCTATAATGGCATGCAAGGAACTGCAGGTAATGGATTTGCCTCTAATGGTGATATTGAATCAGTGTCTGCATCCGGTCAATTAATGCCTGAAACATCTGCTAGCGGTGATGTATCTGATCCATATGCATATGATCCTCGTGACGGTTTCAGAAAACCGACTGCCGCTTCCGGCTTTGACTGGAAGACTAGAGCCAAACAGATCTGTGAGAATGTACGCAAAATGGGCATGGATCCTAAGGACTTCGGTTGTCTAGCTGAGGGAGCACAAGTGAGTCCGACATTTAGTTGGCGTGGATATGCTCGCATGATCTGTAATCGTCTTCAATCAAATTACTATACAGGAACCGATGTGGCATGTGGCTGCCCACCGTTAAATTGGCCCGGTTGGAATTCTGCAGCTGGAGAAGCCGCCATATAAGTAATATAGTATAATATTAATTAATAGAATGGAAGCAACGCACTTGATTTTGACTTTTATATTAGGTCTTGTATTTGGTATCATGGTATACAGACTAGTTGCAAATAAATCAGCAGGGTTCCAGGACTATTCAGGTGGTGCTGCAACATGTGGAAATTGCAATAGACAATGTCCTTGCAACTGTGGACAATCACGCCCTACATGTCCTCCTTGCAGAGAACCTGACTTGAGTAAATATGTATTAAAGAGCAGCATTCCTCCTTGCCCTACATGTCCCGATCTAAGTAATTATATGTTAAAGACTGAATGCCCACCTGTACCTGATTTAAGTAAGTATGTGCTGAAGAGCAGCATTCCTAAACAAGGACCTATTATTTTGGATTGCAGTAAATGCAAGAAACCTACTGGTGAATGTCCTCCTTGCCCCCGTCCTCGTTGTCCAGAAGTCAAATGTCCTCCACCCACTCAATGCCCTCCTTGTGCACCTTGCCCTCGTCAAGAATGCCCTCCGGCTGTGGTTAAATGTAAGGCGGAAGATGTTCCTAATTCCACAATTCGCCCTTATCTTGCCCCGCTAAATGTCGGCGGATTTGGTGCAGGCCTTTAAGTAACACTTTTAAATATATATATATAATCATACATGTTTTTGGCACTTTTTTCTAAAAAGTGCAAGAAATAGATAATATAATGTACATATTGAACATTATATTTGTGCTATTGATTGGTCATCATATAAAAGCTCAAGTATGTCCATCTGGTTGGACAGGATCAGGTGGTCGATGTTATACTTTAACGGATATAGCGGCAGAAGATTGGGGTTATGCAGAAGATGATTGTCGGATGTTAAGGCCTGAATCACAGCTTGCTTCATTTAGTAATGAAGTCGAAGCAATAACAGTGATTGAAAGTTTATGTGCTGGTCAAGGTGAATTAACCACACAGTTTTGGACAGGTCTAAATGATCTTGATAATGAAGCAGCAACAAATCGTTCCTCATATTGGTCATTTACTAATGGAGCAGATCCTACATATATAAGAAATGAAGGACAAAAATGGTGGTTAAATAACCAACCTAATAATCGATTCAATAGTGAAGACTGTGTTGCTGTGATTAATGGACAATTAGATGATAAAGCGTGTACGCTTCCTCTACAGGCATGTTGTGCATATGTTCCTAGTCCAAGTCCAAGTCCATCGCTTACGCCTTCAACTAGTCCAAGTCCATCGCTTACATCGTCTATGACTCAGACTTTATCATCATCACCGTCAGTTTCTGCATCAGAATCAAGAACTTCAACACGTACTTCAACTACTTCATCTTCGCCATCACTCTCTTCAAGTAGATCACGCTCAAATACTGTAACACGTACATTAAGTCCATCATCTTCTGTGACTCGTACAACGAGTCCAAGTCTCTCCATCTCTTCTTCAAAGACTTCAAGTGGTACACCATCAGGGTCATATACCATGTCGATCTCTGCGAGTCCTTCTCCTTCTTCAACACAAACAGTTACGAGTTCAATAAGTTTATCCAGAACATCTTCCTTAACAGTGACAGCAACTTCCTCGCCTACATCTTCATCAACTATTACAACTTCAATGCGATCCATTAGTGTCACTCCTAGTACTACTCCAACTGCTTCTTTTTCCTCAAGTTTATCACGTACTCCTTTTTATTCAGTAGACACTTATATTTGTGCTGTTGATTCTGGAACGACAATTAGAAATAATCGTGCGCTAATTCGAACAAATACTGCAGGCACTAACTATGTTGACTATATGTCTTGTTTTTATACTGTTATTGCACCGGCTGATCTTGTAATATCATTTACATTTAGTCAATTTGCCACAGAATCATGCTGTGATTTCTTCGAAATTTATGATGGACGAACAAGTACCGCCACTCGAATTTTTAGAGGCAGTGGTAACACAATTCCTGGAAGAGTATTAACAACAGGACCATTTGCACATGTACGATGGACAACTGATTATTCTATTATAGCAGCTGGTGTCACCACACAAATAGAATTTATGATACCACCTAGCCCTACACCAACCATCACACCCACCACATCATCTACACCGTCTTTAAGTCCCACGATGACTAGAACAATGACATTGACGGCAACAGGATCGATGACTGCATCGGTATCAATGACGGCATCAATTACTCCATCTACATCAATTACTCCATCAATTACCCCATCATCATCACGTACTCCTTCAGGTACTCCAGCACCAAGTCCTGAATTTACATTACTAGCGTCAGCATCTCGTGATTTTGCTAACCGTCAGGGTTTTAATGGTTGGTCATATGGTTATTATTTGAGTTCAGCTGCCGCTTATCGTATTTTATATAAAAATACAGAATTCAGTGTGGGTTCTAATATCTTTTTGTATGCGGGTAGTTATTGTCGATTAGGAGCAACGTATTTGCATCCAAATGCTGGTTACGCATGTTCAACAACTGGATATGGATACTGTATGCCGAGTTTACAATGGACAACAACTACAGGTCAGCAGGTACAGTATTCGTATTATAAAATTCGTTATGATATTAGTCATTCTCATGGATGCGGTGATGGAGTAAAAGTGCAATTGCTTGCAGATGGCCAAATATTATATCAGGATATTGATTCAGTTGGAATAATAAGTTCTAGTCGAACATTTACTAGACCTTCAAGTCTTAGCACAATTGAACTTCGACAAGATCCTAATGGTGGATGTGATTGTGATCAGGTATCTTATACACTGGAAATTTATGGATCTCTTCCTAGTCCTTCAGTTACTCCATCTATTAGTGGATCTCCTTCAATAACATCATCTATTACACCAAGCACATCTTCAAGTCCATCCTATTCACCAAGTGAAACTCCTGATCCAAGTTACGAATATGAAGATCCCAGTTATGAACCCAGTTACGATCCTTTCGATGATACGTTTTTTGATCCATCCATCAGTCCTTCAGCCTCATCATCAGTTACAGGAAGTTCTTCCATCACATCTACACTCTCTAATAGTGTTTCACCATCAATCAGTCCCACAATGTCTACTACTGTTTCACAAACAGTTTCATCATCAATTACAAGAAGTTCTTCCATCACCTCTACACTCTCTAATAGTGTCTCTGCATCAGTTACAGGAAGTCCAACAGCATCAACTAGTGTTTCTCCATCAATTACAGGAAGTTCTTCAATCACTTCAACAGCATCTATTAGTGTCTCTCCATCAGTGTCGATGACAGTTACTGGAAGTCCCTCAATTAGTTCATCTGCATCTAATAGTGCCTCTTTATCAGTTACAGGAAGTCCCTCAATCACTTCAACAGCATCTAATAGTGCCTCTTTATCAGTTACAGGAAGTCCCTCAATCACTTCAACAGCATCTAATAGTGCCTCTTTATCAGTTACAGGAAGTCCCTCAATCAGTTCATCTGCATCTAATAGTGCCTCTTTATCAGTTACAGGAAGTCCCTCAATCACTTCAACACCCTCTAATAGTGCCTCTTTATCAGTTACAGGAAGTCCCTCAATCACTTCAACGGCATCTAATAGTGCCTCTCCATCAGTTTCGATGACAGTTACAGGAAGTTCTTCAATCAGTTCATCTGCATCTAATAGTGTTTCACCAACAATTACAGGAAGTCCCTCAATCACTTCAACAGCATCTAATAGTGCCTCTCCATCAGTTTCGATGACAGTTACAGGAAGTTCTTCAATCACTTCAACACCCTCTAATAGTGCCTCTTTATCAGTTACAGGAAGTTCCTCAATCACTTCAACACCCTCTAATAGTGCCTCTTTATCAGTTACAGGAAGTCCAACAACATCAACTAGTGTCTCTCCATCACTATCAATCAGTCCAACAAGAAGTCCTTCAACAACTCTATCACCAGTTCCATTGACAGAATTTATTAGTCAGATCAATGAAATTCCATTGACAAATTTCACAAATAACGTCATTACAGATATATTGAGTGTTTTTGCATTCCCTCAACAGCAAGAAACAGTAAATGGAAGTGAAACGGGGAACAACCAGGAACGTATACAGCCGCCATATGAACTTCTTGCAGCCGGTTTCTTCGCCACAAATCCAGATGCTGAGCCAATAACTATTAGCACAGATACAATTACTTTAACAATTGCGAAATTAAATACTTCGACAACAACAGTCTTCGGATCTGAAGATAGTCCAATAGTAATTCCTCCACTTCCTATTCCTCAGGATGCAATAGTCTATGTATCAAATACAATTCTTTCAACAACAGAAATGTCAGTCTTCAATTTGACGAGTAATAGTACAAGTATAGGAGTTGTAAGTCTAACAGGAAAAGAATATGAGGTTTCAAATCTTCAAAATCCGATAACTGTAGGTTTTGGATCAACGGCCGTCAATACAACAGAACAAGAATGCAGTTACTGGAATACTTCAATAAAGTCCTGGTCTTCGGATGGCTGCACTCTAATAGTTGATTCAGCAGGACAAGCTATGTGTGAATGCACGCATTTAACAGAATTTGCACTCCGTTTCCGTGCCATTGCAGCCATTAACGCCGGCATTATTAACTCCCTCGATAAATTATTAACCTTAGAGGGGCTTAAAGCCGCAGCTCCCATAATCGGACTATTAGGAGGTATTGGATTTATACTATTAATAATAATAGGCGGTACTATATTAATAGATCGCCGTGCATCACGACGATTCGCGTATTTACTTGATCACACTCGTAGTTTAGAAGAGGTCAAAGAACGTATTCGCATAAGTATCAATGACTCATGGGACTCCCTGTCTACAGCTAAAGGACCTTTCAGACCATATTGGCATCGTAAAGTAGGGATTCCAACGATACCAAAGACTATTTGCGGTGTTCTCGGACTCTGGATACGACGAATACCTTATAATCATCCTTGGCTAGCATTATTCTTCCGTTTTGAACCAGGCTTACCACGTCTATTCCGTGCCATCTTTATTGTTGCATCTTTTATAACAACAATAAGTGTTAGTATATTATTCTATGGTTATAGACATGCAGATACAGATGCAGCTCTTGAATTAAGTGAGACGATTGTTTTATCATTAATGACGACGGCAGTTTCAATGCCGTTAACGAAGATTATGATGAAGTTAATGTACGCAGCAGGACGTTATGAGTTCCGCGGTCGATATGGATACTTAGCAACTGAGTTGATAAAGCGTCAGAACTTCTTGAAGATTTTGAAGAAATTAGAACCTGAAGATTTAATGACAGAATTAGAAACATATGAACAACAAATGAACAGACAATTAGAAGTATTAGCAGGTGAATGGATCTCAGGTCAGGGTCAAGGTGAAGAAGATGATCGTATAATTACAGCACAGGCAGCTCAAGCCGCTGCCGCCGCTAATTCTACTATGGATGAAAGTGTTGAAGAAATGGCTGGTATTGCACTTCTCTTCGATCTATTCTCTATTTGTTGTAAACGTAGTCGCGATAAATTGAAGAAAATCTTCAGACAAAGAATGAACCTCTTTATCACTAATTATAGCAATCGCCCTCTAATTGTCAGTCGTCTTAGTCGAATTGTTCTCAAAAAGTGGCCATCCTTCCCTCTTCACACAAATCCAAGTGCAGTAGCCATCCTCATTGTTAGTGGATGGATTGCATGGTGCTATACTTATATTCTCGGTTTCACTGCACTGAAGTCATCAGAGACGACATTTACAATAGTACAAACAGTTGCAATGTCCCTCTTTACTAGTCATTTTATTACACAGCCTTTACTACAACTCACACTTCTCTTAATTGAATACTTCAAAAATAAACGTCTTTTACCTCAGGAAAATAATTTCTATTATTTACATGAACTTGAACATAAAGTGAATGTTGACTTCGTCGCAGAATGTTCCCTTGTACCATGGTATCCACATGATGATATACGTCGATCTGCTCTTATTTGTCCTATTTCTACTCTCATGAAAAAAGTTGTAGATATTGATGAAACTTCTGTAGAATCACAAACAGTAGAAGATAAAATTAGATACATTTACGAAATGTTAGGTTAAGCTCTGCGCCTAACCTAATTGCTCTCCAAACAAACGCAATAAATTTGACCATTTAATCTAACTAATCCTAATAGTTAGAATGTCATACCTTATTCGATCAACCATGAAATTATCAGTTAATTCGACAGAAAATTATACTTTAGAAAATCCTAATAGTGATTATAAATACATGTATGGAATTATAATTGCTATTATTCGTATTATATTTCTAATTGCCCTAATTTTAAGTACAATAGTTCGCAGACCAAGACAACGTCAATGACTAAGGAAAATTGATTAATAACATAATATATATTATTTAATATAATATATATTATGGAGTATAATATTTCAAAAATATCCTTAATAGATAAAAGGAAATTATATGATAGTAAAGGTCATATAAAAACAATTTACGAATACGATGCACAAAATAGAAATCATGGCCTTACATTTATGATGTGTCCATATCCTAACAATGATAAGATTCATGAAATTATAGAATTTAAACATGGAATGATTCATGGAAAAAGAATATTAATTGAATATATTCATCATGATTCTGGACAAATATATCAATATGAAACTTGGAATAATGGACACCTCATACATTCGTTAAGTCTACCAATTTAACCAAAAATAACTAATAATACAACATCAGAATTGAGAGCATTTTGATGCATACAAAAACGAATATGATTCGGACTATTATAGACTCGCTTATAAGCGAGATCTTTTTTGCCGATTTCGTAGGTCAGTTGCGGAAATTGTTGCATAAACCTATGAACCTGTAAGGCAGATGCACCAATACATTCTTTCCTTATATAACGACTTAAATCACTTGACATATAGATTGGACCCCATGTTCTATCATCATATATTACAGGTAGGGAAGGCCGTAACAATGATTCTTCCGCTGATCGGCTTTGTATGCAACCCATTATAATTCTAATTATAGTATCTAAACAAATCCTGCTACCTAATTGTAGCAATTCATGGATTTCTCTAACCTTAAGGCCCAGGTGATGGCACTATCTCTGATTAAATCGGGATCTTCGTCATCCTCAGACAATTCAGAACTCTGGTATCTTATTGCGGCAATCATTGTCATCAGTGGAGCAGAGTTCTTCTTCAAACAATTCTCGGGTCTCGGTGCCAAAGTTTTGGAACGATGGATACCAAAAGCATCGGTGACCCAGGAGCCACTGACACGTCTAATAGCCGATGCACAGGATTCTTTCACTGTTACTCTTCTTCGCCGTTATGATGATGACCGCGGTAACCAACTCTTAAATGAAAATGTTGAAAAAGTCGATGCAGTTATTGAATATTTATCAAATCTGGAAGCGACTCAGCACATTCTTCTAGATCAGCGCTATACGATTGGAACCGATTGCGACATTAGTGTGAGTGAAGATTTGAAAGCACGAGTTAAACAGGACCCGAAAGGTGCATGGATTGAAATTGTCTTATTCAGTGATTCCCTAAAAGTCACTGATATCCGCGCATGGATTGATAAAGTTCATGAAGACTACATTTATGAGAAGTCTAATCGTCTGGGTCACAAAACATTCTATTTCAATGAAATCCCTAC
>JACCDY010654434.1_pt1 | contig 35310 bp, 30 predicted proteins | sample 7446391 | NCBI WGS metagenome assembly JACCDY01 (sample SAMN15323451, study PRJNA562643) | freshwater metagenome | isolation source: river surface water | place: USA:Blue River Watershed | collected 2017-08-18 | reverse complement strand
GCGCGTGAACCGTAATCCAGCCACTGCTGCCTGCTGATCCTCAGCAGTCGAGAGGTAGTTACAGAATATTTTTGGTGCTGCCATTGGATCGGGATGTGCGGGCCGAACCCACCCGCGCGAGCTTGGCCTGAGGTTACAAACACTCGGCGTGATTGCATTAAATGAGTGAAGCGGCTCGCCAAACTTTGGCAGCGAGAGAGGTTGAACATGCCATTCGAGGTTCGGCGTTAGCTGGAGCGGATCACTCTTGGCAAAGGCGCCTAGGGTTGAGGGCGGCATCGTCATGGGGCCCGTGCGAAATAACGCATATTGCAACCCCATTCCAACCCGGGTGATCAGATTACGATAAAGCGTATTGACTGTTTTGCAGTTTTCTACCCGATAGACCGTTCTAATTTGTAGGTGATCCTGGAGATTCTCGCCCACGCCTGAGAGGTCATGGGCTACAGATAACCCGATAGAGGACAGGACCTTGGCAGGCCCAATCCCCGACACCTGGAGCAGATGCGGTGATGACACCGCCCCTGCGGCGAGGATAAGCTGATCTGTAAAGGAGACTTCACGTTTAACGCCGTCGTGCAGGATTTCTAATCCCGTTGCCTGCAGTGTCGCATTAGCCCAGCCCTGAACACGACGCGGATCCTGCCCGTTAACAATAGGAGTCTTGGCCGTCAGGACCCGAAGGGCTTGTGCCTTTGTCAAAACCGTCAGATTCTTTCGGTGACGAACCGGATGCAGGAAGGCATCGGCCATAGACCAGCGAACGCCACGCTTTTGTGTCATCTGGAAATAGGCGCAACCCGCATTATCCCCACGATTAAACTCCTCAATTGACTCAATGCCCTGCTCTTGAGCTGCCGCCCGCCAGGCATCCAGAATCGGCCAATGAACACGAGGTGATTCAACCCGCATCTCACCACCGCTACCGTGCCACAAATTTTCACCAGCAAAATAATCTTCAAGACCACGGTAGATCTTTAAGGCCTCGTCCCAGCTCCAGCGGGTATCTCCGGTTGCCGCCTGCCATTTGGCGTAATCAGCCGCCTGACCCCGCATATAAATCATTGCGTTAATCGATGAGCTGCCACCAATCACACGGCCGCGTGCGTAATGAATAGAACGGCCATTAAGCCCAGGGTCCGGCTCGGTCTTAAAGCACCAGTCAGTCCTGGGATTGGCGATTGTAAAGAGATAGCCGACAGGGATTTTTATCCAAATCCAGTCGTCTTCACCCCCGGCCTCAAGAAGCAGTACCCGATGACTTGGGTCTGCAGAAAGGCGGTTTGCAAGCAGACATCCTGCGCTACCTGCGCCAACAATAACCGTATCAAATCTCATTGGGGGTAATGCCTAAAACGCAATTGCTCTGCGTAAGGATAGACATCGTCTAAGACGCCCTGCTCAATGCGTCTTTGCTGGGCCTGCCAATACTCTGGACTGAGCAGATCCCGGTGATGGCGCATGAAGGCCTGCCGCAAACGGGGTTGCCCCAAGAGGAAAGTCTCGAACTCCTCCGGAAAGACATCATTGGGACCCACGTTATACCAAGGCTCAGCAGCCATCTCATCTTCTGGGGTACGAGGCGGCGGTATCTTCCGAAACTGACACTCATTCAAATACTGGATCTCGTCATAGTCATAGAAGACCACACGGCGTTGACGTGTCATACCAAAGTTTTTGTACAGCATATCCCCTGGAAATATGTTGGCTGCTACAAGCTGCTTGATCGCGTCGCCATACTCTTTCACCGCATGGTCAACCTCGGCCTCTGTCGCGTGTTCAAGATAGAGATTCAAAGGAATCATACGCCGCTCAATGTAGAGATGCTTCAAGACAATCCGACTATCACTCTCAGACATCATGCTTGGCGCAAACTGCCTAATCTCATCGAGAAGCGCTTCCTCAAAACGCTCCCGAGGAAAATCAACGTTGGAATACTCCCATGTGTCGGCCATGCGACCCGCCCGATCATGGACCTTGACAAGCAGATATTTAGATTCAATGTGCTCACGTGAGACATCTTTACTTCGCCGATCTTTAATGATCTTAAAGACATAAGGAAATGAGGGTAAGGTAAAGACCAGCATTACAAGACCTTTAATCCCGTCAGCAATTCTAAAGCGGTCCGAAGAGTGCTTAAGATGCGTCAATAGATCACGGTAAAATAGTGTCTTACCTTGCTTGTGCAGGCCGAGCATTGTGTAGAGTTCACTCTTAGCTTTGTTGGGCAGGAGGCTTCTCAGAAACTGAACATAAGCCGATGGCACCTCCATATCGACCATAAAATAAGACCGAGCAAATGAGAAGAGAACCGAAATCTGCTCGGCCTGAAACAATACGGTATCGATAGTAGTCTTACCCTTGTCATTTCGGATAATTGGCACAGCGAATGGAATGGGGTCTCCGTCGTTCACAATCCTGCCAATTAAATAGGCGCCCTTATTGCGAAAAAACAGAGAGCGGAGTACGTGAATCTGTAGGTCGTTTTGCGATCGCCAAGGCCGCTCAAGACGCTCACAGACTGCGCGCCGAACGAAGCGGAGATCTCTAGCAATATCCTCCCAAGGGCAGGCTAAGCCAATGTCTACCGCAATCTCTAGCAGGGTGTGTTTCAGACCCCTACGCTTCGGATAGTAGACGCGATAGGAAGGAGGCTCTGAATCAAGATATTCAGTTGAGATCTGCGGGCGTACAAATAAGACATCATTTCGAAAATACTCTCGATCGAGTAATTTGGTCGTAACTGAATTAAAAAACGTCTCGGCGAGTTCAGGCTGTCGGTGATCGGCAATCAAGCCGGTGTAGGACCTCTTTACGTCTTGCCAGAAGGTTCCTGCCTTCTTGATGTCATCGGAAAACTGCGTCCGCATCTGGTCAAAGGCCTCGCGAACTCGGGAGTCATAGAAGGTGATGCGCTCACGGGCAAGATGCCGAATTCCTTGATAATCACCTGCCTCAAAACGATGCTTTGCCTGTTGGGCGTTGTAACGAAATAAGGCGTAATGCCGATCAAATCCCTTGAGTAAGGTCTCGGCAGCTTCTAAAGGGCCAGCCATCAATCTCCCCCATCGCCTATCTTTAGTTACTTGCTGATCTACTGTCGTTGTAATACAAAGCCTTGTACTGTCTGGGAACGCGTTCGGGCAATGCTCATCAAGATACCTGCACCGAATCCGAGCGTCACCATCGCGGTGCCGCCATACGACATCCAAGGCAGTGGTACACCCACTACAGGGAGAATACCCGTAACCATACCCATATTGACAAATGCGTAATTAAAAATAGTCAGCGAAATTGCCCCAGCAAGCAGCCGGGAAAACAATGTCGGCGCACCAATTGCGATCCACAATCCGCGAAGAATTAGTCCGCAATACAGGCTCACCAGGAAGAGATTACCGAGTAGTCCAAACTCCTCTGAGTAGGCCGCAAAAATAAAATCGGTAGTACGCTCTGGAATAAACTCGAGATGGGTCTGCGTTCCCTGCATCCAGCCTTTGCCAAAGAGTCCGCCAGAGCCCACTGCAATTACTGACTGAATGATGTGAAAGCCTTTTCCTAGAGGGTCTCGCATTGGATCCATCAGGGTACAGACGCGCTGACGCTGATAGTCTCTTAGACCCGGCCATGAGACTCCGTCTGCACAGGCTGCATCGCCAAAGAAGATCAGGGTGACGACACCAAACAAACCAATACCAAGCGCAATAAAGACTAGCTTCCAGGGTACGCCTGCAAAAAATAAAACAAAAAATCCTGCAGCAAACACCAGAATTGCCGTACCGAGATCAGGCTGGGCGAGAATCAAGCCGGTGGGAACAATTAAGAGCAGGATTGCCAAAAGCCAATGTCGGGCAGTCCTTAGACCCTCATATTTATGAACTAGCCAGGCGAGCATTAGAGGCATTGCAATTTTCATCAGCTCTGAGGGCTGGATTCGTGTCACACCGAGATTCAACCAACGACGCGCCCCCTTGGATACATCACCGGCTATCGCAACGGCCACAAGCAGTAAAAGAGCGAAGATAAATAAAGGAACCGCAATCTTCTGCCACTGGCTAGGTGAGATATGGGCAACGGTCCACATAATCAGTATCGCTAAACCTAGATTACGAATATGGCCAAAAAAGCGGCCCTCAAAATCATTACCAGCGCTGTAAAGAATCAGACATGAGAGTGCTGCAACGCCGAGAAACATGCTCATAAATGGGCCATCTAAGACGCCCACGAGTGGCTGCAGCCGCGCCAGGGTATCTCGCCAACCTTGAGGAATCAGCTTATTGGACAACCGGCAGCCCTTTTTTGATTAACAAATAATCAAACACCTGGCGTGCAATTGGGGCAGCAGCAGCCGCACCAAAACCGCCGTTCTCGACGATCAAGGCGAGTGCGACCTGCGGCTTATCGGCCGGTGCAAATGCGATATACAGCGAATGGTCTCGATGCCGCTCTGCCACCCGGGAAGCGCTATATTTTTCATTCTGACCGATACTAATGACCTGGGCCGTGCCCGTCTTACCCGCAACCGAATACGGCACGTTACCGAATATTCGTGCGCCCGTGCCAGACTTGTTAACGTCAATCATTGCCTCAATAACCAGATCAATGGCTCTCTGATCCACATCAAGCGTTCTTAATGTCTGCGGCTCGGTCTTCACAACCTCTCCGGTGTTGGGATCTTCAATTGATTGGACAAGCCGTGGCTTCATCATGACACCACGATTCGCCAAGGTTGCAGTCGCTAGGGCCAATTGCAGAATTGAGAATGAGTTATAGCCCTGGCCAATGCCGATCGACATATTTTCTCCAGGATGCCAAGGCTGCTTAAAGCGATCCAGTTTCCACTGGGAGGAGGGCAAAATACCCGACACCTCACCGATTAAATCGATGCCCGTCTTTCGGCCAAAGCCCCAGGGCTCAATATGCCGATGGATTAAGTCGACTCCCATATCTTTGGCAAGAATGTAGTAATAAGTGTCACTAGAGACCACAATTGATTTTTTAAGATCAACAATTCCGTTTCCATCTGGATTGCTGTCCCGGAATTTATGATTACCAAACATGAAAAATCCGGGGTCGTTAATCGTGTCTTCTGGCTTTCTCAGACCCGACTCGAGGGCGGCAATCGCCATAAAAGGTTTATAGGTAGAGCCAGGGGGGTAGGTGCCGCGCAGGGGTCGATTCAAGAGTGGCTTATCGGGAGAGTTATTCAGTCCATCCCAGGTCAAGGCATCAATCCCATCGATAAACAAGGCCGGATTGAAATTCGGCATTGACACGAAGGCCAAGACCTCGCCAGTTTTCGGATCTAAGGCGACCAAGGCGCCACGCCGTTTCCCGTAGGCCTGCTCAATAATTCTCTGGAGCTCACCATCAACCGAAAGCTTAAGATTTTTGCCAGAGACTGGGAGCCGCTTCGCTAGGCTTCGCACCATCCGGCCACCAGCAGTGATTTCCATTCGATCAAAACCGGTCTGGCCGCGTAGGTCAGACTCGTAGGCCTGTTCGAGCCCGAGTTTTCCAATATGCGAGGTGCCGTAATAGGTCGATGCCAACTCGCTCTGCTCTATGCGTTCACGATCTTGACGCGAAATCCGCCCAATGTGGCCGAGGAGATGGGACGAGGAATCCCCGTGCGGGTAGTAACGCATGCTGCGGACATTGACGGATACCCCCGGGAGGCGATGCAGGTGCACGACAATTCGGGCCACCTCGGCATCGTTAAGCGTTGGGCGTAAGGGAATCGTGTCGAATCTGCGCAACTCGTTTTTAAGCCGACGGAATCGGCGAAGATCAAGCTCGTCTAACTTAATAAGGGTGCCCAGATACTGTAGGGTCTCTTCAAGGTTGGGAACCTTATGGGGCTCAATCTCAAGGGCGAAAGCCGATGCATTGCGAGCGATGATATTGCCATTACGATCGAATATCTCACCACGCGGCGCCTGTATTGGCAGAAGCGCAACCCGATTTTCTTCTGAGAGTGCGTGAAAATCGTAATACTTCCAGACCTGTAGATAAAAAAACCGCAATGCTAATAAGCCAAATGCAAAGAGGACTAAGAGAGCGACAAAAGAAGCCCTTAGACGAAAATCACTCGATCCGTTAGAGCGAAACTCAGTCATGCTGAATTCAAGGGGCTAGCGGCCAATCGCTGCCGTCGAACTTAACGGCCGATTCAATCGGTTCAACACTATGTTTGTAACCGGTATCCACAAGGCGGCAGTAACAATTGGTGATACAAGGTAGACCCAAGAGGGAGACACGCCTGAGAGAAATAGGTTAACGAGTGAGACCACCACATGGGTGATAAAAAACAAGGGGAGCAGCTGAAGTGCCTGGCCTGGAATTGAATACCACAGGATCCGACGATGCAGGGCGATTGCGCCGTAAGACAGAATCGAATAAGCCAATGCATGCTGCCCTAGGAGTGAGCCCGCATGGACATCCATAACAATTCCCACGAGCCAAGCCAGGGCGATACCGACCCTTCGGGGCTGAAAAATGTTCCAAAACACCAATACAAAAGCAACAAAGCCTGGCACAGGCCAATTGCCCCAGGGCACCATCTCAAGAGCAAGCGCAATTACAAATGACCAGGTAATCATGGCAGTGCTTGGCGCACGACCCAGAATTGCGCGTTTCATTTCGTTATGCCTCCACGCTGCGGCTGCGATTGCTTCTCGAGTTCGCGAGGTGCCGGCAGGATCAGGTCTTGATCAATTAGGATAACAAGGACTTGCTGAAGCGTGCCAACCGTTGCAACGGGTGTTGAGGAAATGCGGGGAAACTGTCCACCGCCCGCCCGCTCAACCCGGTTAATTTTTGCAACGGGCAGCCCACTCGGGTAGACGCCGTCGAGCCCCGATGTCACCAGCACGTCGCCGACCTCTACTTCTGCATTGATATTTAAATACTTGAGTTCAACCTGTTGCCCATCGCCCGTGCCGGTTGCCACACTGCGGATACCCGTTCGGGGTAGGTTCACAGGGATCACCAAGGAGGGGTCTGTCACCAGCGAGACCTCTGACGTGATCGGCGAGACACGAATGACTTGGCCTACAACACCACGCGCATTAATCACCGGGTGGCCCGGCGCCACACCATGCTGACTGCCCCGATCAATCACAATGCGGTTGCTAAATGCGTCTCGAGTCTCATGGCTAATTTCAGCAGCAATCGTTCGATGCTTGATTTCTTTTCGTAGGTCTAAGAGCACCCGCAGGCTCTCGTTCTCTGTGCGTAGCTGTTCGAATTGCAATAATGCAGCCGCACTATCAACCTCGCGCTTTTCAATATCGGCCCGACGGTCGACCGTGTCAATGATGACAGTGCCGTATTTTGTAAACCAATAGAACACATCGCGGGGCATCATCAGCACCTGCTCGATCGGGTAGAGCACCATCGAGAGGCCTTGGCGCAGAGGCTTGAGCAGCCCGAGATTTAAATCGACATATAGAGTCCCTGCCGCCAAGAAAACAGCGATCAGGAGACGGAGTCGGGCAGGAAGGCCCTGAGTGAAAAGTGGTGGTGGAGTCTGAGAGAGCGCCATATCAAACGACAGCTACCCCCTCACCCAGGCACTTATTCCGTTGCAAAGATATCCTTGAATTCATCAATTCGTTCAAGTGCCTCACCGCATCCGCGCACCACGCATGAGAGCGGGTCTTCCGCCACATAAACAGGCAGACCAGTCTCTTCACTTAAGAGTCGATTCAGGTCACGCAGCAGCGCACCCCCACCCGTAAGAATCAAGCCGCGCTCTGCAATGTCTGCAGCCAGTTCTGGCGGTGTTTGCTCCAGAGCATTTTTTACGGCGACCACAATCTGATTCAGAGGCTCAGTGAGTGCTTCGAGGATTTCATTGCTAGAGACTGTGAAAGTCCTTGGAATACCCTCGCTGAGGTTGCGGCCACGGACTTCCATTTCGCGGATCTCACTGCCCGGAAACGCCGAGCCGATTTGTTTCTTAATGGCCTCAGAGGTCTGCTCACCGATGAGCATGCCAAAGTTTCTACGAATATAGTTCGTGATCGCTTCGTCGAACTTGTCGCCACCCACCCGAACGCTGCCTGCGTAGACCAGCCCACCGAGCGAGATCACTCCAACCTCAGTTGTGCCGCCTCCGATATCGACCACCATCGACCCATGGGGCTCAGAGATGGAAAGGCCAGCGCCAATTGCAGCCGCCATTGGCTCTTCAATTAAGTACACCTCACTTGACCCTGCCGATAATGCAGACTCGCGAATTGCGCGGCGCTCGACCTGCGTTGATCCACAAGGCACGCAGATAATTACCCTCGGGCTCGGGCTGAGAAACCTCTTTTCGTGAACCATGCGGATAAACTGCTTTAGCATCTGCTCCGTCACTGTGAAATCGGCAATTACGCCGTCTTTCATCGGCCGGATCGCTTCAATGTTGCCTGGAACCTTGCCCAGCATCTGCTTGGCTTTCTTCCCAACTGCCTCAATTATTTTTTTCCCGCCATTTCCCTCATGACGAATCGCCACAACGGACGGCTCATCAAGGACGATGCCCTTACCCCGCACAAAAATCAGGGTGTTGGCCGTACCCAGGTCAATCGCGATGTCCTGGGAGAGATAACTTCTTAGAAATCCGAACATAAGAAACTCACGTCAAAAGAAAAGGATAATAAAGCACAACGACACTTTAAGAATCTTAATCCGTGAACCTCGAACCAAAAGACCTTGAAAAGCTCGCCCGCCTTGCAAGACTCGCAATGTCAGACACCGATCGGCAGGAGGTCTTGCCTGCACTAACCTCTGTGGTGAACTGGGTCGGTGAGCTCGCTAGCGCCCCGACTGAGGGTGTCACGCCCATGGCCCACCCCCATGACCTGACCTTAAGGCTGCGCGAGGACGTCGCCGTAGCGCTTGCCCCCCGCGAGGAACTCATGAAAAACGCGCCCGAGGCGGCGGTGGGCCTGTTTACGGTGCCACGGGTAGTCGAATAATGGCGGCGATCTCCCCCTTTTCCGATCTTGCTAGTCTGGCCAAAGCCTTATCCAGCAAGGCGATCAGCGTGCCTGAGCTGACAAGGTTTTTCCTCTCGCGTATTGCCACGGACGCCACTAATTCCTTTTTAGCGATCGACCCCGAGACCTCGCTCGCCAAGGCCGCTGCTGCCCAAAAGCGCCTGGATTCAGGCGACACCGGCGGCCAGACCTCCCCAGGAAAGGGGCCCGGCCAGGGGTTCTCCTTGGTGGGGCTTCCAATTGGCCACAAGGATATCTTCGTCACCCGGGATTGGCCGACGACAGCCGCCTCAAAAATCCTGAAGGGCTATCGGAGCCCCTTCGACGCTACGATCGTCGAAAAACTTGAGCAGGCCGGTATGGTGGGCATGGGCAAACTCAACTGCGACGAGTTTGCCATGGGCTCCGGCAACACCCACTCGGCATTTGGGCCGGTGAAGAATCCCTGGGATATCCGAGCCATCCCCGGCGGCTCCTCTGGTGGATCGGCTGCCGCCGTGGCGGGGGGCTTGCTCCCCGCTGCTACGGGAACGGACACCGGGGGGTCGATTCGACAACCCGCAGCGATGTGCGGCCTCACAGGCATCAAGCCAACCTATGGCAGGGCCTCCCGCTGGGGAATGATCGCCTACGCCTCAAGCCTTGATCAGGCCGGACCAATTGCCCGGACCGCCCTGGACTGCGCCGTGCTGCTGGGCGCGATGACGGGTTTCGACGAGAAAGATTCCACAAGCCTAGAGCGGCCTAGCGAAGATTTTGCCAATGGCATTGACGAACCCGTTCGTGAAGGGGGTCGCCCAGGGATGCCGTTAAAAGGCCTGCGCCTCGGATTACCAAGAGAGTTTTTCTCTGACGGCCTTGGCACCGAGGTTCGCCAGGCTATTGAGGCGGCCACAGCAGAACTGAAGGCGCTCGGTGCAGAAACAGTGGACGTGAGTCTGCCCCGAACTGCACTGAGTATTCCCGCCTACTACGTGATCGCACCGGCCGAAGCCTCCAGCAACCTCAGTCGTTTTGACGGCGTACGTTATGGCTACCGTGCAGGCAATCCCAAGGACCTTGAAGACCTCTACTGCCGGTCACGCTCCGAGGGGTTTGGCAAAGAGGTTCAGCGCCGGATTCTTATTGGCACCTTTGTACTCTCGCACGGATATTACGACGCCTATTACATGCAAGCTCAACGGGTTCGCCGTTTGGTTGCACAAGATTTCGAGGCGGCATTTAACTCCTGTGATCTCATTATCGGGCCCGTTGCACCAACTGTTGCATGGGATATTGACGCACCCATTAAAAATCCACTGCAGGATTACCTTGCAGATATCTATACCCTAGGCGTGAATCTGGCCGGGCTACCCGCCATGTCGATACCCTGCGGATTCGGCGACGGTGACCACGCGCAGCGGCCCATTGGCCTGCAGCTCATCGGTAGAAAATTTGAAGAAAAGCAGCTTCTAAGTGTTGCTCATCATTTTCAACACGCAACCGACTGGCACCAACGCACCCCAATGGCGGGAGTTACGAAATGAACTGGGAAATCGTCTTGGGGCTCGAGGCCCACGTTCAGCTTAGAACTCAATCAAAAATATTCTCTCCCGCGTCGACGGCGTTTGGGGCGGCGCCTAACACGCAGGCCCACATGATCGATATGGCATTACCCGGAGTATTGCCCGTGATGAATCGGGAGGCGGTTGCCTGCGCCATTCGCTTCGGATTAGCGGTTGATGCAACCATCGCACCCCATTCGATATTTGCACGCAAAAACTATTTCTATCCCGATCTACCCAAGGGCTATCAGATTAGTCAGTATGAGACTCCAGTGGTTCAAGGTGGCGTAATCACTATTGTGACCAACCAAGGGATCAAGCCAATTGCGCTTACGCGTGCGCATCTTGAAGAAGATGCCGGAAAGTCGATTCATGAAGGCATTGATGGTCTGCCCCAGGGCTGCTCAGGCATTGATTTAAATCGGGCGGGAACACCCCTTCTTGAGATTGTGAGCGAGCCCGTGATGCGCTCTGCAAAGGAGGCGGTCGCGTATGCCAAGGCACTTCATGGCCTTGTCACCTGGATAGGGATTTGCGATGGCAATCTACAAGAGGGCTCCTTTCGAATTGATGCCAACGTTTCGGTACGGCCCGCCGGACAGACAACCTTCGGGACGCGCTGTGAAATCAAGAACCTAAACTCATTTAGATTTCTTGAAAAAGCCATTGAGGTCGAAGCCCTTCGTCAAATCAGACTGATTGAGGATGGCGGTGCCGTTACCCAAGAGACCCGACTCTTTGATCCCGATCGCGAAGAAACCCGAGCGATGCGATCAAAAGAAGATGCGCATGATTACCGGTACTTTCCAGACCCCGACCTGCCACCGCTGGTGATCTCGCAGGCCTGGATTGATCGTATTCGGGCAGAAATGCCAGAGCTGCCAAGCGCGCTTCGCGAGCGACTCGTGAAGCACTACGGTCTATCCGACTACGATGCCTCGATGGTGGCGATGAGCCGCGACACGGCCCAGTATTTCTCTGAGGTCCTCGCAGCGCAGCCAACCGATGCCAAGCTCGCCGCAAACTGGGTTATGGGCGAACTCGCAACAAACTTGAATCGAGATGGTCTTGAGATTTCCCAATCAAAAGTCAGCCCCTCACAGCTTGCCGGACTCATCGCAAGGGTTGCAGATAATACGGTTAGCAACAAAATTGGGCGGGATATTTTTGCAGCGCTCTGGGGCGGAGAGTTCGAGTCCGCTGATGCTGTAATTGAGGCTAGGGGCTTAAAGCAGATTCAAGATACGGGTCTTATCGCGGGGCTTGTCGATGATGTAATTACCGCAAACCCGAAGATGGCGGAGGAATTTAAGGCCGGCAAAGAAAAAGCAATGAATGCGCTTGTTGGTCAGGTTATGAAAAAATCCCAGGGCAAGGCAAACCCTCAACAGGTCAGCGATCTAATTAAGGCAAAACTATCGGCGGGCGTTTAACGCCAGAATTCTTCGCCCAATTTGTAATGGATTATCAGACCCTATGACCACCGCTCACTTACACCATCATCATGCAGCTGCCGCATTGATCACGCCAACTCTTCGGGACTTTGGTGATGGCATCTACGCTCTTGATTCGGGGTATTTTCGCAGCGAATTTGATGCCATCCACTTCGTTGTGCATCGGGGTCGAATCGCAATCATCGACACCTCAACCCGCTATGCCGTACCTCATGTGGTCGCCGCCATTGATGCCCTTGGATTGACGCCCGCCGATGTTGACTGGATTTTCTTAACCCATGTACACCTTGATCATGCTGGTGGCGCAGGGACACTGATGCAGGTCTGCCCAAATGCAAAAATCACAGTTCACCCCCGCGGCGTGCGTCACCTGGTTGACCCTTCCAAGCTCTGGGCTGCGGTCTGCGAGGTCTATGGCACCGCGATGGCCGAGCGGGAGTACGGAAGGCTTGAGCCCATTGCCCATGAACGAATTCTAGAAACGCCAGAATCGACACGCGTTGACCTCGCAGGCCGGATTTTTGAATTCTGGGATTCACCGGGCCACGCCAAACACCATGTCTATATCCGGGATTCACAGAGCAAGAGCTTTTTCACGGGCGACACCTTTGGAATCTCATACCGAGAGCTCGACTCCGCCAATGGTCCCTATGTATTCATCACCTCATCGCCATCGCAGTTTACCCCTGAGGATCATAAGGCTTCTATCCGACGGCTTTTGGCCGCCAACCCGCCGGCGGTTTATCTCACCCACTACTCGCAGCTGCGGGACGTGCAACGCCACGGCGAATTCCTGCTTCGACAGATTGATCAGTTCACCGATATCGCACGCCAACATCTCCATGCGGGAGCATCGCGGGCCAGAGGTATTCGCGAGGGCTTAGAGCGCTTGTTTCTCGCTGATTTAAAGCACCACGGCGTTTCGCTCTCCGAGCAGGCCTGTCTTGAGGTGCTCGATTTAGACATTAAGCTCAATAGTGATGGGCTCGTTTGCTGGCTCGATAGCCTAAAATAAGGGGTTGATTTCCGAGCCCCCTATGCCCCAACAGTTACCCGAATCTTCTGCATTTGCTCCGCTTCGCCAACAGCTGGCCAAGCGGATTCTTGTGCTCGATGGCGCAACCGGCACCATGATTCAGCAATACAAGCTCTCCGAGGCGCAGTATCGCGGCAGTGACATGTCAGACCTGTCGTTAACAGTTCGCGAGGCCATTGATCAGGCCACGCAGACTGGGATCGATGTCAAAGGAAATAATGAACTGCTCTCGCTAACGCGACCTGAGGTAATTGCGCAGATTCATGAACAATACCTCTGCGCTGGTGCCGACATCGTAGAGACCAACACCTTTGGTGCGACCTCCATTGCCCAGGAGGATTACCGGCTGCCCCAACTGGCGCGACTGATGAATACAGAGTCAGCCCGTATCGCCAGACAGGCCTGCAATAAATACGCAACGCCCGAACGGCCACGGTTTGTTGCAGGCGCAATCGGCCCAACACCACGAACTGCATCAATCTCTCCTGATGTCAACGACCCTGGTGCGCGCAATATTCACTTTGATCAGCTTGTCACCAGCTACACCGAGCAGATTGATGGATTGCTTGATGGCGGCGCTGATCTACTCTTATTGGAAACTATCTTTGACACCCTGAATGCAAAAGCCGCAATCTTTGCGATGGAGACGGTATTTGATCGTCGCCAGATGCGCTGGCCTGTCATGATCTCCGGAACCATCACGGATGCATCAGGCCGTATTCTGTCGGGGCAGACTGTTGAAGCATTCTGGAATAGCGTTCGGCATGCACAGCCCATTACGATCGGCTTGAACTGCGCATTGGGGGCAGCGCTGATGCGGCCCTATGTTGAGGAAATCTCGCGTCTCTCAAATACTGCGATTTGTATCTATCCGAATGCGGGCCTACCTAACCCAATGGCTCCGACGGGGTTTGATGAAACACCGCCAATTACATCGGGATTTCTAAAGGAATTCGCAGAGCAAGGCTGGGTTAATGTGGTGGGCGGCTGCTGCGGCACCACACCCGATCACATTGCCGCGATTGCCAAGGCCGTAGAAACCTTTGCGCCACGGCCGATTCCTGAGGTTGCACCAAAGCTGAGGCTATCTGGCCTTGAGGCCTGCACGATTGACGAGAGTTCGTTTTTCGTCAATGTGGGTGAACGAACGAATGTGACCGGCTCTAAGCAATTCGCCCGCCTAGTTCTTGCGGGTGAGTTTGAACAGGCTGTTGCTGTTGCCCGTCAGCAGGTTGAAAACGGAGCTCAGGTCATTGACATCAATATGGATGAGGCCATGTTGGATTCCGAGGCGGCAATGGTTCGCTTTCTGAATCTGATCGCCTCAGAGCCTGACATCTCGCGTGTGCCCATCATGATCGACTCATCAAAATGGAGCGTCATTGAGGCAGGCTTGAAATGCGTTCAGGGCAAGGCCATTGTGAACTCGATCTCAATGAAAGAGGGTGAAGAAGAGTTCCTGCGCCAGGCAAGGCTCTGTCGGCGTTACGGGGCGGCCGTAATTGTCATGGCCTTTGATACCCAGGGTCAGGCGGATACGCTGGAGCGGCGTAAAGAGATCTGTACTAAAGCCTATCGACTCCTCACCGAAGAGGTCGGGTTTCCCGCCGAAGATATTATCTTCGATCCCAATATTTTTGCGATCGCCACAGGCATTGAAGAACACAATGCCTACGCACTCGACTTTATCGAATCCTGTAAGTGGATTCGCGCAAACCTTCCGTACGCCAAGATTTCAGGCGGTGTGTCAAATGTGAGCTTTTCCTTCCGCGGCAACGACCCAGCCCGTGAGGCAATTCACACCGTATTTCTCTATCACGCCGTAAAGGCTGGTCTAACGATGGGAATCGTCAATGCGGGCCAGCTTGGTGTCTATGAAAACCTCGACCCAGCGCTGCGCGAGAGAGTCGAGGATATTGTTCTTAATCGCCGCCCAGACGCCACTGAGCGAATGATCGAGTTTGCAGGCCAGCTAAAAACTGATGGCAGACGCGAGGAGGTTCAACTCCAGTGGCGCGGGCTGGATGTTCAGAAACGGCTCGAACACGCCTTAGTCCATGGCCTCACAGAATTTATCGTTGAAGATACCGAAGAGGCTAGGCTGGAAATTTCGGCCCGCCAGGGCAGGCCTATCGAGGTGATTGAGGGCCCACTGATGGCGGGTATGAACGTGGTGGGCGACCTCTTTGCCCAGGGCAAGATGTTCTTGCCGCAGGTTGTGAAATCAGCCCGCGTTATGAAGGCCGCTGTCGCGCACCTCGTACCCTATATTGAAGAAGAGCAACGGATATCCGGTAACACCCAGGCCAAGGGAAAAATTATTATCGCTACCGTGAAGGGCGATGTACACGATATTGGAAAAAATATTGTGTCAGTCGTATTGCAGTGTAATAACTTTGAAGTCGTCAATCTTGGCGTGATGATTCCAGCTCAACAGATCCTGCAGGCGGCAAAGGATCACAATGCCGACATCATTGGTTTATCGGGCCTGATTACTCCCTCTCTTGAGGAGATGAGCCATGTCGCCAAAGAGATGGAGCGCGATGACTGGTGTCGTTGCAAACAGATTCCACTGCTGATTGGCGGTGCCACAACCTCGCGGATACACACGGCGGTAAAGATAGCGCCAAATTACTCTGGCCCAGTGATCTGGGTTCCAGACGCAAGCCGCTCGGTGCCAGTTGCGCAATCACTCACTAGTGACGAGGCCCAAAAGGATGCCTACCTTGGAGCGCTAATTCAGGATTATCAGAAACTTCGGGAGCGCCATGCTGCGAAAATTGCGACCCCCATGCTCAAGCTCGACGAGGCCCGCGCAAATGCACCGGTCATTGATTTCACAAAAACTCCGCCGCCAAAACCGAAGGCCATCGGACGGCGGGTTCTAAAATCCTACGATCTCAATGAGTTAGTCGACACGATTGACTGGACCCCGTTTTTTCAGACCTGGGATCTAGCCGGGCCCTATCCCGCGATATTGGATGACTCAGTCGTGGGAGAGCAGGCACGGCAGGTCTTCGCCGATGGTAAGGCGATGCTCAGTAAACTCGTATCCCAACGCCGACTCACCGCCAATGGAGTGTTTGCCCTGCTGCCTGCTCGTAGAACCGCGCCAGAAGACATCACCCTCTATGCCGATGAGGCCCTTAAGCAACCACTATTGACTTGGTGTGGCCTGCGGCAACAGACACAGAAACCTAGCGGTGAATTCAATAAGAGCCTTGCCGACTATGTGGCTGCCCAAGATTCAGGGGTTGCGGATTACCTCGGGTGCTTTGCGGTCTGTATTGATGGGGCCGATCGGCTTGCCAAAGAATATGAAGACAAAGGCGATGATTACAACGCGATCCTGGTCAAAGCCCTTGCGGATCGCCTCGCAGAGTCCTTTGCTGAGCGTCTACACCAACGCATTCGACAAGAGTTCTGGGGTTATGCGCCCAATGAGTCGCTCTCCAATGCCGCACTCATTGCTGAAGAGTATCAAGGCATTCGTCCGGCGCCGGGCTACCCGTCTTGCCCCGACCATACGGTGAAGACCGCGCTTTTTGAAGCGCTAAACGCAGACGAGATCGGCCTGTCGCTCACCGAGAATCTTGCCATGCTACCCGCCTCTGCGGTGAGTGGGTTCTACTTCTGGCATCCGCAGTCACAGTATTTCAACCTTGGTGCAATCAACGAAGATCAGCTGCGCGACTATGCCAAACGCGCTGACGTACCCGAGTCTGTTGCAAGAAGCCGCCTAGCGCCTGCACTTGGCTTTTAATCGCAGGGCTGAGCCTTGATTCGCTACACACCCCAGACAATAGGCACGCCTTTTTTCTCCGCCGCTTTCAGCATATCAAGTAACGGAAAAGCCCGTTGTGATAACCCAACCGGCATCTCTTTCGATATCGCTTCGCCACTGCCTACGGCATCGTCGTGCTGCTCGAGCCTAGCGTGATCTTGTTGGCGTGACTGCTCAACGGCCTTATCAAGTTTTCTACGAATTGCTGGTACCTGTTCTGCGGTGAATATCCCTTTTTCTGAGAGTTCCATGTCGATTGCTGCAAATACAAGTTTTGCGACTGGTTCCGTCATAAAGAAAGCGCCCGCGGCTTTACTCTTAAATTCAATGATCACGCTACACTCCGCCTCATGTTTAGCACTCTGATTGTAGTCCCATGCACCCGACGCATGGCACGTCTAATGTTTGGTTTTCTCGCATTAGTCTGGCTGGCTGGCTGTTCACCAAAATTTGATTGGCGCGATGTTCGCCAAGAGGAGGCTGGCTGGCTGGCTAGCTTTCCTGGCAAGACCGTTGAGGTCTCGCGTGGGCTTAATCTACCTGGTGCGGCTGCCCCGGTAACACTCACCCTAAGATCCACCCGAATTGATGAGACTCTGTTCGCGGTGGGCTGGGTCATGAATGGCAGTGAGCCGGTTCGTAAGAGTCTAGAGGCCGCGATGATTGCCAACATTAATGCGGTGCCCTCTACAGTGATCCATCGTCGGGTAACGCTATCCGGTAGAGAGGGCATTGCAGCGACAGAGGTTCGGGCGACTGGAGAGGTGCGTGCCGAACCGCCGCCCTCAAATAAGCCGGGGGTTGTGACCAAGCTCTGGATGCGGACAGTCACTATTGGTGGTTCTTCCCCCCGGGTAATTGAGATCATTGCGGTGGGGCCCGCTAACTCGTTGACTGAAGAAGTTGCTGAGCAGTTTCTTGAATCACTCCGTATTACTAACTAATTACCTACGGCCAACCCAAAAAAGATGAGCGCTCTTAACACACCGAATAGTCTCGATGGGCGCTATCGCATCCTGCATGTAGTTCTACCCTTTGCCATCGCTTACCTGCTGTCTTACATCATGCGATCAGTTAATGCGGTACTCTCTGGGCCGCTTACCCAAGAGTTTGGCTTATCCGCATCCGAGCTCGGTCTCTTATCGGGTGCCTACTTTCTGACATTTGCCGCGATGCAGATTCCACTGGGCGCGCTTCTTGATCGGCGTGAACCTAAGCATGTTGAGGCGGGCCTACTTGTCTTGGCAGTTGTTGGCTGCCTGATTAGCGCCCTTGCCACGAATTTTTTCTGGCTCTGGGTTGGCCGGGGATTAATTGGTATCGGTGTTTCAGCATGCCTGATGGCGGCGTATAAGGCTTATCGACTCTGTTTTCCTGCGGAGCGACAGTCAAGCCTTGCCTCACTCATGTTGATGGTGGGCTCTTTCGGGGCCCTGATTGCAACCGTGCCGGTTGAGTTCGCATTACCAGTGATTGGCTGGCGTGGAATTTTCTTTACTGCCGGTGCGTTGTTTGTCTTATCAACCATAGTGTTGCTCTGGCTTCTGCCAGAGATGCCGGCGCCTGCGCCAAATAACAAACCCTTCTGGTCAGATACCTGGTCGGGCGCGAAAGCTGCCTTTACACACCGCGAAATACAAAGACTAATTCCTTACGCAGTGTTCACACATGGTGGATTCCTCGCGATTCAGGGCCTCTGGATGGGGCCATGGTTTCGCGTCGTGGATGGTCAGACCTCCCATGAGGCCGCTTTTAGCCTTCTAATTCTAGGTGTTGTAGTGATGTTTTCGCACATGGGGATGAGCGTTCTCGGAACCCGATTTAAAGAGTTCGGATGGTCGCTTGACCGGATTATTGTGATTGGCTGCGCGGCGATGCTGACCTTAAGCATCAGCGGTGTTTTTAATCTCTGGGGCAACTCGGTAGTGAGTTGGTCCTTTATGGTGATTGCCACCTCTATAACCGCCGTAGGCTACGCCAAGGCAACCCTTGCATTTCCTGTATCGATGGCGGGCCGAGCCAGCACAGCAATTAATTTTATTGTCTTCGTAGGTGCGTTCGGTATGCAGTGGGGGCTTGGGCTACTCGTAGATATTGCGGTGGGGCTTGGTCTACAAACAGCCGAAGGGCTAAGAATAGCTTTCATGTTTTGGTGTGCTGCACAGGCCTTTGCGCTGCTGTGGTTCTGGCGTTTACCAGCACAAGAGAATCAGAGTAAGCCCTAGGATTGGTGCGAACACTCTAGAGCTGTAACGCTCGACGCATTTCAATGGCTTCACTTAGGTGCTGAACGCTAATTGATGGGGTCGACTCAAGGTCTGCAACGGTTCGGGCAACCCGTAAGACACGATTCCAGGCTCTGGCACTCCATCCGAATTTTTCAGCGGTTTTCTGCAATAGGGTCTGGCTTCTAAGATCGAGTTCAAGATGAGGGTCTAGCTTTTGAATTAACGCTTTTGCGTTGAGTTCTTGTTGTCGGCTCTTCTGAATCTCGCGTGCCTGTGCAACCTGATTAGCGAGCTCTAGATTAAGGTTCGCCGTTTCTTTTGACTCCAATAGTGTTGAAGGCGGTAATGCCTCAAGGGTAATCACCATATCGAACCGGTCAAGCAGGGGGCCTGAGATTCGCATTCGATAACGCATGATTCGATCCGGTGGGCAGTTACACAGCCGCCGGGCATTTGATGCGCCAAAATAACCACAAGGGCAGGGATTCATTGCAGCAACAAGCATTACCTTGGCCGGCAATCGCAGTCGCTCGCGAACCCGTGCAATGCTGATCTCGCCTGTCTCAAGCGGCTCACGAAGGCTCTCCAAGCTATCTCTGGAAAACTCAGGCAACTCATCAAGAAACAAAATACCGTGATGGGCTAGCGAGATCTCCCCGGGGCGCACGGGCTGCCCGCCGCCAATCAAGGCCCGCGCTGGGGTGCTGTGGTGTGGTGATCGATAAGGAGGCTCCCTCCATGTTGCTGCTGCGACCGCCGCCATATTCTGGCTAGCAATTGAGGGGTCGCTATCAGGTAGAACTGTGGTGTGATCAAGACTTTTAATGCTTGCTAACTCACAGGCCTCTTGGTGTGAAAGCGGCGGCAATAGAGCAGGCATGCGCGATGCAATCATTGATTTTCCTAGGCCCGGTGCGCCCATCATCAAGAGGTTATGCCCACCTGCAACTGCAATGAGGGCTGCTCGTTTGGCGCGCTCTTGGCCCTTAATATCCGACCACTCTAAATGCGGCGTGATGTTTATTGCAGTCGTGTTATTTAAAGTGCTGATCGTTTCTAACTCTTTGGCACCTGCCAAGAAATCTGTAACGTCGCGCAAAGACTCTGCAAATCCGAATTGCGATGACGCTGTTAACGATACTTCGTCCCGGTTGGAATAGGGCAACACCAGGCTGCGATGGCCTTGGGCCTGATGTAATACGCCCATCGCGAGCGCGAAGGCGCCGCGAATCGGCAAGAGATTGCCCGTTAGCGATAATTCGCCAACAAACTCCCAGCGACTAATTAGTGAGTTGAGATGGGGGGATTTAATCTGCCCGCTAGCGACCAGAATCCCAAGGGCTATCGGAAGGTCGAACCGGCCCGAATCTTTAGGGAGATCGGCAGGTGCAAGGTTGACCGTTACCCGCCGTTGGGGGAAATCAAATCCCGAATTGGTAATCGCCGCACGCACCCGATCTCTGGCCTCGCGCACGGCAGTATCCGGCAGACCAACGATAGAGAAATTGGGCAGACCGTTGGCAAGATCGGCCTCAACTTGGACCGGAAGTGCACGAAGACCAGCGATTGCCCGGGAGTGAATAATTGAAAGCGACATGCCCACGAGTGTGGGCAGAACAATCCCTGGCCGCCATTAACAAAACGGCTCGGGCTTAAGATCTAACTATTTTTTGGACTGCTCAAGCTCAGCAACACGCTTTTCAAGCAGGGCCATCTTCTCGAGCGCCCGAGACAGCATCTGGCACTGAAGGTCAAAATCCTCCCGGGAGACCACATCCATCTTATTAAGCGCAGAGGCGAGGGCCGACTTCATGTGCTTTTCAACATCAGCTGCGGGTGAGGACTTAATCAAGTCCCCAACCCGATCCTGCAGATCAGAAAAAGCCTTGGGCAGGGGCGGCAGCGATGAGAAGGGGTTTTTGTTCATGGTCCCAATTTAGCACGGCCCTTTTGATACAACTAGTTAGATGGTGCAGGTGCATATTCAATGCACGAATTTGGTGCAAACCCTGGTCATTTAAGGTGCAGAGTGGCCCGAGTGGGCTATCGATAACTATCGAAATCGCCCGCAAACCCCCATGGCGCCTAAACCAAGCAGGCTGGCATGGCTTTCGCTTAAGAGCCTTACGGTCAGAGTAAAGATCGCACCTTAAACCAGGAGTTTCTAATGAAAAAGACACTTGTAGCACTCTCCCTTGCCGCCATGACGCTGCCCGCTCTGGCCCAGGACAAAAAGGCACCCGAGCCTGATTACACGATTACAGGGAATTTCGGTTTATTTTCAGATTATCGATTCAGGGGAATTTCTCAGACAGCAGAGAAGCCGGCCTTGCAGGGCGGTTTTGATTTTGCGCACAAGTCTGGAGTCTACCTAGGAACTTGGGCTTCGAACGTCGGCACCTGGGCCAATTTGGGCGGCAGCATGGAAATTGATTTTTACGCTGGCTTCAAGGGCTCACTGCCTATGGATGTTGGCTTTGACATTGGCGCAATCGCCTACGAGTACCCGGGTAACACAGCCAATCCTTCAAACAAGACAAAAGAGTGGTATCTCGGGTTCTCAAAGGGCCCTCTCTCTTACAAGTACTCGCGAACAACAGGAAACTGGTTCGGCATTGCAAGCTCTAGTGGGTCCAACTATCACGATTTAACCGCTACATTTCCAGTATCTGAGAAGGTCTCTCTCGCGATCCATGCCGGCAAGCAGGATATTGCGGGAAGCAGCCAACCAGTCAATCCGGATTACAACGACTACAGCATTGGCTTAACTCTTGATTTGGGAAATAGCCTCACTGCTGGACTGAAATACACAATGGTGGATTTTAAGAACTCCAGAGCTAAAGGAACGACTGGATGGTTCAATACAGGTACCACTGCTGGGTCACCCGCAAATAAATCCCTCGGCGATGATGCAATTGTCTTATCGATCGTAAAAACCTTTTAATCAACCAACCCCAACTTAATGAAATAAGGGTCTCGCATAACAACGCAGGCCCGAATTCAAAAAAGAGGACAACATGAAACTTATTACTGCAATTATCAAGCCCTTCAAGCTCGACGAAGTGCGTGAGGCCCTATCGGCTATCGGTGTGCAAGGCATCACGGTGACTGAGGTCAAAGGCTTTGGGCGTCAAAAGGGCCACACCGAACTCTATCGTGGCGCTGAGTACGTTGTTGATTTTCTGCCCAAGGTCAAAGTTGAGGCAGCTGTCGCAGAGGATCTTCTAGAGCGCTCTATTGAGGCGATCGAGGGCGCGGCCCGGACCGGCAAGATTGGCGACGGAAAAATCTTTGTCTATGACCTTCAACAAGTCATTCGTATCCGCACCGGTGAAACCGGTAAAGATGCATTGTAATTCTGCGCTGAAACTCTTTTAACGAGGCTTTTATGAAAACTACTACTTCTACGATTGCGAAATACGCCGGCACACTGCTTGCTGCTGCAAGTATGTTCGGCATGGCGTCTCTGGCATTTGCAGCAGATGCTCCGGCTGCAGCCGCGCCCCCACCACCAGTTCCCAACAAGGGCGACACCGCCTACATGATGCTCTCCACGGTCTTGGTGCTCGCAATGATTGTTCCGGGTCTGGCCTTGTTCTACGGCGGCCTTGTCCGCTCCAAGAATATGTTGTCGGTACTTATGCAGGTCATGGTTGGAGCATCGTTAATTTTCGTGCTCTGGGCAATCTACGGCTACTCCTTAGCATTTACTGGCGGCAGCCCCTACTTTGGCGGATTCAGTAAGCTCTTCTTATCGGGCATTACGGGCGACTCGGTAGCAGCCACATTCAGTAAAGGAGTGGTCATTCCTGAGCTGATATTTGTCGCATTCCAGGGAACATTTGCTGCAATCACCTGCGCACTTATCGTGGGTTCTTTTGCAGAGCGGATGAAGTTCTCGGCGGTTATGCTCTTCTTAGTAATCTGGTTTACTTTCTCCTACATCCCAATAGCCCACATGGTCTGGTACTGGGATGGCCCCGATGCGATTACCGATGCGAAATCACTGGATGCCGTCGTTGCTGCTGCTGGTGCACTCTGGGCAAAAGGCGCCCTCGATTTTGCGGGCGGTACCGTCGTGCACATCAATGCAGGTATTGCAGGGTTGGTTGCGGCCTATATGGTGGGTAAGCGGACCGGCTACGGCAAGGAGCCAATGCCCCCGCACAACCTCACGCTTACGATGGTTGGTGCAGCGCTGCTCTGGGTGGGCTGGTTCGGATTTAACGCAGGCTCAAACCTTGAGGCAACCGGTACTGCTGCCCTTGCGGTAACCAACACCTTGTTTGCAACCGCCGCGGCCGTGGTCGCATGGACACTCGGTGAGGCGATCTTCCGTGACAAGCCCTCAATGCTCGGTGCGGCCTCTGGTGCGGTTGCCGGTCTCGTGGCAATCACCCCCGCAGCAGGATTTGTTGGCCTGGTCGGCGCCCTTGTGATCGGTCTTACCGCGGGCTTTGTCTGCCTCTGGGCAGTCACGAGCCTTAAGAAAATGCTTAAGGCAGATGACTCACTCGATGTCTTTGGTGTCCATGGCGTCGGTGGAATTATTGGTGCCCTCCTGACAGGCGTATTTGCGGCACCGTCGCTTGGCGGCACCGGCATCTACGACTACGTGGCCAACAAGGTGGGCGATAGCTACTCGATTGGCGGCCAGGTGCTCATTCAGGCTGAGGCAGTGATCACCACCATCATCCTGTCAGCGGTCGTCTCGGTGATTGCCCTGCTGATTGTGAAAATGGTTGTTGGGCTTCGGGTTCCTGAAGAGGCCGAGCGGGAGGGTCTTGATGTGACCTCCCACGGTGAGAAGGCGTATTACATGTAAGTGTTGTTTTTCTCCTTGTCGTTGTATTTGATGCCCACCTCTCCCCAGGTGGGCATTTTTTTTGGGGGCTTCGATACAATGCGCGGTTATGGTGCCTCGAATACTCAATGCTGCCGATGGTGGTGGCCCCCTTCTTCAGTTAGAGCGTCAGATTCTTGATGCGAGCTCTGAAATCGAACACTGGTTTCGCTCCCAATGGCTGAGTCATACCCCGCCGTTTTATGCGTCTGTCGATCTGCGCAATGCGGGCTTCAAGCTCTCGGTGGTCGACACCAACCTGTTTCCGGGGGGCTTTAATAATCTCTCAGAAGATGCGCTTCCCTTAGCGGTTCAGGCGATTAGCGCCGCAGTCGAGCGCCGATGCCCGGATGTGCGCAGGTTTCTATTTATTCCGGAAAACCACACCCGTAATGCCTTCTATCTCACTAATGTCGCGCGACTGGTTGAGCTGCTTCGGCAATCAGGATTACAGATCCGTATCGGGACTTTAATCCCAGACATCACGAAGCCCACACCTATTGATCTTCCCAACGGCACAACTCTTTTACTTGAGCCCCTAATCCGCAGCGGCAGCCGGGTCGGGGTTGAGGGATTTGACCCCTGTGGGATTCTTTTAAATAACGACCTGTCAGCAGGCATCCCCAGCATTCTGCGCGGTATTGAGGGCCAGCAGTTAATTCCGCCGCTCCATGCGGGCTGGTCAGTAAGGCGCAAATCACATCATTTCGCGGCCTACTCCAAAGTAGTTGCAGAGTTTTCAGAACGCATGCAGATCGACCCCTGGGTGCTCGATCCCTTTTTTGCAACCTGCTCAAATGTTGACTTTCAGGCCCGCGAGGGTGAGCGCTGTCTGGCCGATAATGTCTCCATCATGCTGAAAAAGATTCAGCAGAAATATGATGCCCTTGGCATTACCCAGAAACCCTATGTAGTCGTCAAGGCCGATGCTGGAACCTATGGCATGGGTGTGATGACCGTTAAAGATGCCAGCGAAGTCACCAACCTGAACCGCAAACAGCGCAACAAAATGGCTGTTGTAAAAGAGGGTATGCCGGTAAGTGATGTGCTTATTCAGGAGGGTGTACCGACCCTTGAAATGGTTAATGATGCCGTTGCAGAGCCCGTGGTCTATATGGTGGACCGTTATGTTGTAGGCGGATTCTATCGGGTCCATGCAGAGCGGGGGCCCGATGAGAATCTGAATGCGCCCGGTATGAAATTTGCGCCACTTGCCTTTGATGAGAGCTGTATGCAGCCGGATTACGCAAGCCACCCAGACGATGCCCCCAACCGCTTCTATGTCTATGGGGTGATATCACGCCTTGCTCTGCTTGCAGCATCTCTCGAGCTCGAGCAGGGCGGGCAGGCCGTATGAGCCCAAACCTGGCAACCGCCCAGCCTGTCAAAATTTTATTTGTCTGTGACCCCCTAAGCGGTTTTGTCACCTACAAAGACACCACATTTGCCATGATGCGCGAGGCGCAAAAAAGAGGCGTCGCAATCTATACCGCAGAGCTAAAAGAACTGCGGGCCCGTGTTAATCACGAGCCCAATAAGCCAACAGTTAGCCTAGAGGTGTTTGGCCATCACATCTCTATCGATAACCCGCAGACCCAGCCCTGGTGGATCGAACATACTGCTGGCTGGATAGATGCCTCAGAATTTTCTGCGATCCTGATGCGCAAAGATCCGCCCTTTGATCAGCATTATCTAGTAGCGACCCAGCTGCTCGAGATTGCTGAGCGCCAAGGTGTCCGGGTGATTAACACCCCGCAGGCTCTCCGCGATCACGGAGAAAAAATGGCGGCCCTTGAGTTTGCGCAGTTTACGCCGCCTACACTCGTCTCAAGCGATATTCGTTCACTAAGAGAATTCGCAATCCACACGAAAAAGATCGTTGTTAAGCCCTTGGATTGCATGGGTGGTGCTGGTGTGTTTGTACTTCAATCGGATGATCCGAATCTGCCTTCTGCGCTCGAGGTACTTAGCGATAACGGCAGCCGTGCCATTGTTGCCCAGCAGTACCTTTCCGAAATTGTTAAAGGGGATAAGCGCATTATCGTGATTAACGGCAAACCCGTTGATTACTGTCTCGCACGAATTCCGCCCGAGGGCCAGTCGCGTGGCAATCTCGCCGCCGGAGGCCGAGGACTTGCCCAGCCGCTAACCCCAAGAGATCGCGAAATTGCCACTGCCGTCGGTGAAAAACTCGCAGCCCGGGGGCTACTCCTAATAGGTCTTGATGTGATTGGCGAGTCACTCACCGAGATTAATGTCACCAGCCCAACAGGTTTTCAAGAAATTACGGAACAGTCGGGAATTGATGTTGCTGCAATCTTTATGGATGCTGTTTTAGGAAATAAATGACCGCCATCATTCTTGTCTGTCATGCTCCACTCGGTCAGGCGCTCCATGCCGTCGCCTGCCATGCCTTTGGCCGCTATATTCCCGATGTCGTGGTCGCTGATATTTCAGAAAATAGCTCCCTGCTCGAGGCCACCGCTGTCATCGAAAAGCTCTGGGTGCAGGAAGGCCGACCCCACGATGTGGTGGTACTGGCGGATTTATTGGGTGCGACACCATCAAATGCAGCGTCCGCCTGGCTGTCTCTGCATCGGGAACTGAATGCAAAGGGCTTGACGGGGGTAAGTGTTCCGATGATGCTTAAGGCATTAACCTATAAAGACCTCCCTGCCGATGAGTTGGTGGGCAAGCTATCCGATTGTGTGGCCCCAAGCTCGGCACCAATTGAACCCGCCGGCTAAGAGACGCCTCATGCCTAAGCAAGCTGTTCCTGTCATTAATGAGTTAGGCCTTCATCTGCGCGCCTCATCAAAACTTAGTCAGCTTGCAACCCGATTTCCCTGCGAGGTGTGGCTGTCGAGAAATGCCAAACGGGTAAACGCAAAGAGCGTTCTTGGTGTGACCATGCTCGCTGCTGGCAAGGGCTGTGAGGTTGAGATAGAAACTCTCGGCGAGCAGGCCGATGAGGCGCTGGCCGCCTTAGTCGATCTCTTTGCCTCGAAATTTGGAGAGGATGCCTAGCGCCATGTCTTTTTCCGTATCCGGTATTTCCGTTGGCAGAGGCATTGCGATTGGCCGGGCCTGGGTCTTGGCGCCTGCCTCGCTTGATGTTCCAAGGCGCACTATTGCCCCCGAGGAATGCTCCCAAGAAGTTGATCGACTCTACAAGGCGGTAGGCGCCGTTGATAACGAGTTTGAACGGATGCGGCATGACCTTGGAAAAGAGATCGCGGCAGAGCTGCGAGCCTTTTTAGATCTTCAGGCAATTGTCTTACACGATCCAATGCTGATTGAAACGACCCGAGATCGTATTCTGGCTGAGTACTGTAATGCCGAGTGGGCACTTGTTCAGCAGTATGAGGATGTTGCCGAGCAGTTCAATAGCATCGAGGATCCTTATCTGCGTGAACGGCGCACCGATGTTCGACAAATTGTTGAGCGGATTTTAAAGGCAATGCGCCACCCTGATGGCGGCCAGCGAATTGCCCTGCCTCCTGTCGATGCCCACACCGAGACTGATCCCAATGGTTCGAGCGATCCCAATGCCTCCTTGCCTTGGGTTTTGATTGCTCATGACATTGCGCCCGCAGATATGCTCCTGCTCAAGCAGCATCAGTTCGTTGGCTTTGCCACCGATACTGGAAGCCCAACCTCGCATACCGCAATCCTTGCAAGAAGCCTCGGCCTACCCGCGGTTGTAGGGCTGCAGACCCTGCACCGTCTGGTCCAGCAGGGTGAGCCCATCATTGTTGATGCCGAAGCCGGTGTCGTGCTGGGCAGTATCGACAGCCCTATTCGGGGAATCTACGAACTGCGGCAGGCCGAACAAGCCCTGGCACATAGCCGACTGGTTCGGCTTAAAAATGTTGCAGCCCAGACCCTCGATGGTGCAGCTGTCGGGTTATTTGCAAACCTAGATCTCCCTGCAGATACAGGGCGCGCTCTTGAGGCTGGCTGTCACGGTGTTGGCCTATTTCGAAGCGAGTTTCTCTATATGAACCGCACGGATCCGCCCTCAGAAGAGGAGCAATATCAGGCCTATAAGCAGGTCGTAGTTGCGATGAAAGGCCGGCCCGTTACGATTCGTACCCTCGACTCTGGGGCCGATAAGGATGTGCCCAGCGTCTCGGCCCATCGAGAGACCCCATCAAATCCCGCGCTTGCCTTGCGGGCGATTCGACTCTGTCTCGCCGAGCCTGAACTCTTTGCAACACAGCTTCGCGCGATACTGCGCGCCTCTGCGCACGGCCCAATTAAACTCTTGGTTCCCTTGGTAAGCGGCCCACAAGAGATGATTGCTGCGCGGCGAATGGTGAACGCAGCAATTGATCAGCTTCGGGCAGGCAAGGTCTCCCACGACCCAAAAATTTCAATTGGTGCCATGATCGAAGTCCCAGCCGCAGCGCTGGCTATCGATGGACTAATGCCTGTAATTGATTTTGCGTCTATCGGCACGAACGACCTGATTCAGTACACGCTCGCAATTGATCGGACCGACGGCGAAGTCGCCCACCTCTATAACCCCCTGCATCCGGCCGTATTGAGACTGGTTCGGGATGTCATCAAGGCCTGCACAAAGAATCAAGTTCCTGTATCGGTCTGCGGCGAGATGGCGGGCGACCCGGATCTAACACGGCTACTGCTTGGCTTCGGTCTACGCGATTTTTCTATGCATCCCTCGCAGGTGCTACTGGTCAAACAAGAGGTCCTGCGCTCACGGGCGAGCGAATGCGTGAAGAACTCTGCCCGAATCCTCAAACAAGGCGACCCTGGAAAGCTCTCGGCCGCCTTGCACAAATGGAATCAAGACCGAGACCACATCTCGGGATAGATCCAGCCGTCACGCAGCGCCACCAGGGTCGCCTGGGTCCGATTTCTTACCCTTAGGGCCCGAAAGATCGCCCCAATATGGGCTTTGGCTGTTCCCTGCGACATATCAAGCTCGTCACAGATGATCTTGGTGGGCTTGCCCTCGACCAAGCAGTAGAGGACCTCGCGCTGGCGAGGGGTAATCGCCTTCTGAGGCTCCACCTGCAGCACCGAGAGTTGCCGCATAAGCCGCTGGTGCTTGGCTGGTTGGGATAACAGGGAAGTTGGGGGGATAGCCGTGATGGGAGATGGCATAGCCGGTATTCCTTTCGATAAGAAATGGGATTAATAGAAGGTCTTGCCAGATCAGTTGGTTCTTTCGATCGAGCAATGGGGAGTATCGATTCCGGCGCGGGCCTGAAATGACAACAAATGACAACTCTTCGCTCAGCTGCTCGACTAGGTACTTTTGCCGGCTTAGGTCAAAATTAGCCATGCCTCAGAAATCTGAACCCCAGTCAATTGGATTGGTTTCCTGCCAAAGTGCTGAATTTACCGAGCCGCTGACCCTACTTAGCGGCCAGGTGCTTGCCCCTTATCACTTGGTCTACGAAACCTACGGCAAGTTGAACGCCTCCCACAGCAATGCGGTCTTGATCTGCCACGCGCTCAATGCCTCGCACCATGTAGCCGGCCATTACGCCAATGATCCAGGCAATACCGGCTGGTGGGACAACATGGTGGGGCCGGGTAAGCCCGTTGACACGAATCAATTCTTCGTCATCGGTGTCAATAACCTCGGCTCGTGCTTTGGTTCAACCGGGCCCGCCAGCATTAACCCCGTCTCGGGCGTGCCGTATGGCGCAAGCTTTCCGGTTGTGACCGTTGAGGATTGGGTCAACGCACAGGCCCTACTTGCTGATCGGCTAGGCATCCAGTCTTTTGCGGCTGTGATGGGCGGTAGTCTCGGCGGCATGCAGGCGATGCAGTGGTCGATTGCGTATCCAGAGCGGGTAAAAAACGCAGTAATCATTGCATCAACCCCTAAACTCTCTGCGCAGAATATTGCGTTTAATGAGGTGGCAAGGCGTGCAATTGTCAACGATCCGGATTTCCACGGAGGTAACTACTACGCCAGAAATACTGTTCCAAAACTTGGCCTATCAATTGCCCGGATGATTGGCCATATCACCTATCTATCTGATGATGATATGGCCGAGAAGTTTGGCCGCCAGCTCCGTGGGAGCGAGAACTATAAATTTGGATTTGATGTGGAGTTCGAAATTGAATCCTATCTACGGTATCAAGGGGAAAAATTCTCAACCTATTTTGATGCCAATACCTACCTCTTAATTACCCGGGCGCTTGATTATTTTGATCCAGCGAAAAACGATCAAGGCGATCTTTCTAAGGCGCTCTCAAGCATTACCGCCAAGAATCTCTTGGTCTCGTTTACGACCGACTGGCGATTCCCGCCTGAACGGTCTCGAGAAATCGTCGAAGCGCTTCTTGCCCAGAAGAAATCCGTAACCTATGCCGAGATCGATGCGCCTCATGGCCATGATGCCTTTCTTATGGATGACCCCCGTTATCATCAGCTGGTTGCAAGCTTTTTTGAGCGGATCGCAACCGAGGTTCAGCCGTGACGCCCCCTGATCGATTGTTACGCACCGATCTTGCGCAGATTGCCCGCTGGGTCAAACCCCATTCGCGGGTTCTCGACCTCGGCTGCGGCGATGGGGCACTCTTACACTGGTTATCAGCCCACCAAAGGTGCCCAGGTGTGGGTGTTGAAATCGCCGATGAAAAAGTCTTGGCGTGTGTGCGACGTGGTGTTGAAGTGGTGCAGGCCGATATTGACCGAGGGCTAGCAATGTTTGCACGCGGCCGATTTGATGTAGTTGTACTCTCCCAGGCCCTGCAATCAACCCACGAGACGGAGCGGGTGTTACGGGAGATTGGTGAGATCGGCCAGGAATGCATTGTCAGCATTCCTAACTTTGGTCACTGGTCACATGTGGTGTCGCTTCTAAAAGGCTATATGCCTGTAAATAAGAGGCTGCCTTACGCCTGGTACAACACACCTAATCTCCACTTTGCAACCGTAAAAGATTTTGAAGAATTTCTCGTTAATCTTGGGTTCGATATTCTTAATCGCGCCTATCTCGACGAGAGCCGTGTAATTACTTGGCTGCCAAACCTAAGAAGTACGCTTGCAATCTATCGATTTAAAAAGAAATGAGCGGTAGTTTTACAACTAAAGAAGAATTATGGGAGTTTATTTATGGCAATTAAGACCATCGGTGTGATTGGCGCCGGTACCATGGGAAGTGGCATCGCACAGGCTTTTTCAGCAAAAGGGTTTAGTGTGATCTTGCAGGATGTTTCCAATGCAGCGCTTGAGAAGGGTGTTGCAACAATCTCGAACTCCCTTGATCGATTAATCAAAAAAGGGGTTGCTACCGCTGATGAAAAGGTCCAAACGCTAAAGCATATCTCTTCGACCACGAACGTCGCAGATCTAGCAAAGGCAGATCTCGTTATCGAAGCTGCTACAGAAAATGAGTCTGTAAAAATTAAGATTCTCCAAGGCGTTGAGGCGGTGCTGCGCCCCGAGACAATCATCGCAACGAACACCTCCTCCCTATCGATTACCAAGCTCGCCGCCGCAACAAAGCGGCCCGATAAGATGGTGGGAATGCATTTTTTTAATCCTGTGCCGATGATGGCACTCGTTGAGATCATCCGTGGGCTTCAGACCTCAGAGGCGACCGTTGACGCGGTAACCGAACTTGCAAAAGCGGTGGGTAAGACCCCGATTGGTGTAAAAAATAGCGCAGGCTTTGTGGTTAACCGAATTCTCTGCCCGATGATTAACGAGGCAATCTTTGTCTACTCTGAGGGCCTGGCCTCTGCAGCCGAGATCGATGAGGGAATGAAGCTTGGCTGTAACCACCCAATTGGTCCGCTCGCCTTGGCTGACCTCATTGGGCTTGATGTTTTACTTGCGGTTATGGATGTTCTATATAGGGCCTTTGAAGATCCAAAATATCGCGCAGCCCCGCTTCTGAAGGAAATGGTTGATGCTGGCTATCTCGGTCGCAAGTCGGGTCGAGGGTTTTACACCTATTGAAATCAATGTCTGCTCAGGGCGACCGCATCGATGCGTTGCGCAGTGCGGCTCCGCCTCTAGCATTGTCACTGCTGATGTGGGGCTTAGCTGCGGCCTTTTATCTCTATGGGTTTTTCCAACGGGTTACCCCTGCTGCACTCGCCCACGAACTCGCTAAGGAATTAGCCCCAACAGCTACAGCACTGGGCTGGCTGTCGGCAACTTATTTCTACTGCTACGCCGTGATGCAGCTTCCCTCAGGTCTACTCGCCGATCGGTTTGGTCCAAGAAAATTGTTTATTGCTGCAACAGCTGCTGCAATAGTCGGCACCTTACTTTTTGCAGTTGCGCAATCATTTACCACTGCTGCTATCGGCCGCGGCATTATCGGTGGGGCCGCCGCAGTGGGCTGGATCGGCATGCTGAAGCTTGCCGCCCACTGGTTCTCTCCTCAGAAATTTGCCTCTGTGTCTGGGCTCTCCCTTGCGGTTGGAACGCTTGGAGCAGTCTTAGCGGGTTTCCCGCTTCGTTTTCTGTCAGATGAATTTGGCTGGCGAATTGTTGTTGCCGCAAGTGCTGGGTTTGCAGTCCTATTAATGATTGGAATGGTGTTTATTCTGCGTGATGATCCTGTGGATCGAGGTTATCGAAGCTGGTCACCTACGCCGCTGACAAGTGATGCGCTGGCCCCCTTGACGTTGCGTGAGTCTCTTGCGGCGCTGCCGCTAAGAGATCTCTGCTTCCTGTGTATTGGTCAGACAGCCGTTACGGGCAGCATGGTAATGATGGCAGGCCTCTGGGGCGTTCCCTTTCTGACAACCGTATTCGAGATTACCGCACGAACGGCAACTGCGCTTACCTCACTCACCATGGTCGGATTTGCAATTGGTAGCCTGATCTTCGGACCTTGGTCAGACCGCAGTCGTCAGCGCAAGAAGCCGCTAATTGTTGGAACAGCATTAGTGCTGCTAGGCTTTCTTTTGCTGGCGAGTGGTCTAAGCTTCGTATCACTCTGGGTCACCAGCGGAGTTCTCCTTCTCATCGGTGTTGCAGCCGGATCAATGGTGGTGTCATTCGCATTTGGAAAAGATCTTGTAGGTGGACAGAAAACTGCCACCATCACGGCCTGTGTCAATCTCTCGGTTACGCTTGGCGCAATTGGGTTACAGCCTCTTTTCGGTACCATTTTAGATTGGCGCTGGAACGGGCTGCTTATTGAAGGAGTGCGCCGCTACGATGCACAAGCCTTTCAGTGGGGTTTTGCCGCGACAGCCCTGTGGATTACTCTCACGCTGGTGTCACTTATGGCAACACGAGATCCGATTAGTCTTTCCAAAATGCAGGAAGCAACACAACCAGCAGGGTAAGCAATTCAAGCCGACCGAGAATCATGGTCAGGGCACAGACCATAAGCTGAAATTCGGTCAGCGGCGCATAGGTTCCTGCGGGACCAATTAAGCCCAGACCGGGGCCCAGGTTGTTCACGCTGGCCAATGCTGCGCTCACGGCGGTTATAGGTTCAAGGCCGCTTAACAACAACAAAAAAGATGCTGCCATTATGGTTGCGCCGTAAAACAACATGTAAGCAAGGACGGCGAAGATAACCTGGTTGCTGACAACCGCCGTGCCAATTTGTAGCGGATTAATTAAGCGTGGATGAATGATCCGCATAAGTTCTCGGCCGCCTTGTTTAACGAGCAGAATCAAACGGATCATCTTAATGCCGCTGCCGGTAGACCCGGAGCTTGTCGCGAATGCGCTCAGAAAAATCATAAACCAGGCTGCAAACGGCGGCCATAGGCTGTAATCTTGAGTTGCATAACCGGTCGTTGTTGCAACAGATATGGTGTTGAAAAGCCCATGCCGAATTGCTTCGCCAAGCGTTGGGTAGATCCCATTGATATAAAGAAACATGGCAATTAGACCGCTGCCTGAAAGCGCCGTTATCCAGAACCAGCGTGTCTGTATGCAATGAAAATAGGTCTTAACCGATAGGGTTCGCAGGGCGACGGCGTGCATTGCAAAGTTCACGCCAGCGATCAGCATGAAAACGACTGCGATCGATTCAATTAATGGGCTATCAAAGTAGCCCAGGCTTGCATCTCTTGTCGAGAGGCCCCCGAGTGCCATTGTGGAACCCATGTGGGCAAGTGCATCAAACCAGTTCATACCTGCAGCCCAATAGGCTAAGAAGCAGGCAATCGAGAAAAATAAATAAACCCCGTAGAGCAGCTTCGCAGTCTCTGCAATTCGCGGTGTAAGTTTACTGTCTTTAATTGGGCCAGGCATCTCGGCCCGATAGATCTGCATGCCTCCAACGCCCAGCAGTGGCAGAATCGCAAGCGCTAAAATTAAAATGCCCATTCCGCCTAGCCACTGCAGAAAGGCCCGCCAGATCAGGATTGAACGGGGTAAATCGTCAAGCCCCGTTAGAATGGTTGCGCCCGTTGTGGTCAGGCCGGAGACCGCCTCAAAATAGGCCCGAATAAATGTAATCTCAGGAATAAATCGATAAAACGGGATGGCTGCGAAAATCGGAAGGACGACCCAGACAAGTCCAACCAATAAAAAGCCATCTCTCGCGTAGAGCTCGCGTTTATGCCACCAGGTAAGACCCGCGAGAAGCAACCCAGCAACTGCAGTAATGAGAATCGCCTCTTGGTATGCAATGAGGGCAGGGTCCTCACCAAAAAAGGCAAAGCCCAGAGGAAGCAGCATCGTGATTGAAAAAAGTGCCAAGACAATACCCAGCACACGAAGCACCGCAAAGAGCGGGATTGTTGTGTCTAGGCGATCTTCTACCAAAACGCCCAAGCTAAACCCCGGTCAGCAGATTAGTCCTTGGAGCTAATGAAGTCGTAAATTGCTAGTAGAGCGCCACCAATTAAGACAAGGGTGATATCTATCTGTTTCAGCTTATAGATATAAGGCGCTAGAAATGCCAACAGCATCAATAGAGCAACAAGGTCTGTAGCTTTGGAGAGTTTCATTGCGAGGTTTCCTCTGAAAAGAAATGATGAACCAGCCAACGCGCTGAACGCAGCAGACGGCCATCGTTTTTATAAGCACCTACCATCTGCACACCCAATGGCAGGCCATTTGAACAATTCAATAAAGGTAGATTGAGTGTCGGCAGCCCCGCAAACGACCAGACCGTCTGCATGATCGGGTCTCCCGTTGAGCCAAGCCCTCTTGGCGCAGTGCCAAGGGCCGCAGGGCAGACAATGCCATCGAAGTGATCGAAATACTCATCGAATGCATTGCCAACATGCACAATACGATCCTTTGCAGTGAGATAGTCAAAAAGTGGTATCTCTAGACCAGCTTTAATCTGATCTCTCAGTGTCTGACTGAGTTGCTCTGGGTGATGCCGATATTCTTTCTGCAAAGAAAAGGCGAGTTCCGCAAGGTGGACAGACCTGTGCCATTGCACCGCCTTATTCACAACCTCTGGCATCTCGAGCACCGTGATAACGCCTTGGCCTAGGTGCGCAATAAATGCCTCGT